>TBL_comb47_HYPODRAFT_10007499_pt1 | contig 11427 bp, 11 predicted proteins | sample TroBogypolimnion_40_FD_10682 | JGI IMG/M metagenome (IMG submission 10682) | reverse complement strand
GGAGACCGCCGAACTGACCGGCGGATACCTGGGCGTTTTGAGCTTGCAGGGCGGTGATCACCTCGTTGGTGGTCAGGTTGTAGCTGTTCAGTTTGGTGGGATTCAGCCAGACCCGCATGGCGTTCTGGGTACCAAACAGCAAGAGTTCGCCCACCCCATCCAGGCGGCTGAGGATATCCTGGATGTTGGAAACCATGTAGTCGGCCAGGGCGTTGCGGTCCAAGGTGCCATCTTCCGATACCAGACCGACAATCAAGAGGAAGTTTCGGGTGGATTTGACTACCGCTATTCCTTGCCGCTGTACGATCTGGGGCAGGAGCGGCACGGCCAGTTGCAGTTTGTTCTGCACCTGGACCTGGGCGATGTTCGGATCTGTCCCCGCCTTGAAGGTGAGGGTGATGGATACGGCACCTGACGAGTCGCTGGTGGACGACATGTAGATCAGGTTGTCGATGCCGTTGAGTTTCTGCTCGATCACCTGGGTAACTGTATCTTGCACGGTCTGCGCTGAGGCACCCGGATAGGTGGCGTTGATGGCAATCTGCGGCGGTGCGATCGCTGGATATTGGGACACCGGCAGGTTCGTGATGGACAGAAGACCCGCCAGCATGACCATGATGGCGATCACCCAGGCAAAGATCGGACGATTGATGAAAAAACGGGGCATGATCGGCTCCTTAGATTATTTCGCTGCGGGTTGGCTGCCGGGCGCAGCCGCCTTGGCGTTAAAGGGCACCACCTTCACTGTAGCCCCGGGGCGTACTCGCTGAATGCCTTCAACGATCACCCGCTCTCCGACTTTCAGGCCATCGGTGACCAGCCAGGCATCACCCACGGCCCGTTCGGTCTTCAAAATCCGCTGTTCAACCATATCCTTATCGCCGGCCACCAGGGCCACGGCATTACCGGACTGGTCGCGGGTGACGCCGCGCTGGGGCACCAGCATCACCTGCTCCCGTACCCCTTCCTGCACCAGGCCACGGACAAACATGCCGGGAAGAAGCAGATGGTTGGGGTTGGGGAACTGGGCCCGCAGGGTGACGGAACCGGTACTCTGGTCCACGGTCACCTCGCTGAATTTGAGGGTTCCTTCCTGTGGATAGGCGCTGCCGTCTTCCAGCAGCAGCTGAACCTTGGCCTGGCTGGGGGTGTTATTTTTAAGCTCACCGCTAGCAAGGTTGCGTTTCAGGCGAAGCAGATCAGCGCTGGATTGGGTGACGTCCACATAGACGGAATCAAGTTGTTGGATAGTGGCCAGCGCAGCCGCCTGATTGGCGGTGACCAGCGCGCCGGGGGTGACGGCGGAGCGGCCGATTCTTCCGGCAATCGGGGCGGTGATGCGGGTATAGGCCAGATTAATCCTTGCGGTCTCCATCGCCGCTTTAGCAGCGTCAACGTCCGCCTCGGTCTGCTTGAGCGAGGCGGTGGCGTCGTCGTACTCCTGCCGACTGACCGCCGAGATAGCCACCAGTTGCTTGTAGCGTTCCGCCTTTTGCCGGAGGGTGAACACGTTGGCCTCGGCCTTGGCCAGAGTCGCCTTGGCACTGGCCAAGGCTGCCTGGTAGGTGGCTGGATCAATCTGGTACAGGGTCTCGCCGGCCTTGATATCACTGCCTTCGGTAAATAGCCGTTTTTGAATGATACCACCCACCTGGGGCCGCACCTCGGCCACCATCTGCGGCGAGATCCGGCCTGACAGCTCCATGGTCAGAGTGACCGGCTCGGCTTTCATGATTACCACCCCCACTTCGGGGTTAGGTTTGGCGGCGGACGGACCACCGGGTGCGGTCTGTTGTTTGCAACCGGTGATGACGAGTATTCCGGTCAACACTGCCGCCATGGCAAGCCGTTTGATTGTGTCAGTGGTTTCCATCAGGTTGTTCCTTCTAAAGGTTGGGCAGTTTCTTCTCTCGATCCCTTAGACATCGATGATTGAAGAGTCGCCGGTATGGTTAACGAGTTGGTGTTCGCGCGGAAGAATGAACGTCCATTCCGCGACGGGGCATAACAAATCCCCAGACAACTCTTTGTTACTTCATCGTTTGATGCTCTCCCAGCAGGCTTCCACCGTCTGCACGAGCACCTGTTCATCCAGGACGACAACTCCGAGGATGTGGTCCCGGGCGACGGCCAGAAGTGGTCCGAAGGTCAGGGCAAACAGCACGACCAGCGGTAGATCCCGTACTACCTGCTGGGCTACGCCCTCTTCAAAAAGCAGCCGGTACGGGGCCCGCTCACCTCCATTCCCCAGAATCTTCTCCCGACGAAACGCGATTCCATAGGGGGAATTGTGATACTGTTCCAGGTAGCGGAATTCTTGAGGATGGGTGATAAAATATCGCAGCAGGGCCGTGCTCAGATGGAGAAATCGTTCCCGGAACGTTCGTTCCACCTCGTATTTTGCTAGGATTTCTTTACAAATCTTGTCGTGAAGGCCCTGGAACAGCTCGATAATGAGGACGTCCTTGTTGGCGAAGTAGCGATAGATGGTTCCCGCTCCCACCCCGGCACGCTCGGCAATGGCGGCGATTGGGGCGCCGTGGAATCCATGCTCGGTAATGAGCTCAAGCGCCGCCTCGAGTATTTCTTGTCTTTTTTCAGAGATAGCCATAGAGGTTATTTTGTTCCGGAATGAATGTTCACTCCTCCATAGGGTATTTTTTCGTACCTGTCAAACTGTTCTTATTTTGCTAGCGTTCTTTTTGGGAAATTTGTGAGGGTTCAGTCCCGGTGGCCGAATTGCTCGTAGCTGACCTGATTGCAACAGAGCGAGGAAAGGGGATGGCCGGTTTTATTGTCCATTGGGTAGCCAATGCCGATGATCGCTAGCACCATCAGCCCTTCGGGCAGGTCAAGCAGGTCGGCCAAAAATGTCTGGGAGCTTGTTTTATCCTCACGCTCCCGCAGCCGGATCTGCACCCAGCAGCTGCCTAGGCCGAGATCAGTGGCTTCCAGGTGAATCAGGGTGGCGGCAATGGCGGCATCCTCCACCCAGACATCAGACTTGGCCGGATCGGCGCAGACCACGATTGCCAGGGGGGCATTGTTGAGAAAGGTGGCTCCGTGGGCTTTGGCCACCGACAGTTTATCGAGCCGTTGTCGGTCGGTAACCACAATAAACTCCCAGGGATTGTTGCCTTTGGACGAGGGCGCGCGAAGGGCCGCCTCCAGCAATAAATCGAGTTTTTCCCGTTCCACCGGCTGGTCCTTGAATCGGCGAAGACTGCGGCGCGTGCGTAAAAGATCGATCAACATGGGATGCCTCATTGTTTGAGAGTAAGGATCAGGCCAATACCGTTGCTATCTCACGCTGGATGGCTTTGATGCAGGCGTCGGGATCGGCGGCGTCGCGAATGGGACGGCCAATGACCAGATAATCGGCACCATCCGCTATTGCCTTGCCAGGCGTGGCCACGCGCTGCTGGTCGTTCACACTTGCGCCTGCTGGGCGGATGCCGGGGGTAACCATGGTGAAATTCGGCCCCAGCCGCTGCCTGAGGAGGCTGGCTTCTTGCGCAGAACAGACCACCCCGTGGCAGCCGAGGCGCAGCACGGTTGCGGCGCGTTGCAACACCAGGTCCTCCACCGTGCCGTGATATTGCAGCTCCGCCACCTGCTCGTTGCCGAAGCTGGTGAGCACGGTGACTGCCAGGATCTGAATGGAGGTGTCAGCCGCTAAAGCTGCCTCAACCACCGGTCCATAACCATGCACCGTGGTGAAGGTGATGCCGCGGTCAGCGAACTGCCGCACCGCCAGCTGCACCGTAGCCGGGATGTCGTAGAGTTTGAGGTCGAGCATCACCTTGCAGCCGTGGCGAACGATATGGTCCACCACCGGCCAGCCGCCGGCAAAAAACAGTTGCAGCCCGACCTTGAAAAAACGGATTTGTCCGGCTAGTCGATCCACCAAGGCCATTGCCTCGCGGGGGTCGGCCAGGTCAAGGGCGAAAATAATGCGATCCTCCAGAGGTATAGGTGGAGTGCTCATGCCCGAATCATCTCCTCAGTGAGCATGCGGTCGGCAAAATCAAGGACGAACTGCCGTTGGGACGGTGTGGTCTGGGCAATGCAGGAACAGTGCATATTGCTGGCGCTGCGGACCAGAAGCTCAAAACGCAGCGAGTTTTTTTCTAGAATCACGGTGAAATAAAACGGGCCGCAGTTCTCATGTTCCTGCTGCTCAGGTCCCAGCAAGTCCGGGGGCACACTGAGGAAATAGACGCCTTCAAGCGAACTCGGCTTCAGGGTCCGCTTGAGGTAGCTGTCGAGGTTGTCGCGTTCCAGAAAAGAAATTTCGTCGATTACATACTGTCGCATGGTGGTTTTCCTTAGGTGCCGGGGACAGAATGATTTTCGCAAAAAAAGTGCGAAATAAAATTCAGTCCCCTCTTACGTTACAATGGGATGGCAAGGTTATAGATATTCGGCCGCCAACGAGGCCAAATGGCTGCGTTCGGATCGGGTCAGGGTGATGTGGCCGCAAGTCGCCTGCCCCTTGAGTCGTTCCACGGTATAGCTGAGGCCGTTGCTGCTGGCATCGAGATAGGGGTTGTCGATTTGCTCGGGGTCACCGGTCAGGACCATCTTGGTGCCTTCACCAGCGCGGCTGATGATAGTTTTGACCTCGTGCGGCGTTAAATTCTGAGCCTCGTCGATGATCACGTACTGGCGCGAGATGGAGCGGCCCCGGATATAGGTCAGGGCCTCGAGTTCAATCTGGTCTTCCCGGATCAGGCGATTGATGCCCAATTCGGTGGTTGCATCCTGTTTGCCGCCGTTGGTCAGCCCCATCAGGTACGAGAGATTGTCGAAAATCGGCTGCATCCACAGCTTCATTTTGTCGTCTTTGGTGCCGGGAAGATAGCCGATATCACGGCCAAGCGGAATAACCGGCCGGGAAACCAGCAGTTTTTCGTAGCGGCTGCCCTTGAGGGTATTGGCCAGCCCCGCGGCCAGGGCCAAAAGGGTCTTGCCGGTCCCGGCCTGGCCGACGAGTGACACCAGAGCCACCTCCGGGTCCATCAACAGTTCGAGAGCGGCCCGTTGCTCCATGCTGCGAGGACGAACGCTCCAGGCGCTCTCATAGGCGGCGTTAAGGGGTTTCAGCTGATGGCTGTCTACGGCGCGGCCGATGCTGGTGTGTTTTTCGTTGGCCACATCGACCAGGAGAACGAATTCGTTGGGCAGGAACTCCTCGTTGTCAAGTTGCAGACTTTTCCCTTGATGCAACTGGCTGATGGTCGCAGCCTCCACCTGGAGACGGCGAAAGCCGGTGTACAGTTGGTCGAAATCGGTTTTTTCTTTTTCGAAATCGGCCACCTCAATCCCCATGGCATCGGCCTTGAGGCGGGCGTTGATATCCTTGGAGACGAAGATAACCCGCTTGCCCTGTTTGAGGAGGTTGTAGGCGGTGGCGATGATGCGGTTGTCAGGGATGTTGAGGTCGATGCAGGTGCCGTTCGCCTCCTCCTTTTCCATGGTGATCCGGACAATGCCGCCGCCTTCGGTGCGCACACCCGTGCCGAGGCTGCCCTGGACGCGCAGAGTGTCGAGGGTACGGATGACGTGGCGGGCGTTGCGTCCCAGCTCGTCGTTATTCTTCTTGAATTTATCCAGCTCCTCGATCACCGTCATTGGCAGGATAACGGTGTTGTCGCCAAAGCTGGTGATGGACAGGCTGTTATGGAGCAGGACATTGGTATCAAGAACAAAGAATTTGTCGGACATGCGACTCCCGTTGGCTGAAAAGGATGGGTCGGTTGATGCAGAGGCTTAGAGGTCTAGAAAGGTGGTGTCCTGATTGAGGACCTCGCAACCGTCCTCATTGACAATCACCATGTTTTCCAGGCGGATGCCGCCCCATTCGGGGAGGTAGATGCCGGGCTCCACGGTCACCACCATACCGGCCTGCAGTTGTTTACGGTTGCTCGATGACAGACGTGGTTCTTCATGGACTGCAATTCCAACCCCGTGGCCCAGGCCGTGGCCGAAATAATCGCCGAAGCCGCCATCAATGAGCACCTGACGCGCGGCCCGATCGACCGCAAATCCGCTGACTCCAGCCCGGATTGCGTTGATCCCGGCCAGCTGTGCCCGGCGGACGAGGCGGAGCCGATCAACAAAGGTCGGATCCGGTTTGCCGGCGACAAAGGTTCGGGTCATATCGGAGCAGTAGCCTCGGTAGATCAGCCCCATGTCGATCAGCACCAGCTCACCCGCCTGTAGCTCACGATCCGTGGGCACGGCATGCGGGCGGGCAGCGTTGGTGCCAAAGGCGACGATGGTGTCGAAGCTCGGGCCTTCTGCACCCATCTCCCGCATGGTCAGTTCGAGGGCCAGGGCGATCTCCCGCTCGGTCACGCCAGGTTCGATGGTGTTGTACACCGATTGAAAGACCTTTTCGTTCAATCGGGTCGACTTGCGCAGCAAACTCAATTCTTTTTCACTCTTTACCACCCGCATCTTTTCGACCAGACTGCTCTGTGGTTTGAGCTCCAGGCCCCGTTTCTCCGCCATGTGCGAGAGGCGTAGGAAGGTAGCATGCAGGAAGTAGTCGCTTTCAAATCCCAGCGTGCGGATGCCCATTTGCGGCAGCAATTTTTCGAGCAGCTTCAGTAGCCCTTTCTTATAGAGTTCGATTTGGAAGTGGAAGGCCTCGGCCTCGGCCTGCAGGGTGAAACGGGAGTCGGTCAGTAGATACGGACGGCCATCGGCAGGGATGAGCAGGAAGCCCGAACTCTCCTGGATGCCGTGGTCGGTTGCGGTATACCCGCTGAGGTAACGCCGATTGTCCGGCTGGGAGACGAGCGAGGCCATCAATTTTTTGCCGCCGTAGCGTGGCCTGCAGGCAGAGAATTCGGTCAAACTCGTCGTGCTGCGTCATGGTCAGGCTCCGGTCCACTCTTTGAGCTGGGTCTTGCCCTGTTCCAGGGCCTGGCCGTACTGGCTTTCCAGATCCATTTCCAGGCGCGACCATTGCTCCTTGAACTGGGGTTCCGTGGTCGGGTCGATTTTCATACTGTCGGCCTTCATCCCCTTGCGTGCCAGCAGCTGCTCAATTTGCATGCGCATCTGCTCCTTGAGCTGCTCGTACAGTTGCTTGCGATGTTGGCCGTACTGGGCGGTGATGGTTTGCAGCTCTTTGCACAACGCGCCGATATCGCCGGTTTCCTGGCTCAGTTCGACGATGCCCTGAATGGCCAATCCAATTCGTTTGGTGCCGTCGTCATCTCTGGGCAGAAAAAGATTACGCATGAGTGAAGCCAGCATCCCTTTGCGGATAGCGGGCTGCTGTGCCTGGTCATACTTGCCCAGTATTTCGGCGAGGGAGGTGTTGTCGCCGTTCAGGTATTCAGCGGTGCTTTGCATACCTTTTTTCAGGTTTTCTTCGTGCTGCATTTCGTCCGGGGTGGCCATGCCCATGCGGGCGGCGCGTTCCATGACCAGATCCATTGTCGATTTTATTCCAGCCATTGACGGATTCTCCTTAGGGTTTTGAAGGGATGAAAGCTGTGGCACTCGAATATAAACATTGTGGCAAAAAACTACAAGTCGGGGCCGTTGCTCAGGCGAGCCGCAAAAAAACCGTCCAAGCCATCGGCCGGGCAGGGGTGGAAAAAACCGGCGCCATCCACCAGGCGATGGGCGGATTCCGGCAGCAGGGTTGCGGCATTGTCTACAGCAAATTGCGGGTGCTGCTCCAGAAATTTAAGTATAACCTCTTCGTTTTCTTCAGGCTCCAGCGAGCAGGTTGCGTAAACCAGGATGCCGCCGGGCTTGAGCAGGAAGGTCGCGGTTGCCAGGAGTTGCAGCTGGGTCTGCTGGTACAGGGCCAGATCCGAAGGCTGCCGGTTCCAGCGGATATCGGGTTGTCGGCGGATAACACCGGTGCCCGAGCAGGGGGCATCGATCAGGATGGCGTCAAAAGGCAGGGGCCGGGTGGCGGCATAGCTTTGCAGATCGGTGCGTGCGGGAGTGACCTGCTCGGTATGGCCCAGCCGCTTCAGGTTTTCCCTGAGGAAGCTAAATCTTCTCGTGTCCGGCTCGATGGCGACGATGGTTCCGGCGGGCGGCAGCAGCTCGGCGAGATGTGAAGTCTTGCCCCCCAGACCGGCGCACCCGTCGAGGACTCGGCAGCGGGCGGGCAGGGGGCCGACGAGCATGGAGGCCAGTTGCGCCGCCTCGTCCTGCACCTGGAAGTGGCCCTGATCGTATCCGGGCAACGAGGCGATGCCTCCGGGAAAGGTATCGATGATCAACCCCATGGGGCTGAAAAAACCTTTTTGAGCCTCAATACCGGATTTTTCGAGCAGGGTGCGCAGAGCAGAGCGACTGGTGCGGCGTGTTGATCCGCAGGGTCAGCGGCGGTTCGGTGTTGTTGATCGCGCAGATGGTTTTGGTTTTCTCCATGCCGAAATGGGCCAGCCATCGTTCGATCAGCCAGGCTGGGTGGTTAAGAATAGGTGGATCGTCCAGCGCCAACTGTTCCGGGGTCGGCAGTGCAGTTTTATTGCGGGCCACGGTACGCAGCAGGCCGTTGGCAAAGCCGATTAGCCAGGCTGGCTGGCCAGCGGCTTTCAGGGTGTTGACGGTGGCGTTGACCGCTGCCGATTCCGGGATGCGGCTGAGGAACAGCAGCTGATAGACGCCAATGCGCAGCGTCATCAGGGTGCGGGGCTTCATCTTGGCCAGCGGGTGTTTGGAGAATTTTCGAATGATATAATTGAGATACTCCTTCTGCCGCAGCACTCCGTAGACCAGGGTTTTGACCAGCCCCCGGTCGATATCGGCCAGTTCTTCGGCCGCACTGTGGAAGAGGAGATCTATGGAATTATGGGTGGTGGCCCAGAGACAAAGGACTTCGACAGCAGCGGCGCGGGGCGCGGTCGGAGGTGGAGTCGAGGTCATAGTGCAGGATGATTAATAATCAGAAGGAATCGGAGTGGCGCTTTTTTTTGCTTTGCATCGGGCCGTATCCCAGGCCGCCCGGTTTAGGATGGCGGTGCTGGGGGTTTTGGGATCAGTAGAACTCGCCATCCCCGCTTTCTCCTTGACAGCGAAAAGCCTGGTGCTGTAGAAAGGGAGCACGCTTTACGCCGGAGTGGTGAAACTGGTAGACGCACTGGACTCAAAATCCAGCGGGGTTAAACCCATGTCGGTTCGATTCCGACCTCCGGTACCAGTAAATTCAAGGGTTTGCACGATCATCGTGTGAACCCTTTTTTTGTTTGTATCGTTTGGGTACATGCCGGGTACATGGAATCGGATGATCGTGCCAAACTGTCAACGGTGTGAAAGTCAAAGTCATTCCTCATTGATAACATAAAAAGGTGGATTATGCATAAAGACGAAGAAGTTTTTTATGAATGTGAAAGATGCAAAGACGAAGAAGCCATCACATGCCCGCATTGCAACGGAGACGGAGAAAATCTTGAAGAGTTAGGTGTGCCCTGTGACTCTTGTGAAGGAGAAGGCGAGATAGTTTGCCCTGAATGTAAAGACGGTCACAGGGGGTGAGAACTGCAAGACATTGGTGACAGAGACTTCTAATCCGGAGTTGTCAGCTCGCAGAAACACCGCTATTATCTGTAAGTGTATATTAATCCTTGTGAATTTAAGGCATCAGACGCGGGGAGCGGAAAAAATTAGCATTTTCATCAAAATATCTGATACATGAGAGGATTATCCCTTCTCAACCAAGGCAATGTTGGATACTATATTTAGTACAAAAAATTTGATTTTATATTGCATGTTCTTTTCAAGAGGTTATTGCCCAGGAGAGTTAAAAGATAAAAAGGAGCGAACAGAAATGAAGAATTCTTTGTTGGCCGGATTGGTTTTCGGATTACTGCTTGGGGTTGTCGGTTTGGCAAATGCTGAATTGGTAACAAACGGAGGGTTTGAGAAAAAAATCCATGGAGCCGGATCATTCGATGGTTGGACATTGTCTGGAAGCACCGACGCTGTATCTGCAAATGTATATTCTAATAAGGACATGCCAGATGTCTCCCATTCGGGAAAATATGCCGGTGTCTTCGGAGCTGTAGGTACTCTAACCTATTTAAGCCAGAGCCTTAACACTGCAACGGGGGATCAGTTTAATCTAACCTTCTGGCTCAGTAACTTAAATGTAGGTACCAATGAATTTCAAGTATCATGGGGAGGCGAAATTTTAAAACAAATTGTATCCTGTGATGATTTTGTATACACTCAATTGACATTTAATGGCCTCACTGCAATAAGCAATTCAACGGAGCTCTCTTTTGGTTTCCGAAACGATCTATCTTATTTTATAATTGATGACATCTCTGTCACGCGTTCATCTCCCATCCCCGAACCAGCAACCATGCTCCTCTTCGGCACAGGCATTGCCGGTCTGGCAGCCGTTGGCCGGCGAAAAAGAAGTTAATTGATTTTTCGGCATATCGGAATCAAGAGGCAGGGCTTAACGGTTCTGCCTTTTTTGTTTTTGGGCAATTGAGAAACAGGCTCCCTGGAATAGTATCCCCGGTTAGCTTCGATTGTTTTTTTTAATGGTTTCTCAATTGGGCATCAAACTGAAATAGGTGTCTAGGGGACGATCGGAAAAAGAGGGAATAGGGTAGCCGCGGCGAGGGTAACGAGTAAGATAATGAGTAAATGAAAATGGCAAAATGTAATTTGCTTAATAAAACGAACAGTTGCGACGCAACCTTGATTCCGACCTTCGACCACATGGTGCCATTAACAAGCCATTGATATTGTTATCTAAATACCAATGGCTTGTTTTCGTTTAGAGCCTTTGTACAAACCCATTGTACAAAATGGCACCGTCCTACCTCGAAAAGAAGTCTGATATCTACTACTTCCGTCATTATATCCCAATATAAATCAAATTGATTCTTGGCAGGAAAGAATTTATCAAGACACTGAGGGTTTCTAAGAAAAGTCTGGCAGTGAAAATATCTCGGGAATTAAAGGTCGGCTCTACCCTTGGTAATGCATAGGCCAGCTATTTCCCCGGTTGGCTTCGGCTGGCTGGGGGGTAATTCAAATACAGGACGGAATTGAGCCTAGCGGGGATTTTACCCTGAAGCCTCAAATGGGTGCGAATATTTATTACACACCGACAATTCCATTTATGTATAAAAAATAAACAAAAATGAACAAAAAAGAACAGATCAAGAGGCGCTGTTTATCTCCAAAGCGGAAACTTTGTGCCTGGATTGATTATTTTCAATAATTTAGACGTGTTAATGAGGCAAAGGCAATATGGCATAGTTATGGCAAGATTGAAGGTAACAAGAAGGTGTTAAACCCGCCAACTTGGCGTCTCGGCAGTTCCTCCCCCTCCTCTGTCGGGGCGTTATTCATCCTCTTTTTAAAGGAGATATACATGACCTTCGATATATTTGGAGACAAATCAAGAGCCAAGGCTGTCCATAGGCA
>TBL_comb47_HYPODRAFT_10007498_pt1 | contig 11428 bp, 14 predicted proteins | sample TroBogypolimnion_40_FD_10682 | JGI IMG/M metagenome (IMG submission 10682) | reverse complement strand
CTCCTAAAAACCAAGCCAACTTGTTGTGAGCCGGTCATGATGGAACTTCTCGCCGGTGCCCAGTCCGAAACCCATCTTCGAAACTTGAGAAGGCTTGTCGCTCGTTGCGTAATGTTAAGAACCGAGTCGATTGACTACGAAATGGCTGCGGTGATCTACCGGAATTGTCGAAGCAAAGGCAAAACACCGAGGAAGATGATTGATTGCTTAATTGCAGCTATCGCAATTAGAAATCAAGTCCGAGTTCTTCACCAAGACCAAGACTTTGATGTCATCGCCAAGCACTCAGAGCTAAAACTGGCCTAAACCCTCTGGTATTGCTTTAGCGGTCTTGCCCGGCGAATTGGGTCTCGTAGAGATCTTTGTAAAGCCCGCCTTCGGCATATAGCTCGGCGTGAGTTCCGCGCTGCTTGATTCGGCCATCGTCAATCACCAAAATCTGATCAGCATTCCGAATTGTTGAGAGACGGTGAGCAATTACGAGTGAGGTCCGTTCGTGCATGGTCTCTTCAAGTGCACGCTGAACTGCGGACTCGCTCTCAGAGTCCAAGTGGGCCGTGGCCTCATCAAGGACAACCAATCGTGGAGCCTTGAGCAAAAGCCGAGCCAATGCCACGCGCTGCTTTTCTCCACCACTCAAGCGATAGCCCCGTTCACCGACAACGGTGTCGAGTCCATCGGGAAGTTCGTCAACGATGTAGCCAATTTGTGCTTCGCGCAGCGCTTCGAGCATCTGCTCATCGGTGGCGTCGGGCTTTGCGAACAAGAGGTTGGTGCGAAGGGAGTCGTGAAAAAGGTGTGGATCTTGGGTAACGACACCCACCGTTGCGTTGACCGAGGCGAAACTGGCCTCACGGACATCCACCCCATTGATTCGAACGGCACCCTCTCTGACGTCGTAGAGGCGAGAAACCAGCATCGAAATTGTGGTCTTGCCCGCACCAGATGGACCAACCAAAGCAGTCATTGTGCCTGGGGCGACCTCAAAGGAGATGTCGTGCAAGACGCCCTGGCGGGCGCTTTCTTCCAGTCGAGCCACCGATTCAAGTGAAGCGAGCGAAACCTCGTCGGCCTTGGGATAGGCGAAGCTCACGTGATCAAAGACCAGCGAGGCGGGTCCGGCGGGAATCTCTAGGGCGTGGTCAGATTCTTGAATCATCGGTTCAAGGTCCAACACTTCAAAGACTCGCTCGAAACTCACGACCGCTGACATGTAGTCAATGTTGAAACTCGATAACTGAGTTAACGGGCCGTAGATTCGACCGAGGTAGGCAGTTAGGGCAACTACGGTTCCCACAGCCAACGTTCCGTGGAGAACCTCTACCCCACCGAATCCGTAAGCAAAGGCCGTTGCGAGCGAGGCGGTTAGCGAGAGGGCAATAAAAAAGAAACGTTGGTAGAGGGCCTGTTGAATGCCAATGTCGCGGACTTGACCGGCTCGGTCTCGGAAAAAGGCCACCTCATCAGCCGGACGACCAAAGAGCTTCACCAGCATGGCGCCGGCCACGTTGAATCTCTCGCTCATAACCATGTTCATTTCGGCGTTCAGATTCATGCCCCGTTGGAACATGGTTCCCAAACGCTTCCCCACTCGGCGAGCCGGAATTAAGAAAACGGGCAAGAGAATCAGTGCGACGAGCGTGATCTGCCAGTTCAAGAACAGCATTGTCACGATGATGATTGTCGCCAAGATGAAGTTTCCAACGACATTCGAGAGAACGTCGGTGAAGGCCTGCTGAGCCCCAACAACATCACTGTTCAGCCGACTTATCAGGGCACCGGTTTGGGTGCGCGAAAAGAAGGCAATGGGCATCTTTTGAATGTGCTCGAAGACTCGAGCTCTCATATCAAAAATCAGGCCTTCACCAATAATCGAAGAAATTCGCCGTTCAAGCAGTGAAAGTCCGGCTGACACCACCGCCAGAATGGCCGTAATGGTGGCCAGGGAGATAATCAAACCCTGATTATGTTTGGCAATTCCATTATCAATGATGGCCTTGAGCAGTAGTGGCGCGACTGATGAAAGTGCGGCGTCTAGGACAACGGCCGCTAGGAAAATGCCCAGCATGCGCCGATACTGTTGGGCGAATTTGAGAATTCGCCGTAGAGTGCCTTTTTTCACCTGATGTTCAAGGACATTTCTGTCCCGCGTCATGGAGCGCATTCCCATGCGACCGGCCCTTGCCCCAGAACCGCCAGAATGTAAACTCATTTCGTCATCCTCTATTTTCCCCAGCCTAAGGGCTCCTGAACTAGCACAAGTTAAATTCTGGTTTAGTTACAGAGCTAAGTGGAGCCTTAAGGCTTCATCAATCTCTTCAAGTTGCGAAATTGGCACTTCGCCAATTAACGATCTCAAGCGTCTGACAGAAATAGAGCGAACTTGCTCCGCTTGCGCCTTGGAGTCGGACTTCAATCCAATAACTTCAGCCCGTAGAAAAACTTGGAATGGGTATATTCGAGTGACGTTTGAGGTTAAAGGTACAACAGTGACTACACCATTTCCGGTTCGTTCTGCTGATCCATTTGCCCCATCATTGCTCACGATTACAGCCGGACGAGTTTTGTTGGCCTCTCCACTTTCTGCAGGATCGAAGTCTACGAGGTAGACCTCTCCACGTCGCATCTATTCCAGCCCATCGATTGAAAGTCCGCCCCATAAGTTCTCTTCTTCAGCCTGCCATTCCAGCCAGGCTGCCTCATACGCCGAACCAAGTCCGCTTGCCTTTAGTAGCCGAATTGCCTTATGTAAAGCCGCGGAACGCGAAGAAAGTCCTTTCTCGTTTACATAACGATCGAGGAACTCAACGTCGCTTTCAGGCAAGCTTGCGCTTATTTTCATATTTGAATACTACTACAGGTAGGGCATACTTCCTACTTTTTACGAACAAGTGTTCGTTTTATGCTATACTCGAAGTGGGAGAGGAGAACTACGAAAGACAAGGAAGCAGCGGAAAACTCCGCAAAAAATTGCACTTCCCATATTGAGTCCCAGGTTGTGACCGACGCGAATCTCAGGATTTGGCTTGGGCTTACTCCAACACCAATTGGTACAGCCCCTCCGTTCTACCTTGAAGTTGCTGGAAGGCATCAAATGCCCGTACTTCAAGGTATCTCGAGTATCGAACCTTCAACCGAGCTCGTAACATTCTCAGCACGACTCAAGACAGCTCCAGCTGGCAATTCAGTCGTACATTTTTATGAAAATGACAGAAATTTTGGCAGAATTTTTAGCTCGCCAAACAGCGCAGTAACTTCAATTTCTAGGTTCAGAGCGGTCATAACACCTGACCCAACGCTCTTCGTAGAGTCAGCCGAACACTTTCGAATTTTTTCAATCTGGAGGTCGAGAGCGATAGGTGCATACCTAGAATTTCGGGGTCTCTCGGTAATTCCGAACATTCGATGGACAACAGACTCGGATCTTGAGGCAGCATTGGCGGGAATTGGCCAAGGTCGAGTAATTGCAGTATCGAATCTCGGGTGTTATCGAAGTAAATACGAAAAAGAATCTTTCCGCTCGGGGCTAAAGGAAATAATTTCTCACCTAAACCCCTCACAGACGGTTCTTTATGGCACCACCGATTCAGCGATTCAGCAAGTAGTCAATACTCGAAGTTCGTTGATGCACCAAAAGGCTGCCACGCAGTTATATTTCGAGGGCAGCGCCAAAAATGGGTAAGTCATCCGTAGGAGGCTCCAGCAATAATCTTGAAGCTCAAATCAAGAATGAAATAGAAAATCAAACTGCCAGAGCGGCCCAAGTAATCAATCTCACAAGGGACGGCTACTTCGGCAAACCTGGAGAGACGTCCGGAGTAAGGGTTCATGTCAGTAGTAGCCCCAGTTCTGATGCTGAACAATTCGCGGAGAACTTTCGCGGGCAGTGGCCGAAAACACCCATCGATACAGGGTGGAAGGCGACCAACGGCAGAATCACGATTACATTTCGAACAACGAGTCGAAGCCTGCCTGGCCTTCCAGTGGTTGACATTCGATGGAATCGTGGAGTAACTCCGCTCACCAGTCTTAGATCCCAACGAGTACATTTCCTAGGAGGCAAAAACTAATGACCAAAAACTTTAGACACTTCAGCGAAGCCGAAAAAACACTACTTCGCGGCCTAACCGGCAAGGTTGTCCGCGCCTTTGGCGGAATTCAATTATTGCCTGGATCTCGAATCGCGGTTGGAGGTGCCTTTTTATTGACGGAAAACAATTTTGCTCTGATTCTGAATTCCAAACTGGAAACCTATGAAATTAATGGTGTTATTGATGACTTCGCTTGCCTTCATGTGGAAAGCGCCGCCCCAGATGCTTTAACCGCCTACGAGGACTCGTTTTTCTACAACCTCTCCGGGGAAGCAATAGAGGGGGTAAAAATTATCCGGGTGTTTCTGAGAAGAGAAAAGATTGGAAATAGCGAGAAGGCTTTTCAGATTGACCTTGGGATTCAAGTTTCTACAAAGAACGGGTCGCTAGTCCTGCTCAATGGTTCAATTTGGGCAAACGAAATTGACCTGATCGCTCTGCGACTCGATGAGAAACTCCCTGATCTCGACCTCTTCGATTCGGAACTCGGCGATGTCTGGGAAACGACTGTCGAATTCATACCGCTTGACTAGTCCAAAGTGGAGGTGATGGGATTTGAACCCACTACCTCGTCATTGCGAACGACGCGCTCTGCCAATTGAGCTACACCCCCGAGGAGGTATTCAGTTTAGCCCAGGGCATCTCGGCGGTAATCGCCGTACTCCTCGTCTTGCTCGTAGTAATAAATGGGTTCTTCCGCGTACCGTGCATCGCGATGCTCAGCAAAATCAACAACGGGACTGTACTCTTCGACGTAGTTGTTCTTTGGATACCCCATGAGACCAAAATTGATCGCCACAAAATACAGGCCCACATAGGAGAGGTCGGCCACCAGCATGACAATTCCGGCGTAAAGTGCAACGCCACCCATCACCGCTGCGCCAATCCAAGACAGAACGCTACAAGAGGCCAAGGTAAGTGTGACCGTTAGCCGACGTTTCCTCGAAGATTGACGCGATCCGTAGCGTTGTCCCGAAGCGGTTGCAGAAAATTGCTGATACTCCTGGCCGGGGCGTAACCACCGTCGTAATTATCATCAGCGAAGACCGTTCCGCGACCAATTGGACGGGCATATCCCGGAGCCAAACGGTTTACCGGCTCGGCGGAAAGCTCTCGCTCAGAGAATCGGGCATGTTCTTCGTGAAAATGCTTAATCGACTTTTCGGGTCCGCGGTCGCGAAGGTGGGTGTAGGCAATGGGGGAAAGAATCACCACCCAAAATGAAACGAACGCTATGTAGAGCATTCCGACATACCCCGATTTGGCTTAGCAATGCGACTGGAATAAATTTAGTTCTTTTAACTAAAAAATGGTGGATAGTTAGCTCTCGTGGAGCCCACACTCAGCCTTATCGAGTCCAACCCATCGGCCCGAACGTCGGTCACCCGGCACTAGAGGCTTCACCGTCATGGGTGCGCATCCAATCGAGGCATACCCTTCGGCCCACAACGGGTGCTCGGGCAAACCTTGAGATTGCAAGTAATAAGCGACATCTTCATCGGTCCAAGTGGCCAATGGGTTGACCTTGACGAGCCCAAATTTCTCGTCCCACGTGACAATCGGCATGGCGGTCCGAGTCGGACCGTCGACTCGTTTGACCGAGCTCAGCCACGCCGAGTGGCCCTCCAGCGCCGCCTTCAAGGGCGCCACTTTGCGCAATTCGCAGCAGCGATCGGTCCCGCACGGGAAGGCGTCGGCTTCGGGACCGGGTTCAGTTGTGACAATGGTGAGGTCCCACATGTCTTGAATCCGTTCAACGAACGAAAGCGTTTCTGGAAAGTGACCCTTGGTGTCCAAGAAAAGGACCGGGGTCTTTGGCTGACGCAGCCAAATCATGTGGAGGAGCGCAACGTCTTCAAAACTGCACGCGAACAAGGTGTCATCGCCGAAATGCTCGAAGGTCCAATCGAGAATCTCCCCCGGAGAAGAACTTTCGAATCGCGAGTTCGCCTCGGCAATGGTCGAAAGCAGCTCTGAATTGGGGCTCAATAGTGGCACACCTATATTTTAACATAACCAAGTGATTTAGTAGAATAAGATGGTCTAGATGGTTTCCCCCAACCCAACGCTCACTAATCACCTCGACATTCTCGAATCCCACGCGATGTTCATCCTTCGCGAAGTGGCTGCTGAATGTGAACGCCCCGTTCTGCTTTTCTCTGGTGGAAAAGACTCGGCAGTGCTGTTGCACCTCGCCGCCAAAGCCTTTGCTCCACAGCAACTCCCCTTTCCAATCATGCACGTTGATACCGGACAAAACTTTGATGAGGTGCTCCAGTATCGCGATTGGGCAGCTAATCACTATGGTGCGCGTCTGATCATTGCTTCTGTTCAAGAATCAATCGATCAGGGACGCGTCGCCGACCCCGGCCCGATGGGATCACGAAATCGCTTGCAGTCAGTCACGCTCCTCGATGCGATAACGGCAAACAAGTTTGACGCTGCTTTTGGAGGTGCGCGCCGCGACGAGGACAAGGCTCGAGCCAAAGAACGTATTTTGAGCTTTCGAGACAGCTTCGGTCAATGGGACCCCAAGGCCCAGCGCCCCGAACTCTGGAATCTCTACCAGGGCCGGGTTAATTCAGGCGAGCACCTTCGCGCCTTCCCACTCTCGGACTGGACTGAGTTGGACATTTGGCAGTACATCGAGCGCGAGCAGATGGAACTACCCTCGATCTACTTCGCCCACCAACGTGAAGTCATCTTCCGCGATGGAATGTGGCTCGCCGTTGGTCGATTTATTGAGCCCCAACCTACCGAAACAATCGAGAATAAGGTCGTCCGATTCCGAACCGTCGGAGATGCCAATTGCACGGGCGCCGTAATTTCCAGTGCTGCCACCCTGGCTGACATCGTGGCCGAGGTCTCAGTAGCCAATGTTTCTGAACGTGGAGCCACCCGGGCAGATGACAAATTCTCAGAAACCGCCATGGAAGACCGCAAACGTGAGGGCTACTTTTAATGAGCACCCAGACCAAAGATGTGCTTCGCCTCGCCACGATTGGCTCCGTCGACGACGGCAAGTCGACCCTGATTGGTCGGCTCCTAGTGGACACCCGCCAGCTTTTTGACGATCAACTTGATGCTGTAGCCGCTGCTTCCGAGCGTCGTGGGGTTGGCGATCTCGATCTCAGCTTCGTCACCGACGGACTACGTGCCGAGCGTGAACAGGGCATCACCATTGACGTGGCTTACCGATACGCCGCCACCCCCACTCGCAAATTCATCATCGCTGACTGTCCCGGCCACGTTCAGTACACCCGGAATATGGCCACTGGCGCCTCCACCGCCGACTTAGCCTTGGCGGTCGTTGACGTCGCTGCGGGACTAAAAGAACAGACACGCCGTCACCTCTGTATTGCCGCCCTACTTGGAGTTCGCAACTTAATCGTCGCGGTTAACAAGATGGACAAGGTCGAGTGGTCTCAAGAAGCCTTTCAAAGAGTTTCCGACCAAGTTCACTCGGCCAGTCAAGAACTTGGCTTTGCTTCGTGCGAAGTGATTCCGGTCTCGGCTCTTAATGGAGACAACGTTGTTGACCGCACCTCCGCATCATCGTGGTACAGCGGCCCCAGTGTGCTCGAGGCTCTTGAGACAACTCACGCCGGAGACCCAGAGACAAATTCGCAAGGTGCTCGTCTGCCGATCCAATGGGTGCTCCGCCAAAATGGTGGCGGTCGCACCTATGCCGGAATGGTGAACGGTGGCACCTTCCACGTTGGTGACACCGTGACCTTGCTTCCCGCGGGAATCGAAACCACAATTTCCGCACTTCGACTCGGTGGTAGCGAGCGTTCCGAGGCTTACGCTGGCCTTTCTGCTGACATTGACCTAGCGGCCGAGACCGATGCCGGACGTGGCGACATGATTGCCTGCGCGCCACTTCCCACGGTCACTAGAGAATTTGACGCAACTATTTGCTGGTTTGGCGAAAGGCCAATGAGCGCTGGTCAGCGACTTCGCCTGAAGCACACCACCAAGTCAACTCCCGCTCGAGTAGTTTCACTGGACGGCCTGGTTGACATCGAACATTTGACGGTTGCTTCCGCGGATGGCCTCAGCGTGAACCAAATTGGCATTGCCAAAATTGCCTGTGCTGACGCGCTTGTCGTCGACGATTACCAGGTAAATCGTGCTACCGGCAGCTTTGTCTTGGTGGATGAAGTATCCAACGCAACAGTCGCGGCCGGAATGATCGGCCGCCCTAGCTTTCTCTAAAACTGAACAATCATCGCAACAAAGGCGATGGTAAGAATCAAGAAGACTACGTCCAAGCTTCGGACTAATTTCTTACCTTCAGCTGGCGCCACGTTCCCGTGTTCGTGCAGCGCCTTGGCTAACTCCCTCTCAGCAGGCAGCGTGCGAGCTTCGAGGTGACCAACGGCGGCCAAGTAGCAAAGAATTCCAACCAGCACCCACAGCTTGCCGATGGAGACATCCTTAGTGCTCGGAAACACCATCATTAGGCCGGTCAAAGGCAAGATGTGAACGATTCGAGCTGCCATATTGCGGCGATTCGGGAGACGCTTCTTCTGGCGCTCAACATCTGCACCATTAGCAACGAGGAGAGCTGCGCTTCGCATCGAAATAAGCACTACGTAAGTGGCGAGAGCCGCGACTACGTGAATTACAAAGGCGATGTCGTACATGGTTGATTTTCCACTCATGTCTAAAACGCTAGCGGAGATTAAGCCTGTTCGCTGACCTTGGCTCCAAGTGTCCGTAGGTGATCTTCGAAAGAGTCGTAGCCACGGTGCACATGTTCGATACCCTCAACGAGGGTTTCGCCTGTAGCGACCAGCCCCGCCAAGACCAATGCGGCTCCGGCTCGGATGTCAGTTGCCCGCACTGAAGTTCCCACGAGTCGCGAGACACCTCGAATGATTGCGTGGTGTCCTTCGGTCGTGATGTCGGCACCCAATTTGTTGAGTTCATCAACGTAACGAAACCTACCAACAAAAAGGTTTTCCGTAACTACCGAAGTGCCATTAGCCACGCTCAGCATCGTGGTCAGGAGTGGCTTGTAGTCAGTTGCTACTCCTGGATAAGGCAGAGTTGCGACATCACAAGCCGTCAAGCGCTCAGGGCCCTTGGCCAAAATTCCAGGTCCGGAGATATCGATGGAACCTCCGAAGGAGGTCAACTTCTTGAGCAACATTTCCATGTGCTGGGGCCGAGCGTCAGATACTCGAACCTCTCCCCCAGTGATGAGGGCCGTAGCGAGGTAGGTGGCGGTCACGACCCGGTCGGTTACGACGGTGTGATCGGCAGGACTAAGTTCGGCCACTCCATCAATTGTCAAGCGTGAGGTTCCGAGTCCTTCAATCCGTGCACCCATGGCGATGAGTTGCTTGCCAAGGTCCTCAACTTCAGGTTCGCGAGCGGCGTTGTCGATAACGCTTCGCCCATCAGCCAAAACTGCCGCCATCAATAAGTTGTCGGTGGCCGTGTGGCTGGGGTATTCGAGAGTTACTCGAGTGGCTCGAAGCCGGGCTCCTCCGGTTTGAGCCGCTATCGCCATATCGCTGGATGTGAAAGTTGCTCCCATCGCGCTCAGTCCGTCGGTGTGGAAGTTGATTGGTCGTCCACCAAAGTCATCTCCTCCTGGAAGCGCCATGGAAGCTTCGCCGCATCGAGCAAGAAGTGGACCAAGAACAACAATGGATGCACGCATCGCCTCGAAGAGACGAGCGGGGGCGAAGGGGTGGATATCTTTTGCTTCGGGCACGGTAATGGTCACTACGTGATCATCAGTCTTTAGAGCCGAGCAACCAAGTGCTTCAAGAAGTTCGATCATTATGTCAACGTCCGTGATATTCGGAACGTTGCGCAATGTGTGGGTGCCAGTTGCCAATAAGCAGGCCGCCATTTCCTTCAGAACTGCATTCTTGGCTCCGAACGCGTGGACCTCACCGTGAAGTGGGCCAACGGGGGAAATCAGCAAAGAACTCACCTAGTAAGTATCGCAGGTTAAGCGGTTACAAGGTCTTCCCCCCGATTTTCAAGAAAGGCAAGGGTAAACTTTGGAAATGGAATCCCCTCGTCCCGATCGCAATATTGCCCTTGAATTAATTCGGGTAACTGAGGCCGCAGCTATCGCTGCAGCACGTTGGGCGGGACGTGGCGATAAGAACGCCGCAGATGGTGCAGCCGTAGACGCCATGCGAATAGTTCTCAGTGGCATCCAGATGCAGGGTGTTGTAGTGATTGGCGAGGGCGAAAAAGACGAAGCCCCCATGCTCTACAACGGCGAAGAGATTGGTGACGGAAATCCCCCGCAGGTTGACGTAGCCGTGGACCCGGTGGACGGAACCACCTTGACCGCCATGGGACGAGACGGCGCACTTTCCGTAATTGCCCTGGCCGACAAAGGCTCAATGTTCAACCCTGGCCCCTGTTTCTATATGAACAAGATCGCCGTTGGGCCGAGAGGTCGTGGGGCAATCGACATCAACGCCACCGTGAGTGAAAACTTGACGGAACTTTCAAAGCGGCTCAAAAAGCCAGTCCAAGAACTTGGAGTCGTGGTGCTCGACCGTCCGCGCCACACCGATCTGATTGGTGAAATCCGCGAATGCGGTGCCCGAGTTATCTCGATTTCTGATGGTGACGTGGCTGGAGCTATTGCCACTGGTTGGCCCAACTCCGGAGCCGACATCCTGCTCGGCATTGGCGGAACGCCTGAAGGAGTCATCGCCGCAGCGGCTCTCAAGGGGCTCGGTGGAGAGATTCAAGGTGTCTTGCACGCGAGCGACGAGGAAACTCGCGTTAAGGCCGAAGCGCTTGGCTATTCCTTCACCAAGGTCCTCACTACCGACGATCTCGTCGCATCAGACAATTGCTTCTTCTCCGCTACCGCCATCACCGATGGAGATTTCTTGCGGGGAGTGCGCTTCACCGAATTCGGTGCCACTACGCAATCACTGGTAGTTCGCTCGCGTTCGGGTACCGTACGCACCATCGAGACTTTTCACCGGCACAACAAGCTGGCCGAATTCTCGACTGCAATCTTTTAGTTCGAATTACTTCGCGACGTTAAGTCGAAGCTCGGCACGCTGCAAAGCGGCCTTGGAAATCGAGACAGTTGCTGGATCTACGCGGTCACCAGCAGCCAAAACGGCTTCGGCGCGCTCTTTGGCAGACTGTGCACGAGCAACGTCGAGTGACTTGAGGTCCTCGGCGACTGAGGCCAAAACGCTAACGCGAGTTTGACCGTCAGCGTCGGTGCCAACGTTGAAGTAGCCACCGTGCACGATGAATGACTCAGTACCTTCAGCGCTCGTAACGCGTACGAGGCCAGGAACCAAGTCACCCACCGTCAACGTGTGTTGCGGCAT
>TBL_comb47_HYPODRAFT_10007497_pt1 | contig 11428 bp, 8 predicted proteins | sample TroBogypolimnion_40_FD_10682 | JGI IMG/M metagenome (IMG submission 10682) | reverse complement strand
CGCTCAAGGAGGCGGTGGACTCCGCCCTGGTGGCTTACATGCAAGACCCGGTCGATCAGATCTATTGCATCGGCTCGGTGGTCGGCCCGCATCCGTTCCCGATGATGGTGCGCGATTTCCAACAGGTCGTCGGCATCGAGGCCCGCGAGCAAATCATTGAAATGACTGGCGACCTGCCCGACATCGTGGCTGCCTGTGTCGGTGGTGGCAGCAATGCGATGGGCATTTTCGCCGGTTTCATCAATGATCCGGTGGCGTTGCATGGTGTCGAGCCGCTCGGCAAGGGCTCGGGCCTCGGCGAACACTCGGCCACCATGACTTATGGCAAGGAAGGCGTCATCCACGGCTTCAAATGCTATTTGTTACAGGATGACAAGGGCGAACCCGCACCCGTCCACTCGATCGCCAGCGGCCTCGACTATCCGGGCGTCGGTCCCGAACACTGCCATCTCAAGGACACCGGGCGCGTCAACTATTTCACCGCAATGGACACCGATGCGGTGGAGGCGTTCTATGTGCTCAGCCGCAACGAAGGCATCATCCCGGCGCTGGAAAGCGCCCATGCCGTCGCCCACGCCATGCGCCTGGCCCGCGAAAACCCCGAACTCGCCCAAACCGTCCTGGTCAACCTCAGCGGCCGTGGCGACAAGGACATGGACTACATGATCGAGCACTACGGCACCGGCGACGACTACGGGATTTGACGGGCGGCTCAATCGAGCGCTAAGAAATTCGAGTCCACCATCAGGTCGTTGGCGAGTTTTTCCACCTCGCGCCGCAAGTCGGCGAGTTGGCAGGCGGCGGGGATTTGCATGGTGATGTTGGCGTGGAAGAGCAATTCGCCGGACATCGGCGCACTGGTGCATTCACTGCTGAATTCCTCGACGTTGACGCCGTGCAGCGCGAGCGCGGCGGAAACTTGTTGGACAATGCCGGGGCGGTCCTGACCGACGATTTCCAGGCGCGCCAAGCGCCGGAGCGGTTCGGCGGCGGCACCGCGATCCACCTGCACTTGAACCGCCAGCCCGTGCTGCCCCAACTCCCTCAAGGCGGCTTCCAACGCCGCTTGGTTGTCCTTGGCGATGTGGACGCGCAGAATGCCGGCGAACTCGCCGCCCAAGCGGCACATCCGGCTTTCCAGCCAGTTGCCGCCATGTTCCGCCACCAGGCGCGCCACCGTTTCGACCAAGCCCGGCCGGTCCTTGCCAATCACTGTCATCACGAGGGGCACATGCATGGCAAACCTGTACCCCGCCGCCGCAGGGCTGGCAAGCATTACCTGGCGGCCGAAGTGGATTTGGCAATGCACGAACTGCCCTCGCGAGCATGCCAGCATTATGGAGTGGGCACCGCAGTCACACGCGATTTTCCCCCGCGGGTTGGTACGCGATACACAATGGCGCCATCACAAAGCAACGCATGAGGCTGGGTTTCTTTGAGCAATCCGTCGCTTACGAGCAAGGCTTTCAGAATATGGGAACCTACCCCGTATGCGACGGGTGGGGGAACCGCATTCCCAATTTGGCTGCGAACATCTCCCCGGTTGCCATCAAAAATGTAGTCGTCGGGAAATCCTTGAATGCGTGCCGCTTCCCTCGGGGTGAGCGGTCTGTCTTGCAACGGATGTCCATAGCGACCTCGGGTAAAGCTATCGAAACCACCGGTGATTGTCGGGCACAGCCCATCCCATTCCAGTCTGCCAAAAACATCCGGCCAGCCTCCCTTTTCCGTGTCAACTCGTTGGTGACACGGGAGCCGAAGGTTTTCGGGGATATCCCGCCATCCTCCGCCTTGTGGCACATGGGAGAATCGCAGTACGTTCATTTCGTTCACCTTTGCTTTCTGGTGGTTCGCCAAACGCGGATGCACCGAATAATCAGCAGGTGGCTCAGGGAGTCCCTTGAGTGCTTCTCCCACAGTCGTGTGGCGCTTCACAACCCGCTCGGGAAAGGCGAACGCACCCCGCACGTCACGGCGACGCCCCACCACGAGGAATCTCTCCCTTGCTTGAGGCAAGCCGAAATCCGATGAATTCACGAAGCACGATGAAATCTCGTAGTCACTGAATGTGGCATGCATCATCGCCACATATTGTTTGCCGCGCTTTTGCCCGAAGATGGCGACATTCTCAAAAAAGAACAAGCGAGGCATGAGCTCACTGACGAGTCTGATGTACTCCATGACGAGATCGTTTCTTGAATCCCCAAGATGAGCGCCTCTTTTCTGTTTGGAAAAGCCTTGGCACGGCGGGCCACCGGCAAACAGGTCCAAGTCGCCACGCCTCAGCCCAAGTTCGCTCATCAAAGCGAAGCCATTGACTTCATGGGCGTCCCTGACAAGACCGTGATTTCCCAGATTGCGATTGTGAGTTGCAATTGAGGGAGGATCAATATCAAACGCCCGCTCGATTTCAAATCCTGCTTGTTTCAGACCTAGCGACATCCCACCCGGCCCGCAAAATCCTTCGATCAAACGAAAAGGCCGTGGCGATGCGACCAACGCCTGGTCAATAGCTGCGCGGAGATCAAGAAATTCTTTGGTAAAGCCATTCATCGCGGGGAAGTGTGTTCGGAGTTGCAGCAGGTGTCAAGATTTAGGGACTATAATCCCCAACCGTTTTGGGAAATTTAGTGTACACAAGGGCTGTGCGGGATGCGGAAGCCCAAAAACTTGTTCAGGATGTCGTTGGATCTCTTAAGATCCGCCGGGAGCTGCTCGGCTGGTCACAACGAGCTTTAGCGGGCAAAGCTGGCCTCGATCCCAAGACCGTGAGCCTGATTGAACGCGGCGTTCGAAGTCCGACGCTCTTCACGCTGTCGCTTCTGGCTTCGGCGATGGAGACCCCATTGTGGCGGATCATGAGAGACGCAGACAACCGCAAGGGAAACCAAGCATGAAAAAAGCCTACGACGCGCTCAAGAAAGAAGTGAACCGGAAAAGTTCAAAAGACGGGGTGAAGCGAAGCGGGTTCGAGCCGAAATGTCACCCGTTGATTGAGAGCCTTTATATGGCTGCCAAACAGGAGCTTGCGATTTGTGAGCGGCTTTCGCTGGACTCGAAGGTGGAAGGGAAAACCTATTTTGCCTTCGAGAAGAATGGAGTAAGGTCCCGCCCCATCAACATTGAACTCTTTGACAACGGCAATGACCAAGCCTTCGACATTTTCCGCCAACTTATCGAGGGGAAGAGGCATCAACTTGCTTCCGACACGATGACCCGCAGCGTCTATATTGTGGCGATGACTTGTTGTGCTGGCAAAGATGTATCCTCCAGAGGCGATCAAAAAACGCCGGGAACGATTTTCGAATGGCTGTGTGCAGCGGTGTTCCAGGCATGTTTGAACGTCACGCCAGTTAGGGCACTCCCAGTTCTCAACTTGGATTTGAAGGGTGACCTGCCCACTGATTTCGTGTTCGATCTTGGAGAAGAAAAGCCAAAATTCCACCTGCCGGTAAAGACTTCAACCCGTGAACGGATTATCCAGGTGTGGGCGCATCAGCGGGTACTCGATGGAGTATATGGCGTGGGCCGTTTTCTGGGCATGCCCATCATTCTTACCGAGACGAAACTGGACTCCAAGAACCTTGAAGTCGTCGAAATTTGCCTTCCATTCCAATGGCGCCTTTATCAAATGCATATCGCCAATCTCTGGAATGTCTGCTATCTCGATGCCCCTTCTTCGTATTTGGAGTTGGACACCAAATTTCCACGCATTGGCGTCTCCACTCTCGGAGACGCATTGGAGAAGGGCGGGCGGTTGGATGAATTACTGCACTCCCACGGACTATTATTGTAACTGCCGATGTCGGGGCTAGAAGCCTTCCTTGGCGCGCAAGTCGGTGATTTGGGGGTCGTAGATATTGAACTCGATGCGGTTGAAGGCGGCGAGTTTGAAGGTGGCGGTGCCGAAGAGCTGGCTATGGCCGGTGAGGGACTCCGGGGTCATCTTGTCGAGGCAGAACACCAGCGACGAACCATCCCCGAACCACGCGCGCACATCGCCGTTGCGGCGGATGGGCTCTTCGAGCGGGGCGGGCTTGAGGACGATGTTGCGGACGCGGGCCACCGGCAGTTTGACCTCGGCGAAGGGGGTTTTGATCGAGATGACCCCATCGACGATGGAGGTCACCTCGCCACCGATCGAATCGCCGTTGCGCAGTTTCATGCGGCCGTCCTCGGCGGGTTTGGGTTTGGGCTCGGGTTTGGGTTCGGGATTGGGGATGCGCCGTTGCAAGCCCAAATTCATGCCCATGCCTAACATGGCGGCATCGTCGTCGGCGCTTTCGTCCAACACTCCGTCCCAGGCGGACACCTTGATGGCGGAAATCCGCAGTGCATCCTTGCCGCGGGGCAGGAACTGAATGGCTTTGCCGAATTTGCCCTTGGCCACGCCCGGGTCCTTCCACAGCGCGCCGCAGCGGCCGTTGACATACAGGCAAATGTTGCCGGACGTGCGACTGGCCCGCAGCTCGATGCGGACTTTTTCATTACCCATGAACTCCGGAATGTTAGCCGGCTCGCCGATCTGCATGCCGGCATTCTGGCGGCGAAGCGTGGAGTAAGCGCCCTGGCAACTGATCTGATAGCCGAGGGCCGGACTGTCCGAGCCAACGTCGTCGGCAAAGAAATTGAAATTGAACATCAGACTGCCGCGCCACGCGATGTCAAAGCCGATGATGCATTCATCGGGCAGACCGACGTCCCTGCCAATGCCCACGCCCGCGCTGGTGCGCAGCGCGCCATTCTCATAGGTCCAAGCCGAAAGCTTGGCCGATTGGGTCCAGCCGTCCAGGCTGGTTGGGCCGCTGAAAATCAGCGCTGGCCGGGCGTCGATGACCACGTCCTTGACCATCACGCGGCGGAAGGTGAGGCGTCCGGCATACCAAGTGTCGAGGGTGACGGCATCATCGGTGACCGCGGCGATTTGTCCGCGCACGGTATCGCCGTTCATCAGCGTGAGGGTGGCCTCGTGGGTTGCGTTGAACTCAGGCAGCGTCGCCGGCAGGGTCACCTCTAGCACGTTTTTGAGCCAGAATGGCGTCGGCTTCTCAAGGATGGGCGAATTCCACACGATGCGCTCGGAGCTGAGCGAGGCGAGGGAGCCGGAAAGCTGGTCCATGGAGGCGTTGGCGAAGCGGATGATCGACGGCTGCTCCTCGGCGGTGACGCTGAGCAGCGATGAAGCGAAGAGCGCGAGGGAAAGGCGGAGGTTCATGGTTGTGGGGCGTCCTTGGATTTGGAACTCACGCGTTCAAAAGCCGCGATGCCGTCGCGCTGGAGCGTCAGCCGGCCTAACAGAGGGTGGACGGCCTCGATCTGTTCGCCTGCGAAGGTGCAGGCGGAGACATGGAGCGAGCCGCCGCCGCGCAGTTGCAGGATGAAGGGATCCTTGGCGGCATCGGTGCTTGCGGGCTTCTTGCCGGCGAAGAAGACCGTGGAGATTTCCGACTCGGGCACCTCGATGGCATCATCCTGAAACGCGCTTTTGAAAACATAGAGCAAGCCATCCGGGCCTTTTTTCGCCTCGACGAGCCTGCCGCTGAAACGCTCGGACTTGCTGCCGATGAGGACATCTTTGGTCACATCGCCGCGATCCTCGGTGCGGCGGCGCTCGCCCTTGAGATTCCAATCCAGCAGTTCGATGTTGCTGAGCTGGAGGGAGGAGCCCTCGTCGATCATGCTTTCCATGACGATGCCGTTGGCGGAGGGCGCCTTGCCTAACGGATCCTTGAACGGACCTTCGGGCTCGTCGTTGAGGAAGAGCTGGAGCATTCTGCCGAGGCGATCGACGCGGATTTCGATGGTCACGTGTTTGCCCGGATACTGCTTGGGCAGCCGATTGAGGGTGGCGATGGGGGTGTAATGCCTGCCATTGGCTGCCTCGCGCTTGATTTCAATGCCGGCGGCACTGAACGTCAGGTAGTAGCGGTCCAAGGGGGTCTCGCCGATGTCCGGGGCCGCGGCAAAATAAACCTTGATGTTAGGTTCGTTGACCCAACTGAGTTTGAAGCGGAAGATGAACTGCTGCGGCAGGTCGAACTCGCGGCTGATCCTGCCGGTGCCGCGCACGTGAAACGCCCCGTCATTGAACGTCCAATGCTCGGCGGTGGCCGGCTCGCGCGTCCAGCCGTTGAGGCCGTCGGGTCCGGCATAGATGGCGGCGGGCTGTTGGACGCCGAGTTGCAATGAGTAGATCAAATCGCGGGCGACGACGAAGTGTCCGGCGATGCGCGAATCGAGCGTGAGGTTGTGATCGTCAACCGACGCGACGTCGCCCGGCAGAATATCCCCGTTGACCAGGGTGACCCCGCAGGTTGCGGGGGAGGACTTGGATTCGTGATCGCTGAACACGACCTTTCTGACGCTGTTAGGCTTGAGTGCGACCGGCTCGGGAGCGAGCGGGGTTTCCAACACCACCGAACCGTTTTCGTTGATGGCGCGCACGCAGCCCGACAGCCGCTCGGCGCCATCAAGCAACAGCTCGTCGGCCGCGAGGGGCGGCGGTGCCGCGCCGGCGAGGCAAGCGAGCGCGCAGGCGGCGGCGGCGAGATTGTTAGAATTGCGGGTCCCAGTCATCGAGGAAGTTGTTAGAAGGTTGGAAGTCGAGGATCACGGCGCTTTCGAGTTTGAGGGCTATTTCGCCGGCGTATGGGGTGAGCAGCTTGAGGCAGGAGGCATCGCCGGAGAGCGGTTTGCCGCTGATGTTGCCGATGGGGTCGAGGCGCACGATGATGCGTTCGGCGGAGGCTTCCTCGGGTTTGGACAGGCTGTCGGCGGCGAAGCGCACCTCGGCGATTTGCTCGAGGGGGAAAGTGAAATTGCCGAATTTGCCGTGGAGGTGAAGCTTGCCGTCCTGGCAGGCGGTGACTTTGCCGGAGAAGCGGTCGGTGCCATTGGCGAGCAGGACGATATCCTGATCGTCCACCTGCATGCTGCGAGCGGAATCGGGCATACCGTTCCATTCGGCGACGACCACATCGGAGACCCGCACCGGCGAGTTTTCCATTTGGGTGAGGAAGCCGAAGCCGCCGCCCTTGCCGGCATAGCCAGCGTCTTCGCCAAGTGCCGGTTCGGACCACTGCATGGCGAACTCGCCATCGACATAGAGCAGGATGGTGCCCTTGAGTCGGTCGCAGCGCAGTTCAAAGGTGGCGGCGCCGGTTTCCGACAAGCGGATGCTGGGATTATTCACCTGGATGCGTTCCATGGTGGGATTGCCTTTTTCATCGAAGCCGCAGCGCAGCAACACCGCATAGCCCGAATTGATTTGGAGGACATAACTGTTGCCGAAGAGCAATGGGTAGCAGGAGGTGTCGCCGGGCCCGAAACCGTTCTGCATCATGCGCCGCTTGGCCTCGTCCTTGGCTTTCTGGTCGTCGCCGTCCTTGGCGGCGGCCTTGGCGGGGCGGACGAAATCCGCGTGAAAAGCCAGACAGACCATGAGCCGGTTGTGCCAGGCGAGGTTGAAGCGCAGGATCGAGCGATCGGTCATGCCGGTCTTGCGCACCAGCGGGGTGCAGCCGTGCTTTTGATTCCAATACCAAGCGGCGCCGGAGAAATCCCAGCGCGGGATGGCGGTCTTTTGGGTGCCTTTCGCCTTGGTGTCCTCCTCGTCGCCGTCGGCCGGATCATCTGCCGCCGCCTTGGCGTCCTCAGCGGCCGGTTTGTCCTTGTCCTTGTCGCTATTTTTGTCCTCGGCGGCCGGCGCCGGGATGCCATCGGGAAACTCCACGTTGGTCATGAGCCAGCCGTCCTCGGAATACGGGCCATGATAGAGCACCCGCCCGCCCAGCGGTTGCGGCGCGACCATGCCCACTAGCTTGCGCGGGATGTGCATCACTCCGGCAAAGGTGGTATCCATGGTGATCATCTCGTCGTCGAGGGCGACGAGGGTGCCCGGGATGCGGTCGCCATTGATCAGGGCGACGTGCGCGAGGGATTCGTTGGATTTGTCGGGGCGGCCGGCGCGCAGGATGATTTTCTGGATTTGGGTGGACTTGAACTCGCCCGGAGCGGTTAGATCGGGGCGTTGCCACACCGCCGTTCCGCCCGGCTTCATGCCTTGGAACGTGCCATGCAACTGATCGCCATTGACAAAGCGCAGCAAGTCCTGGCGTGGCTGGAGAGGTGCGGCGGCGAGCACGCACGGGATGCTGGCTAACAACGGGAGGCAAAGGGAGCGGATCATTTTTCGTAGATGGGCAGGTAGCGGTAATTGAGCGCCAGCGAGAGCAAGGCACCGGCGGTATTGAACGAGGCGCCCTGATTTCCCGGGAAGGCGCCCTCGCGGTTTTGGATGGTGCCGAGGTAGCGGATGTTGCGCGCGTTCCACTCGCGCCAGGTGTCCTCATCGGCGTGGAACAACGCTTGGGACATGTAGTACTCATAGTAGTACGGGTAATACCTCTCGCGGTAATCGAGGTTTTTTTTCAGGTACTCCAAGCTGGTTTTGAACGCCTTGGTGTCGGTCTCCTTGGCCAGCGACGAGCACAGCAAGCCGATGGCCGTGAGCGTGGGCTTGCCGCCGAACGCGGAGGTATAACCATACGAGCCGTCGCTGCTGCGGCATTTTGCCAGAAACGCGAGGCCTTTCTTGATGGCGTCGTCGGGCACCGCGATGCCGGCATTGCGCGCGGCAAAGAGCGTCACCATGTTGCAACCCGTCACCGTGGTGTCCGCATCGGTGGACTGCGGGGTGTAGCGCCAGGCGCCGAGGCGATTGCGTTTCTGGGCACTGAGGATGAGGTCCACGGCCTTTTTCAAGGCTGGAGCGATCTTGGGGTTGTCGATGACGCCGTACGACTCTGCCAGGGCCTTGGTGGCGAAGGCGTGATTGTACATGCTGGAGCCGATATAGCCGTTGGAGGCGTCCTGTTGGGTGAGGATATAGTCGATGCCGCGGCGCATGACCTTGGCGTAGGGGCCGTTGTTAGGGTCCTCGCCGTGGGCCAGAAACGCCGCGACGCACAGTCCGACCGCCGCCGGTTCCGAGCCGGTGCTATCGTTCCACGAGCCATGTTCGTTCTGGGCCTTGGCCAGGTATTGGAGGCCCTTCTCATAGATCGACTCCGCTTGCGGCGGAACCGTGTCGTCCTGGCGGTGGGTCAGGTCCTGACCCCAAGCCAGCGCCACGGAGGCCAAAAACAAAACTGTTGGGTAGCTGCGCATGATTCCTATAACTAATAACCGATAATCAATAACTCTTACTTCACCTTTTTCTCCAGGCCGCGGTTGTAGGCGTCCAGCGCCTTGCGGAATTCCTCGGGCAGGGCGTGGCCGGCGCTGCCGGCCGCCTTGGGGATGCGCCGCACCTCGGTCTTGCCATCGCCCGCGGCGCCGGTGGGATCATTGGCGGCGTCCGAGTCGCCGGTCATGCCTTGGCCGCCCTGATCGCCGGGCTTTTTGCCTTTGCCATCCTTTTTTTCGCCGTCCTTGCCCTCGTCGCCCTGCATCATTTTTTCGGTCATGTCCATCATGGCGCTACCGGACTTGCCGCCGCCCTGTTGTTTCTGCCGTTCCTTGGCGGCCTCGTAAATTTTCTCGATCACCTCGGTCTGCGCGGCGAGGGTGCGGCCACCCGTGTCGTACTCGGCGAGCCAGTCGGTGGCCTCGTCCATGATGCTTTCGACTTCCTTGAACAAGGTGATGACCTTGGGGATGGTTTGCTCGATGGTGAGTTGTTGGACGTCGGCGGCGAGTTCGTCCTGATCGTTAGCGACCTTGGTGGCACCCTGTTGATGCTTGGCCACGGGGGTCTCCGGTTTGGCGTCGGCGGCGGGTTTGTCGTCCGCGCCCCAAGCGGAGGCGGCGAGGGCCAGGCAGGCGACGGAAGTGGTTAGGCGGAGATTGCTCATGGCTTAGGGGCGGGTTGGAAGGAGCGGCGGAACTGTTCGAGGGCGCGGGTGCGGGCGCGCAGGTCCTGCTCGGATTGGATCATTTTCATGACGCGCAACATGAACTCGAAATCGTCGTCCTCGGGATTGGCACCACCGCCGTCGCCACCGCCGCCTTGCTGGTCTTTTTTCATTTCGCCTTCGAGTTTCTTGGCCCACTCGGAGAGTTTGCCGCCCCATAGCTTGGCACCCTCGGTGGCGAGGCAGGCTTGGATGTCGCGGAGGCGGTTGCGGACGTCTTCGAGGCCCATATCAATCTTGGACTCGCGCATCTCATCGAAAATCTGCTTGAAGGATTCTTTCTCGGTGCGGGCGAAATAGTGCCCCAAGTCCTCCTGAATCCAGCGCACGTCGCCGGCGGTGTCAGTTTGCTGGCGGCTGGCTTCCTTGAGGCACCGGGCGTCCTTGGGATCGAGTTCGCTGGCCTTGACGCCCAGCAAGCTGGGAAAGAAGGCTTCGATGAGGGAGCCTGCGACGGCCTCTTCCTCGGAGGCGGCTTTTTTCAGGCGATTGACGAAGGTGCCGGCCTCCATGCGGCGGTTGGCGTCGTTGGCCTTGTCGATGGCGTCTTTCATCTTTTCGACGACCTTGGCCTGCTCGTCCTTGGCCTTATCGACATCCTTGCTGGTTTTTTCCGGGGTGTTGGACTGCTCCTGGGAATCGGCGAGTTTGCCCTCCACCTTGGGCATGTCCTGCTTGCCGAGTTCCTGCATGGACTTGAGGGATTCGGCCATTTTCTTGAGGGTGGCCTTGTCGATTTCGCCATTGCGGGCGGCGTCCTTCATGAGTTGTTCGGTGCGCGCGGTGAGTTCCTCCATGCGGCGGGTGGTTTCGGCCTCGGCCTGTTCCTGGGCGGCGAGGCGCTTGCGGTTTTCCTCTTTCTGGAGTTCCTCGCCTTTGAGGTCGTCGAGGCGCTGGGTTTCGTCGAACTGGCCTTCCTCGCGCCGCGCCAGGTCTTCCAATTCAGTGATGACGCGGTCAAACTGGCTCTTGAGCAATTGCGCGTGCTCGTCGCGGGTGAGCACGTAAATGGTCACCGGCTCGGAGTACACCCGGCCGCGCCCTGGGAAATAATCCTCCGCAAACCCGCGCAGCGTGATTTTCTGCGGCACAATCCCGAACGCCTTGGGCGAAAAGCTGGCCGGCCGCGACACGTGCTGCTGCTGGGAAGCTCCCTCGACCAATTTCATTTCACCCTTGGCCGGCGCATCGCCGCTGGGCTTGGTGAATTCGCCGGACCACTCGATGCCGGCAAGCTTGATGCCAAAATCGTCTTCGGCGAGCACCTCGAAATCGAGGGTTTCCTCGGGCAGCATCACCTTTTGGCGCTCAATGCCCTGCAAATAGCAGGATGGGGCGGCGTCGCCCAGCGCGTCCACGCGCAAGCGAAATCCCGCCTCCCCGGCGAGGCCGTATTGGTCCTTCCACGCAAAGGGAATCTCAAACGGAACCTTGCCGATGGCAAAGTCCGGCGTCACCGAGTCGCAATCGCTTTGAGTGAGCGCCCCCTCTAACGGCGTGTACGGCGGCGGGGC
>TBL_comb47_HYPODRAFT_10007496_pt1 | contig 11428 bp, 11 predicted proteins | sample TroBogypolimnion_40_FD_10682 | JGI IMG/M metagenome (IMG submission 10682) | reverse complement strand
AATCTCGCGTTGCAATGATTCCTCTAGGTGGGTTGACATGCTTGCATCAATTCTGTTCTGAGCTGGTGTCGGCTAAGTTAGGTGGACTGCCAGGGGGATTGCTTCTGGGGTCGGTGCGAATTGGAAATGGGGCGATTGGATAGATGTTGTAAGAGGGGGATGCCAGATTCGGGAGGTTCTTCGCGGGGATGGTAGCTTTCCACTCCCCATTGTCGATGATTGTTTTGGGAAATGTCTTTTTTTGTGAGACTTCTGTGTAAGACGTGAAGGCACAGGAAAGGATGGCGGTCTTGGGCGGATGACAGGACATCCGGTTTTGCCCCGCCGTGAGGCCGGGAGATTGAATGCGCCAATGAAATTTTCAATCAAATAGGACACAGAAAGGGCTCACTCAATGTGACAAGATTGTCACATGTTTAACCTTGATACCTCAGATGACAAGCCCGGCAGACAGGTGTATGATCCAGCCTGATGCACAATGCAGTGGCAGCGAAGGGTTCCGGCATGCGACGAGGAGAGAATCGCTGCCGAACCAGCTTGGTGTAGTATGGCTCAATGATCTCGGCCAGGCTGAAGTGTGGACATATTTTTCGCGCGGTGCCTTCCAGTTCGACGAGCGTGCGCAACAACAGTGAGACCAGTGCCGGCAGGAATGTCTAGTAGCACGGATGATCGCGGGCGGATCGGCTGCCGTCGCACCCTGAAGGCGCGCGAGTTCGGCGGCCGTTTCCAAGCCGACGAGATCGGGCCGGGTACCCAGCATTTGTCCCAACTTGATGAAGGTCGGCCCCAGTTCAATGAACGCCAGGCGGATGCGTTCGGCGAGACGGAGATCGGGAATCGGTCGGCCGTCATGACTCTTGATCCGTTCCTGAATCCAAGCCAGGCGCCAGTTCTTGAACCAATCGGCCAGGCCATACCTTGCGAGCACACCAACGATTTCGGCGGCGCGCTGCGCGTTGTGCTCCACTCGCGCGACCTTGCCAATCACCGGCAGGGAGCTCTTTCGCCGAGTCACCGGCTCATGGTTAGGAATCGAGGTCATACCTCTGCCTATTCCGTGGTTGAACATCTGCATGCCATTGTCTTGCTCACAAGGTCTTGTTCTCCTGAGCCTCCACAAATCCTAACCCGAAATACACACCCGCCGCCGCCAGATATCAACGGAGCACCCGCTTGCCTTTTTTCGGCAACACTTGATGCCGGCACACCAATGCATCCCGGCACGATCAAGCCTAAACCCGCGGTCGTCGTCCAGGTGGCCAGGAACTTCATCAACTCCGCCCTCACCCGGGCCACGCAGCGGACCCAACGTTTCGTCCGCTGAATCCGGGGTCCGCCTCTGCCAGCAGGCTCCCTGTAGCGAATCCGTGGTCCGCCTGCGGGAAAGCCGGACCCTGCCCGCAGGAGAGTTTTCCACGCCGAACCATCTCCGAGAATGGCGGCGAATGTGAAGAAATTGATACAAAGCAATTCTTGAGGGTGGCGTGGAAATTGCCAATTTGGCCCAGCAACGCATGAATGCATTTCCAAAAACCACCCGAGGCCCGTGCCGCGCCCACCGCCTCCAAGGAATCGACCCAAGCGAGGAACAGCCGGCGGATCGAGAGCTGCGCCGCTTGCGTGGCCTGAGTGCCGACGTGGGCGCGGCCTGCAGCGCGTGGTTGACAAAGCGAGGGATCAAGACCCGCGCTTGGGGGACCTTCAACCTGGGCAGGGTCCCGCACCAACGCGCGCGCCACGAACTTTCTCCGGAGAACGACTTATGAAACCCATCGAGCGAATCACCCTGCTGACGGTCGCCACCGCGTATGCCGGTTATATGAACCAACAAGCCATCCGCACCCGCTCCGACCGGGTGTTGCGCCTGGCGGCCGGCGAATCTTCCTATGAACGCACCCATCCCAAACCCCGCTACAAAATTCCGGGGAAATAGCTTCCGCTGGTTTTCCCGGCATGCGCCGGAGCCATCTTGCGTGATGTTGCCGGCCCGACGGTCAGACGATACTTCCAACCCATACGCCGCGCTACTGTGGATTGCGGCATGTCTGGCAAGCGGGCTCACATTGGTGATGCTCTATTCGGACAGCTACCGGCAGGATGGCGGGCACCATTTCATTTTCGCCCGCTGGGCCTGGCAGCATCCGGAGTTGTTTGTCAGCGTTTGGCAGCGGCCGTTGTTCAGCTTGGTGCACGCGGTGCCAGCTTTGGGCGGGTATGAAGTGTCGCGGTGCTGGGCGGTGTTGATTTCCACCGCCGGCGCGGCAATGACCTAGCCGCCGGATTGGTCGGCGGGAGGTGCGGCCTACGGCAAAGGACCGCTTTGGCAATACCTCGCGCGCTTCCCGGAAATTGCCGGACCCTTGCTGATGGTGCCGGTGGCAGTGGGATTGTGGAATCTCGCACGTTCCCCCGGCCTGCGGCTGGTGGCGGCGTTGTTCCTGTTCACCTTTGCCATGCACAGCGTCATGAGGGTGTTCGGTCTGTTTGGCTCGGCTGGTTATGCGAGGTATTTCTCCGCGTTCGCTCCCTGTCTTGCAATTGCCGGATGCGTGGGTTGGAACCAATTCTGCGCCCGCTGGCCGCGGTTGTGCAATGAGCGGTTCAATCAAGCCGCAAGCGCCAGATCGGACAGGGATCCGAGCCGCTGCGGGAGCTGCTTTTACTTGGCAGGCCGGTTGAACGCAAACTGGATCGCTGTCCGCCGGTGTGAAAGAATTCGGGAAAATCAATTTCGACGATTTCCAGTCCCATGTAGTAGGTACCCTTGAGGGTGGCTACGGAGTCCTCGCCGAAAGCAGCGGCCAAGTGGGAGCGCAGCAGGGCGGCTTCCCGGCGGCCGAGCAGGAGGAAGGTCGGGGCCTCGCCGGAGCGCAACTTCTCGCGGAGAAGCCCCGTCAGGACACTGGAATCCCAGGTTTCGGCTAAAACGGCTTCGGAAGCCAGGCTGAGGCTATCAGGGATGTGAGTCGGGGAACAATTGATGGTATGGTTCATTGGTTTGAAAGTGTTGAATTGGCCAACGAGGGCAGCGCTAAATTGGGCGGCAAGGTGCCGGATAAAAAGGGGTTTCGCGTGACGCTTTCGCCTCTTTATCCAGTGCCAATTCAGCCACCCCGCATGCATCCATCGCCTGTTCGCAAGCTTTGTACCCCTAACCAGCGAGGTGCTCAAAAGCCCGCTAGAGTCCTTGAAACAATGAATGATGTCGTTAGTTCAAAGTCTTGGTCTTGCTTCTTGCAGTCTTGGGTCTTGGGTCTGAGGCGAAGCCCCGCTAGTCGTCGTCACCGGCCGGGGAGTCATGGACCCAGGCCTGCCGGGAGTCCGGCTCCAGCTCGTCATGCGACCGGAACCTTGCGATGAATTCGTCGTGGCGCACCAATTCCATTCGCCCGTCGAGATGCTCGATGATGGCCGTGAGACTTTCCACCCAGTCACCCGAATTCAGGTAGTGGATGTCTCCCATTTGCTTGTCGTCGGGCGTGTGGATGTGGCCGCAGATGATGCCCTCGCATTGCTTGTGGCGGGCCAGATCCTGCAACAGCTCTTCGTAGCGATCCACAAAGCACACCGCCGACTTCACTTTGGCCTTCACCATCTTGCTGAACGAAAAGTACTCCTTGCCGCGCCAGGCCCGCCACAGATTGTAATAGCGGTTCACCTGCAACAGGAAATCATAGCCCACCGAACCAATTGAAGCGAGCCACTTATGATTGGTCGAAACACTATCGAATCCATCGCCATGGACGACGAGATAGCGCTTTCCGCTGGGTGACACGTGGATATGCTCTTTGAGAAACTGGAGACGTCCGAAGGCCAGCGGCAGCAAGCGTTCCAGAATGTCATCATGGTTGCCTCGCAGATAGATCAACTCGGTGCCGTCATGCTCGGTCATCTTGAGCAGCTTGCGGATCACCCGGCTGTGGCTGGAGCGCCAACGCCCGCCGCGCCGCAGCGCCCAGCCGTCAATGATGTCGCCGTTGAGCACCAGCTTGCGGCACCGGATGTGCTTGAGGAACTCCACAACCTCATCGGCTTTGCTTTCCGCCGTACCCAGATGAATGTCTGATAAAAACACGGTCAGGCAGGAACATTTCAGCCGCTTGCCGCCCGTCCGGGTTTGCTTCATCAGGGCTTTGCCGGTCATGGCAACCCCGTTCACGTCCGGTGACAAGGTGTCTGTCGCAATTTCAATTTCCATAAGAAGGTGGCGGAAGCGCCAACGGCCCCCCCGACCACTAAGACAACCGCCTGCGAAGAGCCGCACTCCCGGTTTGGTGACAAGTTCGTCACATGCCAAACCTCCACTTGCCAGCTCGCGGCAGGGTGACCGGGCATGCCACCCGGATTCCTCCCTAACTTGAGCATAATCTAACAGGGCTGGATTTGGAGGTGGCCTTGGATGGCCGCGGAGTTACGCTAGCAGTCGAAAGAATTTCCGCGGCAAATGCCATTGTGAATGAGGCGAGTTCTCGATATCCGGGTCGATTGCCTATTAACGAATGGTGATTCGGAATTCAGAATATCGGATTGTCGGATACAGGCTAAAGGAATCCGGCAACACCGAATTGCATGAATTAGTCATCTGTAAATCTGTTAGCGTGACGATATATTCACAACACACCTGTGGTCAAAACGAAAACCGCGGGGCAGCTTGCGCTCAGGCATCGCTGTGATGTCCCGCCATTCGGTCCGGCCGCCGGCATTCCCAACGGCTTCACCCCAAATGTGGATTCCCTTGCAGCCATGCACAACACCACCAAACACCAAACACCAACAACTGAAAACAATGCAAGCAATGAAACAACGGCGCATCGCGACGTTGGGCGTGCTGGCGGACAATCACTACGGTATCGTCCGGCCGATTTTCCGTGGCGGGTTCAATGTTGCCGGCCAGACCGTCAATGAGGCCATGATCGCCCGGATGAACACCCTGCCGGCGCAGTCGTTCCCTAGCGACGGCGGCGTCGCGGCCGGCCAGGCCGTCGGCCAGGTGGATTTCCTCATGGACACCGGCGACATCGCCAACCGCTCGGAAACCGGCTCGATTGCGGCCAACCACAGCCTCAGTTATCTCGGCACCACGGTGGATTATCCCGGCCAAGGCTTGTATCTTGCACCCCACAGCAGTGTCACGTGGAGCCAGTGGCAGGCTGACTTCCTGGGTGTCGGCAACACCGGCAACACCGCCGGCGGCCTTCTAACCCTAACCAACGGCCAAGGCCAGGGCATCCCCGTCTTCCTTTCTCCCGGCAACCATGACGTCAGCGACGCCATCGGCATGTCTGGCAAGATTGCCATCGGCGATGTGGATGCCACGTCGTTCGTGCAAATCTTCAATCGGATGACTCCCTATTCGGGCATGGCGCCGGTTTCGACGAATGTTTTCACCAATCCGGGCGACTATGCCAACGTCAACCTGCAGGTGAACTATTCATTCAATGTTGGCGGCACACATGTGCTGTGCGTGAACATGTTTCCGGACAAGAACATACTCATCACCGCCACCATCGGTTGGGTCGCGGCAACCGTGAGTCTCAGTTCTCCGGCCAGCCGCAAGCTGAGGGTGAACAGCAGCGCCGGTGTTGATAGATTCTCGAAATGGCCAAGGCGTTCCCGGATCAACTGGACATAGGGATCGCGGGACACCAGAACGGCGTGGACAAGTTGTTTGCCGCGCGCCCAGTGGAGCGCTTCGGCTGTTGGGTGATTTGTCATCGGCAGTGGCGGGAGTGGAATTAGGAAAAAAGAGTAAAGGATAAATTCTGTGGCAATAGTGTTGCAATCGATTGGTTGTGGAAGCGTGACGTGGCGATAATTTCGCGGCGTGACCGGTTGCCCGCCCGCAGGAAACGCTTTCCCCACAAACCCACCACCTCCGGCGCTCGCCGGTCGCGGCCGTTCAACCCAAACGGATTTCCCATGCGTCGGTTCGCGCAGCCGTCCACGATTGCCCTACTCATCTCCAGTCACTTCCAACCAAACCATCTCAACCATTACCAACCAATGAAACCACCCCTGAAACACCCCCTCCTCCGCTCCGCCCTGCTAGGCGCTGGGATCGCGAGTATCACCGGTCTCACGGCGCCTTGCGCCGGTGCGGCTGTCACCTTCCTCGGTGTCGCCGCAGGCGATGTCACCACCTCCGATGTCACCGTGTGGACCCGTGCGACGGATGATAGCGCCCCGGGCGCGACCGTCACCATGACCTTGCAGATTGCGACTGATAACGCGTTCGGCAACCTCATCCTGTCCGAGAGCGTGACAGGCAGCACCGCCACCGCCGGCGACAACACGCTGAAGGCCGACGTGGCTAACCTCACCGCGGGGACGCGCTATTGGTACCGCTTCGTCGGTTCGGGCAATGAACTCAGCAACACGGGCACGTTCAAGACCGCGCCGCTGGCCAACGCGTCGGTGCCACTACACTTCGCCTTCAGCGGGGACATGGACGGTCTCATCCGTCCCTACGCTCTCGCGAGCCAGGTGCCGAACGAGAACCTCGACTTCTACTTCAATTGTGGCGACACGATTTATGAAAACGCCAGCGCCTCGACCGGGACGTTCAACGACGCGGCTTCGACACTCAGCTCCCCCGACACGATTTGGAAGAACTCGCCGAGCGTCACCCTCTCCGGCCAGACTGCCAGCCTCAACGGGGTGCCGGATGGCATTACCAGCGGGCCTTACGCAACACAAGCGCAACTCTTCCACGACTACTGCAAGAAATTCCGTGAGCAGTTCCTCCCGGTGAACACAGGCGGCCAGGCGTGTCTCAAGGCCTTCTACGCGGGCCAAGCCAACTACACTTGCAACGACAACCATGAACTGGGCAACCGCCAGTATATCAATGGTGGCGCTCCAGCGGGACTCTCCGTTGGCGGCGCGTCCGGCAACGACATGTCCACCGGGCGTGGCGTGGACGCTCGCGCCAATGGCAGCGGCAATGTGGGCAATGTGAATGACGCGGCCGACGCGCTTTCCTCCTCGGCGCTGTCCGCTCTCGGTGGTTTCATGAACCAGGCCACAGGCTTCCAGACGCTGCAGAACGTGTTCTTCAACTACATGCCGATCACCAACCGCGGCACGATCAACGCCCCGGCGGATCCGCGCACCAGTGGCACCCAGCAGCAATACTTCGCGCAGCAGTGGGGCCGCAACGCCATCTACATCCAGCTCGACGACCGCAGCTATCGCGACATTCGCATCAAGACCGCAAACGGCAGCGCCGACGATATCGGTAGCCGTGCGGACAACGCCAACCGCAAGTATCTCGGCGCGACCCAGCTCGCATGGGTGGAGCAGCAACTTCTCGCGGCAGAACAGGCCGGAACGCCTTGGAAGTTCGTCGGTCTGTCCAACCCGATTGACCAGATCGGACCGATTGGCAGCGGCCTTGCCAGCGTCACCGCGGCGGCGATGCAGCCCTACAGTGGCAACATCAACTACGGTCCGGTCAATGCCGACGGCGGCAAGGCCTACATCGGGGGCTATCGCGCCGAGCGCAATGCGCTGCTGAAGTTCATCGCGGATCATCAGATTAAGAACGTCGTCTTCATGGCGACGGACGATCACCAGAACCGCATCAACGAGGTGACCTACTCGCCCTCCGGAGCGACAGGAACCAATTCCAGTTATGTGAAGGTGCCTTACGCCTTCTCCATCGTGTGCGGACCGCTCGGAGCCACCGGCCCGGACCTGTTCCTGAATCACGACTGGACGAGTGTCCAAGGTGCGGCCACTCTCATCGCCAATGCGCAGGTGTCTGCCGGAGTCGAGCCCATCGGCCTTCAAGGTTATCCAGGTCTGCATGACGTCAAGCGCGACCAGAGCGGCGTGCTCGTCAACGAAACCTCACCCCAGGCGGCGGACTTCTACAGCCCGGACACGTTCAACTACAACATCCTCGACGTGAGCGCGGATGGCAAAACGCTGACCGTGACGAGCAAGGGCATCAACTCCACGGCGCAGAACAGCGCTTCGGAATACGGTGCGAATGGCAACAACGCCCGCACCATCCTCCAGTTTTCGGTGGATGCCGCGCAGCCGCTCAACAGCATCGATCACATCATCGTGGTCTATCAGGAAAACTGGAGCTTCGACGGTCTCTATGGCAACTTCCCCGGTGCCAACGGCATCGCGAACGCCAGCGCCGCGTCGCTGAACCAAATCGACCGCCTGAATGGCGCGGCGCTTTCCACGGAGACCGGTGCGACCGGTTACAACAACGCGTCGAACGGCACTTCGACCGTCAACCCGCCGCCTCCGCTCAACGGTGCCGTCGATCCGCACTTTCCTGCGACGCTTCCCTACCTCAACCCGGGCACCCTCGACACGCTGCTGCCGTGGAACGTGGGCAACGACATTTCGCCCGGCACGACGACGGGCGACATCGTCCATCGTTACTGGCAGGAGCAGTTTCAGATCTGCGGTGTGTGGCAGCCCGCCCTGGGCACGGACAACGAAGCCGGGAACAACAGCGGCTTCATGACCTGGTCGGATAATCCGGGCCTGGTCATGAGCTCCTTCGACGCCACGAACCTGCCGGAAGGCCTGCTGGCGCAGCAATACACGATGTGCGACAACTTCTTCCACTCGGCGTTCGGCGGATCGTTCCTCAACCACCAGTTTCTCATCGCGGCGGCAGCACCGGTCTATCCGAATGCGGCCACACTCATCCCGGCCAACGTGGCCCTGCTTGATGCGAACGGGGTCCTTGCCCTCAATACTCCGGGCAACGGCAAGCTCACTCGCGACGGCAATATCACGCCGATCGGCGCAGAGGCATTTGCGGGACCGACGGGAACGACGTTCGACAAGAACTACGCGGTGAACACCATCTACTCCGCGAACCTGCAATCGACCGGCAGTCCGACGGCCCTGACCCTGCTGCCTTCGCAGAACAACACCACCCCAGCCGATCCCACCTATCACCTGAACATTGGTGACTTGCTCGACAACGCTGGCGCGAGCTGGAAGTGGTATTCCGGGGGATGGGATCGCGCGCTGGCGCAATCGCCCAGCAACCCGCTGCACCTCGGCGTCACCAACACGGACCCGAGCATCAGCCTCTTCCAGTGGCACCACCAGGCGTTCGCTTTCTTCGAGAAGTCGAAGCCCTTCGACGCCGCTCAGCCCGACGGACGCAATCCGTATGCCACCGCGCACATTCAGGACGAAACGAAACTCTACACTGACATCACGAACAACACCCTGCCGCAGGTTTCCTTCGTGAAGTTCCTCGGCCCGGACAACGAGCATCCCGGCTATGCCTCGCTCCAGCAGGGCCAACAACACGTCGCCGACCTCGTCGCCGCCGTGCAGGCCAACCCGGCGCTGTGGGCGCACACCGCGATTATCATCACTTATGACGAACACGGCGGCCGTTGGGATCATGTCACTCCGCCGACCCGCGACATCTGGGGTCCCGGCCTGCGCGTGCCCACCATCGTGGTTTCGCCGCTGGCCAAACGGGGCTTCGTCGATCATACCCAGTATGACACGTCGTCGGTCCTCAAGACCATCGAGCAGCGCTTCGGACTGCCGGCGCTGAGTTCCGCGGATGCCGGCGTCAACAGCCTGGCCGGGATTTTCACCCCGTTGCAGGTCACCCGTGGCGGCTTCGTCCGCGACCGCAAGACTGGCAGGTATGCGCAGTCCGTGACAGTCACTAACGCCGGCAGGGTGACCGTGACCGGCCCGACCCAACTCGCGCTGGATAATCTATCGGCAAATGCCTCGCTCGCGAATGGCGGCGGCACGACGGCAAACAACGCGCCGCTCGGCAGTCCGTTCATCACCGTGGTGGCTGGCGACCTGGCGCCCGGTGCCTCCGCTTCCGTCACATTGCAGTTCACCAACCCAAGCAGCGCCGGCATCAACTACGGCGCCCGCACCGTGAGCGGCACGCCAGCCCCGTAACCCGGCACAACACCAACCCTCCGCGCGGCGTCCAATCCGCCGCGCGGTTCCCAAGCAAAAGATTAACATGACTCATTTCAATCAACCAAACACACCAATGAAGAACCTAGCATCCCCCCGACTCCTAACCACCAGCCTGCTCGCAGCGACGGGCCTGTTGCTCGGCAGCGCGACGAGCCGCGCCGCGCTCTATCACGTCACGATCGACATCTCCGCGCTCGGCCTGCCGCCCACCTCCAGCCTCGGGCCCTTCGCGCTCGACTTCCAGTTGAACAGCGGCAACACCCTTAACAACAACACCGCCGTCGTGAGCAACTTCACCTTTGGCGGCGGCGGTGCGCCGTTCGGAGCCGCGAACACCTTTGGTGGCGCCAGCGGCGACCTTGCTGGCGGCACCCTCACCCTTAACGACACCACCCCGTTCAACGAGTTCTATCAGACGTTCACCACCGGTGTCAGCGTCGGGTTCGACCTGTCGCTGACCCAGAACGTGGACGCGGGGCTCACGCCCGACGCCTTCTCGTTGAGCATCCTCGACGGCACCACGGCCAACATCCCGACCACTGCGGGCGATAACACCCTGCTCCACGCGGACATCAACACCACGGGTGCTCTGAGCATTGACCAACTCAACCTCGCGTCCGGCACCGGGACCTATTCGGGCGTGTCCATCCAGGCAGTGCCCGAACCAAGCGCCGCGATGTGCGCCCTGCTTGCTGGTGCCGCCGGAGTGTTGCGCCGGCGGCGGGTCTAGCCCCTGAGAGGCGGCTCCATCTCCTGCCACGAGATTTTGCCTAGCGAAACTTCGCCTCAGACCCAAGGCGTGGGGCGAAGCATCTGGCCTAACGACAAGATATTGCCGGTTTCAAGTTCTCCCCCGATGCTCACAATCCCAAGATCAACCGCCTCGCTGGCCCATCGCACCCAGGACGCGATTTTCAACCGAGTCCATGGCGGAAACCTGGTCTATAACACCTGTTGGGAAGACCCGCGCCTCGACCGCCAGATGCTCAATCTCCAGCGCGACAGCCGCCTGGTCATGATCACAAGTGCCGGCTGCAATGCGCTGGATTATCTGCTGGATGAACCGGCGGAAATTCATGCGGTGGACATGAACCCCCGCCAGAACGCGCTGCTTCAGCTTAAGATCGCCATGATCCGGCGTGGCAACTTCGGCGACTTGTTCAAGCTTTTCGGCCGTGGCACGCATGCGGGGTTCAAGGAATTGCTGGAGGAGCTGCAAGGGCACATGCCCTTGTATGCCAGCGGTTACTGGCAATCCAAGAGCCACTTCTTCCGCCGCACCCCGCTGAATCCATCGTTCTATTACCGCGGAACCGCGGGACAGATGGCGTGGCTCACCGTGCAAGTTTGCAAGGGTGGCAGCGGCAGGGTCCGCGACTATCTGGCCGCGCTTCAGCATGCCACCTCACTGGAAGAACAGCGCGATCTGTACAAGGCGGTCCGCCCCGCCCTGTGGAACGGCGTGCTCACTTGGCTGCTGCGA
>TBL_comb47_HYPODRAFT_10007495_pt1 | contig 11430 bp, 16 predicted proteins | sample TroBogypolimnion_40_FD_10682 | JGI IMG/M metagenome (IMG submission 10682) | reverse complement strand
ACCTTTTCAGCACCTGTTTTAACTATATTTTTCACTTTATCTTCTGCCTTGGCTTTTACAGTGTCCAATTTAGCTTCAGCTTTTACTTTGACAGAATCCGCGGTTTCTTTAACTTCTGTAGTAACAGCAGTTGTAGCCTCTTTTACTTTTTCTTTGGTTTCTTCTTTACACGAAAAAAGCAATGTTGCAATTGCTAAGGATAGAATTATTTTTTTCATAAGGACTAAATTTATTTTTTAGATTTAATTTGTTTCATTTCTTCTTTGGCTTCCTGCAAAGTACTAGCACCTGATTTTACTTCAACAATATGCACAATCTCTGCATGTTTTGATGCTTTGATAGGGCTTCCAAACTCAATCGCATAACACTTGGCAAATAAAGCGCCTAAATATAAGATTACCGAAGAATAATAGACCCAAACCATAATGATTACCAAAGAACCTGCGGCACCATATACGGTTCCCAATCGGGAATGGGAAATATAAAAGGATATCAAAAACTTTCCAGCCATAAACAATAATGCCGTTGTAAATGATGAAACTCGTACTTGCTTCCAAGTAATATCAGCATCGGGTAGTATTTTAAATATGACTGCAAAAAGCAACGTAATTATGGTTAATGTTACCAAAGATTGCCCTATATATACCATATACACCGCAGTATCTGAAAAATCAGCAAATAACTTTTCATTAAACGACTCTACAAAAGCAGAGATAGCTAAGGAAACTAACAAAATAAATCCCAAACTACCAATAACCCCAAAAGAAAGTAATCTTGACTTTAAATAAAGGAAAAAACCAGAACGCTTTTTGTGTCGAATTCCCCAAATGGTATTTATAGAATCTTGTATTTCTGCAAAAACAGAAGTAGCTCCAATAAGTAAGGTAATAACTCCAACTACTGCTGGAATCCCGCTTTTATTTGAAAGGGCAATGTTTTTAATCATTCCTTCCAATTGCAAAGCAGCGCCTTCTCCCACAAAATCTTTGGCTTGAATATAAATATCTCCTTCAATAGCTTTTACACCCCAAAACATTCCAACAACATAAAGCAATACCATTAGCAATGGTGCCATTGAAAAGACGGTGGTATAAGCTAATGAAGCACTTTTCTTCATTATTTTATGCTCTCCAAATTCTGAAATGGTGGAATGAATTACATCCCACAAATCTTGATAATAGGCTTCTCTTACTCCTTTCAAAATAGATTATGCTGAAATCGTTTCGACTTCTTTATTGATTTTATTTACTAATCCAACTAAAACTTTTCCGGGGCCAACTTCTGTAAAGCTTGTGGCGCCGTCATTAATCATTTGTTGTACCGATTGCGTCCACTTTACTGGAGCAGTCAATTGAATAATTAGGTTTTTCTTAATCTCATTAGCATCTGAAACAGCACTTGCCGTTACATTTTGATATACTGGACAAATGGGTGTTGAGAATGTGGTTGCTTCAATAGCAGCAGCCAATTCTTCTCTAGCGGGCTCCATCATTGGCGAGTGAAATGCTCCACCAACAGGTAATATTAATGCACGTTTTGCACCCGCTTCTTTCATCTTTTCGCAGGCTAATTCAACGGCTTTGTACTCTCCAGAAATCACTAATTGTCCTGGGCAGTTATAATTGGCTGCGACCACTACTCCATCTATTGACGCACAAATATCTTCTACAATTTTATCGTCTAGGTTTAGAACAGCAGCCATCGTTGAAGGTGTAATTTCACATGCTTTTTGCATTGCAATTGCACGTTGTGAAACCAATTTCAATCCATCATCAAAAGACAAAGCGCCATTGGCCACTAAAGCTGAAAACTCACCCAATGAATGTCCGGCAACCATTTCTGGTTTAAAATTTTCTAAGGTTTTAGCTAAGATAACAGAGTGTAAAAATACTGCGGGTTGCGTTACTTTAGTTTCTTTTAATTCTTCGGCCGTTCCTTCAAACATGATGTCTGTAATGCGGAAACCTAATATCTCATTGGCTTTTTCAAATAATTCTTTTGCTACCGCTGAGTTTTCATATAAGTCTTTGCCCATTCCTGTGAACTGTGCGCCTTGACCTGGAAATACATATGCTTTCATAAAATTTTGTTTCAAGTTAATTATTGAAAGCGCAAAAATACTATTTTTATTATAATTCAATCGAATTTACAATTCCCATTAATTGATTGTTTAAATCGGGATTGATAATACCACTTGATACATCAAAGTTCTCATAGAAACTTGGCAACGAGAAACTCCCTTTTACCACTGCGCCTTGAAAAGGAAATCTATTCTTTGCAATTTCCAACACAGAGCTTCCGCCACGAGGTCCTGGTGAAGTTGATAATAACAGGGTTTGTTTTTCTTGAAACGTTTTGGCATTGATTCTCGAAGTCCAATCGAATATGTTTTTAAAAGCCGTTGCATAGGCTCCGTTATGTTCGGCAAATGATATCACAATCAAATCGGCGGTTCCTAATTTTGTATAAAAGTCGTGTGCCAATTGCGGAATTCCGTTTTCTGATTCTTTATCGGTTGAGAATATCGGCATCTCATAATCGTTTAAGTCTAGAACTTCAACGGTTGCGTCTTTGAATTGTTTTGCGGCATAGGTTGCCAATTGTTTGTTAATCGAAGTTTTGCTTGATGAAGCACCAAAGGCGATGATTTTTTTCATATGTTTAAATAGTATTTTTCAGAGGTAACAAATGGAATCGCCTTTTTAATCACTTGGCGTTTGCTTACGCAAGCTTTTTTTAGTGGCGATTTCATTATCTATTTTCTATAAATGTTTTTGTTTTCAAAACGGCATTCTTCACCATCTCAAAGTTGCTTACTGCTTCTTTTGTTGTTTTATCTGTCCAATTAATCGTAAAAGTCATTTCGGTTTCATTATCAGAAATGGAGCGAATGTCATTATCGACATATCCTTCCAATTTTGGATGGTCTACCAATAGAAATCGCACTTTATAAGGAACAAACGTTATCTTTTCTTTTAATATTGTTGTCGTTTCAGGTGTGGTAACGGTCATTTGTCTTGAAACAAAATCGGTATTCTTTTCAAAGAGGATAACATCACTCACTCCCGGAACAAAATGTTCGGGATGGTCTATTTTATAAATCAAATCTTCCCAAACTTTCTCCAAGGAAGCATTGACTGTTGTAGTATATTGCACCATTTTACTTTTCGGTTAAATAGTAAGTCAAGGCGCCCGAAGGACATTTCTTTACGGTTTCAATAATCTTTTCGGTAGTCGAATTTTCAGCCGTAATCCATGGTTTTTCTTTAGGTTTAAAAACATCTGGATTGTTTTTTACACATTCGGCGGCGTGTTTGCACAAGGCATTTTTCCAAACAATGGTCACTTCTCCATTGCTATATTCTTTGGTTAGATCTTTTGCATCCATAATTATAGTAAAGTGTTAATCGTTATTTTGTTTTTTAAGATTTTAGAAACAGGACATTTTTCAGCAATCAACAACAATCGCTCCTTTTGTTCGGCAGAAATTTCGGAAGAAAATGAAATACTTCTTGAAATAATAGTTTCCAATTCGCCACTAGTTTCTTGTGCTAAATTTAATGAAATTTTTATTTCTGGAATAACCCAACCTTTGCGGTCAATATACATTCGCAAGGTTGATAAAGTGCATCCTGCTAATGAAGCTAATAAGGTAGAAAATGGATCAGCACCTAAGTCGTTTCCTCCCACACTTTTGGGTTCATCCATCAGTAATGTTCCGTTGCGCCAAACAATAGTGCACAAATAGTTTTGCTCGCCAATGCTTCCGGTTATATCTTGTTCTAATAAATTTGCCATACTTATAACACGTCTTTATATTCGGGTGTTTTATCAAAAACACTTTTCGCAAATGGACATAGTGGAATAATTTTTATTCCTTTTTCTCTTGCATATTGTACCGCTTTTGCCACCATCATTTTACCAAACCCTTTGCCGTTATTTCCCGGATTCACTTCGGTATGGTCAATGATTATTTTATCTTCGCCAGCAAAAACAAATGTCATCATGGCTTCGTGTTTGCCAGCCATATCAATATAAAAAACACCGTTTTTGTCATTGATTTTTAATTGTACTTCTTCCTTCATCTTTAAAATTCTAAAATCAAAAATCGTTACTCTTACTGCTCCATCGGAATCTCCATTACTAAAAACTTAGCATTAGTAGTGGCTTTGATTTCAATTTCGTTGGTATCCCAAAGGCCTAGCGCATCTCTTTTTTCCAATCGTTCTCCGTTTACTTCAATTTCGCCATCAATGTTCATGATATAAAAACCGTTTCCTTCTTTTTTCAAGGCTAGTTTTTTAGAGAAATTGGCATCAAAATCAGCTAAGTAGAACCACGCATCTTGATAAATCCAAACGCCTGCATCTTCGGCTGTGGGAGATAATATCTGCGCAAAGTTGTTTTTTTGTTCGGTGGCATCCAAGGTGATTTGTTGGTAACGCGGGGTTACATTTCTATACTTTGGAAACACCCAAATTTGAAACAATTTAGTGTGTTGGTCGTGATTCGGATTGAACTCACTGTGTTGAATTCCGGTACCGGCACTCATTACTTGCACGTCGCCCGTTTTGATCGTAGCGGCATTTCCCATGCTATCTTTGTGTGCCAAATCGCCTTCTAGTGGAATGGTGATGATTTCCATATTATCGTGTGGATGGGTACCAAAACCCATCCCGGCAGCTACGGTGTCGTCGTTTAAAACGCGTAACATTCCAAATTGCACTCTGTCGGGATTGTACCAACTGGCGAAACTAAAACTATGGTAAGCATTCAACCATCCGTGGTCGGCGTGTCCTCTGCTATTTGCTTTGTGTAAAACTGTATTAGTCATTGTATATAAATTTAGTCATTATTATGATACAAATTTACAATGGATGAAACAAAAAGCTACTTAATGTAGATTAAGAAAAAAAGTTGGAGGTTGTAGGTAGTGGGTTGGAGGTGGTAGGTAGTAGGTGGTGGGTTGTATGTTTGAGAGTTCAAAAATCAACATTCGTTAATCGTTATTCAAATTTCTAGTTTATAGGTTGTAGGTTGTAGGTTTGAGAGTTCAAAAATCAACATTCGTTAATCGTTATTCATAATTTCTAGTTTATAGGTTGTAGGTTGTTGATTGTCTATCTTTTATAAAAAGCAAAAGGTTAGTTTTTGAAAATCAAAATTCAAAATTCAAAAACCTACTACCAACTACCCACCACCTACTACCCACTGCCTACCACCCACTGCCTACCACCTTAAATGCATTTCACTCTCACGCCATCACTCAACGGCGATACTCCTGTTGCATTAACCGCATACATATACCCATAATAAACTAAAGTGGAATCCAATCCATTAACGATTTTTTTCTTTCCTTTCGTTAAGCTAATGATTATTTGTTGACCTTCACTTGCCGTAAAATTAAGTGTATCAGCCGCAAAGTTTTCCACGTTTAAAGGTGCGCCACTCACTAAAATTAAGGTATAGCCCGTTACTCCTTTGCCTACTATGGCAGGTGTTTCAATAATTACTTGACCCGATATGTTGGTCGGTTTAGACTTTACAACTAAAATTTTTTCCAATGGAGGAGCATAATGCGATTCGCCAGCAGTTGGAATAAAACCTGCCAAATTAATAATAGAAGGATCACCATCAGCAATGCCGTTTACATAAGTCGCTAAAGTTATTAGCGCATCTAATAGTTTCTTTCTCGCCTGTAAGAAAGCTGTTTTGTAGTTCTTACCATTAGCTTTATAAACTGACAGAGCCACATTGTAATCAGCAATGAGGTGCGTCAATTCACCGCTGGTTAAGGGTGGCGTAACAAAAATTAATTCATTTTTAAAAATACCATTTAGTATTTCATTAGAAAAGGTATCCAAAATAGGATTTCCATACTGTTGGAAAGACAATCTACAAATTCGTTTTTTCATAAGTAATTAAATTTAGATTTATAAAATAGTTATTGTGTTATTGCTTTTATTTTCTTGCACCCTCTAAAAAATCAGTTCAAAGAATGCTACTTAATATTTATAAAATATTGTTTTTCAATGTTTTATATTGAAATTATTCACCTTTACACCTTCGAAAAAGGAAGATTTTTATTAAAATGACCTTATAAACAACTTCAAAGACCTTATAAACGGCTTCAAAGACCTTATAAACAGCTTGAAAGACCTTCTAAGCAGTTTCAAAGACCTTCTAAACGGTTTCAAAGACCTTCTAAGCAGCTTAAAAGACCTTTTAAGCCGTTTATAAGACCTTTTAAGCAGTTTCAAAGACCTATTAAGCTCCAAAAACGACTCTTTTTAAAAAAAAGAGCTTTTTCTAGTATAAAACGACTCTTTTTTTTACTTGGATGAAATAAATATTCCAACTTCTCTATTTCTTATTCCACCTTAATTGTAAAAAAATGTACCGCAACTGATTAAGAACGTGATTGAAGCAAATTTAAAAGGAACAATTGAATAAATTTCTAACGCTATTTCGTTAGAAAAAAAAATAATTTTCTACCGAAAAAGGGGTAGAAAAAGGGTGCGAAAAAGTAATAAAATAGTAATTCCGCTTATTTTTACATGTTAAAAAAAGGAGAGCTTATATTCGTAATCCTTTATAAACACTCACTTTTTTTATTATAGTAAAAGAAATTGTCTTAAATTGCATATTTATTTTCAAAAAACCCTCTTTTGTGATACCAAAACGTCAGCAAAGTGGGATTATCTTAAAAAAGTGCGTTTATGATACGAATTGCGATTCAATCGGAGTTAGAAGTGAGAAGAGTCAGTTATGCGGTTTTGTTACAACAATATAGTAGTGTTGATTTTTCAGAGAAGCTTACTAGCGATGATTAGGAAGGTACTAGTAGTTATCAATGAGTAAAGCCGGGATAGGTTTATTTTGTATATTTGAGAAATGAAAACAAACATGCGCCTATCATTCCAAATTGGGGTAAAAGTGGTATAAAACATGCGTGTATAAGATAGTTAGCAGTAATGGCTTGCCGAAAGATTTTAAGAAATAAAACTATATGAAAACTATTCTGCTTCTTTTCACTTTTTCATTTGTTTGTAATGCTCAAGAAATTGGAAAAAACTGCGACACGAAATACTTAGTTCAAGTAGAAAGTAATATTGAGAAACTAACAGAAAAAGAGATAGCAATTTATTTAAGAGCATTTGAAAAAGAATGCGTTACAAATGTTGAGTTCTCAGAATATTATAATGAGTTGTTATTTAAGATTGCTGAAAAACATCCTCAAGAAGTTTTAAATTCATTAGACAAAATAGCATTAGAAAAGAGAAAGCTAATTTTACGAGAATTTGAGAATGCGGTTGTGGAAGTTGATAACCAAAAACTAATTGAGAAAATAAAAAGTTGTCGCGGAAATGGAAATTTGAAAAAGAGTTTGATAAACGCTATTGCAAAAAATAAATAACGCCACTACTGGTAACAGCCGTTTCTCGCAATTGCGAATTTTGTGGTAAGTTCACGTTTACCTTTCGCAAGAATTTTTATCTTTAACAGAAAATAAAAAGTTCCGAACTTCGCAACTGACGAGAAGCGGCGGGAAGTTAGCGGTAATGCCCACGCAGAGTTGGCGAAATCCCATAAAAAATGGAAGAAAACGAAAAAATATCAAACGAAAAAGGAATTTGGTATATAGCAGAAATTATCGAGAAACGTGAGCCAGTAAATCGTAATAAAGAAAATGATTTGCGACGGGTCGTAACTTGGGGAAATTTTCATTTAATAAAAGCTGAAAATCCTAAAATGGCTTATGAAAAAGCAATGAAAATTGGAAAAGAAGGCGAAATTAGATTTACTAATTCAGACAAAAATGAAATGGAATATGTTTTTGTTGGAATTGCTGATTTGATTCCAATTTATGAAGATAATATCGAAGATGGAAGTGAAATTATGTGGACAGATTATGGAGTAATGACTAATAGAAAAACTGAAAAGTTTGCGCGTAGTGAAAAGGAGCTTTTAGAAAACATAAAATTGAAAGGTAAATAATGCACTACCGCTAACAATGTATAAAAGACATATTTCATTTTTATGAAAAAAATTCTTGGTTATTCAATATTATTAATTTCTGCAATAATTTTTATAGCAGTTTTTGGAGCGTTTAGAACAATATTAGTCGAGTTTCTTAAAGTCTTTGCGACAAGATTTGAAATAGAACATCTCACTTATACTATAACTTTAACAATTGGCGTTGTCGCAGTTTTTTTCTTTGCAAAATTCTTATGGAAAACTGGAAGGAAACTGGTCAATGATAAAATTACAAAACAGTAATTAATGCACTACCGCTAACAGCTAAGTGTTCGTTGCGGCTGCAAGCCGAACAATGAACCCCGTGTTGAACCTTTCGACAGGCTCAAGACAGGCTACACCGATTCCATTCACACTATGGATTTACGTACAAGTTTTTAGAGAGAATTTCAAGAGGTAAGTGTGCCTCTTTTTTTGAAGTATTTTAAAGACCTTTATTTTTCAATCAAACTGCAATTTTTACTTTATCAATTATTCAATACTAAAAAGTAGTATATTTGAGTTTACAAAGGTTGGTTACTAAAGAAGTTTAGGTCTTTAGACGAACTGACGTTACCAGCAATTTTAAATACAACTATAAAAATGAAACATATCCTTACATTCTTTCTTTTATCATTTAGCTTTTTATCTACAGCACAAAAAGTAATTGAATATAAAAACGAACAAATAAATGCACTTGATGAAAATGGAAAGCAAACTGGAGTCTGGAAACTTTATGATGATGACAAAAAAATAATGATTGTAATGGAGTTTAAGAATGGAGAAATCATTTCCGATACAAAATATTACAATGATTCTAAACTCATAGCTTCATATAAAGGGAACGACTTAATAGAAATTTATAAAGAAGGCAAAACTATTAAAGGTTATTTTTTTAGAAAAGAAAATAGAAGCCAAACGATAGTTGATAAAAATGGAAAAGAACTTGACGTTGAAACTTTAAAATATTTTTATCACTCTGGAGAAGTTATGCCAATTTATTATGGAGGACAAGCTCTTCTATTCGATTTTATTGGTAAAAATATAGATTATAAATCAATTAAAAATAACAAAGGAAAGGTACAAGTGAAATTTGTGATTGATACTGTTGGTAAAACTTCTCAAATAGAAATTGTAGAGAGTACAAATGCAGAATTGAACGAAGAAGCTAAAAGAATAGTACAAAATCTTCCGAGATGGCAGCCAGCGCATCAAGGTGGAGCATTTGTTAGGTGTCCATATATTATTCCAATAACAATAAACTAAAACTGCTGGTAATAGTTAGGGGTTCGTTGCAGCTGCAAGCCAAACAATAAACCCGGTATTGAACCTTCCGACAGGCTCAAGACAGGCTACACCGATTCCATTCACACTATGGATTTACGTACAAGTTTTTAAAGAAAATTTCAAGAGGCAAGTGCGCCTCTTTTTTTGAAGTGTTTTAAAGACCTTTATTTTTCAATCAAACTTCAATTTTTACTTTATCAAGTATTCAGTACTAAAAAGTAGTATATTTGAGTTTACAAAGGTTGGTTAATAAAGAAGTTTAGGTCTTTAGACGAACTGACGTTGTGTGTAATATTAAAAGAACCAAAAAGTGAAAAATATATTTCTACTCCTATTGATTTTATTTTCTAGCCAATTTTTAATAGCTCAAAGTGATTTTAATAAAGCTATTAAAGTTGAAATCAATCTTGTGAGAAAATATGATAGCGTAATCCATAAAGATTTTCTTCGTTATGAAATAGAAAAAGAGCAAAATGTAATAAATTCTGATTCTGTGAAAGTAAAATATTTTGACATAAGTATAGATGTAATAAATACTTCGTCAAAACCTATTTACTTGTGGTTTATGCATTGTTCGTGGTTTGATAATTTTGAAATAAATAATGATTATATGAATTTTGATGGATGGGGTTGTGATAAAAACAATCCACATGTAAAGGAAATTAAAGCTGGTGATAAGCTAAACTTTAAGATAGCTTTAAATCAATGTATTAAGTTTGACTATCCTAGCAATGGAACTATTTATGGACCGCAAGTTGAGTACACAAAATTAGGACTAATCGTAATTGGAGATATTTACCAGAAAGAAAGCATTAATGTGTTTGATTATGATTTATATATGAACGATAAAAGTAAAAGAATTATAATTTGGAGTAATCCATTAAAACTATTAGAGTACCAATCTAAACCATTGGAAATTAGGATACCAAGAAATAAATAATTGTAAAACACTACACACAACAGCTAAGGGTTCGTTGCAGCTTCAAGCCAAACAATGAAACCTCGTGAAAAAAGGTCAATTACATTCAACAAGTTGCCGAGAAAATCCCCTACTTCTTCAACAACCTGCTTTTCATTTTACTAAAAAACTCCGGTGTTACGCCAATGTAAGAAGCCAAGTGTTTTTGTGCTACTTTTTGTAGTAAGGTGGGGTATTTCTTGCACAATTTTTCAAAGCGTTCTTCGGCTGTTAAGCTTAAATTGTCCATCAGTCGTTCTTGGTGTGCCACTAAAGAGTTTTCGGCTAAGATTCTAAAAAAGCGTTCCAACTTGGGTATCGCTTCATACAACTGTTGTTGGTTTTCTTTAGAGATAGCCACTACTTCGGCATCTTCTAACACTTCAATAAAAAGATTACCCGGTTTTCCGGAAACATAACTGTACATGTCGCCAATCCACCAGCCTTCGCAAGCAAAGTGCAAGACGTGTTCGATGATGTTGTCATTGATGTTGAAGCTTCTTAAAATGCCAGAATTGACATAATAGGTATAATCGGCAATTTCACCCGAACTCAATAAAATGGTTTTGGTTTTGTAGTGTTTGGTTTCTGTTTTAGATAAAAACAGAGCTGCTTCTTCGGGAGTTAAAGAAATGTGTTTGGCGATATTTTGTAAAATGGATTGCATTAGTTCAAAAATACAACTTTTAAACTTTAATTTAGTTTCTTTTTGGAACACAGATTTAAGAAATTCATTAAATACGTTCATTCAGATATTAAATTCAGTTATAAAGAGAATTGTTTTGATGGAACACAGATTTAAATACGTTCATTCAGATATTAAATTCAGTAATAAAGAGAATTGTTTTGTTGGAACACAGATTTAAGAAATTTAAGAAATTGATAAAATATGTCCCTTCAAATATATAATTTAAGAGGAAGGAATTAATTTTAGAAACACAGATTTAAGAAATTAAACAGATTATTAAAATTTCTCTGATTTCTTAAATCTGTGTTCTAAATAATCATCACATCTAATACCTATTATTAAAATTTATCTAATTTCTTAAATCTGTGTTCCCAATAATCGCCATATCAAATACCGTTGTATTAAAATTTCTCTGATTTCTCAAAATCTGTGTTCCCAATAATCGCCATATCAAATACCGTTGTATTAAAATTTCTCTGAT
>TBL_comb47_HYPODRAFT_10007493_pt1 | contig 11431 bp, 10 predicted proteins | sample TroBogypolimnion_40_FD_10682 | JGI IMG/M metagenome (IMG submission 10682) | reverse complement strand
CGGTCACCCTGCGCGCCTATGCATCGCTGGCAGAGGGCAGGGGCTGGCTGCAGGTCTCGGTGATTGATACCGGCATCGGCATGGGGGCCGGGCAAATCGCACGCCTGTTTACGCCGTTTACGCAGGGCGACGGCTCGATTGCACGCAAGTACGGCGGCACCGGGCTGGGCCTGAGCATCAGCAAACAACTGGTGGACATGATGGGCGGGCACATTGACCTGTCCAGCCAGGCCGGTCTGGGTTCCTGTTTTACCGTGCGGCTCCCGGTGCAACTGGCAGCGCTGCAGCCAGCAGCCGCACAAGTCGAAAGCCGCAGCGTGGCTTCGCAGCGCCTGGCGGGCCTGCGCATACTGGCGGCCGAGGACGATGCGGTCAACCAGTGGGTGCTGCGTGCGTTGCTGGAGCAGGAAGGTGCGGCCATCCGGATCGAGTCCGACGGATTGTTGGCACTGGAAGCGCTTGCCGGTCCGCAGGATTTTGACGTCCTGATCACCGATATCCAGATGCCGGGCATCAATGGCTATGAAACGGCGCGCCGTGCCCTGGCGCTGCGCCCGGGCCTGCCGGTAATCGGCCTGACCGCCTACGCCATGCAGCAGGATAGCCAGCGCTGCCTGGACGCTGGCATGCGCGCCCACATCGGCAAGCCCGTGGACGTGGACCGCTTGGTGGCTGCCTTGCTGCAGGCAACCCGCCCGGATGCCGATGCGCCAAGCCCCCCGGCCGCGCTGGTGGACTGGGCCGATCTGGAATCGCGCCTGAACAAGCCCGCCAGCCGCCAGCAGTTTTTGCAGACCTTTGTGAACACCTATGCCACAGTGCCTGCGGCCATGCTGCGGCACCTGGCCGACGGCGAGCACGCCGAGTTGCTGCAGCTGGCGCACAAGCTGCAAGGCTCGGTCGGCTTTCTGGGTGCCCATAGCACCCAAGCCAAGGCGCAACAACTGGAGGGACTGTTGATGCACTCCCGCCTGCTGCCCGCCGACCTGGTGCAACAACTGGCGGCCCTGATGGAACAACTGCTGGCACAGGTTAACGAGCACCTGCAGCAGCTCGCAGACCTGGACTAAGACCATGGCAACCGACTACCTCACCGTTTTGGACCCAGCCGGCGCCGTGGCGCCTTCCATGCGCTTTGTCCTGCAGCGCCACGCCGATGGGCTTTACGTCTGTGCCGAAAGCAGCGAGGCCTGTTCGCAGTGCCTGGAGTTGGCGCACGATGCCAGGCCCGCCGACTGGATTCGGCAGTGGTTCAACCGGGTCTTGCCCGGGGACCTGCCCCGCATTATTTTCGCCATCGAGACTGCCGCAGTCAGCCAGCGGCCCTGGCAAGTGCAATGGAGCCACCACGTGCCGGGCCAGGGCAGCCAGCAGCTGCAACTGCGCTCAGGCCCACCCGAGACCCTGGCCGATGGCAGCCAGCGGTGGCGCTGCCAGGTGCTGCCCTTTTTTAAAAACCCTTCGGAAACCATATGAACACGCAATTTGAAGACCAGCAACTACTGACGGATCTGCACGCCTTGGACGACCGCCAGCTCGACGAACTGGCATTTGGGGTGATNGCCTTTGACAGCGAGATCGTGGTGCAGCGCTACAACCTGCACGAAACCCAGGCCACGGGGCTCAAGCCAGAGCGGGTCATAGGTCACCAATTGTTTGCCGAGGTGGCCCAGTGCATGAACAACTTCATGGTGGCGCAAAAGTTTCTGGACGCCAGCGAAGCCGGCCGGCCCCTGGATGAAAGCATGGACTTTGTGCTGACCTGGCGCATGCGGCCCACGCCGGTCAGGCTGCGCCTGCTCTCAAGTCCGGCGATTGGCTTGCAGTATCTGCTGCTCAAGCGCGCATCGTGAGCGTGGTGCAGCCGATGTCACAAAACTTTGAAGTCCTGTACGAGGAGCTGCTGCAGTTTCTCTACCGCACGCCCTGGGGGCTGATACAGACCACGCGCAGCGGCGAGATCCAGATGCTCAATCCGGTGGCTGCCAAGCTGCTGATGCCGCTGGCATTCAACGCCCGCATGGACAATATTTTTGATCTGCTGCGCAGCGCCAGGCCCGAACTGCAGGCCCTGGTGGATGCCGCCACCGCGCCCTACTGCGTGGTCTGCGAAGACATGCCCCTGGCCGGTCTGCACCAGCAGGCCCTGGGGGCCGGTGCTGCGCCCAGCAGCGTGAGCATCAGCATCTTCGCGCAGAACCAGGACACCCTGATGGTGGTATTGCGCGAGTCGCAGATCCAGGAGCGGGTGGGCAGTCAGGCGGCCGAACTGCATGCGCTGCAGAATCTGCCGCATGTGGGCCTCATCAAGACGCGCCAGGCGCTGATTACCTGGTCCAACCCTGCGGCGCATCGCATGCTGGGCTATTCCGCAAAGCAGTTGCTGGGAGCCCCGTTTACCGATCTGTTTGCCAAGGGCGTGGGCGAACTGCTGATGGAAGCCTGCCTGCCCAACTTGATGGCGGGCGCCACTTACTCCAACCGCATGACCCTGTTGCCACGCTCCGCTGGCACCGTCACGCTGGACATCTCGGCCACCAGTACCTTGATCGCACAGCAGGAAATTCTCTGGTCCTTGGTGGAAATCGCCGCCGGCGCTGCGTAATTTATTCACGCGCCGCAGGGCCTGCCGCTGGGCTATTGCACGAAGCCGGGGTCCCCCGCAGCCAAAATTTCGGTTTTATCCTGACCCAAGTCAGTCCGATGGCCTTGGTTTGGTGAACAATGGTGCCTATTCATCCGGCAGGCGGATGCATCGATTACAAAGACCAATATGAAGCTCTCAAATATCAGGATCGGCAAGCGTCTGGGCATCGGATTCGGGATTGTCATCCTGCTTCTGGTGGTGGTGGCCGTCATTGCGGTCACCCGCATTGGGCACATGAACCAAACGGCGGAGCTGGTTTTCAAGGACCGCTACGTCAAGGTGGTGATGGTGGGCCAAATCCAGGATCACCAGGCCAACCAGGCGCGCTTTCTGCGCAACGCCGTAATTTCGGCCAAGGACCCGGAAAAGCTGAAGTCCTGGCTAGTGCAGGTGGCGGAAGAATCCAAGGCCAACAATGTGCTGCTCGATGCGCTCAAGCCCTTGGTTCAAAGCCAGGCCGGCAACGNCCTGCTGGANGGCATCATGACCAAGCGGGCTGTCTTTGCGGAGGCCCGCNGCAAGCTGATTGCGATGCTGGAAGGCGGCAAGATTGACGAGGCCGGCGACTATCTGTTGGGCGAATTTCAGACGCCCCAAAAGGAGTTTTTTGATGCTGCCGACGCCATGACCAAGTTCCAGGAAGATCAAATGGCCAAGGGCGTGGAGCAAATGCAGCAGGACGGCAGCTTTGCCCAGGGCATGACCGAGGGCTTAACGGTTCTGGCAGCGCTGATTGCCGCATTGATCGCGGTGCTGACGGCGCGCTCGATCACCAAGCCGATTGGCGAGGCCGTGGCGTTTGCCACCAAGGTGGCCGAGGGCGACCTGAGCTCATCGGTGCAGGCTCATGCCGAAGATGAGACCGGCCTGTTGTTAAACGCACTGGTCCACATGCAGGAAAATCTGGTGCGCATCGTGGGCAATGTGCAACGCGGCTCCGAAGGCGTGGCCACGGCCAGCGCCGAGATTGCCCAGGGCAATAACGACCTGTCCGCGCGCACCGAGCAGCAGGCCAGCGCGCTGGAGCAAACCGCGGCCAGCATGGAAGAGTTGAGCTCCACCGTGCAGCAAAATGCCGACACGGCGCGCAAGGCCAACCAGCTGGCGATGACGGCCTCCGGCGTGGCCATCAAGGGTGGTGAAGTGGTGGGCCAGGTGGTCGAGACCATGAAGGGCATCAACGACGCGTCGCGCAAGATTGCGGACATCATCGGCGTGATCGATGGCATCGCCTTTCAGACCAATATTCTGGCCTTGAACGCGGCCGTGGAAGCGGCGCGTGCCGGAGAGCAGGGGCGTGGCTTTGCGGTGGTGGCGTCTGAGGTGCGCTCCCTGGCGGGGCGTTCGGCTGAGGCGGCCAAGGAAATCAAGTCCCTGATTGGTGCCAGCGTCGAGCGCGTGGAACAGGGCACTACCCTGGTCGATCAGGCCGGTGCCACCATGAGCGATCTGGTGGATTCCATCAAGCGCGTCACCGACCTGATGAGTGAAATCAGCGCCGCCAGCAGTGAGCAGGCCGCCGGTGTCAGCCAGGTGGGCGAGGCCGTTACGCAAATGGACCAGGTGACGCAGCAAAACGCTGCGCTGGTGGAAGAAATGGCAGCCGCCGCGTCGAGTCTGAAGTCGCAGGCCGGCGAACTGCAACAAACCGTGGCCGTGTTTAAACTGGGTTCCGGCCCGCAAACGGCCTTTTTGCCCAAGGCCAATGTGCGGGCACCCGCACACAAAGCAGCGCCGTTCAAAGGCGCGGAGCGCAGACTGGATGCGCCCAAGCCCCGCGCCAAGCCGGCGCCAGCAAGGCCTGCGCCCATGAAGGCTGCGGCCGCCTTACCCAAACCCGCCTTGCCCAAGCCCGCGCCCAAGCCGGTGGCCGCTGCGGCAGATGACGAATGGGAAACCTTCTAGCCTTACGTTCGCTCGCTTCGGGTAGATCGCAGCCTAATCAAGGGGTGCATTTTCCTTGNCTGGGGGTGGGAGTAAGCTCGGCCCCTTGAACAGGAGCAGTGAATGATCGAAGGACTGGTAGCGGGCAACATCTGGGGCGAACCCGAAAAGCGCGTGGGCAAGAACAACAGCATTTTTGTGGTGGCCAAGGTGCGGGCACAGGGCTCGCAGCCGGAGCTGGTGATTGTCAACGTGATCGCCTTTGACGTGACAGCCTGCAAGGCCCTGATGGCGCTGCGCGATGGCGATGCGGTGTCGCTCGCCGGCAGCCTGTTACCCAAGGTCTGGATCGACAAGCAGGGTGTGAGCCGGGCCGCGCTGGACATGATTGCCAGCCGGGTGCTGGCGCTGGACCCCGCGCAGCCCGAGCCGGTGTGAACACCCAGAGTTCCATGCACGAGATAAGCGAGGTCTGAATGGCTGACAATTATCTGGCAGTGTCCGCGTTGACCCACGGTGCTGCCGATGCTCTGTCCAAAGCGGCGCTGGATATCGCGGGGCGCATTCCGTCCAGCGAACAGGTGGCATCGCCAGAGCCCCTGTACGCCGCGCAGGCCTTGACGCGTGCGGCGGCCAACAAGACGGCCATGGCCTCGGGCACGCTGGCGCTGGCGCCGGGGCCGTTCGGGCTGTTGACAGTGTTGCCCGATTTGCTGGTGGTGTGGAGGATTCAGTCGCAACTGGTGAGCGACATTGCGGCGGTTTACGGTCAGAGCGCCAGCCTGTCCAAGGAGCACATGCTGTACTGCCTGTTCAAGCATAGCGCGGCGCAGGCGGTGCGCGATCTGGCGGTGCGCGCTGGCGACCGCTGGCTGGTGCGCAAGGCCTCCGGTGCGCTGCTGCAGAACGTGGCCAAGCGCATTGGGGTGCGGCTAAGCCAGAAGGTGCTGGGCAACGGCGCGGCGCGCTTTTTGCCGCTGCTGGGTGCGTTGGGGGTGGGCGGCTATGCCTGGTACGACACCACTAGGGTGGCGGCCAGCGCCATCTCGCTGTTTGAATCCGGCCATGAAGTCTGAAGGCTAGCCAAAGGCCATTACGGAAGGGGCAGCAAGCGGCAGACCGTCTGCCGATAATGGACCATGCCTAAAACCACTCTCTCCATGCTCGATCTGGTTGCCGTCCGCGAGGGCGGCAGCGTTTCCGAGGCCATTGGCATCGCGCTGCAAACGGCGCGCCACGCAGAAGTGCTCGGTTTCACCCGCTACTGGTTGGCCGAGCACCACAACATGCCGGGCCTGGCCTGCTCGTCTACGGCCGTGCTGGTCGGCCATATTGCCGCTGGCACGCAGCGCATACGCGTCGGCTCGGGCGGCATCATGCTGCCCAACCATGCGCCGCTGGTGGTGGCCGAGGCCTTTGGCACCCTCGAGGCCCTGTACCCCGGCCGCATCGACTTAGGGCTGGGCCGCGCGCCCGGCACCGACCAGATCACCATGCGCGCCCTGCGCCGCAACCGTGCCGAGACCGAGGAAGACTTTCCGCGCGAGGTGGCCGAGCTGCAGCAGTTGCTGGGGCCCATACAGCCGGGCCAGCGCGTGATTGCCTCGCCCGGCGCCAACTCCCATGTACCGATCTGGCTCTTGGGCAGCAGCCTGTTCTCTGCCCAACTGGCGGCCCAGCGTGGCTTGCCCTATGCCTTTGCCTCGCACTTTGCGCCGCGCATGCTGATGCAGGCGATTGATCTGTACCGCAGCCTGTTCGTGCCCTCCAAGGAACTGGCCCAACCGCGTGTGGTGGTCGGTGTGCCGCTGGTGGCCGCCAGCACGGATGCCGAGGCGCAGTTCCTGGCTACCAGCATTTTCCAGCGCGTCTCTGGCATCGTGCGCGGTGAACGCAAGTCCCTGCAGCCACCGGTGGCCGGCTATCTGGAAAGCCGGGATGCACAGGAGCGTGCCGCGATTGCCGACTTCCTGGCCATGGCCATCATCGGTGGGCCGGACACGGTGGCCGAGCAGCTAAAGAAGATCGTGGAGGTGACCGAGGCCGATGAGCTGATGCTGGTCTGCGATATTTTTGACCCGGCCCTGCGCCTGCGTTCGCTGGAGATTGCAGCGGCAGCCATGGCCGCCTGAGCCGGGCATGGAGCGGTGTTTAGCGCAGCTGCGTCTTTAGCCGCATCAGTCGCTCACTGCGTGAAATGGCGATGCGGGCACAGGCGTCAATGACCGTATAAACCATGTCCGGGTCCAGCGTTTTCAGGAAATCAAGCGGGCTGATTTCGCCCTGCACCATGCGCTTGGCATCGACCAGAGCCGTGGCACAAGCCGCAGGCCCCAGGCAGCGATACATATAGGCCGTTAGCGGGGAAACGGTCAGATCATTCTTGGACTCCTGGAGCCTGCCCTTTTTCAGCAGCTGCAGGATGTGTGCGTCCAGTCCCGGCGTGTCGGGGCCTGTCGGCAGGTAGTCTTCGATCCGTTCCGGCACGCCTTGTGAGGAGTGAATATCGCCCAGAAACATGGACACCGGGCCGTTGCCTCCGGTTGCCCTTGCCAGCGCTTCGATGATGCTGATGGACGTGATCTTCAGGCGCAAAAAGGCGCAGGTGAAGCCGATATTGGTGGCAGCGGCGGCCGTCAGATGCTCGAAATCCTGCGCCGAGGGTTGCCCGTCATAGCAGCTGAACACTAGCCCGGGCTGCAGGGATTCCAGAAACCCCTGCATGCGGCTCAGGGCCTCGCGGTAATCCTGTAGGGTGTAGACGCCGACCGAGGCCAGAGGCGCATTCGACTCTTCAATCAGCAGCCAGGTGGCCGACACAAAGCGGGCCGAATCGGGCTCGGCAAAGCCGCCCACATCGCGATTGGCCATGTGGATGGCGTCGGCCATCACCCCGGCGACAAAGGCGTCGAGCGCGTCACCGTCCGCCAATCCCAGACGCTTGCGGGCCTGGATGCGCACCCGATCGGCCAGGGCCTGGCTGCAGTTCCGGCCATCGTCTTCTGGTCCGCGAAAGGGCACGGTGGCCTCGATGCAGGCCAGCACGGCAATCAGGTCTGCCTGCGTGAGATGTGCTTGCAACATGCGTGCGGCCACCACGGCACTGAAGAATTCGTTCATGCCACCCAATAGCAGCAGCCTCTGCCCGGACTGAAAGCCAAAGAGTTCCAGGCACAACTGCAGGGTACTGTCGTCGCTGGCAATTTCGCTCAGCAACATGTCATCGCCCACACGACGCGCCAGCGGGTGCAAAAGGTCGGCCGCCCGCGACGGAAAACCGTCGTCCAGTTGAAGATAGACGATATCGTGGAAGCTGGCCGCCAGCACCTGGCGCGGGTTCATGCCTTCGCACAGGTGCAGCGCATGATCAGCGCTGTGGTAACGCCGTCGGGGACTTTCCATGGCGCTGTGGATCAGCACCGCCATGTGTTCAAGCTGTTCTATGGAGACGCTGGCATGCAGTGCTTCAAACGACGCTTGCAGCAATTGGATGAAGCGGTTGATGGTGGCAATCGTCATGCTGCTTTCACGGTGAAGTAGGGTCGGCGCCCAATGACGCAATGGTATCGTACAACTCCATAAAACCTAGCGGGAATCCCTGTATGGAAAAGAAGACCGGTTCGCGTTGGGCGTCGGTATGGCCCTTGCTGCCTGTGCTCGCCTGCGTGTTGTTGATGGACAGTGCAGGCCAAAAGGCCTTGCGCAACCATCTGTTTGACCAGTTTCAGCGCTGGCATCCGCGCGTCTACCAGGAGGTTCCGCTGCGGGTGGTGGATGTCGATGATGAAAGCCTGGCTCGCCTGGGTCAGTGGCCCTGGCCGCGCACCAGGGTGGCGGAGTTACTGGACAAATTGGGCGCTGCCGGTGTGGCTGCGGTGGGTTTTGACGTCTTGTTTGCGGAGCCGGACCGCACCTCGCCCAAGGTGTCCGCGGATCTATGGAAGCTGGTCGGCCAGCAGCGTGCCGACCTGCTGGCCTTGCCGGATCACGACGCCGTCTTCGCCCAAAGCCTGGAGCGCGGCGATGCGGTGCTGGGCTTTGCCACCCTGCGCGGTCAAGGCTCAGGCCACAAAGAGGGTGCAGGCGGCGCGGCGCGGCTGGCAGCGCGCATGCCGGTGCAAACATCGCGCTTCATCTACTCGGGCGCGCCGCAGCCCCGCTGGTTGTACCGCTTTGATAGCGCCGTCGGCTCCCTGCCGGCCTTTGAGCAAGCCGCCAAGGGCAACGGCGCCCTGACCTTTATGCCCGATGGCGATGGCGTGGTACGCCGCGTGCCGCTGGTGCTCCAGATCGCCGACACGCCGGTGGGCACCCTGGTGAGCGAGACCCTGCGCGTGGCGCAGGGTGCCCGCAATATGGTGCTTAAAAGCGCCGGTGCCGACAGCGGGCTGGCAGAGGTCCGCATCGGCGATGCCATCATTCCCACCACGCCCGAGGGCGAGATGTGGCTGCATTACACCGGACCGGTGACGCAGCGCTATTTACCCGCCTGGAAGCTGCTGGCGGGCCAGGTGCCCGCCGACCAGCTGGCCGGCCACATCGTGCTGGTGGGTAGTTCGGCCCAGGGCCTGATGGACCTGCGCTTCAGCCCCATGGGACTGATGCCCGGCGTGGATGCGCATGCGCAGGCCCTGGAGCAAATCCTGGATCGGCATTTTCTGCAGCGACCGAGCTGGGCACGTGGCCTGGAGACGCTGGTGCTCGCACTGAGCGGTATTCTGGTGGCCCTGTTGGCCATGCGCACCCGCGCACTGGTGGCGGCCGGTGCGACCTTGGCGCTGCTGGCCGGCCTTCTGGGCGGCGCCTGGTGGGCCTTTGTGTCGCAGCGCCTGCTGCTGGACGCGGCCACGCCGGCCCTGGGCGTGCTGCTGAGCTACATCGTCTGCAGCCTATGGCAACACTTCAGCAGCGAGCGCGAGCAACGCTGGATCAAGGACGCCTTTTCACGCTATGTTTCACCCAACCGGGTGGCCCACCTGGTGGAGCATCCGGACGACATGGCTCTGGGCGGACGGCGCCAGACCTGCAGCTTTATCTTCACCGACCTGGCCGGCTTTACCAGCCTGATGGAAGGCATAGACCCGGCACAGGCGGTCAGCCTGCTCAACGACTATTTGGACCAGATGATTGCGATTGCCTTTCGCTTTGACGGCACGCTGGACCGCATCGTCGGGGACGCCGTAGCCATCATGTTTTCTGCGCCTGTGCCCCAGCTGGACCACCGGGCCAGGGCCTTGCATTGCGCGCTGGAAATGGATGCGTTTGCCAATGGCTTCTCCAGCCGGGTCCAACAAAGCGGAATTGCCTTTGGCAAGACCCGCATCGGCGTGCACTGCGGCGAGGTGATTGTGGGCAACTTTGGCGGCAGCACGATATTTGATTACCGCGCCTTGGGCGATCCGGTCAATACCGCCGCGCGGTTGGAGAGCGTCAACAAGTGGCTGGGTACGCGCATCTGCGTGTCGCAAGCCATTCTGGACGGCAACCCCGACGCGCAGGTGCGACCAGTAGGCCGGTTGGTGCTCAAGGGACGCTCGCAGGCGCTGGCGGTGTTTGAGCCGGTAGTGGACGAGGCGGATGCGCGCGCACCGTTACAACAGTACCGCGCCGCCTTTGATGCCCTGCATGCCGAAGCGCCCGAGGCTGCGACCCTGTTTGCACAGCTCGCCCAGGCCTGGCCGCAGGACCCGCTGGTCCTGTTGCACCACCAGCGCCTTTGCGCCGGGGAGCAGGGCGACCGGATGGTAATGAGTGAGAAGTAGGGCAGGAAGCCACGCGTAGCGGGAGAGCTGGGGGCAATGTTGCGCCGCCGGGCCGCCCCAAGGCGCAACGCGGCCCCCTTGGGGGGCAGGAAGCCACGCGCAGCGGGCGACCGTGGGGGCTAGGCTAGCGTATAGAGATTTCGACGCGTCGGTTGCGCGGCTCGGGCGTTTCGTCCGGTGTTTGCACCAGCAGATTGCGCTTGCCGTGTGACTCTACCGTCAGTGCATCCACCTTGAGGCCCTTGCCCTTGAGCAGATCGGCCACCGCCTGGGCGCGCTTGAGCGACAGGGTCTCGTTGAGCGCGGCCCGGCCCACGGTGTCGGAGTGGCCGATGACCGACATGTCCACCGTGGCTCGCTTGGTGGAAGCCTCCAGAATGGCAGGCAGCAGGGCCAGCGACTCGGCCGTCAACTGCGCACCACCGGTTTCAAAATACAGGGTGAAGTGCTGAGGCAACTCGGGCCGAGCCGCCATGGCCGGTGCGAAGTCGCGCTGGAATTTGGCTTCGTCCACGGGGGCGGCAGGGGCCGACCCATCGAGCAATGCGGCGTAATGCGCCTGGTCTATGAGCTGCTCTCCGCCGGGGCCGCTGACCAGCACCTTGCCCACGCTGCCGTCCGGGCTGGCCAGCAGCGTGACGTAGGACAGGTTTTTGGCTGGCGGAGGTGTCGCGCAGCCCACTAGCAAGGCCAGTGTGATGCTGGCAATCAGGGCTTGGAGGGAAGGGCGCTTCATGGTGCAGCCTCCTCCACCAGCACCACAAACTGGGTACCGCGCACGCCAATGGTTCCTGTGGGGGTCTTCACCGACACCGCATCCGGCTGCAGTTTGGCGATCACGCCGGACACGTAGTTCATGCTGCCCTTGGCCATCTGGGCGCCCAGCTTGAGTTTGCCCTGGGCAGGGGCGTAAAGGTATTCGTCCACGGTCAGTTCGGTGTCGGAGCCAAAGGACATCACGGTGTCGTCCTTGAAGGTGACACCCATGCTGCTCTTGGGGCCGGTCTTGAGCTGGCTGCCCTGGAACAAAGGCGTTCCCAACTGGGCCACCACCTTGCTTTTGCCGGTGGTGACCGATGCCTCGCCCGAAAGGGTCTTGACGTATCCGATGGCGGCATCATCCGCCCAGGCTGACAGG
>TBL_comb47_HYPODRAFT_10007490_pt1 | contig 11433 bp, 12 predicted proteins | sample TroBogypolimnion_40_FD_10682 | JGI IMG/M metagenome (IMG submission 10682) | reverse complement strand
CTCGCGGCTTGCGCCTGAACTATGCCGAGGCCGTGGCCTTGATCGCCGCGGTCCTGCTGGAGTTCATTCGTGAAGGCCGGACGGTTTCCGAATTGATGAGCCTGGGCCGGAAGATCCTGGGACGCAACCAGGTGATGGCCGGGGTACCCGAGATGGTGCTGGAAACCCAGGTCGAGGGCACCTTCCCCGACGGCACGAAACTGGTGACCGTGCATCACCCCATCGCCAGTGAGAATGGGGATCTGGCGCTGGCCCTGCACGGGAGTTTCCTGCCTGTCCCCGACCTGGCCCGGTTTGAGCGCGCGCCCGAGGAGGCAGTGCCCGGCGCCATGGAGATCGCCGCCGGCACCGTGGAACTCAATTCGGGCCGAGCCACCGTGAAACTGCCCGTCGCCAACCTGGGCGACCGCCCGATCCAGGTCGGAAGCCATTACCATTTTATCGAGACCAACCCGGCCTTAAGCTTCGATCGCGCGCTGGCTTATGGCAAGCGGCTCGACATTCCGGCTGGAGCGGCGGTCCGTTTTGAGCCAGGTGAAACCAAGACCGTCACGCTCGTCGAGATCGCCGGCCGGCGAATCATCCAAGGGGGCAACCAGTTGGCCAGCGGCGAGGTTTCGGCGGCCGGCCGAACGGCGGCGCTCCAACGTGTGCTGGCCAGGGGTTTTGCCCACCAACCCCTCGCCCCGGAATAAGGCCCCCCTATGCCACACCTCATGAAACGCACGGACTATGCCGCCATGTTCGGGCCGACCCGCGGAGACAAAGTGCGCCTCGCGGACACGGGGTTGGTGCTCGAGGTGGAGCAGGACTTCACCGTGTACGGCGACGAATGCAAGTTCGGCGGCGGCAAAGTCATTCGCGAAGGCATGGGCCAGGCCGCGGGGGTGGGGGATAAGGAGGCGCTGGACCTGGTCATCACTAACGCCCTCATCGTGGATTACACGGGCATTTATAAGGCCGACATCGGCGTTCAGGGTGGCCGCATCGCCGGTATCGGCAAAGCCGGCAATCCGGATGTGATGGCCGGGGTGGCCGCTAACCTGATCATCGGCGTAACAACGGAGGTCATCGCGGGCGAAGGACTCCTGGTCACCGCGGGTGGGATCGACACCCACATCCATTTCATCTGCCCACAGCAGGCCCACGAGGCCATCGCCTCAGGACTGACCACCATGGTCGGAGGGGGCACCGGTCCGGCGGTGGGAACCTGCGCCACCACCTGCACCCCGGGCGCTTTTAACCTGGAGATGATGCTGCGTGCCGTCGATGACCTCCCCTTGAACTTCGGTTTCACCGGCAAGGGCAATACCTCGCTGGCGGCCGGCCTGGCCGATCAGATCCTCGCCGGCGCCATCGGTCTGAAGCTCCACGAGGACTGGGGCACCACCCCCGCGGCAATCGATTGCTGTCTCGGCGTGGCCGAGCAGCACGATGTGCAGGTCACCATCCACACCGATACTCTGAATGAATCCTCGTTCGTCGAGGGCACCATCGCCGCGTTCAAAGGCCGCACGATTCATACCTACCACAGCGAAGGGGCCGGCGGTGGCCATGCGCCGGACATCATCCGCATTTGCGGCGAACCCAACGTGTTGCCCAGTTCCACCAACCCGACCCGCCCCTACACGGTCAACACTCTGGACGAACACCTTGACATGCTCATGGTCTGCCACCACCTCGACCCCAATTTGCCCGAGGACGTGTCGTTCGCCGAGAGCCGCATCCGGGGCGAAACGATCGCGGCGGAAGACATCCTGCATGACCTGGGCGCCATCAGTATGATGAGCAGCGACAGCCAGGCCATGGGCCGCGTTGGTGAGGTCATCCTGCGGACGTGGCAGACGGCCCACAAAATGAAGGAGCAGCGCGGGCGGCTACCCGAGGAGCCCGGGGCGAATGACAATTCCCGCATCAAACGCTACCTCGCAAAATACACCATCAACCCCGCCATCGCCCACGGTATGAGTCACCTGATCGGCTCCGTGGAACCGGGCAAACTGGCCGACCTGGTTCTCTGGAAACCCGCGTTTTTTGGCGTCAAGCCGGAAATGGTCATCAAAGGTGGGGTGATTGCCTGGTCACAGATGGGCGATCCCAACGCCAGCATCCCGACGCCCCAACCGGTCTATATGCGGCCTATGTTTGGCGGCTTCGGTCAGGCCGCCGCCGGTTGTTCGGTCGCCTTCGTCAGCCAGGCCTGCCAGGGCGAGGGCGTGGCCGCGCGCTATGGACTGGCCAAACGCATCGAAACCGTGCGCGGGTGCCGGAGCATCGGAAAAAAGGACTTAAAATGGAACCACGCCCTGCCCGAGATCACCGTCGATCCGGAGACCTACCAGGTGCGAGCCAACGGGGAATTGCTGGTTTGTGAACCCGCCGCGGTGCTGCCTATGGCCCGGAAGTACTTTTTGTTCTGACAGCACCCTGGCTATGACCACCCTGGACAACCACACGGGCCTGGCGGTTCACAGTGCCCACCAGAGCGCGATCGTGCCGAACGGCGCTCCGCTCCTGGCCCCACCGAGTGCCGCCCACCCGGAAGCCCTCGCTCCGCGGCCGGGCGCGCCGGGGACCGAGGGGCCGAGGGATTGGCTCCTGTGGCAATTGGCCGACTCGTCCTTTCCCGCGGGCGGGTTTGCTCACTCCGGCGGGCTGGAGGCGGCGTGGCAACTCGGGGAGATCCGTTCCGTGGAAGAACTCGCCGCCTTCATTGAAACGAGCGTGCGCCAGGCCGGGCACGGGGCCTTGCCCTTCCTGAGCGAGGCCTTTTCCGACCCGACGCGGTTCCAGGAGATTGACCGGCTCTGCGACGTCTTCCTTTCCAATCATGTCGCCAATCGGGCCAGCCGGGCCCAAGGCCAGGCCCTGTTGCTCGCCTGCGAGCGGGCGTTCGCCCTGCCTACAATGCTTGCCCTGCGCGCTCGGGCCCTCCACGACAAACTGCCCGGGCACCTCGCGCCCGTGTTCGGCGTCCTGACCTGCTACCTGGGGGTTGACCTCGCTTCGGCCCTTCGCTTGTTTCTCTTCCTGGTGCTCCGGGGGCTCACCGCTGGGGCCGTCCGCCTCGGCATCATCGGCCCCATGGACGGACAGTGGATGCAGGCGCGCCTGGCACCACTGGCGGAACAGATTAAATGCCGCTGCGAGGGGCTCCGCGCCCAGGATGCGGCGCAGACGGCGCCGCTCCTGGAAATCCTGCAGGGCACCCAGGATCGCCTCTACTCCCGCCTCTTTCAGACATGAGCCATTCACACCAACACCTTGCTCACCCGCACACCCACGGCCCGCTGGATCGTCCAGGCCTCTTCCAGAATCGGGAGCTGCCCCGTATCCGCGATTTCCAGGACCGGGCGTTTACCGTGGGAGTCGGCGGCCCGGTGGGCAGCGGGAAGACCGCCTTGTTATTGGCCCTCTGCCAGTGCCTGCGCGAGCGCATGAGCCTCGCGGCCGTTACCAACGACATTTTCACCCGGGAGGACGGCGAATTCCTCATCCGCCACGGCGCCCTGCCCGCCGAGCGCATCCGGGCCGTCGAGACCGGCGGATGCCCCCACGCCGCCATTCGCGAAGATATTTCCGCCAATCTCCTGGCACTGGAGGAACTGCACCGCGCCTTCCATCCGGACTTGCTGCTCATTGAGTCCGGGGGGGACAACCTCGCCGCCCATTTCAGTCGGGAATTGGCCGATTATACCGTCTATGTCATCGACGTGGCGGGTGGCGACAAGATCCCCCGCAAGGGTGGTCCCGGCATCACCCAATCGGACTTGCTGGTGATCAATAAAACCGATCTCGCGGCGGCGGTGGGCGCGGACCTGGCGGTGATGGAGCGCGACGCCCGGGCTATGCGCGGCGCCGGACCGTTTGTCTTCGCCCAGGTCCGCTCCGGGCAGGGCGTGGACACACGATCATCGACCACCTATCCCACGCCTGGCGTCACGCGGCCCACCTGCCGCACGCGCACGACTGAAGTTTCCTCCGGCCGCTTCCGATCCTTCGCTGCGCTGCAACGCGGCGCGCCAGCCGCCTTGGACTGGCCGTCCAGCCCCACTGTCTTCGACCGTTGACGGCCGGAGAAGCGAAAATCAACGGCCCACCAACCGTTTTCTCTTCTGCGGTGCTTACGGTGCCGCCACCCCGGGGACGCCGGCTGTTTCAACTGTTTCACCCGCGACGATCGCAACAGCGGCCCACCGCGACCGCGCGGCGCGGTTGCTGGTAAAACCTGGTAAATAGGTCAATTCTGGCGGATCACAACGCTTGGCACGATAGTCGCTAACGAGGGCCCCAGTTGAACTAGACACAAACCAAAACGCAGAACTAGCTATGAACAAACGAACCAACAAATTTACCGCACCCACCGAGTTCCGGTCCCGCCTGACCCGCGCCGTGAGCAGCTTGCCGAGCGTCCTCGCCCTGGCGCTTCCCCTGACGGCCATGACGGTGCAAGCCGACGACGCGCCTTCCCGCTTCGACGCCCTGGCCAGTTTCGAATTCGCCAACGAGTACGTAACGCCACGCGGCATGATGGTCACCGACCAAGGCTTGACCTTCAACCGCTGGTCTTGGCCTTCGCCAACGTCTATAAGAGCGATTCCTTCATCAACAACGTAACGCTCGTCGGCGGCGTCTGGAATGACTTTTCCAGCTCGCAGGTCAGCACGACGGGACCCACCTACAAGACCGCGCCGACGACCGCGTGGCTGGAGATCGATCCGATCGCGGGCTTTTCCGTTGGTTTGGCGAAGCGTTTCAAATTGGACGTGACCTATACCGCGTTCAACATGCAGATCATGAACATCGGTCTTTCCCAACATCTGGACACCAAACTGAGTTTCGACGATTCCGACTATCTCAAAGCCTTCGCGCTCCATCCGTATCTTGAGTTCTGGCAGGAGTTGGACGGCAAGGCCACGGATGCCGCCTTGCCCGGGTCGCTGGGGTTAACCCCGGTAAACAAGGGGGCCAAACATGCCATGCCCGGATCCAGCTTTTACTTCGAGGTCGGCATCGATCCCAGTTACACCTTCAAGAAGGCGGGAGGATTGAAGCTGGAAGCGCCCTGCCGCATCCTGCTGCCGGACGATCGCTTTTACGGCGATTTCTACTCCAGCAGTTCCGTCGTCGGACTCTGGGAAGTGGGGCTGAAGGCCTCGATCCCGCTGAACTTCATGCCCCAAGGCTACGGCCACTGGAGTTTTCACGCCGGGGTGAAGTACATGTATTTTGTGGATGACAATCTCTACCACCTCAATTCCTTCAATGCGCCCGGGCACGCGATCCGCGACACCACCCAGGTCTATTGCGGCCTTTCGATGTTCTTCTGAGGGCTGCGCCCGCCACCGATTCACCCTCCCCTGCCAGATTATGAACAAAACGTGTAAATCACTTGCCGCCTTCGCCGGGGCCGCTGTCGTCGCGGGTGCGGCGATCGGCGCCAACGCCGCCAACCCGGTCTCCATGGGCTTCATCTACGTGGGACCCAAGGACGACTATGGTTACAACCAGGCACACTCGGAAGGCTGCGCCGGGGTAAAAAAACTCGGTGGGTCAAAGCGGCTGAAGAAGCCAGCGTGCCGGAAACCACGGCGGTTCAGGAAACGATGCGGGAAATGATCGTTCAAGATCATGCCTCGGTCCTGTTTCCCACCTCCTTCGGTTACTTCGATCCGCACATTCTCAAAGTGGCCAAAGAGTTTCCCAAGGTGCAGTTTGTGCATTGCGGTGGGCTCTATACACCGGGCAAACACCCCGCCAATGTCGGCAGTTACTTCGGCTATATCGACGAAGCGGAGTACGTCTGCGGCATCGTAGCCGGGGAGATGTCGAAATCCAAGAAACTGGGTTTCATCGCCGCCAAACCGATTCCCCAGGTCTTGCGCAACATCAACAGCTATACCCTCGGCGCGCGCAGCGTGACCCCGGGGGTCACCGTGCAGGTTATCTTCACCGGGGATTGGTCCTTGCCGGTGAAGGAAGCCGAAGCCGCGAACAGCCTGATCGATCAGGGGGTGGATGTGCTCACCTGTCACGTCGATAGCCCGAAGGTCATCGTCACCACGGCCGAAAAGCGGGGTGTGATGGCCACCGGCTACCATGCGGACCAATCTCCGCTGGCCCCCAAGGGTTATCTCACGGGGGCGGAATGGAATTGGTCCAGCGTCTATGCCCAATATGCTCAATGGATCCGCGAAGGGAAAACGCTCTCCAGCGGTTCCATCCCGCACCTGATCCGTGGCGGGTTGAAGGAAGGCTTCTGCAAAGTCTCTCCCTATGGCGCGATGGTAAGCGAAAAGGCCAAAGCGGATGCCGACGCCGCGAAAGCCAAATTCATGGACGGCACCATGGTCATCTATAAGGGCGAGATCAAGGACAATACCGGCAAAGTGGTCATCCCGGCCGGATCCGAGCTCAAGCAGCAGGACATCACCCTCGAGCAGATGGGATGGATGGTCGAAGGGGTCATCGGTAAGACCGGCGGCTAGGCCAGAGGTCTTTTCTCCTCTCCCGGACACCATGATTCCTCCCTTTGATAGTGCCCAAGCCGTGGGGTTTGCTCCCACCACCGCCGTTGCCGAAGCGCCGGTGGTTAAGGAGCCGCGCGATTGGCGAAGGCTGGCGGAAGCCATCACGCTCCCGGCCGGCGCGTTGCTGGTGGCGATGGGGTTGTTCGGCGGGTTCTGCGCCCTGGCGGGCGCGAGTCCGCTGGGAGTTTACGAGTCGATCTATACGGCGGCCTTCGGCAGTTGGTTCTCCTTCCAGAACACCCTCATTCGCGCGGCGCCCATCATGCTCTGCGCGTTATGCACGGCGTTGCCGCTACGCCTCGGATTGCTGGTCATCGGAAACGAAGGGGCGCTGGTCATGGGTGGGCTGGGGACGGTGCTGGTCGGGGCGACCTGGACCTCGGCGCCTCCCTGGGCAGCCTTGGTCGCGATGGCTCTGGCCGGCATGCTGGCGGGCGGAGCCTGGGTCATGGCCATGGGCGCCATGAAGCTCTACCGCGGGGTCAGTGAGGTCATCGCCAGTCTGCTCATGAACTATATCGCCATCGCGATCCTCAATCACCTGGTCAACGGGCCCATCCGTGACCCGGCGAGTTTGAACAAGCCCTCGAGCTACCCGATCCCCGAGGCCAACTTGCTGGGAAGTCTGCCCGGCTCGCGGGTGCATTACGGCCTGCTCTTTGGCGTGATCTCGTGCTTGATCGTGTGGTTCGTCATGGAGCACACCGTCTTTGGCTTTAAGGTCCGCACCATCGGCGGCAACCTGCGAGCGGCTCGCATCGTGGGGCTTTCGGTGGGGAAGATCAGCCTCCTGACCTGCTTCCTGGCGGGGGCGGCGGCGGGCCTGGCCGGGATGGCCGAGGTGGCCGGCGTGCAGGGCCGAGCTAACGAATCGTTGGCCGCCGGCTACGGCTATGCCGGCATCCTGGTCGCCTTTGTGGCTCGCCAAAACGGGTTGGGCATTCTGTTCGTCTCCATCGTGCTGGGCGGTATCCTGGCGAGTGGCGGCATTTTGCAGCGGGCGCATCACCTCTCCGACGCCACGGTCCTGGTGTTCCAGGGGATCGTGTTCCTGGTGATCCTGTTCAGCGACTCGCTTTACGGCCGTTTCAGAATATTTCAAGAAAGGACCGCCCATGTCCGGTGATTCCATCGGCTGGCTGGGCGTGCCGCTAGCCATCGCCGCCGGGGCGATTCGCGGCAGTGCCCCCTTCCTGTTTGTGAGCCTGGGGGAATGTCTCACGGAAAAAAGCGGCAAGATCAACCTCGGCCTCGAAGGCACCCTGCTCCTGGGCGCCATGAGCGCCTACGCGGTGGCCTGCAAAACAGGGTCTCCGTGGCTCGGGGTACTGGCGGCTGGTTTCGCCGGCATGTGCCTCGGGTTGATGCATGCCTGGCTCGCCCAACGGTCGAGAGTCAATGACATTGCCGTCGGCATCGCCATGTTCATTTTTGGCAGCGGCCTCGCGTTTGTGCTGGGTGACCCTTATATTCAGCCCAGCGCTCCACCGTTGGAGTCGTTCGAACTGGGCAACTGGAGCCAGGTCCCCCAGATCCGAGCCGCCCTGAAGATCAGTCCCCTGCTCCTGTTGGGCGTGGGGTTGGCGTTTGCCTTGCACTGGTTCTTCCACAACACGCGCTGGGGCCTCTTCATTCGCGCGGTCGGTGATAACCCTTCGGCGGCGCGGGCCCAAGGGATTTCTATCCTCAAGGTACGCACGCTCTCCATCATGACCGGCAGTTTCTTCGCGGGCCTGGGCGGCGCCTTCCTCTCGCTGGTCTATCCCGGTTCCTGGACCCGCTTGGTGTCCAGCGGCCAAGGCTTGATGGCGGTGGCGTTGGTGATCTTCGCGCGCTGGAATCCCCGCTACTGCCTCTATGCCTCACTGCTGTTCGGCGGCGCCCAAGCCGTCGGACCGGCCCTGCAGGCAGCCGGCATTCAGGCGTATTACTACCTGTTCAATGCCGCACCCTATATTCTGACCCTGGTGATCATGCTGTTCACCTGCACCCCCAAACGCAGCCTGGCGGGCGCTCCGGCCGCCCTGGGCACCGGGGAATAAGCTCATGCCTACCTACGTCCAAGCCAATCCTTATCCCTTCCCCTTCAATGGTGATTTGCGCCCGGAAAATACCTTGCTGCTGATTATCGACATGCAGATCGATTTTTGTGGCCCGGGGGGATATGTGGATACCATGGGCTACGACCTTTCGCTGACCCGCGCCCCCATAGCACCACTGCGCGGCGTGCTGGCCGTCGCCCGGGCCAAAGGCTACCCCGTGATGCACACACGGGAAGGTCATCGCCCCGATTTGGCGGACCTGCCTGATAACAAGCGCTGGCGGAGCCACCGCATCGGCGCCGGCATCGGCGATCCGGGTCCGTGTGGCCGGATCCTCGTGCGCGGCGAGGCGGGCTGGGACATCATCCCTGAGTTGGCTCCCTGGCCGGGGGAAACCATCATCGATAAACCCGGCAAGGGGTCTTTCTATGCGACGGATCTCGACCTGGTCCTGCGCCGCCGGGGAATCCAGAACCTCATCCTGGCCGGCATCACCACCGATGTCTGCGTTCATACCACGATGCGGGAGGCCAACGATCGCGGCTACGAGTGCCTGGTGCTCACGGATTGCACGGGCGCTACCGACCACGGGAATCACCTGGCCGCCTTGAAGATGATCACGATGCAGGGCGGCGTGTTCGGCGCGGTGGCCCCTTCGCAGGCCTTCCTGGAGGCCGTCGCGTGAACGAACCGATGACCTGGTGGGGCGCCGAACCGGTCCTGCGGCCCGGACCGCCGCATTTGGAGTTGGTTGATCTGGTCAAACGCTTCGGCCCACTGACTGCGGTAGACCGGATTTCGCTCAAGCTGGAGCCCGGCACCTTCCATGCCCTGCTGGGAGAAAACGGCGCCGGCAAGAGCACGCTCGTCAAGTGTGTGATGGGCTTCCATCCGGCCGACGAAGGGGACATCCTCATTCAGCATCATTCCCGGGACATCCGCAGTCCGCACCAAGCGCAGAGCTATGGAATCGGCATGGTGTATCAGCATTTCACCCTGGTGCCGGCCATGACCGTGGCGGAGAATCTGTTGTTGCCGCGGCGGAATCTCCCCGGGGTCCTCCATTGGAAACACGAGATGAACCGGCTGGAAGAATTTATGGCCGCGGCGCCCTTTCAGGTGGACCTCCGAACGCCAGTTTCCCAACTGGCCGCCGGCCAGAAACAAAAAGTCGAGATCCTCAAGCAGCTTTACCTGGAGACTCGGATTCTCATTCTAGACGAGCCGACCTCGGTCCTGACACCCCAGGAAGCCGCTGAGGTGTTGGGGCTGTTGCGGCAGATGGTGGTGGACAAGAAACTGAGCATCATTCTCATCACCCACAAGTTCAAGCAGGTCCTGGAGTTTTGCGACGAGATCACCGTGATGCGGCGAGGGAAGTTCGCCGGCCGAGGCCGGGTCAAAGACCTGTCGATCGCCGAGATGTCGCAGATGATGCTCGGCGAGCAGCGCACTGCGGTGCGGGTGGAGAAGATCGAGCGCACCCCCGGCGCGCCCGTGCTGGAGATCGAGAACCTCGGGGCGGATCGCGACAACGGCCTCACGGCCGTTCGGAACGCTTCCTTGACGGTTCGGGCCGGCGAGATCGTCGGCATCGCGGGAGTGTCCGGGAACGGGCAGCGGGAGTTGGTGGAGGTTCTGGGGGGGCAGCGCCCCGCCACCTCGGGGGCGGTGAAGGTGGACGGGAAGCCCTATGGCGCCACCCGCGCGGAGATGCTCGAGCACCAACTCTTCGCGCTCCCCGAGGAACCGTTGCGCAACGCCTGCGTGCCGGGCATGAGCGTGGCCGAGAACCTCGCTTTGCGGAACTTCGACCGGGCGCCGCAAGCTAAAGGGGGCTGGTTGCTCAGCCACAGGGGGCTGCGCCGACGGGCTCGGGAGTTCATTCAGCAATTCAATATCCGCACCCCCTCACCCGAGACCCCCGTGCGGCACCTTTCTGGCGGCAATGTGCAGCGGACCGTCCTGGCGCGGGAACTGTCCTCCGGCGCCCCTCGGTTGCTCATTGCCGCCAATCCCTGTTTCGGCCTCGACTTCGGCGCGGTCGAGTTCATCCACGGCCGCCTCACCGACGCCCGCAACCACGGGGTAGCGGTCTTGCTCGTCAGCGAGGATCTCGACGAATTGTTGAGTCTGGCTGACCGCATCCTGGTGATGGCGGGAGGCGCGTTTGTTTACGAAACCCCCGCCAGCAGTGCGGACCTCAACCTCATCGGCCAGAAGATGGCCGGCCATTCCTGACCCTGCCCCCCCTCCTCGAGCAACCCATGCAACCCTCCCCCTCCACGGCGATCCTCAACCCGGGATTGTTTGATTTCGCCGCCCGTCCCGAGACCATCTCCTGGCGGTTCTTCCAGCCGGGTGTGGAAATCCACCGCTTGTTCGGCCCCGGACAAAGCGGGGCCTCGGCCGCCTTGCTCCGCTTCCAACCCGGCGGACGGGTGCCGTTGCATCACCATTCCGGGCACGAGTACATCCTGGTGCTCGCCGGCTCTCAAACCGACGAAAACGGAGACGCCTCGGCCGGCACCCTGATCGTGAATCCGCCGGGCACGCAACACAGCATCGTGAGTCATACCGGCTGCGTCGTCTTGGCCATTTACGAAAAACCGGTGGCCTTTCTCGCCGATGCTCCCGCGCCCGTGGAAGTCGCTCCGGCTGCGCCCGCCCCCTAGTAACGCTGTGAACGACTCCTCTGGCCCCACCCTGGACACCCCGCCCAGCCTCGATCTCGTCACCTTGCGCCGCCGCTACGCCAACGGTGGCGTGCGACCCACAGAGATCATCCAAGCCGTCTACCGACAAATAGCGGCTCGCGGAGCCGATGCGGTGTGGATCCTCCTGTGTCCGGAAGCGCAGGC
>TBL_comb47_HYPODRAFT_10007487_pt1 | contig 11440 bp, 7 predicted proteins | sample TroBogypolimnion_40_FD_10682 | JGI IMG/M metagenome (IMG submission 10682) | reverse complement strand
ATGCCGCCCATAATTAAGCCCATTTCACCTTCTATGATGCTCCATAGAAATAAAATGACGTAACCGTACTCTTTGAGCCAACCGATGAATAGATCTTCCATAAAATAATTAATTCCGCTTAGAGCTTGTTCCCATTGCAATCATATTCTTACATGCAGGTGAAAAACAAAAAAAAGTTATAGTAACATACCGGCGGTTAAATAGAAGAGCATGCTGGTATTTTGCATGCTCTTTGAAGGCTTTGATTTATTTCATTGCAGCAACAATAGCATTGCCCATTTCAATAGTGCCACAATTTGATTGTGGGTTAATGTCTTGAGTGACGAAAACACCTTCATTAACGACTTTATCAACAGCCGTTTTAATCCGATCTGCTGCCGCTGTTTCACCTAGATAATCTAGCATCATAATGCCCGCCATAATAACGGCTAGTGGATTAGCTATATTTTTACCTGCAATATCTGGAGCACTACCGTGTACCGCTTCAAATAAAGCGGCATTTTCACCAATATTTGCACCAGGTATTAAACCAAGGCCACCGACTAGACCCGCAGTTAAATCCGATAAAATATCACCAAACATATTAGTACACACAACGACATCAAATTGCTGAGGATTCATCACCATGTGCATACAAGCTGCATCTATAATTTTTTCATCAAACTCAATGTCAGGATAACGGGCGGCAGTTTCTCTGGCGACATCAAGAAATAAGCCTTGAGTATATTTCAAGATATTGGCCTTATGACAAACCGTTACTTTTTTACGGTTATTGTCTCTAGCATATTTAAAGGCATAATCAACAATACGTTCTGAGGCAGTGCGCGTAACGACAGCTAAGCTTTCAGCGATATCTTTTTTGGGGGTTAAATAATGCTCAAGTCCCGCATATAAGCCTTCAGTGTTTTCGCGAACGATGACTATATCGACATCCTCAAAGCGCGTTTTGATACCCGGCCAACTCTTAGCTGGACGAACATTGGCGTATAGCTCATATTGCTGACGTAAAGCGACGTTGATGCTTCTAAAGCCAGTGCCGACCACGGTTGTTAAAGGGCCTTTAAACGCTAATCGAGTTTCATCGAATGACGCTAAGGTTGCCTCTGGCAAAGGAGTGCCGAATTTTTCAAAAGCAGCTAAGCCGGCATAGGCTTCTTCCCATTGAATGTTTGCACCTGAGGCATTAATAACTTTTACGGCTTCATCCATAATGGATGGGCCAATACCATCCCCTTTTATCAATGTGACTTTGTGCATGAATATTTCCGATAGTGTAATTAAATAGTTCGCTAAACAGCGATGGTGAACAGATTAGTTAAGGGCAGCTAATGTTGCCGTATTAAGCCTAATCTGTTCACAGTATAAGTTGGTTATTATATTGCGCGTTTCGCTGCAGCAATACGCATACGCAAAGCATTTAATTTAATGAAGCCTTCAGCATCTTTTTGATTATAAGCGCCGCCATCATCTTCAAAGGTTGCAATACTTTCATCAAATAAACTGTCGGTGGTTGATTCTCTACCTACAACAATAACGTTACCTTTATAAAGTTTGAGTCTAACTCTACCATTGACATGAACCTGAGATGCATCAATCATAGTTTGCAATAAAGTGCGTTCAGGGCTCCACCAATAACCGTTATAAATTAAAGAAGCATAACGTGGCATTAATTCATCTTTTAAATGCGCAACTTCACGATCTAAGGTTAATGATTCAATAGCACGATGTGCTTTTAACATGACCGTACCCGCTGGGGTTTCATAACAGCCACGAGATTTCATGCCGACGTAACGGTTTTCAACCAAATCCAACCTACCAATACCATTAGCGCCAGCAATTTGATTCAGTTGTTCTAATACGGTAGCTGGTGAGCAGGGTACGTCATTAATGGCAACGATATCGCCTTGTTGGTAAGTCAGTTCAATATAAGTCGCTACATCAGGTGCTGTTTCTGGTGAAACAGTCCAACGCCACATATCTTCTTCTGGCTCAGTCCATGGGTTTTCTAAAATACGTCCTTCATAAGAAATATGCAGTAAATTGGCATCCATAGAATAGGGCGATGTTTTACCTTTTTTCATTTCTACAGGAATACCATGCTTTTCAGCATAGTCCAGTAACGATTGGCGTGAATTTAAATCCCATTCACGCCAAGGTGCAATCACTTGTATATCGGGACGTAAGGCGTAGGCGCCCAACTCAAAACGGACTTGATCGTTACCTTTACCAGTAGCGCCGTGAGAAATAGCTGTTGCATTAGTTTCATTGGCGATTTCAATCAAGCGTTTGGCAATTAAGGGGCGTGCAATAGAAGTGCCTAGTAAATATTCACCTTCATAAACAGTATTGGCGCGAAACATAGGAAAGACATAATCACGTGCAAATTCTTCACGGAGATCTTCAATATAAATATCTTTAATACCGGCTGCCTTGGCTTTGGCGCGTGCAGGTTCAACTTCTTCGCCTTGGCCTAAGTCTGCCGTAAAGGTGACGACTTCACAGTCATAAACATCTTGTAACCATTTAAGAATAACAGAAGTATCTAAACCTCCAGAATAAGCCAAAACTACTTTATTTATTTTCGACATAACGTCCATCTGCTTTGAGTGAAATTGTAGGAGATTATAACCGAAAATAGCAGGCTGAGAGTAGAGATCTGTGATGTCAATAGTCTATCAAGTAAGCACATACTAAGTAGCTCTGATAACGGTATACGTTTGTAAAGTTATTGTAGTCAATAAAGGTTGAGGTCGAGGCTGCTGTCTCCGACAGGCATTGAAGATCAAAATAGAGGCGCAGACGGATTTGTTCAGTGTCATCAGACTATTATAATAAGGCAATATGCATAACATGCGGAGTAATCGAGGATTTTCAGCACTGCGCCTCATTAAGGCTACTTGCTTTAGCTTTCCGGAATAGGGCAAATTAGAGCTTGCCGCATTAGGGTTGCCATACAGAGCTTAGGAACCAGGGCAACAACATTAATTTGCTTTAATTTTTAAATCGGATATATCTTTAATCGGAGCATAGCTTTACACGCAAGAAATTTGATCAGATTGGTCTATTCATTAAAGCCAATCTGATCAAACCTTAGCTTTACCTACAAATAATTTAAATGCGATTTCAAGAATCACTAAAATTAACGCTTATATTCGCTAATTTGTGGTGCTGAAATAGAAAGGTAAGAATTATGTTTAATAAAGAAGCCACAAAAACCATCCTAACTACATTATTCATTATTGCTTGTTTAGGTTTATGGATAACAATTCAACTGTTTCCAGAATTCCCCATGAATATGTAATTAATAGTCTCTGTAGTTACACTGATTCGATGTACTTCATCCTCGTTTTACACCCATCCACAAAGCATACGCTTATTTCTTGCCTTTAACGCTGATGTGTTACGTAGCTTGAGTTAGATCTTTTCACAAGCCAACTCATCATGTGGAAAGACCGTAAGTCATAAAGCTATTTCACTACCTGTTCTTACGAGTCGCGACAACAAACCGTCGCACACACGCAATATTGAAAACAATCAAATAAGTAGCCTTACGAGGAAAGATTGGCGAGGAAGCATTCAAGTGTGGGTTAGTTTATCGCTCCGTTTGTGGTGGATAGGCGCTATCGCTCCGTATCTACCTTACAGATTGATACGCCTTGCGGGCGTAAAGGGCTGTAAACTTAGCTGTCGTTAAGGTTGCGGCAGCTATCTACCTGATTATAAGTTATGTAAAGTGTGCAAAGAGCTTTATCGTTTGCTCACCACTAACGATTGAGCTGTGGGCAGATGAGCGTTGTTCAGCCTGACTGGGTAATATGAAAGGTGGGATTCGTCATCAAGCAATCTGCCACAAACGAAACTTTGAAGTTGTCCTACACCTTATGCTGGAAGTATTCAGCATAAGGATAGTTACAGGCATTAATACAAATAGATATACCAAAGGCAATACTCGTTAGTGTATTCGCTGCTAAAGATATAGCACCCGCTGAGTTTACTGCTCTAAGCTAAGTTTTATCTAAAAATTTAACCCGATTGTATGCAAATCAGAACGGCTTGCGCGCTAATTATTGCGCTAGATGGTGCGCAAAAACGGCTAGGCAGTTAATGATCGTTATCAAATGTCTACAAAAATTCGAGCTTGACTAGCTAAACAGGATCTTGAGGCAACAAGAATGGCTGGTGTGGCATCTAACGCTTGTGTAAAACAACAAAAATATCGGCTGGGGTATTTGGCGTGAATCTAAGTACCCTATTTTTTTAATGTGCCGCAACAAAAAATAATGCTAAGGTAATCTGGCCTAAAGTTAGTCTACATAATATTTCGCTAACAATTCAAGTCGCCACTTACTCCGCTACTTTTGTCAAAAAGTAGCAGTTAAATAATGACGAACGTGTGGCTTCGATAGTAACGGCGGTGGAGTTTGGACTGATCCAATTGTATTATGGTTATTTGAGATTAGGTTGTGGCGTTGAGCAACGGCTTTATCGCGTTTTCCAATCTACATGACGGGCTTTAAAAATAAGCTAGCGGTAAGTCATTAAGAAACCAAATGTACTTCTAACCGTTTACCTAAAGCATGGGCATATTTTCGCAGAGTTTCAATGCTAGGTGAGTGTTTGCCAGATGCCAATGAAGCTTCTAGCCTAGCCACTGCTGGAGCTTTCGTACCCATTTTCTCAGCGACCTGTGCCTGCGTTAATCCGGCCTCACGTCGTGCAGCTAGCATTTCATCTAAAATAGCAAACTCTTCACGATTTAACCGTTCATATTCGGCCAAAACTTCTGGGTCAGCCAAGGCTATAGCTTTTAATTCAGCGTGTGTCAGCATTTTTAACCTCATTCATGCGGGTTTCGGCAATTCGCCGTTCTTTTATCGAAGTTTTTTGTGTCTTCTTTACAAAACTGTGCAACATTACGATACGGTGAGAAACTAACGTGCAATAAAAGACACGAGCGATTCCTTCCGCACCTTTTAATCTCAGTTCAAACAGTCCATTACCAAAAGCCTTGGTGTGAGGTTCGCCAAGATTGGAGCCATAAATCTCCATACGGTCGGTTAAACTGAAAAAACGAGCTTGCAACGTTTTTGGCAAAGTCAAAATATCAGATTCAACAACTTCATTGTAATAAATAATGGTGTAATTCATGAACTAAAGATAACAAATATGTTAGTTTTGCGCAATATTTAATGAGTCACGTTAAGGAACGGTATTATCGTTGTTCTATTTACGAAGATGAGCATGGAGTAAAGGAGTTTAGCCGCCGTCATTAGGCACAAAAAAGGGTGAATAAAACGAATGTTTATTCACCCTTAATAAGACGCGTAGTGCCTAAATTTATCTAGGTAGTTCTGATGAGCCCATCAAAAATTCATCTACGGCTCTAGCGGCTTGTCGGCCTTCACGTATCGCCCAGACCACTAATGATTGTCCACGACGACCATCACCGGCTGCGAATACTTTGTTAATGCTAGTGCTGTATTGTTTTTCGGTGGCTTTGATTTGACCACGGCCGTCTAATTCAACGCCCAGTTGTTTTAATAAGCCCTCGTGTACAGGATGCACGAAACCCATCGCCAATAGCACTAAGTCAGCATCTAAGGCAAAAGCACTGCCTTCTTTATCTGACATTTTCCATTGACCACCTTCTTGTTTCCATTCAACTTCTACAGCATTCAGATGAGTAATCACGCCATCTTTGCCAGTCACGCTTTGAGTATTGGCACTCCAGTAGCGGTGTTTGATACCTTCATCGTGTGAGGTTGTGGTACGTAACTTGTTAGGCCAGTTTGGCCAAGTGGTTAATTTGTTTTCTTTTTCAGGAGGCTTAGGCAAAATTTCCAATTGCACAACGGACAATGCGCCTTGGCGTATAGAAGTACCTATGCAATCAGAGCCGGTATCACCGCCGCCTATCACAACCACATGTTTGCCGGCTGCAGAGATAGCAACATCTTCTGCGATAGTGTCGCCTGCATTGCGTTTGTTTTGCTGACGTAAGAAATCCATCGCATAATGAACACCCTGAAAATCATTGCGTCCTGCTACTTCTAAATCACGCGGCTTTTCTGAACCGACTGCCAATACCACAGCATCGAAGTCATCAAGTATTTTTTGTACTGGAATATCGGTGCCGATATGGCTGTTAGGTCTAAAGCGCACACCTTCAGCTTGCATTTGCGCAATACGTCGGTCTATGTGAGACTTTTCCATTTTGAAATCAGGAATACCGTAACGTAGTAAACCACCGATACGGTCATTCTTTTCATAAACGACTACATCATGTCCGGCACGCGCTAATTGTTGCGCGCAGGCCATGCCAGCAGGGCCTGAGCCTATAACAGCTACGCGTTTACCAGAACGTTGCGCAGGAATCAGTGGTTTTACCCAACCCATTTCCCAGCCTTTATCGATAATGGCACGCTCTATGGATTTAATAGTGACTGGTTGGTCGGTTAAATTTAACGTACAAGCCGCTTCACATGGGGCAGGGCAAATACTTCCGGTAAATTCTGGGAAGTTATTGGTGCTATGTAAAACAGATAAGGCTTCTTGCCAATTGCCGTGAAATACGCCGTCATTCCATTCAGGAATAATATTGTTAACAGGGCAGCTTTGATGACAAAAAGGGATGCCGCAATCCATGCAGCGTGAGCCTTGTTCCGCCATTTTCTCGTCGCTAGGAGTGATGGTAAATTCTCGATAATGTTTTATACGATCACTCGGTGCTTCATAGCTCCGTTCAGTGCGCGCTAGTTCCATAAAACCAGTGGGTTTTCCCATTTTAAATACCTTCTTTAAATAAACGGTTACGCAGTTAGGGAGGCTTGTTCTGCTTTAATTTGTTTAAGCGCTGCACGGTAATCGACCGGCATGACTTTAACAAACAGCGGCAAGTAATGCTGCCAATTATCTAGTATGTGTTGTGCTCTAGGGCTGCCCGTATAGCGTTTATGATTTTGAATCATATGTTTTAAACGTTGTGCGTCATGACGGGTCATGTCGGACATCAAATGTACACGACCATGCGTTTCTAAATCACCACCTTGATGAGCAAGGAGCTCAAGAGCATCATCATCTTCTGGTATGGGCTCTAGCTCTACCATGGATAGATTGCACAATTGGTCAAAATTACGTGATTCATCCAAAACATAGGCAATACCACCAGACATACCGGCTGCAAAATTACGTCCGGTTTTGCCTAATACCACGACGACACCACCGGTCATGTATTCGCAGCCATGATCACCTAGGCCTTCAACAACGGCAAGAGCACCTGAGTTACGCACGGCAAAACGTTCACCGGCAACCCCATTGAAATAACATTCACCACTGATAGCACCATAAAGTACGGTATTACCTACGATAATGTTTTCCGCAGGATCAATAGGACAGTCTTTAGGTGGATAAATAGCAATACGTCCGCCGCTCATGCCTTTACCAACGTAGTCGTTACCTTCGCCTTCAAGCTCGATGCTAATACCTTGTGCTAAGAAAGCCCCAAAGCTTTGACCGGCAATACCCGTAGCCTTAATAGCAATGGTGTCTTCAGGTAAGCCTTTGTGGCCATAGCGCTTAGCCACTTGACCTGAGAGCATGGCGCCTACAGTTCTGTTGACGTTGCGGACGTGAGTATTGATTTGGACAGCCTGACCTTTTTCTAGGGCAGGTTGAGCTTCTGCAATTAAGCTATGATCTAAGGCTTGCTCTAAGCCGTGATCTTGACTTTCACAATGATAAACGGCAGTGTCGGCATCAACGTCTGGTTTATAGAAGATTCGACTAAAGTCTAAGCCGTCAGTTTTCCAATGTGATAAGGCGCGTTGCATATCCAGTTTGTCAGAACGGCCGACCATTTCATTAATGGTACGGAAACCCAGTTTGGCCATCCAGCGTCTAACATCTTCAGCAACCATGAAGAAATAATTGACGACATGTTCAGGTTGTCCAGTAAAGCGTTTGCGCAGTACAGGATCTTGTGTAGCCACACCGACAGGGCAGGTATTTAAATGACATTTACGCATCATTAAGCAGCCTGAAACAATCAAGGGTGCGGTAGCAAAGCCAAACTCATCTGCACCTAGTAAAGCACCAATGATGACATCGCGACCTGTACGTAAACCACCGTCTACTTGCACAGCAATACGGCCACGTAGTTTGTTAAGTACTAAAGTTTGATGAGTTTCAGCTAAACCAATTTCCCATGGCAAACCAGCATGTTTGATCGATGTCATAGGGCTTGCACCTGTACCGCCATCGTAGCCAGAGATGGTGACATGATCAGCATGAGATTTAGAAACCCCTGCTGCAACAGTACCAACACCCACTTCAGAAACCAACTTAACACTGATGCGTGCTTCTGGATTGACGTTTTTCAAGTCATGAATCAATTGAGCTAAATCTTCAATCGAATAAATATCATGATGAGGCGGTGGCGATATTAAGCCCACACCTTGCGTAGAATGACGAACTTTAGCAATAACTGCATCGACTTTATGGCCTGGTAACTGTCCACCTTCACCCGGTTTTGCGCCTTGAGATATTTTGATTTGTATATCATCAGCGTTAACTAAATACTCGGTAGTTACACCAAAACGACCCGAGGCGACTTGCTTGATCGCGGAACGCATAGAATCGCCGTTGGGTAGGGTTTTGAAACGCTCAGGAAGTTCACCACCTTCTCCAGTATTCGATTTTCCGCCAATACGGTTCATAGCGATGGCTAAATTGGTATGAGCTTCATAAGAAATTGAACCGAAAGACATGGCGCCAGTGGCAAAACGCTTAACGATATCAGCTGCAGATTCTACTTCCTCTAAGGGCACAGGATCGGCATCTTCTTTAAAGGTCATTAAGCCGCGCAAGGTCAGTAATGATTCGTTTTGCTCATCGATTAAGCGGCAAAAATCAGCATAGAGATCAGGGTTGTTAGTGCGCGTCGCATGTTGCAACGTGCTGATGGTCGCTGGCGTCCAAGTATGGGCTTCGCCACGGATGCGGTAAGCATATTCACCACCAATATCTAAGGCATTGCGGTATAAAGGTGCGTTACCGAAAGCAAGGCGATGACGACGGATAGTTTCTTCGCTGACTTCTGCTAAACCTGCACCTTCAGTCGTACTAGTCGTGCCTGTGAAATAACGATCTAGGAACGGTTCAGACAAGCCTATAGCATTGAAAATTTGTGCGCCACAATAAGATTGATAAGTTGAAATGCCCATTTTAGACATGACTTTTAGCAAGCCTTTAGAAACCGCCTTGACATAATGTTTATGCGCTTCATATTCTGTTAGGCCAGTAATATCTGCGCACAATCCGCTGAGTGTGTCTAATGCTAGATAAGGGTTTATGGCTTCAGCACCATAAGCGGCTAATAAAGCAAAATGATGAACTTCGCGAGCTTCACCTGTTTCTATGACTAAGCCTACTCTAGTTCTTAGGCCTTCTAAGGTTAGGTAGTGATGTACTGCTGAGGTTGCTAATAATGCTGGAATCGCGACATGGGCAGCATCTAGGTCTCTGTCAGAAAGTGCCAGAATGTTGTTACCATCAATAACCGCTTGTTTGGCCGCAGAACAAAGTTTGTCCAGTGCGCCTTCCATGCCTTTGCTACCTAGGTCTGATGGATAACATAGCGTTAAGGTTTTGGTTTTGAATACGCCACCGGTCTTCGCTTCAATGCGGCGAATTTTCTCTAAGTCTTGATTGGTCAGAATAGGTTGATCGACTTCGAGACGCATATGGGTGCCACCTTCATCCAAGCCTAGTAAATTAGGGCGTGGACCAATCAATGAAACCAATGACATCACCAATTCTTCACGAATAGGATCTATCGCTGGGTTGGTCACTTGGGCAAAAGCTTGTTTGAAATAATCGTACAACATGCGAGGACGCTCTGATAATACCGCAAGCGCTGCATCGATACCCATAGAGCTAATCGCTTCTAACCCAGTTATTGCCATAGGTTTTAGGATGAATTCTATATCTTCCCGCGTATAGCCAAAAGCTTGCTGCCTGTCCATTAGCGTATTGGCATCTGGCGCCATCGCTGATACTTCAGCAGGCAATTTGGATAGTAAGATTTGTGTCTTGTCTAGCCAGTCTGAGTAAGGGTGTAAGTTAGCTAATTCAGATTTTAATTCAGCATCATCAATGATACGTCCTTGAACAGTATCAATCATCAGCATTTTGCCTGGCTGTAAGCGCCATTTTTTGATGATTTTATGTTGAGGTATGTCTAATACCCCCATTTCTGAGGCCATGATAACGAAATCGTCATCGGTTACTAAATAGCGGGCTGGACGCAGACCATTACGATCTAATGTGGCACCGATTTGACGGCCATCAGTGAACGCGATGGCGGCAGGGCCGTCCCATGGTTCCATTAGGGCTGCATTATATTCATAAAAGGCTCGTAGTTTTTCGTCCATCATTACATTGCCTGACCAAGCCTCTGGAATTAGCAACATCATGGCATGAGCGAGCGTATAACCACCCGCGACTAAAAGTTCTAGTGCATTGTCAAAGCAAGCAGAGTCAGATTGGCCTTCAGCAATGAGCGGCCATAATTTATGTACATCATCGCCTAAAACTTTAGAGGCAATAGAGTGACGGCGTGCCGCCATGCCGTTGACATTGCCGCGTAAGGTGTTGATTTCGCCGTTATGGGCAATCATGCGGAAAGGGTGAGCTCTATCCCAGGTTGGGAAGGTGTTAGTAGAAAAGCGTTGATGAACCAAGGCCATTGAACTATCTAGGCGTTCATCAAGTAAGTCAGGGTAGTATGAACCTACTTGGTTTGCTAATAACATGCCTTTATAAACTAAAGTACGTGTTGATAACGAGGGTATATAAAATGCATAGCCATGATCAAGGTTTAAATCGAGGACAGCATTTTCAACTTGTTTGCGTATAACAAATAGTTTGCGTTCGAAAGCATCTTGATCAGCGCAATTATCATCGAGTCCGATGAAGATCTGCTTAATATTAGGTTCAACTTGTTTGGCTGTTTCACCTAAGCCATCATTATTAACGGGTACGTCGCGCCATCCGAGTAAGACGGCTTTTTCTTGCTTAATAATGTCAGTAAGTAGCGTAATGCAAGTGTCGCGATTTGATGCGTCGCTAGGTAAAAAGACCATACCTACGGCATATTTTCCTTCAACAGGAAGTGCTAAGCCTTGTTTAGCACATTCAGCGCGTAAAAAGGTATCAGGCATTTGAATCAAGATGCCTGCGCCATCGCCAGCATAAGGATCAGCACCAACGGCGCCGCGATGGGTCAGGTTCTTAAGTAGTTCTAGGCCTTGACTAACTATCGCATGGCTTTTATGGCCTTTTATATGAACAATGAAACCCACGCCACATGCGTCATGTTCATTGCGCGGATCATATAAACCTTGTCTGGTTGGTAGCATACTTTGACTCATGGTCACCTCTG
>TBL_comb47_HYPODRAFT_10007485_pt1 | contig 11441 bp, 13 predicted proteins | sample TroBogypolimnion_40_FD_10682 | JGI IMG/M metagenome (IMG submission 10682) | reverse complement strand
TAATTAAAAAAGGATTGTAAAAAGCATCACGGAGAATATTAACGCGTTGATCTTTTGTAGTGAAATGAATGGGCTCGACCGATTTTATTTTGAAAGGCTCTATGATTGTTTGCATAATCAAATTTTAATGATAGTTGAATGAATGATAAATGATTGAACGAAGAAGACCGATGATTTATTAAACAATCAGTGTTGCATAAAAGTGATGCAGCACAAGTGTGCGACGCAACTACTGATGCCAAGAAAACCTACAGCCTGAATCAAAAAAATAACTGAGCGAAATGAATCGCTAAAAAACTAGGTGGGACTTTTGATAATATTTTTCCAGAGGTTCATGAATAAATTCTTGCGGCAAAGCTATGATTTTAAAATTGTATCATCCTTTTGCCTGTTTATTTGAGCCTTTGTGTTTTTTTGTACTCTTTTTTTCAAGAGGAGGACTATTATCAACTATTTCGCAAATACATCTGAAACCTAACCAACATTCAGGAAAATAATATTTTCGGTCTTTCTGAATTTTACAATCTTCGATGTATAAATTAAAATGCCCGCCTTTTGAGATCCCTTTTTCTTCAACCATTTCAGATACATTACCGATCATATTATAAAGGCCGTATTTATTGGGTTCTGAAGAAAGAACGGGAAGAACTGTTTCTCTGAGATTAACCGTTGAATCTACTCTTTCATATAAACAATTGAATGTGTTGTAAATTTTTCCATGCGATTTGAATTCGGTTGTTTCATATCCGAAAGGAAATTTTTCAAGCTCTAATTTTCCGCCTGCTGCCATTTCCCATTCTTTTTTGGTAGGTAGGCGATACAAAATTTTTCTGTAAGGTGCTTTTGGTGTTCTTTCCAATAATTCATTCACTCTATCTGTGCGCCATTCGCAAAATGCTTTTGCCTGTTCGTAACTGATGCCAACGACAGGAAAATCATTATAATCAGGATGACGAAAATAAAAATCAATGAAAATAGAGTTATTGAATAATTGCGTTTTCCAAACGGTGGTATCTGGCAACATTTTGATGTAGAGATCCGGGTCATTCTGCACTTTAAGAATATAATTCACAAATTCCCGCCACGCAATATTACTTACCTCGCATTTGTCAATATAAAGACTATCGATCAATTGAACGGTTCCGGGAGGGGCTGAAAATTTATCGGCTGTAAATTTTTTCTCACTTATAAACCCAAAGAATACAGCAAAGGAGATGAACAGCAGTATTTTTTTCATTTTGGCAGGTTTACAGCTAATTTACTATAATATATGTTATTTCATGATTAAACAACCAATAAAATGCTTGAAACCCGCTGTAAATGCGTACCTTCGCCGCCTCAAATTTTTACATGGAAATAAGAAACATCGCTATTATTGCTCACGTTGACCACGGTAAAACTACTTTGGTGGACAGGATTTTACAAACTACTAAAGTGTTCAGGGATAACCAGGAAACCGGTGATCTGATCATGGACAGTAATGATCTTGAAAGAGAAAGAGGGATCACCATTTTTTCCAAGAACGCCTCTGTACAATATAATGGCGTTAAAATTAATGTGATTGATACTCCGGGTCACAGTGATTTTGGCGGTGAAGTTGAACGTGTATTGAAGATGGCAGATGGTGTTTTATTATTGGTTGATGCTTTTGAAGGACCGATGCCGCAAACAAGATTTGTATTACAAAAAGCATTGCATTTGAATTTGCATCCGATCGTTGTTATCAATAAAGTTGATAAAGCAAACTGCCGTCCTGATGAAGTGCATGATGCAGTTTTTGAATTATTCTTTAATCTCGATGCAACAGAAGAACAATTAAACTTCCCTACTTTTTATGGCAGCGGAAAGAATGGTTGGTTCAATGATAGCTTAGAACAAACAGAAGATATTATTCCGTTAATGAACGGCATCATCAAATTTGTTCCGCCCCCAACAGTTAATGAAGGACCGTTGCAAATGCAAATCACTTCATTGGATTATTCTTCTTTCTTAGGAAGGATTGCGATCGGAAAAGTAACACGCGGATCAGTGAAAGAAGGTCAGACCATTGCTTTGGTTCAGGCAGATGGTTCAGTAAAGAGATCGAAAGTAAAAGAATTATATGTGTTTGAAGGAATGGGAAAACGCAAAGTAACGGAAGTATTATCCGGCGATTTGTGTGCAGTAGTTGGTTTGGAAGAATTTAATATCGGTGATACGATTTGTGATTTTGATACACCCGAAGGATTGCCTGTTATTAGTGTAGATGAACCAACAATGAGCATGTTGTTTTCCATCAATAATTCTCCTTTTTATGGTAGAGATGGGAAGTTTGTTACATCACGTCACTTGCGTGATCGTTTGATGAAAGAAACAGAAAAGAATTTGGCATTACGAGTTGAGGATACTGATAGTGCAGATAGTTTCTTGGTATTTGGTCGTGGTATTTTGCATTTGGGAATTTTGATTGAAACCATGCGCCGTGAAGGATATGAATTAACTGTTGGTCAGCCGCAAGTTTTAGTAAAAGAATTATTAGGCAAGAGACATGAACCTTTTGAAACATTAGTGGTGGATGTTCCTGCTGAATTCAGTGGTAAAGTAATCGATCTTGTTACACAACGCAAAGGCGAAATGCATGTAATGGAAAGCAAAGGCGAAATGCAGCACCTTGAATTTGAAATTCCTTCAAGAGGCTTGATAGGACTGCGTTCTCAAATGTTGACCAATACTGCCGGTGAAGCTGTGATGGCTCATCGTTTTAATGAATACAAACCTTGGAAAGGACCGATTCCCGGAAGAAATAACGGCGTATTGATCGCTAAATTTCAAGGAGTAACAACAGCTTATTCGATTGATAAATTACAGGATAGAGGAAGCTTCTTTATTGATCCTGCAGAAGAAGTGTATGCAGGTCAGATTATCGCTGAACATATAAAACCGGGAGATCTGAATGTAAATGCTGTTGAAATGAAAAAACTAACCAATCACCGTGCAAGCGGTAGTGATGACAGTGTTAGAATTACACCAAAAGTTCAGTTCACTTTGGAAGAATGTATGGAATATATTCAGCAGGATGAATGTATTGAAGTAACCCCAAAAAATATCAGGATGCGCAAAACCATTCTGGATGAAGAAGACAGAAAGAAAGCTTCGAGAAACATGAAAGCAGAAGCATTAGGATAATTCATTTTGTATTAAATCGCGTTATTTTAGAAACCTCCGGACTTTTCGGAGGTTTTTTATTGATATTTGCAAATCAGTTTAATTCAATCAATATGAAAAAAATATCAGTTTTCTTTTTTGCAATTATTGCAATTGGTTTATGGTCCTGCAATAAAAGCAGTTCAGGAACAACCGCTAATGTTCGGTTGGTGAACCTCTCTCCAAATTCTACCACGTTCGATCTGTATATAAATAATTCGTTGCTTATTGGCGGCGTTGGTTACGGTGCTAACAGTAGTTATATCAAAGCTACCGGCGGCAATGTTAATGTTGCTATTGCACTAACAGGCTCTACCACAGCAAGCATCAGTGGTGATATTACTTTAAATGCCGATTCTTATAACTCTGTTTTTTTGTTTGATTCGGTAGCAAAAGTACAAGGCACTGTGATTGTTGATGATAGAACGGCACCACCATCGGGAAAAGTAAATATTCGATTCTTTAATTTTGTAAGCGGGGGAAATACTGTTGATATTTTACGGGCAGGAACAACAAAACTTTTTTCCTCTCGCAGTTTTAACGATCAGAATACATTCACTAATTTAACAGCATATACAGCTTTTGATCCCGGCCCATTCAGTGTTTCAGCGGTTATCGCAGGAACTACAGTAGTAATAACTTCTTTACCTTCTATCGATGCCACTGCAGGAAAAAGTTATACACTGGTATTAAAAGGATTCCCCGGCGGTACGATTTCTTTAACACCCATCGCTGATAATTAATTACTGAAGCAAAAATTAGTGTATAAAAAAAGGAAGACTTTTCGGTCTTCCTTTTTATTTGCAGTACTTAATTTAATTAGCTTTTGCTTACTACAACATCTTCAATAACATTTGTGTTGATGTTTACATCAAAACTTTCGCGGTAATTTGTTTTACCGGATTGAATGCTGAAAGTAACTTTACTTACTTCTGCAGATTTAGGTAAAGCAAATGTTTTTGCGAAAGATTTTTCTTTTGAAACTGTTCTGTAAATAACTTCACCCACTTCGTCGGTTACAGTTAATACAAAACTTTCAGCACTTGCATTGTCAAACTTAACGTTGAACAATAAATTTTCCTGGCTCAATCCTACATACTTGATTGCAGCATTGCCGGTACTTTTTTCAGTAGAAATTTTATTGTGGTTAGTATAATCAGCGTAAACTTTGTTTTGTGTTGAGAAAAATAATACTGCTGCTAAAATACTTCCTGCAAAAAATTTCCTTGCGATGTTGTTTAATGTTTGCTTTTTCATGATTTTCCTTTTTTAATGATTAAAAAAATAGTTGCTTCATACGCACAGGCGTCACATGAATTGTCACATGTTCGTCAGTAAATTTTCATTAAATGGTCAGTTGCAAATCAATCAGGATATTATTTCATTTCGACAAGCAGTGTCGTATCAGATTGTAACGAGCGGGCCTGCTTTTGTTACCATTAATACTAAAACTTAAAAAAGGTAACCCTGCTATTTTTATAGACTGTGTATTAAGTAATTATTAACACATTCGATATCTATATTCAGCAATAGAATATTAAACCTGCACAGGCTTATTTAATGTTTGCCACAAAAGATCTTTTAATTCTATTAAACCTTTATTGGTAAGTGATGAAATAAATAAGTGAGGAATATTTGCAGGCAATTCTTTTACAATCGCCTCTTTTAATTCATCATCCAGCATATCGCTTTTACTTACTGCGATGATAAAATCTTTTTGCAGCATTTCTGGATTGTACTCTTTCAGCTCGTTCAATAAAATTTCAAATTCTTTTTTATGATCTGCACTATCAGCAGGAATTAAAAATAATAAAACAGAATTGCGTTCTATGTGTCGTAAAAAACGATGGCCTAATCCTTTTCCTTCAGCTGCACCTTCAATGATTCCCGGAAGATCTGCAATGCAAAAACTTTTTCCGTCGCGATATTCAACCATGCCCAATTGCGGAATTAAAGTAGTGAATGCATAGTTGGCGATCTTTGGTTTTGCAGCAGTGATCACACTTAATAAAGTTGATTTACCTGCATTAGGGAAACCTACCAAACCCACGTCAGCCAATACCTTCAGTTCTAAGAACTTATAACCTTCCACACCTTCTTCACCGGGTTGCGCATGATCGGGAACCTGATTGGTGGGTGTAGCAAAATTAGAATTACCCAATCCGCCGCGACCGCCACGCATCCAGATTATTTCTTGTCCGTCTTCTAAAATTTCTGCTTCTATTTTTCCCGTTACTTCATCTTTCGCAATCGTTCCCAAGGGTACTTCAATGATGATATCTTTTCCGTCATGTCCCGTGCAATTATTTTTACTGCCTGCTTCTCCATCTTCAGCCAACACATTTTTAAAATAACGCAAATGCAGTAATGTCCATAATTGCGAGCTGCCTTTTAAAATAATATGGCCGCCACGACCACCATCACCGCCATCAGGTCCACCCATTGCTGTTAATTTATTACGCATAAAATGCCTTTGACCCGCTCCACCATGGCCGCTACGACAAAAAATGCGGATATAATCTATAAAGTTATTTTTCTCTGCCACTTTTAATAATTGAATATTTGCGAAGATAAGCTAATAGATGCCATTGGTGCAATTGACGAAGCAGTCCGTCGCATAAAGCTTTGAAGTACAAGAGAGCGACGCAAGGAACGATGCCATGAAAATATGCAGTTGGTATTCAAAAAAATTACAACAAACTTTTTTCGGTTTTATAACATGTGCCTTTGAATAAAGCTACTAATTCGTTGTGCTGATTTTTTATTTCAATGAGATATAAACCGGTGCGATTGGTTTTAGTGATCTGTTTTGCTTCGGCAAACAAAATATCATTTTCTTTAACTGCTTTAGGATACGAAATAGAAACATCTAATGCCACTGTCATTTTTCCATCGCTGTTACATGCAAAAGCAAAGGCACTGTCGGCCAAAGAAAAGGCGATGCCACCGTGAGCCGTTCCGAACCCGTTGATCATTTCTTTGCGAACGATCATCGTAAGTTTACTGTATCCATCTTTAATTTCTAAAATTTCAATGGCCAACCATTTGGAGAATTGATCTGTTTGCATCATTTTCTCCACTACTTTTTTTGCAAGGATATCTTTTTCAGTATTCATCAATAGTATTTTGATATTTGAATTCTACGATTTTATTCTCCTGTAAAATTTGATTTTCTTTTTTCCAAAAATGCATTTACGCCTTCAGTAAAATCTTTTGTTGCAGCAGCTTTTTGCTGAAATTGATCTTCCAATAATAATTGTTCTTCTAAATTATTTGTTGCAGAATAATTTAAAACATGTTTGATATAACTCAAACTTTTTGTAGGTAGCTGCGCTAATGTTACAGCAATTTTTTTTGATTCATCTTCAAATGATTCATCTTCAAAAACTTTGTAGATCATCCCCATTCTTTCTGCATCTGTTGCAGAAACTTTATCACCCAATAACATCAAAGCACTTGTTTTTTGCCAGCCGATCAATCTGGGTAAAGTATAGGTGCCACCACTATCGGGTATCAATGCGATCTTGCTGAATGCCTGAATAAAAGATGCAGAAACACTTGCCACCACTACATCACATGCCAGAGCAATATTTGCACCTGCGCCTGCTGCAACTCCGTTTACTGCTGCTACAACTGGCTTTGGAATATTTCTGATGCGAGTGATAATGGGATTATAATGTTCGCTCAAAATTTTTTCCATGCCAGGTCCGGCGGGATCAATCACTTCTGCGAGATCTTGTCCTGCTGAAAAACCTTTGCCTGCACCTGTGATATAAACACAACGAACTTCTTTCAGCGATGCACATTCGTCCAATTTATTTTGCAGCAACAAAGCCATTTCTTTGTTGAAAGCATTGAGTTTATCCGGGCGGTTCAATGTAACGAAACCGATATTATTTTTTATTTCAAATAAAATAGAAGACATGATTTGCTGATTTATGAATTACAATGTACGATTTGAAAAAATAATTAATGGCATTTAAAATAATCAAATGGTTCTTTGCAATCGTTACATTGGTATAATGCTTTGCATGCAGTAGAACCAAATTGCGAAATCAATCTGGTGTTGTAAGAATTGCATTGCGGACATTGAATGGATTCTTCTTTTTGAAAACTATCCGGTGAGCAAACTATTTGTTTTGAATGAGGAGGTGCAATACCGTAAGCCTTTAATTTTTGTTTTCCTTTTTCTGTCATCCAATCTGTTGTCCATGCAGGAGATAGTTGTTGTGTGATCTTTATTTTAGAAAAACCATTTTCCAATAAANCCATTCTTATGTTCATGTTGATGGCATCTGTTGCGGGACAGCCTGAATAAGTGGGNGTAAGGAAGATTTCTATTTCATCTCTTTTCGACTTCACATCTCTGATGATACCTAAATCAATAATTGATAAGACAGGCACTTCGGGATCTGTAACTGTTTCAAGTATTTTCCAAATTCTCTCTACTGATATGTTTGTTGTCTCTACCATTCACTGTTGGGGTAAGCTCTTTGTAAGAATTGCATTTCGGCCAAAATAAAACCTAAATGTTCTGAATGATTTCCAATTTTCCCGCCTGATTGATACCATGTTGTTTCTATGGAAACATCAATGGTTGCTTCTTCAAAAACCGATCTGATTCTTTTTATTCCAGTTTTCTTTGAGGAAAATAAAATCAATGTTTGTGTTCAGTTCGTAAGAAGCGGGTTCAAATAACTCTCCGGTGAACATCCACAATTCATCAACCGCTTTTAATAATCTTTTTTTGCTTTCTTCTGTACCATCGCCTAAGCGTATCACCCATTCGCTGCTCCATCTTACGTGATAAGTTACTTCTTTCAAAGCTTTGGCAGCAATGGCTTTCAATTGCTCATCATTATTATTTTGTAATTGCTGATACAAATAATATTGAAAGGTGGAAAAGAAAAATTGTTTCAAAACAGTTTGTGCCCAATCGGCATTGGGTTGTTCAACGAGTAAACAATTTTTATATTCTTTTACATCACGTAAATAAGCTAATGAATCTTCAGTGGCATTATTCCCAATTAATGTTGCAGCGTATTGATAAAAATTTCTTGCCTGTCCGATCAAGTCCAATGCAATATTTGAAATAGCAATATCCTGTTCTAATATCGGCCCGTGTCCGCACCATTCGCTGTTGCGATGACCCATGATCAGTGCATTGTCGGCTAAGAATAATGTATAATTAATGAGTTGATCCATTACATATGTTTTACTGCATCCGGTAAATTGTAAAATGTTGGATGACGATAAGCTTTATCATTTGCGGGATCATACAATGCATCTGCATCATCAGGATTTGATGCATGAATGTGTTTACTCTCCACTACCCAGATACTTATGCCTTCCATTCTTCTGGTATATACGTCTCTTGCATTTTCGATGGCCATGGTTGCATCTGCAGCATGTAAACTTCCGGCATGCTTGTGATCAAGTCCCTGCTTACTTCTGATGAACACTTCCCACAAAGGCCATTCACCCCCAACCCCTGAAGGGGAGGAAGAAGTTTCGTTATCAGATGAAGAGCCTAATTTGCTTTCACCGTAATCGCCATAATAAAATTTTCTGATCGTTATCATAAAAATTAATTGAATTAAAATAATTATGCTGCATTTGTAGTTTGCTTCGCCAATTTCTTTTCAGCATAAGCTGTTGCAGCTTCTCTTACCCATTCGCCATCAGCCCAGGCATTTTTTCTGGCATCTAATCTTTGTTTATTGCAGGGGCCGTTGCCACCAACCACTTGCCAAAATTCTTCCCAATTTATTTTTCCGAAATCATAATGTTTTCTTTCTTCATTCCATTTTAATTCGTCATCAGGCAAAGTCATGTTCAAAACTTTTACTTGTTCGGCGATCATATCAATGAACTTTTGCCTTAACTCATCATTGGTAAAACGCTTGATCTTCCATTTCATGCTTTGCGCAGTATGCGGTGATGCATCATCATTCGGTCCGAACATCATCAAACTCGGCCACCACCAACGATTGATCGCATCCTGACACATTTTTTTTTGCGCTTCTGTTCCCTGCGACAGAGTGAGCAATAATTCAAATCCCTGCCGTTGATGAAAACTTTCTTCTTTGCAAACACGCACCATGGCTCTTGCATACGGGCCGAATGATGTTCTGCATAACGGTATCTGATTTAAAATAGCGGCACCATCCACCAACCAACCGATGGCACCAATATCGGCCCATGTTAATGTTGGATAATTAAAGATGGATGAATATTTTGCTTTGCCGGTGTGCAGTTGATCATACATTTCATCCCTGGAAATGCCGAGTGTTTCTGCAGCGGAATATAAATACAATCCATGCCCGGCTTCATCCTGAACCTTTGCAATCAAAATTGCTTTTCTGCGTAATGATGGCGCACGTGTTATCCAATTTCCTTCGGGTAACATACCAACGATTTCGCTGTGTGCATGTTGAGAGATCTGACGGATCAATGTTTGCCGATATTTCTCGGGCATCCAATCCTTCGGCTCGATCTTTATTTCATCATCAACTTTTTGTTGAAAATTTTCTTCCAGATTCATGTACTTGCAATTCGTTTGCAGTAAATATAAAATCTTTTTTCTTGTTTGCTAACAATTGTTAGTTCGAAAAGGAAAATAAGATTTGATAACTTACACTTCTATTTACTTATTCTGCTTATGAAAAATAAAATCTTACTGATCCTCTCGTTTTTATGTGCATCAATTATTTCGGTGACAGTTGTTGCACAACCATTCAAGGATGAAATAAACGCGTTTAAAAAACTTGATAGTGCTGCATTTCCTGCGAAGAAGCAGATATTGTTGGAAGGAAGCTCTTCTTTCAGAAAGTGGACAAATGTGCAGGAAGCATTTCCGGATCATAAGATCATCAATCGCGGATTCGGTGGATCAACCTTGCCTGATGTGATCTATTATGCTGATGATATTATTTTTCCGTATCATCCTAAGCAGATCGTTATTTATTGTGGCGAGAATGATATCGCCTCTTCTGATACGATCACAGCAGACATCATGTTGAAGCGTTATCAACAATTATTTTTTCTCATTCGTTCAAAGATGAAAAGGGTGGAGATTGATTTTGTTTCTATCAAGCCAAGCCCGAGCCGCATAAAATTCAGAGCAACCGTTGAAAGATCCAATCAACTCATCAAAGATTTTATTGCCCAACAAAAACACGCCAAATTCATCAATGTATTTGATGCGATGCTGAATGAAGATGGAACGATCAAGCAGGAAATTTTTGTACAGGACAATTTGCACATGAATGAGAAAGGCTATGCTATCTGGCAAAAAATTATAGAGCCGTATTTGAAGAAATAAAGCTTTTAATTTTCTATTTCAATATCATATTTATCTAACAAACCAATAATTCCGGGCATTGAAAATTTTGCCTTTTTTATTTTATTTAATTCCGGGTTTATGGAATAATGAAAGGAAGTTCTAAAATCTGCTTTTTCCAGTATCGTATTTTCAAACTTTGTTTTTGTTAGATCACAATGATCGAAAATGGCGGCACTTAGATCTGCATCTGTAAAATCAGCTTCGCGTATTTCTGAATTCTTGAAAACTATTTTCTTCAGCTTTTGTTTGTAGAAGGAAGAAAAATTTAAAGTACAATTTTCAAAAGAAATAATGAATGGCATTTTATTGCAATCCTCAAAATGTAATCCTAACAATTTGCAACTATTAAAAACAACATCATTCAAAGTTACTTTTGTCAATTTTGCCATGCTGATATTGCAACCTGAAAATTTACATTCGGCGAAACTAAAATTCGATAGATCCGCATTTGAAAAATCACAATTAAAAAAAATGCAATTTTCATACACGCCAAAAGGAAGCGTCTTTTCAATGAAATTTAATTTCTCGAATTTTTTATCTTCAAAATAGTTGCTTTCCATGCAGCAATATTATTTAACATCATAATCCACTACCACTTTTTCTGTTGTTGGATGTGATTGACAGGTTAAAATATAACCTGCTGCAATTTCTTCGGGCTCTAAAGAATAATTGAGAGCCATCTTCACTTTGCCTTCAATCAGTTTTGCTTTGCAGGTGCAGCAAACGCCGCCTTTGCAGGAATAAGGCAAGTCGGCACCTTGTTGCAAAGCGGCATCTAAAATGCAGTTGCTGTTGAATGCCAGATCAAAATCAAAACTTACACCATCGAGTTTAACGGTGATCTTACTTTTTGCTGAATGATCAATTGCTTGCAACTCGCGATTAACGACTAACGATTCACGTTTGTTTGAAG
>TBL_comb47_HYPODRAFT_10007483_pt1 | contig 11443 bp, 6 predicted proteins | sample TroBogypolimnion_40_FD_10682 | JGI IMG/M metagenome (IMG submission 10682) | reverse complement strand
TGGCTGATTCCATTATCAGGGAATACCGGTGTTGCGGTTGAACCGGGAACGGCCCGAAACCGACATAATGATATTTTCCCGGCGCGTCTTCCGCGGGAATCGTGAAAATCCATTTCCCGTCCTTTTTCACGAATGCCCGCGAGAAATCCAGGAATTCATTGTCGGTACTGTGGTCAATGTTTTTTGGGCGAAGTGTACTGGACTTATTAATGCCCTGATTCAGGGCCATCAGATTGATGCCGTCCTTTGGCGCCGGCGAGGCAGCAATTGCCATCGAAACGGCAGCGAACCACGCGGCCATCACGGTCAGCCGGACATATCCGGTAATTTTCTTTTTTTGTAACAATGCTTGCATCTTTATATTATTTCCCTTTGGTTTTTACATTCAACCGGGTCAAGCGCAAATCCCTAAATTATCATCTTATCAACTGCCAATCTATTTTTGCATTGGCCGGAGCCGGAGACGAGAACTCAGCCGTGAAGCCGTCTGCTTTCTTGGATGTCACCCAGTCATTCGTATTCCAGTTCGGCTGGACGTTCAGCGAGTAATTGACATCCGGTTCAGCGACCGCGAATTTAACGTCCAGTTTGGTCATGGCAGCCGCGACAGGAACGTTGATTCCGCGCAGATTCCTGGCTGCAACCTGGGTCGCAGAGATACCATTCTGCCTGACGGCGCAATGACCTGACAAGTCAAGATCGCCTCCGACAAACATGAAATTGCCGCTCTTAGGATCGGCATGAAGGGTAGACGGAGCGCCGGAAATCGGCCTCCAACTGATTTTCTTCGGATTCCCGTCATACTGCCATAGATCAAAAGCGGTGTTCTTCACGGGGCCGCGGATGCGGAACGCATCCTCGGTGGCGGAGTAAACGCATACGGCATTTTCAAAGGCCGGTTTTTTGTCCTTCTGCGCGGCCATCACATCCTCCAATTTACCTCCGGAACCTTGAATATCCAATGCGCTTCCGACCTGGACTCTCCCATTGTTGATCGCGGTAAAAGATGAACCCTTCATCATGCCCGGAAATGCATTGAAATGCCGCACCCGGAATCCAGTCGGAACCCAGACGTCCGGGTCAGGAGGCTGAATGATCGGGTCGTCAACCGCGAAGTCCGCGGCATTTTTGCCTGAAAGCGCGAGAACAAGCGTCCGCCCTTCATCCTCCCTGGCAATTCCCATGCTGCCGGGAGTATTGCCGGAAATGCCGTTGCGGACATCACTTGCCAAGGCTCCAGGCACGATCAAGTAGGACATCGGTTTGACATGAGTATCGGAAACAGTATAGTTGTCCCAGTTAAAAAGAGTAGGTCCCGCATTTCTCTCGGTACCCCACCAGACTCTTGACACAAAAAGATAGGTGATCCCGTCAGGCCCCTGCTCAAGTCCTGTGATCGGCCACCAGCGATAGACTTTTTTGCCGGTGGGGCCGCTGGAGTACGTGCCTGATTCATTCTCCGCATAATACTCGCCGGGATCATCGATTGCAATAAAGCGTCCGATCACGCTTTCGTCCCATTTTACATTCTTGTCGCCAATGATCACGCTCGTATTCATATTGACAGTTTTGGCTTTTTCGCGCATAAATTTATAGCCCGGAGGGACAACCATTATTTTTCCCGACTTGATCGCTTTCCCGGGATTCAGGTTGAGGATAGGGCGTGAGGTACCGATCTTCTGCGGGTTTTTGGAACCGGCCTTGTAGGTAAGCTCATTGGTCTCGGGGTTCCACTTCTCGACAATACCGTCGAAAGAGGCCAGGTCATGTATTATTTCCGCGGTATAAACAACGCCGCCTTCGTCACCAGCTCCGGACATGAAGCCCCCCTGGTATTCCAGCAGTGCCGCCACCGCGAAGGAATCTCCAACCCCGTAAGTCCGCCGGTTCACGGTCAGCGACATCGACTGATTGTCGCAGTTGCTTACATCATCAATGGTGAAACCGTTGACCACATTTTTATTATAGACAATCGCGTCTTTCGGATGAGGGTTCTTGACGTCGGCGGTAAAAAAAGGAAGATTATTCTCAAGTCCGAGTTTTTTCACCTTGATCCATTCAGTTTTACCGCTATATGACTTTGCCTGGCCGGTGACCGCCAAGGTCTGGCCGGCAAAGAGACCGCGTATCGATGGAATGAAAAACTTCTGGTCTGTTCCGGCGGCGACATCATTGGAGAGATAATCCATATAAGATGAAGCGCCTCCTAAATATTCCGAAGTAATCTTATTGGTTGCAAAACAATTCTGCCAGGAAAGGTTTTCCTTCAAGACTCGCGAAATCACGCTGGAATCGCATCCGCCCCAAGGGTTGATGCTGGTTTTTCCAATGCCGGGGACATATTTTTTTTCGACCCCCTGCCGGTAATCATAAATGGTGATTCCGGGCTTGTCCTGCTCGATCTGAGCCGAATTCACCGGTTTGAAAGTTGCGGGCGCGTCATTTGGAATGAGCAATATGCCGCCGCCGGAAGCGGTCATTGCCGTCATGGCTTTCTTGAGCGTTTCCTGGGCTTCTTTCACACTTTTATAGGGGCCGTATTCCGACAGTGAGTGAGCATTCACCGCGCCTAGCAGCGTCATGGACGGGATTGTGTTTTTCGCAGATACTTCCGGATTTTTATTCGCTTCTTCCGCGTTAGCAACGAAGCAAATAAAGAACAATGCGGCAAATGTATTTCTCAATTTAATTTCCTCCTTAATGTTATCTAAAGTAATTTCCCCTAGAATTCCTTTATAAAAGTTTAATCCTCTTTCCATCAATTTGCAACCTGATGCTTTCACCCGCCGGGATTTTAACCGGAACGCTTAAACCGCCGAACAGCGGAGTATTCGCGGGAGAATGAACTGTTGCAGAAATTTCCTGTCCGGTCGGGTTGTTGATATCCAGGAACGGTTTTGCGCCTTTAACCTGCCCGTCCACGACGAGAGTCATTTTCACATCCTTGTTGTCGCAGACGAAAACATTTCCGACCCACATCTCGTTGGCCTGCTCGATAGATTCCTGGAAAATTGCAGTATCCTTGACCACCGGAACAAAACGGAACCATTGCCGTTTGGTGCTGTAAATTGCGGCACAGCCATTGTCCTCAAGCGCCTGTACGCGAATCGGCAGATCTATAATCAGCTTCTGCGGTCCCAGTTTGAATACCGCTTCATTGTCCTTCGCCCCGGCGGTGAAGAAAAACACAGCGTCAATCAGTTCGCCAGTTTTAATTTCTACCGGATAACCGTCTTTTCCGCCGCCAATGTTCAATGCTTTAACCGTGTGTTCCAGCAGTTGATTTCCAGCAACCGGGTCCGCAAAAGTTCCCATTCCGTAACGGTATTTCAATACTGTTCCCGCCTTCAGTTCCTGGCCATCCCGGCCAAGGCCTATAATGGAACCGCTCTGCATATGATTGGTGTAGGAAAGATTGGAATCAGGAGCCAGCAGGGCATGATAGCCCACCAGCGTCGGCATCTGCGAAATGTAACCGCCCGCCTTCAATGTTCCGGCTGAACTTACATTCGTCTTCATCTCTCTCAGAATCGTCACGCGAGTGCCTTCTTTTGCATCTGTCACGATGAACACATTGCCCCAGCCGTTCTGGAGATCGACCGGACAGCGCATCAGGATCAGAGGAATGGGAATTGCTCCAGCGAGCGTGATGTCCTTCTTGATTTTAATTTCACCTTCATGCCAGATGATCGACCCCTGGTAATCCTTGCGTCCTTCCTTGCCTCTGCGCTGGTTCCATGCAGTATACCAGTCAGTCTTGTCGTTGGCCGAATAGATCGTATGGGTTCTTTCAAAATATTCCAGGTCTCCAATGTCTTTGGGTACCGAACACAACGCCGGACCGGGGCGCTGCCCGTTGTCAAAGCGCTGTGAAAGCTTGTTCATTCGCATCGACGCGATCTGGAAGTTGCAGCTTCCCAGCGTGACATCCATGAGTTTACTGATCGTGGCATTATGCTTATATACGTCTGGATAATTTCCAACCCCTTTGATGTTGATATAGTCCTGAGCCCAGCAGTTTGGCGAAGGACAAAGCGGCACGCCGGTGTCCCAGCCCATCAGTGCATAATCGTCGCCGTTGTTGAAATTCCGCACCTGCGCCAGCATTTCATTGCGGTCGGGATGCCAGATCATTCCGGTCGCGCCCAGTATGTTCAAGTTATCCCCGCATCTGAAAAGGCCCTGTTTATAGCTGAAGATTAAAATATACTGTGAAAGCGCTTTCTTGCCTGCGGTGTCAGTCACTTCGAGAGTCAGGTAATGCTGTTTGTCATCCACCATTTCAAATTCGCGCGACAGTTCTTTTTCGCCTTTGCCGGTATAGCGGCGGATCAGTCTCAAATCGGCATCGTGAACTTTCACGTCGGCGATTCCAGAATCTGACTTGACGTTGAATTTCAGGCGGACGCGCTGAGCGCCGCGCGTCTGCATCCAGTTGTATTCCATTTGCGGATTGATGGCTTCCCATGAAATAATGCCCGGCCCCTGGCTGACATAATACGCAGGCCACCATGGGGACCCATATGAGGCGGCGCGCGTATTCAGCCCGCCCTTGACAGATGCCATGTCAGGAAATGACGTCCAGAAAGTTTTAGCAGCCACAGCCACATCGGAGGGATCATAGATCCTCGTATATGAAGCTAGAGCGGCCCAGCGCAGATCACGCAAGCCGGACAGATAGTCCCCGTAGTTGTCGGCAATTAATTTATCCTTTTCGTAGACCAACGGCAGATAGTTATAGAACCACCATTGGTTTTCGGGGTGTGCGTCATTTGCGCGAAGTTGCTTGTAGTCGATCACCGCACTGCCCGGAAAGCCGATCTGATCCATGTATTTCCCGTAGAAATTGACCTTTTGTCCGTCCCATTGCGTATATTTCCATTTCTTGTCTGTAAATTCTTTTTCCGGGAAAACTATTTTTTCGCCCCAGATTGCATACCGGGTCCCAAGTCCATCGTAAAATTCAATGCCCGGACACGCATAGAATTCACCATCCTTGCTTGCCGCGGCACAGTCGGCTTTCAGCTTATTGAGCGTTTCCGGCGTAAGTTTTTCCAGAGGATCATTGAAAACGATGAAGCCGAGTCCAGCCGCCTTGGCCGCCTTGACATACTCCTCCACCGTACCCTTGCCGTCTGTATATTTTGTCTTTATGCCAAGTATTCCGCGCACGCCTTCGGCCGGTGCGCAAGTCAGCGGTTTCTGCCCGTCCGGATAAGAGAAATTCGGATATCCGCCAAATGGTTTGCCAAATTGCAGTTGATCCAGATTTATACTTTTAGGAAATTCAACCAGTTTGTATGGCGCCGGCTTATATGTGCCCATATCCGCGATTTTCTTCGCGGGTTCACTCAGCCACTTGTAGCTGTTCATCTGCAACTTCATGCTGTCGCTCGGCAAGCCGGCCGCCTTGTTGCCGTTGCACTCCGTTATATCCGACCAGATCAGATTTCTATGGTTGAGGCCGGAAAAAATGACATGGAGGGGGTAGCAGACCACGCGCCCCTTGCCGAATTCACGGACCGCGACAACCGGCGGGTTTTCCTTGTATGTTCCCGCATTATCGGTATTGGTTATGTTGTCATGGCCGGTCTTATAGCTCTGCGCTTCTTTCATCCCGCTGACCACCACCTGCCAATCCGCTGAGTACTGCATTGCGGGAACCGCAGGGAAAGCCAACCCGTCACGCGGCAGACACAGGCCCCGCACTCCTTCCGTCACCGGATGGGGCTTGATGTTGGATGTAAACCAGAATGTCGCCATGCCGAGAGTCTTCCCCTCGAAAGCCCTGGTTTTGTCAAAGGTCGCCTCGTGGAGAATCTGCGCGCCAAACGGCTCCAGCACCAGATTCCAGTATTTCTCGTCCTGATCATTGGGGTAACGGACCGCTCGCGGCTGAATATACAGGCCGCCGCCATCTTTCACATAGTGAGCTAATGCGGCGCCGGCAATTTTAGCATGTTCCTCCAACTCAGGAGTAACGACAGTAATCCCTTCCTCCGTAGTGGTCAGGTGAACCACATGATATTGCTTTAAAAGATTGTATATTTTCTCTTCGGTCCAGTCCTTACTCTTGAATGCTTTGAACTCGAAAAGCGACGCCTGGATTCCGTTCTCCTTGTAGACGGGCTGCATCCGGTTATACTGCATGAACTCAACATTATACTTTTCCGCCTCATTCTCGGCAAGGCCAAGCGCTATCGGCGGCTCGGCGTTACAAAAAGTACATAAGTTCGAGAGAAGTATGGCGCCGGCTGCAAAAAGAATCTTTTTACCAGGCATCATGTTAATCAATCCTTTCCTTACATCATTTCAATTCACTTAATTTGACGATTCTTTGTTCTCTTTCCGATATTTCCGCCGCAAATCCGGCCCTCATGGTTTCGAACGAGTCCGAGGCCGGATTTTCCGGCGGCGGGCCCTTCGCCACCAGTTCGGCGATGCGGATATTCTGTCCGTGAGTATTATGAATCCATTCATTGTCTTCGCTTTTCGCATAGGTGATTTTTTCGACGATTTTGCTGACCAGGTGTTCCGGCCCGTCGGTGAATTCCCAGCGGCGAATCCGGCGGCGGAACACATCGGTTTCTATCGCTCCTTTCGTGCCGAAGATGTGATATTGCAGAAAATGGCCGTCATCGGACTGTTTCTCCAACATTTCAAGCAGCGGATCGCGGTGGTCCGATTCCCCGATATACATACTGAAATTCAGATTTGAGATGGCGCCGTTTTTGAAACGCATGCTGATCTGGTGGTTGTCGGGATGGTTAAAATAATCCACGACGTTGGGGGCTGTCATTGAAAACACCTCTTTGACCGGACTGCCGGTAAACCAGCGCTGCAAATCGATATAATGGGAAAGCTTCTCCCCGATCAGGGTTCCCTTGCTGTTGCTGCGCCAGGTATTTTTGGAGTGAAATTCGCTGCAGTAATAGCGGCAGTGACTGTTCACCACCTTGCCAATCAACCCTTTGTCAATCCATTCCTTGGCAGTCATATATATCTTTGAGTAATGAAGCTCAAACCCGATTTGCAGGAAATTACCGGTTTCCTTTTGCACCTTGATCATCTCTTTCGCGTCTTTAAGGTTTTCCGCCATCGGTTTTTCGCACATAACCGCTTTGCCCGCACGGAGTGACTTGATCGTCAGTTCGGCATGAACAGGATTTATCGCCGCGATATAGACAAGTTTGATTTCAGGATTGTTCAGGATCGAATCCAGATCGGAAGTGGCTTTGACGCCGAGTTCCTTGCCCCGCAATGCGGCTCTCCCGGCATCCGGTTCGTAACCATAAATATTCTTCACATATTTGGATGCCTTGGCCGCGCCGACATGGGTGTGACCCATGCCGCCAAGTCCCAACACCGCTACATCAATCTTCTTCATGTGCACTTATCCTTTTTTTATAAATTAAGCTGCCATTTTATGTATTTAACGAAACTGTCGTTGCGTTTTTTTTCAGACATTCATTTCTACGCGCTTGCCGCAGGTTCTTCCGCGGGATCACTTAATTTCACAACTGCCGACGTCTTGGTGCGAGTCATCAGATAATAGTAAATCCAGAACATGGAAATCCCGACCGTGCTCAGGCAAATACCCAGAATAAACGCGGTTTTATAGTTGTGGGTCTGCTGGATTACATAACCGGAAACAAAGATTATCGTGCCGACGCTCATATTTCGCAGGAATGAGCAGGATGACGTCATCGAACCAACAATGGAAGGATGACAGGTTTTAAAAACCAGCATATCCGCACTGGCATAAAACGGCGAGGTGAAACATATAATAATGGAAAGTATTATCAAGGTGTTAACTGAATTTACCTGCATGGCATAAATAAAACCAATCACCTCCAAAACCCAGAAAGCGGCAATAATTCTATAACTGCCGAATTTATCTATCGCCCAGCCGACTGGAAACGCCAGCGTCACTCCGATCAACGCGCTCCATGACAAAGCGTTCGCGCAGTCGGCGCGTTCGACACCCAGGGCATTTTTAGCATAGAGCCAGACCCAGACACTATACATGCACTGGAAAGAATGGACAGTGCCGACGCCAAGCATCAGAATGATAGTTCTCCTATCGCTCCAGCCGACCTTCAGCGCCGACCACGGTTTGAACGTCTCGGCAGTAGGATTATGGATCGGCGGCTCCTTGATAAACGTCGCGGCGTAAGTAGTCATGCACATGATGGCAGCCCCCAGCGTGTAAGGCAGCCATTCAGCCACATCGGCCAATCTCACCCCGTATCTTATCCCGATAAAAGCGACAAGGCCGCAGGCAATCGCATTGATTGAGCCCATCCTGGCCAGCACGTCTTTGCGGACACAGTCGATGCTTAATAAAGGAAACGTTGACGCTTTGACGTCTGTCGCCAGCATCTGCACAATGGTCAGCCCAATCAGCATTGGCACCCACACGAAAAACGGAAACAGCGAGATGCTGAGGATAATGAACGGCACTGACATGAACAGAAACGGCAGCCGGCGGCCCCAGCGGGAAGTATAATGATCGCTTTTCCAGGAGAAATACATGACCAGAAAACTGACCACCCAGAGATTAGTCGAACTGAGCAGCCCCAGCGTGCCTTCGTGAACGCCCAGTTTGTTCATCCGCAACAGCATCAGCGGCCCCAGGAATGAGAAACTGATCGTCCAGCCTATATTGGCCAGCATAATCAGCAATACGTTTTTCCACATTAATTTATTATTGGAGTAATATGCCGTCAGTTCCGGAGACAGTTCCGGCATTGCCTGACTGGCTGATATTTTTGCTTGTGCCATTATTACATTAGCCTTTGTTATATTTCGGATTTTGCCGTTTTAGAAAACGTTATTTTACGATGTGTTCTCAGCCTTTGGAGTTGGGGGTGAAATTCACATCCACCCAACACTGATTGGCAGTCCAATCGATAGGCGGGAAACCCACCCGCGGAGCACGATTGCCAAAAACCGCATGAGGCTCATCCTGCCGAATTATCGCTTCAAGGTTTTTAATAGCGCCGCCGCCATGAACAAGTTGTTGCGGTGTGAGCGTTTGAACTCCATTTGTCAGACATAAATCATAAATCTCCAGACGACCAAAACCGCGAACGGCCAAACGCAGTTCAAGCGCTTTTATACCATCCCATTCAATCGACACCGAATGATGGCGATTAAAATCAGCCTTTGCATTGCCTGCTTCAGCGATAAATTCCAGCGACCATACGGAGTGAATATTTTTCCATCCTTTTTCATCTGGCACTTGAACCACCGTCCCCTGCAACGCCGGTTCAGTAGTTCTGACCCGGAACAGCAATTGCCACTGTCCCGTCAGAGGATTGGCCTGCCAGAGAAGCGACAGATCCTTTTTTGCCTGCTCCAAAAACCGGCCAAGCTCCACCAGCTTCCGTTGATCTGCATGAAGCATCTCTTCGGTGGGGTTCTTTTCAGTTATTGAACGTGAACGCCGCCAAACCAGTCGGGTTGACTTCAAGGCTTTGCGATTAGCAGTTAGGAGTTCGCCGGCAGCGGTTTGTATTTTCTGTAAACAGGTAAGAGCTGATGTGCGCTGACTTCGCGCAAGATTCTGTCGAGCGCGGAAAATCCGCGCAATGCACTGCCGGGCATGGAATATCCGCGCGGAATTTTCACTGAGGAAAAGATCCTTCTGTGCAATGTAGTGACGAATGTTGAGAATGTTTTTGAACGGAACAGAAGTTTGCCCGGTTTCCGCACGATCCACCAAACCTCGAAAATGTTTTTCTTCGCGGCGAAACGGAGTGACCGGATCTCCGTTTGCCAGAGCCCGCCAGTTGTCATAGGTCTGCCAGCGATAGTATCCGCAATATTGATATTTTTCGACCTTTTCAATAAGTTTGGCCACCGACGGCTTGCGGGAACCCCACGCGCGGTTCACCCCTTGTTCCAACATTTTTTTAGGATCCGTCTCGCCAGGGTTCAGCCAAAGACTCGCCGCCGCGGCGTCCACCAATGTATTCAGTTCAGGAGACGTTCGATTGGGACTCCATGATGTAATCAGGATGCCTTTGGTCTTTTTTCGATGACAGTAACGCCACCAGGAAATCACATTTTCCAGACGATCAATGAATGGAGTGATCGGTTCCTTGTTGAAGGGACCGTTGTTAGGACATCCATAAACGTCAATCCCGGCATCCGTCAAAAGTCCTGTCAAGTCAACCTCGGCAAAATTATAAAGTTCAACCTTTGGCAGTTGTTTGAAAGGATAATAATACCAGTCGTATACTACAATGTCTTTGGGTAGAAGCGGAATGGCATCCAGCATGTAATACAACATATCCCCCCACATCCCCATTCTCAGTCCCAACTTCCGGCACTCTTCATGAATACGTAAAATGTGATTGACGAAATGACGCGCCAGCCCAATACGTTTCACCTCCGCCCTGCATTTGGGACAGGTCCCGATTTCAAACGATTCATCCAGCCCGACATGCACGATTCCAGCCGTACAATATGGAGCAACGTCGCGCAGCAATTTTCCGGCCAATTTCGGGGTCTCCGCATGCAATGGACAAATCTGCCCGCATTGCAGCGGATTGCCGCTTTCATCGTGTTTTTCAGCAAGCTGCATGAGTTGAGGCGTTTTCATCAAATACGCAGTATGCCCCATAAGCGGAACTATGGGAATAAGCTTCATGCCATGCTGCTCAGCCGTATGAGTTATTGTTTTCATCTCTTGCGGGGTCAGTGCCCCCTTGCGCCCGACACCAGGAACGGAAGGATAGTCAAAAGCATCTTCCACATAAAGATATATTTCGTCATAACCCCAGGCCGCATACTTGGGAATCATGCTCAACATAAAATCGACATTTTCCATTTGACGGGCAATATCCCACTGAAATCCGCGAACAAGTCTCTCTTGATTCATTTTGTCCCTTTCAGAAATCCTTAACCTTAGTTTTGCCTGTTTATTTTATTTCTTGCACGTTGATGTTGTCAAGGCAGAATGTTCCACCTTTTTTATCATTACCATATAGCGTTACATCAATCGGATGCTCCGAATTGAGCAAAATGCTTTTTGAAATAACTTCACTTTGAGTCATGAAACTCATTTTTATACTCAGTCTATCGTCTTTTATGGGAATAAATGTTCCTCTTGAGGATTGCATTTAGTTCAAACTTTATCTTTTTTTGTGCAATAATTCATTAACTTTAGCCATCATATATCGCCGGAAATATGATATAAGACTAAAGTTTAATCCAGATCCCTTGAAGCATGATCTGATATAAATTTATACAGATGCCTGTAATCACCAGTATCTTCCCCAGTAATTATCGTTATAAACTTTGTAATAAACGCCGTGTGCAAGTTTTTAAGTAAATAATTTATCGAATTGTAGAATTGAATTACCCGCTATCTGGTTAAGATAACAGCCAACCGTGTGCGCCAGCAACTTTCTTCCTGTACGAACCGTCAGATGCC
>TBL_comb47_HYPODRAFT_10007482_pt1 | contig 11444 bp, 10 predicted proteins | sample TroBogypolimnion_40_FD_10682 | JGI IMG/M metagenome (IMG submission 10682) | reverse complement strand
CACAGCTCTACACGAGCGAGATCGCGCAGGACCTGGCGCTCTACCTGGTCGAGTCGGAACAGATCCCCTCGGCCGTCGGGCTCGCCGAGTTCGTGGAAACGGATGGCAGGGTCTCGGCGGCTGGCGGCTTCCTGATCCAGGCGGTGCCGCCGGTCGATCCCGAGGTCGTGGAAAAGCTGATGGCCCACATCGAGAAGCTGCCGCCCCTGAGCGAGCTGCTGCGGGAAGGCAAGAGCCCGGACGATATCCTGGCTCTGATCTTCTCCGAGGTTCCCTATGTGACGCTGGAGAAAAGGGAGCTTGCCTTTGCCTGCAGCTGCAGCAGGGAGCGGATCGAGCGCGTGCTTATTTCGATGGGGGAAAAGGAGCTTGTTTCGCTGCGCGAAGAGCAGCATGGCGCCGAGGTGACCTGCGAGTTCTGCGGCGAGCGTTACATCTTTGAAGAGGCGGACCTGAATCGGCTTATCGCCGAAGTGAATAAGGACGAAGCATAGTTTCAGGCGTAGACGGAAAAACCAGCGTCCTTTGTGCCCTGCTGAGCCTGCTGGGCCTGCTGGGCGATCAGGTTCGCCATCTGCATCTGGGCGTCTGCGGCTTTCTTCATCATGACGGTCGAAGCCGTTTGCTGCATCAACTGCATGGCGCCTGCTACCGGATTGATATCCATGGCCCTTTCCTCCGTTTCCCTTAGCTGACCGATATTGCCAGCTACCTGCTTGATATATCGGCTTGCCGGCTCATAAGCTTTAGGGTTTTATCGCGCAGTCCAATCAGCCGTTCCCAGGTGCGGTATAATGAAGCGGCGACTGCCAAAACCTTCTACGGGGGATGCCGATGCGTATCTATGACATTACCATGCCGCTTTCCGCCGAGCTCCCCTTTTACCCGGGTGACTTCCCGGTGCAGATCGCTCCCTGGACCAGGGTCGCCGCAGGCGACTCGGCCAACGTCTCCCGCCTCACCATCTGCACCCATGCCGGCACTCACATCGATCCGCCGCGCCACTTCGACGACCTGGGGGCTCCGGTCGATGAAATCCCGCTCGGGCTTTTGATCGGTAAGGCGCTGGTGGTCGAAATCCCCGGCGTGCTGCTGATCGGCCGCAAGCATTTGGAGCATCTACCGGTGCGGGGCGTCGAGCGGCTCCTGCTGAAGACGGATAACTCCGAAGTCTGGAAGCAGGAAGGGTTCTGCCCCGATTTCGCGGCCTTGTCGGTGGACGGCGCCCGGTACCTGGTGGAGGCTGGCGTCAAGCTGGTCGGGATCGACTACCTTTCCGTGGAGAGCGTCGAAGGGGACGGCGAGGTGCACCAGACGTTACTTGCCAACGGGGTCCTGATTCTGGAGGGGTTGAACCTGGAGGAGGTGGAGCCTGGCGAGTACGAGCTGATCTGTCTGCCGCTCAAGATCAAGGGCGGAGACGGAGCGCCCGTGAGGGCGCTCCTGAGAGGTGGTGCAGGGCATGAACCGAAGCTTGGCTTCGATCCGCACTCGACCAAGTGGCCGCTGGCCTGAAGGATAAAAAACGTTCTATGTTCTACGTTCTACGTTGGGCCGCGATTAGGGCTTTTTCTCCGGTTGCTGCGGCTTGGCACCCTTGTCACATCCCTCCCCGCACGGCTTTACTGCTGCTTTCATTTTCGGGCATTTGTCGCATCCCTGGCCGGTAGCGTCAGCCTTGGCGTGCTTTTCGCACCCCTCGCCGCATGGCTTTGCTGCTGCGGCTTTCATCTTCGGGCATTTGTCACATCCCTGAGCGGCGGCGTCAGCCTTGGCGTGCTTGTCGCATCCCTCTCCGCACGGCTTTGCTGCGGCAGCGCTCTTCATCTTCGGGCATTTGTCACATCCCTGAGCGGCAGCGTCAGCCTTGGCGTGCTTGTCGCATCCCTCGCCGCACGGCTTTGCTGCTGCAGCGCTCTTCATCTTCGGGCATTTGTCGCATCCCTGAGCGGCAGCGCCATCCATGGCGTGCTTGTCGCACCCTTCCTCCCCACACGGTTTTCCCGCCGCCTTCAGTTTGGCACATTCAGCAGCCGTATTGACGTCCTTGGCAGCAGAGGCGCTCTTGTCAGCCTTGGGGCACTTGTCGCACGTGGGTTGTGTGGCACTCGGCTCGTTGGCCCAGACAGCGATGGAACAGGCAATGGCAATGACTACCGGGAATAGTATGGTCAACAGTTTCTTTTTCACAAAACCTCCAGCTCTGAGATAATTCGGTTATAAAACGTACCTTTTGTCCCAGTAGGTGTACGCCAATGAGTGGGAGTAGTCAACGGTTTCCTGAGCAGGGAACGTCTCTGTAGGGGCGAATCATCATTCGCCCAGTTGCCGACGATCAGCAGGGGATGCCCTGAGGGACAAGTCAGATGACGTACGGTGATTCGCTAGGGACGATGGAGGGTGCGTCTACTCCAGTACCTGCACCAGTCGGGGCACTCGGCATCGCGCGGCGCCCACAAAGGCACGCGCTTCTACTCCAAAACCGGCGCCAGTTCGGCGAACTCGGCGTCGGGCGGCGCCACGGCTTCGATGAGCTTTCCCTTGAACCCGGTAAAGCGCATGCTGCGGCAGTGCAGCATCATGCGGGGCGCGGGCGCCCCGCCGTAGTTCTCGTCGCCGATGATCGGAAAGCCGCTGTGGCTCAGGTGCACCCGTATCTGGTGGGTGCGCCCGGTGAGCGGCTTCGCCTCGATGGCGGTCACCCCGCCCCCCTCGCCGAGCACCCGGAACAGGGTCCGGGCCGACCTGCCGGTCTGCGACACGCCAAACTTGAACTTGCTCACCTTGTCTATCGGAGCGTCCACACGCCACTCCGCGTGGTCCGGCGAGCCGGAGACCAGTGCCCAGTAGGTCTTCTGCACCTTGCCGTCTTTCAGCAGCTGGGAGATCAGGGTGGCCGCCTGCTTGTGCTTCGGGAAGAACATGACCCCGCTGGTGCCACGGTCCAGGCGGTGCACGACCCGGGCCGGGTCCTTCAGCCCGATCGCCTTCAGGTAGCAGTCCACCGCGTACTCGACCGTCCCCTTCAACTGGTACGGGGTGCGCTGGCTGTTGAACCCTGCCGCCTTGTAGACCGCCAGGAAGTCCTTGTCTTCGTAAAGCAGGTCCTTCTTGCTGTAGACCAGATCGACGCAGCGCTCCTGCTCCATGACCCCGAGGGCGATCTCGTCCCCTTCCTTGAGGGCCCGGGAGGCGACCCGCACCAGCGCCTGGGAAACGTTGCAGCCGCCCCAGTCGATGATCCGCCTGATCTCCCCCTTGGAAAACTGCGGAAAGAGCAGCTTGGCGCCATCGTCCAGCCGCATCCCCGCCTGCTCCGCGCCCACCCGTTCGGTCAGGATCATGTGAGGTGCCTCCCGGCACGCAGCAGGGCCGCGATGGTCTTGCCGTCGGTGATGGCGCCCTCGGCCGCCATCTGCAGCGCCTCCTGATAAGGGACCCGGACGCAGGCGATGTCCTCGTACGCCTCCGGGGCGGCGTCGCCCTGGGAAAGGCCGGTGGCGAGGAAGAGATGGATCACCTCGTCGAATACCCCGGGCGACGGGTGCAGGATGCCGAGCGACACCAGGGAGGCCGCCGCCAGGCCGGTCTCCTCGACCAGCTCCCGCGCAGCGCAAAGCTTGGGGTCCTCCCCCTTGGAGAGGCGCCCGGCGGGGAGCTCCAGCAGGAAACTCCCGACCGCGGGGCGCAGCTGGCGGATCAGGGTGACGCTGCCGTCGTCGTGCAGCGGCAGGATGGCCGCCCCGCCGGGATGGCGCACGATCTGGTAGGTGTACCACCCCTGGTCCCCGATCATGACGTCCATCTGCTCCACATCTATTACCAGCCCGCTAAAGAGCTTGGATCTGTTTTTCGTTTCCATGGCGCCTCCTCTCCGATACATACCATTTCCACCGCGGGAAGTGAAGGGGCGAGTTCGGATTCTCACAAAGCTGCCGGCCCGCTGAATTAATTATGGAAACTGCACTGGCAATCTGATATTCTCAAACGAATTTGTCCAACCAACAAAAAAGGTGGTGCGCTATGGCACAGGCTAAAGAAGGGGATCGCGTAAGGGTCCATTATACAGGAAGGCTTGACGACGGTACCGTGTTCGACTCCTCGGAGTGCTCGGAAGACGAATGCGGATGCGAGCACGGCCCGATGGAGTTCACCATCGGCGGCGGGGAAGTCATCCCCGGTTTCGATAAGGGCGTGCTGGGTCTCGAGGTGGGCGAGGCGAAGACGATCCACATCCCGGTCGATGAGGCTTACGGGGAGCGGATCGAGGAGATGGTGGCACAGGTGCCGCGCGCCGACCTGCCGCCGGACATGCATCCGGAAGTGGGGCAGCAGCTTGAGGTGACCCAGGAGGACGGACAGATCTTCCAGGTGCTGGTGACCGACATGGACGACGCGACGATCACCATCGACGCCAACCACCCGCTAGCCGGCCAGGCCCTCAACTTCGACCTGCGGCTGGTCGAGATTCTCTAGCCAAGACGGAAAAAAGAAAGACTGACAGCGACACTTCTCCCGCTTCCCAAAACTCTCCCTCCCCTTCAAGGGGAGGGCCGGGGTGGGGATGGGGTAACGGAAGGTCAGCGCTGAAGCGGAAAAAGAAAAAGCCCCTCGCCGGGCAGTTGCCGGTCGAGGGGCTTTTTTTTAGTTCTCCGCCATGAAATGGCACTCGTAAAGATCTTCCAGCGCCTGCAGGTGGCGGGTCTCGTCGGCCAGCATCTGCTTGAAGAGCACCGCCATCGGCGCGCCCTCGCAGCCCCGCGACATCTTCTGGTAGAATTCTATCGAACCCTTCTCCAGGTGGATGGCGTAGGCGAGCGCCTCGCGTGCGTCCGAATCGGCGCGCAGCTCACGCTTGGCCAGCACGTAGTCGAGGTTCATGGTCGGCACCGACTGCTGCAGGTCGGCCCCTCCCTTCATCTCCCCTTCCACCAGCCACTTTTCCAGCTGGTGCTTGTGCTCCAGCTCGTCAAGCGCCGCTTCCTTGAATATCTGGCGGGCAGCCCTGTCTTTCACGATGCGCAGCGCGGACAGGTAACTCCGGAATCCCTCTTCTTCCATCTGGGCCGCCATCTCAATCGCGGCTTCAAACGTGTAACACACGTCTCCCTGCTCTACCTCAGCCATGGATGTTCTCCTCTAGCGTTTAATAAGAGCCTTTTTTAACACAGTACGCCCCGGAGTACAAGTGACATTGTATACAGTGACACCCCGCATGGTGATTTCTCCGGCGGCTGGTACACTGTTGTCAGCGGGGATGCCTGCAAAGGAGGTTGTATGAGGATATTTCTGGCTGGCGGGACGGGGTTTGTGGGCGGCCATGTGCGCAAGGCCCTGCTTGCCAGGGGGCACAGCATCAGGCTCTTGGTGCACAAGAGAAGCGCCGGGGTCGAGCCGGGCGTGGAAGAGGTGGAGGGGGACGCGACGCTGCTGCCGAGCTTCGTCTCCGCAGCCAACGGCTGCGACGCCACCGTCAACCTGATCGGGATCATCCGGGAGTTCCCTTCCCGCGGGGTGACCTTCGAGCGGCTCCACGTCGAGGCGACCCGCAACGTGCTCTCCGCCGCCCGCAGCGCCGGGATCCGGCGCCACCTGCAGATGTCCGCGCTCGGCACCCGGGCCGGTGCCCGCACGGGGTACTTTAGCAGCAAGTACCGGGCCGAGGAGGAGGTGCGGGGTTCCGGGCTCGATTACACCATCTTCCGCCCTTCCATCATCTTCGGCCCCAAGGACGACTTCATCAACAAGCTGGCGGGGCTCATCAAGGGGCTGCCGGCGGTGCCGGTGATCGGCGACGGCGAGTACCCGCTGCAGCCGGTCTCGGCGGACGACGTGGCGCGCTGCTTCGCCGACGCCCTGGAAATGCAGGAGACCGTCGGGAAGATCTTCGAGCTGTGCGGGCCGGACCGGATGAGCTACAACGAGCTGCTCGACACGGTCGCCCGGGCCATCGGGAAAAAGGGCGCACTCAAGGTGAAGAACCCGCTCGCGCTGATGCGGCTCGTGGTGCCGGTGTTGCAGCGCCTCCCCTTCTTCCCGATCACGACCGACCAGATCGAGATGCTGGTCGAGGGTAACGCCTGCGACGGCAGCTGGCGAGAGACCTTCGGCTTCCAGCCGGTGCCCTTCGAGGAAGGGATCCGCAGCTATCTGAAACCCTGAGGCGCCCGGAGCCGCCCCTTCGGAGCAAGGGGCGCCGGGACCTCAAGGGGCCAGGCGCCGGTGCGGCTCGCCGTGTCAAGGAGGGTCATTCCGGCAGCCTCAGCTTCAAATTAGCTTTGTTTTATCCGCCGCTAAGTAAATCTCTGTGTGTCGGGCACCGAATCCTGGGATCCATCTCATTGTCCGGCCTCGTCATTCATTCGGTAATGCCCGAAAGCCAAGCCGTGAGCTGACTAAACAAGTAAGGTGCGACCCCCGCCAGATACTTCCTTCAGAATTTCCCATTTTCAGATTACCCCTTGCTATTAATTCGTGGTATGATCCGAGCGTAACCGCATGATATTCAGGCTAATGCTGTCCCTGCAGCGCTGCGGGCGGTTTTGCCTTTTCCGCGGCGGTATCCTGGCCGCTCGTCATTACCCTGCGGCTTGTCCAGCCGATTAGGAACGGTATGAAACCAGAACAGACCGAACCGACTGACACCGGCGCCCACGCCCCGGCAAGCGCCGGGGCTTCGCGCCGCGCCAGCGACCTGCGCGCGCGCGCCGAACGGATGCGCGGGGATGAGCAAAACGCAGCATTGTCGACACTCTCGCCGGAGGACGCGCGGCGCAACCTCCAGGAACTCCAGGTGGCCCAGATCGAACTGGAGCTGCAGAACGAGGAGTTGCGCAGTGCCCAGCAGGAACTGGAAGAGACCAGGGCCCGCTACTTCGAGTTCTTCGAGCTGGCGCCCGTCGGCTATCTCACCCTTTCCGGAAACGGCGCCATCGTGGAGGCCAACCTCACCGCCGCGGCACTGCTCGGGGCCGGCAAAAACGCCCTGCCGGGCCAGTTCCTGACCAGCTTCGTGGCCCCTGAGGATCAAGAGATCTTCCTCCAGTACAGCCGTAAGGTCATGGAGGAGGGGCCGCAGGTCTGCGAAATCCGCATGGCCCTGGCCGATAGGGGTGCTGCTGCCTGGGTTCATCTCATGTGTGCCGCATCGGGTAACACCGGCTACCGGGTCACGCTGACCGATAGCACCGAACTGCACCTGCGCCGGGAGGAGCTTGGCGACCTGGTAAAGGAGCGCACCGAGGAGCTGGAGCACCGTAACGCCCTGCTCGTGGTCGAAGTCGCCGAACGAAAGCGTGCCGAAGAGGCTCTCTCGCTAAGCGAGCAGCGCTACCGGGCAGTCGTGCAGGACCAGACGGAGCTGGTGGTCCGCTTCCGCCCCGACGGCAGGTTCACCTTCGTGAACCAGGCCTATTGCCGGTTTTTCGGTAAAAGCGAGCGCGAGGTGCTGGCGGGCAGCTGGCGGCCCGAGGTGCTCGCCGCCGACATCCCGAACATCGAAAAACGTTTCAAGTATCTTACTCCGGGTAACCCGGTCGTCGTGGTGGAAAATCGCGTCATCTCAGGGAGCGGGGACGTGCGCTGGATGCAGTTCGTGAACCGCGGCTTCTTCGACGCCCAGGGGCGGCTGGAGGAGACGCAGGCCGTCGGCCGCGACATCACGGAGCGCAAGCACGCCGAGCAGATGCTCCTCGTCTATGCGGACGAGGTGCAGGACCTCTACAACAAAGCTCCCTGCGGCTACCACTCGCTGGATGCAACGGGGGTCTACGCCCGGATCAACGACACGGAACTGAACTGGCTCGGTTACCAGCGCCATGAGATTGTCGGGATCAAGCGCTTCTCCGACCTGGTCACCCCCGAGAGCGCGCAGCGGTTTCGCGTCAACTTCCAGAAATTCCTGGAGCAGGGGAGCCTCGGCGCCCTTGAGTACGAGATGGTGCGCCAGGACGGCTCCAGTTTCCCCGTCATCGTCAACGCGGAGGTGGTGCGCGACTCGGAAGGCGGTTTTCTGATGAGCCGCGGCACGGTCTTCGACAACACCGAGCGTAAAAAGGCGGAGCAGGAGCTGCAGAAAAGCGAGCTCCAGTTCCGCCAGATGGCCGAAACCATCGGCGAGGCGTTCTGGCTGACCTCGCCGACTACCCAGGCCGTGCTGTACATAAGCCCAGCCTTCGAGCGGATCTGGGGGCGCAGCAGCGCCGAGATCTATGCCGACTCGCGGCTTTGGATGGAGGCGATCCTCCCCGAGTACCTGCCGCAGGTGCAGCGCGACCTCCAGGCGCTGGCCCGCGGCTCGGCCGTCACGATGGAGTACCGCATCCGGCGGCCCGACGGCTCGGAGCGCTGGATCAGCGACCGCGGCTACCCGGTGCGCGATGCCGCAGGGGTCACCATGGTGGCCGGCGTCGCCTCCGACATCACGGAACGCAAGATCGCCGAGGAGACCCTGCAAAAGTACGCCCGGCGCCTCATCGTGCTGGAGGAGGACCTGAGGAAAAGGATAGCCATGGAGCTTCATGACGACATCGGGCAGGTGCTTACCGCGCTCGGCCTCAACTTGGCGCACATCGGAAACCGTCTGCAGCAGGAGCCCGGCGACAACCTGAAGTCGATCTTCGAGGATTCGCGCATGCTCACCAAGGAGATCAGCCGCACCGTGCGCAGCCTGATGGTCGAGCTGCGCCCGACCCAGCTCGACGAGTACGGCCTGGCCGCGGCCATCCGCTCCCACGCCGAACAGTTCGCGCAGCGCACCGGCCTGGAGGTTTCGGTCCAGGCCGACCACGATTTCCCGAGGCTGCCGGCCAAGAAGGAGATCGCCCTGTTCCGCATTGCCCAGGAGGCCCTCAACAACGTCTCGAAACATGCCTCCGCCACCTGCGTGACGATCCTGCTGAGCTGCCTGGGGGGCTGCCTCGAGCTTTCCATCGCCGATGACGGGGTGGGGTTCCAGCCCATGGCGGCTTCGCCCCAGCCGACCGGTTCCGGGTGGGGGCTCACCATCATGCGTGAGAGGGCGCAGCTGATCGGCGGCAGCTTCACGGTCGATTCGGGACCGGACCAGGGGACCACCGTTGCGGTAGAAATCAGGGGGGCCTGCTAGATGGAGGTGCGCATACTGATAGCCGACGACCATGCCCTGGTGCGCGACGGGCTCCGGATGAACCTGGAGGCACGGGGCGATTTCTCCGTGGTGGGGGCCGCCGCCAACGGGCGGGACGCGCTGGCCCAGGCGCTCGAGCTGCTGCCCGACGTCATCGTCATGGACATCGGCATGCCGGAGCTCAACGGCATCGAGGCGACCCGGCTCATCTGTGAGCGGCTTCCCAACGTCAAGATCCTGATGCTCTCCATGTACGGCTCCTCCGAGCACTGCTACCGCGCCCTGCGCTCCGGCGCCCGGGGCTACATCCTCAAGGAAAGCGCCGGAGACGAGGTGGTGACGGCGGTCAGCACCATCATGAGGGGCCGCCTCTATTTCGGCGCCGGCGTCAGCAACCCGCTGGAGAGCCCCGCCGGTGGCCAGCAGAATCCGCAGAAGAGTCCTCTGGAGAGCCTGAGCCGGCGAGAACTGGAGATCTTCCAGCTGGTCGTCGAGGGGAAGTCCAGCTCGGAGATCGCCGCCCAGCTCTGCCTCTCCTCCAAGAGCGTCGACACCTACCGCTCCAGGCTCATGCAAAAGCTTGGCGTCAGCAACATCCCGTCACTGGTCAGCTTCGCACTTCAGCATGGCATTACCCCCGCCCGATAGAGTCACTCCCCCGGTTACTTCCTCACAAATTACCTCTCCAGCTCTCTCTTGTTGAGAACTCCTGACAGACTTTGGGTTTTTATTCTGATAGGTCTGTTAGTAAGCTTTGACTGTAGTCTGTTAAGGTGCTCCGCCTGATTAGTGTACATGACTGGAATCTATATCGTTGTATGATTGGATTTAAGCTATTGTAAGGATTTTTCCTACACAGATGCTTTGCAGTCACGGTTGCGAGCTTGTACTGTTATTTTATTAAAAATTGTCAATAGGCTGAGTCAAGCCTGTCCGGTTCAGTAGGCAGAGCTTGAGAAACACGCTCGATTGGACAGCCCCAGGAGAGATCTGAGAATGGCACCACGTTATCAAGCCTCAGCCGCATGCACGATGCTGATCGTGGAGGACGACCCCGAGGCCGGCCAAATCCTGAAGACGACGCTGGAACGCAGGTACCCGCAACTCTCCCTGCACGTCGCTGAAAGCGGCCAGGCCGGCCTGCAGCTTTTCCATGAAGTGCAGCCCGAGATCGTGATGACCGATATCCGGATGCCCGGGATGAGCGGCCTTACCCTGTCGCAAAAGCTGCGCAGCCTCGCCCCCAAGACCCAGATCATCGTCATCACCGCCCACAGCGACACCGACCTGCTGCAAGACTGCATCAACATCGGTGTGAGCCGCTACCTCAGGAAGCCGATCGGGAGCGGATTTTTATTCGAGGCCGTCGACAACTGCCTGGAGCGCATCGCGCTGGAACACAAGGTGAAGACCCAGCACGAGGAGCTGGCCCAAAGAGGGGAGCAGCTCCGCCTGGCGCTGGAATCCACCGCCCTGGGAACCTGGGACTACCGGCTGGACACCGGCGAGGTCCTCTGGGACGAGCGCTGCCGGAACATGTACGGCGTGGCCGCGGGGAGCGCGATCGACTACCGCACGGCCATCCGGCGCATCCACCCGGAGGACCGCCAAAACGTCGACCGGGCGGTACGCCAGGCGATTGCCGGCGTCAACGCCGGGGCCTACCACCAGGAGTTCCGGGTCATCTGGCCGGACGGCTCGGAGCACTGGATCGCCTCGCACGGCAAGGTTTCCTTTGGCGCAGACGGGGGGAGCCGCTTCATCGGCGCCAACCTGGACATCACCGGCGCCAAGCGCGCCATCGAGGAGCTGCAGGAAAGCGAGGCCCGCTACCGGGGTCTCTTCAACTCGCTGCAGGAGGGGTTCTCCCTGCTGGAGGCCGTCATCTGCGGCGGCGGGGTGGACTACCGCTTCCTGGAGGTGAACCCCGCCTTCGAGAGGCTGACCGGCCTGGGCCGGGACCTGCTGATCGGCCGCACGCTCTCCGCCGTGTTCCCGGAATTTGAGGAACGCTGGCTCAACTGCCTCGCCAACGTCGCCACGACGGGGGCCCCGGCGACCCTGGAGCACCACGCGGCCCTCTCGGACCGCTATTTCGAGGTGCAAGTCTACTCCCCGGGCAAGGGGCAGGTCGCGGCACTCTACTCGGACGTGAGCGAGCGCCGCAAACTGCAGATGGAGCGCGAAAAAAACGAGCGGTTGGAGTCGCTGGGGGTGCTGGCGGGCGGTATCGCCCACGATTTCAACAACATCCTGATGGCGATCGCCGGCAACATCTCCCTTGCCAGGGTGCAGCTGGACGGGGAGAGCGCGGTGGACGCCCGGCTCGAGGACTCCG
>TBL_comb47_HYPODRAFT_10007481_pt1 | contig 11445 bp, 12 predicted proteins | sample TroBogypolimnion_40_FD_10682 | JGI IMG/M metagenome (IMG submission 10682) | reverse complement strand
GCCAGACCAGACGCGCCAGCCGGGCCGCAATCCAAGCAGAACTTGGCAAATACGTCACCGTCCAAGAGACGAATAAGCGCGGCAAGCTGGTCAATCGGCGCAAGCTGCAATTGAACACGCGCAAGGGTCACGCGGCCCCGCTCGCAGAGCTAATTATCAATTCGCGTCTGGCCCGCGAGGGAAAGAAAGGAATCGGCGGCACTGAATTGGCACTGGCGGTGCGCAAGATGATTGCCGCCCGCCTTCGCTCTGTGGCGTTCCTTGCTTCAAGCTGGCTTCCTGCCCTCAAGACCCTGTTAGCCGCGCTACAAGAGCGTTCTACGCTTAAATATGACCGTTCTGTTAAGTGGTATGGCAAGCCGAAAGGTGACGCCACGCCCGCTAAACCGGGATGGAATCCAAGCGCCACTATGACTAGTGACGTATCTAAGGGCGGTGACAAGGTTAGCGCGATAATCTCAGACGGCGTGCAAAAGGCGCTAGATGAGGAAGCCGCATCTATGGACCGCTACGTAGAGGAGAAGCTAGGCAAGGATACAGAACACTTCAACCATTCTTAGGGCTGACAAACCGCCTTCTAGGTAGAAAGTCCAATTTATGGCAAACGAAGTCAAAATAACTACCAGCTATAGCTTTAACGACAATGGCGCGAGTTTCGCGGGTTCTAGCTCGTTCAACTATAGCATTACGGGCGTAAACGCGATTGGATTAGTCCAGTCTCTTAACTCTGGACAATGCGCGGCGTTGAATTTCATCGGTCTAGCGGACGTGCGTTATCTCTACCTTAAGAACCAATCCGCTACGGGCAACGCTTACCTATCGCTTAACAGCGGACAGACTCAGGTATTCTCTATCTTGCACCCGAACGAGTCCCTAGCGATGCCTTACGTTTCAACTGGTCTTTGGGCGTCTGGTCAAGGCGGGGCGGTGGATTTACAGATTTGCGCCAACGAAAGCTAAGGTATGGGTAACACTATCGGCGCTAAAGTAGAGAATGCCTACACCCAAGTATTTACTAACTTGGGCATTCAAGGACTAGGCATCTATCAAGGTCTTGACAACCAAGACAAGGACGCGCCTTGCGTGATAGTGTCGGCTGGTGACGTAAGAGACGAAGCGCCACACCTAAGCCTCTGGCACGTCACCTTAGATATTACGGTTAAGACAATGGCGGCGGATTCAGACAAGGATATATCCGACTACCTAGTAGAACAGATTTTCGAGACTGCTACAGACGATAATATAAAGACCGCGCTAAGTGCGGCGGTGCCTAGTCTAGTAGTCTTAGACATTATTTTCGTGTCATCTAGCGATGATACGCAAGGGGATGCTTGGACCCAATCACTACAGTTAGAAGTAGTTTGCGTCCATAACCCATAATCAAGAAGGAAACTAACACTATGGCAAACGTTTACAAAGGAATCGGCGTACACTGGGGCGTTAATAGCTCTACCCTTAGCGTCGTTACTGGTAAATTCCAGACTAGGGAGCATGAAAAGAAAGCCGAAATGGAAGTAATCAGGGACGGCGACGGGACTACGGTAGGCAAGGTTTATTACGACCCGAACGAGTCCGCTACTTTCGAGTTCTACCCGTCTAGCGCAACTCCCGGCGGTCAAGTAGCGCCAATCCTACCTAACATTGGCGACATGCTAACCGTTACCGATTCTGTCTATACAGGTATCGCAAGTAGCTACTGGTTAGTTGAAGGTGTTGACACGAAGTCCGCGAATAATGGCGCGATGAAAGTTAACATCAAGCTAGCCAAGTATCCCGCTATCACAAGCTAACTAGTCTCTGTGTTATGGGACTTAACCAATATGTCAAAGCGAGCGTGCCCGAACCCTACACCATACTAGGGTTGCGGTTGCGCCCCTTTGCGTTAGGTCATTTCCTTCTAATGCGTCGGTTCGGGTGCGCGTATGCGGAAGACCGCGAACGCGCAATGTCTAATCCTAGCGATTTAATAAAGGATTTTATTATGGCGCTAGTGATATGCTCATTGACCTATGAGGACTTCTTAGAGGCAATTAGCAGTGACAAGCTTGTTGTGTCTAGCAAGCGGTTCAAGTGGTTCGGCGCGGAAGTCCAGAGGGTAGTTAGTTTCCGCAAGTGGTTAGCTCATTGGGGCAAGGTAGTCTCTAAGGCGTCCCAGTCGAAAGACTTTGTAGTACTAGACAAGCTGGCGCTATTCCGCGCTTACCTTAACGATGGAATGGAAGTGCCGCTATTTTGGGAAGGCGATGCTAACGAAGACGCGCCTACTTCTGGCGCACACTGGACGCAATCCGTTCTATTGGTGCTTACTGGCGAGCTAGGCTATACGCAATCAGAAGCGTTAAACGCCCCGCTATCCAAGGCACTAGCTGACTACTTCCGCTTTGCCGAAAGGAACGGTCTAGTAACGCTTATGACCGATGAGGAAGTAGAGGAAGCGCAAGCACAGTTGAAAGGAAAAGCCTAATGTCCGCTATCAAGATTAAAGTAGATGCCGATGGCGCGGGATTCGCCCGCACTATGGAAGGTATAGAAAAGCGCGTTCATGGTCTATCGCATGAAATGAGCCACGGGCTTAAGGAAGCTTTCATAGGCTTTGTCGGGGTGGGTTCTGTCGGGATGCTGGTAGAGAACATGGTTAGCTACGCGGAAGAAATCACCCGCGCTAGTGAGCGTCTAGGCATTGCTACAGACCGCGTGCAAGAGTTGCGAGTTGCGGCCCGCCATGCTGGCAAGGACCTAAGCGCCTTTGATGCTGTGTTTAGGAACTTGGACAAGACCGCCTCTAAGGGTCTAGTTCAAGGCTCTAAGGAAGCTAATATAGCAAGCAAGCTTGGCCTTACGGAAGATGACTTGAAGCACGCTAACAAGGATGAATTGCTAAAGAAGGCTCTTGAGGCAACCAAGGGCATGGATAGGACACAGGCAGAATCCTTACTGGGCGGTCTAGTCGGTCCTAAGAATGTCGGCTGGCTCATTGGCAACAGGGAATCAATTCTCTCGGGTAAAGGAAACCTTGTCGGGCATGATGACCTCGCGGCCCTTGTCGAATTCAAGCACAGCTTGGAAGACATGGCCGATGTTGTGCGCGTTGCCCTCATACCCGCGCTTACTGCCTTGGTTGACATGATTACGCACGCAACCGCCAAGTATGTGGACAATACCAAGGACCTTGACAAGATGGACGCGGAAGCCGCCGCAATCAATTCTAACAAGGGCGGTAAAGAGCCAAGCTGGTGGGCGCGTATCAATGCGGGCACAGACTATCAAGCGCAAATCCTCTTTGCCACTGGCGACAAGGATTACGAAGAAAAGGCTAAGAAGGCAAAGGAAGACTACATTAAGCGTCTTTACGGGGAAAGTACCTATAACGACTTAATGAAGGAATACACGCCGCCCGCTTCACTAGATGACAGGTTAAAGGAAGCACAGGCAGAGCGTAAGAAGGAACGAGCCGAGGAAGACGCTAAGCTAAAGGGACCAGTCAACCGCGAAGCGCCCATTACGAAAACCGCGCAACCGAAAGAATACCTAGACAAGGCGTTGAAGGATAATAACTCGTTCTTGAAGCTTGGCGGTCTAATGGGCGTAGATACTACATACCGCCTAGAGCGTCTAGGCCAAGAGACTAACGAGCTATTGCGCCAGATTGTTAAGAATACTGAGCCTGACAATACGCCAGACGCGCTAGAGCCAGATTTCACAGAATAGAAGGGATACCCTATGCCAGCATTTGTATCTTCAATCATAAGGGGCACGGCTAACCAAGAAGGCCCGATTACTGCTAGTTGGAAGCCAACCACGGGCGGCACTACGGTAAGGACGTTTCGCGGCACGCTCGATTATATTTCCGCTACTGCTACTCAGTTGCAATCGCAAGGTTACGAGACAGAGGTTACACAGGAAGCCAAGGGCGCACTATGGGAGCTAAAGGCTACCTTAGCCTATGACTTGATTACTTTCGGCGGTCACGAACCCGAACCCGTGCCAGTTTGGGAAGTTGACGGGCACCCTATCGAGCAATCAATTCTTGAATGCACAGACCGCCCGATTATCGCGAACCTGTCAACTAAGACAAAGGCTCTGATTGAATACAGCATCAAGAACCCTCTAAGCGATGAACCACTAGCCACCGATGACGAAATAGCGCAATGGGCTAACGCTACCACCGTCTATTCACTTATGAGGGCGGGCGTGGAAGGAAAGCAAATCTTCGCCACTAGCGTTAAGCGCACAATTACGGTTTCGCGCAGCTATACTTGCTCTTGGGTGCTTGATAACGTCGGCAAGGTGCTATCCAAGGATAGGCTAGTTAATCTCTACCTTGTGCCTAACAACATTGCCGCGCTTCTGCCCGCTAGTGATAGCCAAGTCCAGACGGATATTAACAGCATAGACACTTTCAGAGGATACCTAGAGGGTTTCCCTACCGTGCAAACCATTGGTAACAACAAATACCAGATTTCCCAAAGTTGGAGTTACAACAAATGGAGCGCGGGCGCTAATGGACTTTACGACTTAGTAGCTTAACGCCTATGAATGACCCACGCCCCGTAATCCTAACTAAAGACCCTATCACTACTTGGGCAAACAAGGTTAATGAAGGTATAGGGCAGAATCGCGTTGTCCAGAGTCCAGACTTTGTTGGACATCAAACAAGTGACGGTCTAATCCTTAAACTGAAATCGCGCCACAAGACGCCGCCGAATACCTTTCGTTATCGTGGCGAGTATGACGCTAACGCGGCCTATACCGTCAACGATGTTGTTAGGGTGCTGCCAGATGTTAACTATAGTGACACGGACGGCAATCTAGTCCCCGCTACTCCCGGCGTATGGATTTGCGTTGTGAACGTTCCTAGCCAGACCTTTACGGACGCGCTAACCGATGCGGTAGATAGTGGCACGCTTGCCAAGTATAGGCGTTATCTGAGAAGTGACCTTATTACCTATTATCCGCAATGGCCCGAACCTAACGACATTGCTAAGGCTACAGATAGCATAGATGACGCTAACGGGCGCTACTGGGACCTGATTAGCCTTCTACCTACTAAGCAATCTGTGTGCGTAAATGGCGTTGCGAAGACCTTCTATGTAGATTCATACGAGTATGATACGTCAACGGGGGACACTTAACCTATGTCGCATACCAAGTTCACGGGCGTTGACTATCGTAGCGGGTGCAATTCAACCAATACTTTGTATTTCGGGGAATGCTACCAGCATAGGCAAGGCTCTGGCGTTATCGTGCCTGAGTATGTCAACGTTACTAAGGTTCCTGATTATGCTCTATCGCCTAATCCTAGTGGTATCGCGCCTTACCCTAGTCCCATGCCTAACGGACCAGATTGTTACCTTGTGCCCGATTGTTCGCCCGGCAATCCTGTGTGCGGCGGGTTAGACCCTAAATCCGCGCTACCTTGCGCCAAGACGGTAGTTGACTACAACTGCTATGCGCCGACAACTGGCGTGATTGATTTTAATACGTGCCGCAAGATAGGATTTAAGAACGTCCAAGCTAAGAAGGTATGGCACGGGCGCTTTGGCTTCTTATCGCATGACCCCGGCGGTTGCACTACTCCGCTAGGGGATGACTGCTATGATTGCAACTTTGAACCACTACAGGCAAGCCCAAGTACTACTAAGTATCTTAGTTGCACGCGCAGTGCCTCAGTAAGCTTCATTGCGCCCGATGGCTCTACCGTTCTATGGAATGAGGCTTATCAGCAAACCTTGACAGTCAATAGATACAATGGCGTTCTTACTCTTTCCAATTGTTCAAGCAGTAGCACAGACTATTCCGGGCACTGGGACATGCTAAATCAAGTCATTGGCACACAGTATTCTTGCGCGGGATTCTCTAACCCTACGGCTACTTACTCCTGCCTTGCTAATGCCTATCTTGCTAATCCCGGTTCGCCCGACCTTTCCTCTTGCGGCTATAATGCTAGTGAAGTGCCAATCCTAAACGTTACCGCGTCCGACACGCAAGTTAGTATTGATACCCTCTATGCGAGTAGTAATTTCTTCTATCGTGTAACCTTTAGCGTGACGCTTGGCACGCCATACACCGCCGCCGACGTGTATAGCGATACTACGGGCTTGCTGGCCAAGTGGGACCTAACAGACGATATAGCCTATCCTTGGCGCACCGATGAGTATTGCACGGTAGCGCCTATCGTATGTTACAACGAAGTTGGCTCGCCAGTAAGTCCAGACGTTATCCTGTGGGGTTGCACGGTTGACAATGGTAGCGGAGTTCAAATCCCTTGGACGGACGCTAACGCGCTTATCTATGATGGAAGTATTCTTGGCGCACCCTTGCCGCATGGCTATCACAACCATTACGCTTGGACGCACCAGACATGGCAAGCGTGTAACTCAGTCCTTGGGGGCACGGCCTATTTTCCTGCCTACAAAGGAGCATGGTCCGCAATAGGCAACGCGGGCGACCCGACAGACTCAGTAGTTCCCGCTACGGCCACGCAATGGACCGCTAACTATGATGCTGCCTTCCTAACTCCCGGCGCTTGGGTGGATTATCACAATGGCGTCATGACCGCCCAGAAGTGGGCAGAAGTCCAGATAACGCGCCCGTCTTACAACTTCGCACGCCCATGCGGTGCTGACAGGTACGCCTTTGTAGAGAATACCGTTAGGTGTGTATCTGGTGTCGTAACTGGCGCTACGCCTAGCGTTACCATAGATACTAACGCTCTAGGCGCAACTGCCATAGCTACTAACGATTCTGTCTTGATTTGTGGCACAAGCAACACAGGCATTGATGGCGGTTGGAAGGTCACTAGGGTTGACGATAATAACTACCAGTTGGCCCATAGGCTATTCAAGCTACCGTCTGGCTATGTTTCTACCTGTGACTGCGAATACGGCTTATTTGGCAAGCTACGCTTCGCAAACGCGCCTTCAATCTGTGGTAAGGTCCGAGTTGCGGACGCCAGCAAGACCGCGCCAATTCGATTGACGCTTAACGAAAAGACTTGGTTGCGCGATGGCGATAAGGTCAAGGTAGAGGGCGCACAGGGTAACACCGCCGCGAATGGTCTTTGGACGGTCCTAGTTCAATCTCCTACGGAAATCTTGCTTTCCGGCACTAGTGGTAACGCGCCATATAGCGGGGGCGCTATCATCTATGACATATTCGGCAAAGGCGAACAATGGAACGACACAGACGCGAAAGGCGAGTTTACAGTTAATCAATGGACCTTCAACTATCGAGACGTAGGGGAAGCCGCCCGCCTACAGGCTCAGTATATTAACTGCAATAGCTGTAGCCACGCGCCTAACCCGCCCTCAATCAGAGCTAATCAAGCACTTTGGGGAATGCCTAGCGAGGTAATCGCCTTCGCTTGCTTGTCTGGTTGCTTACCTCATACTACTTGCTGTCCGTCCGTTATCGCGATAACTCCTAACGCGGAATCATGGTCTAATGGCGTCACTTATCCTTTTGTGTCCATTACCGCCGATGACCGTTACGGGGCACGCTGGCAAGCACAGGTTAAGCAACACGTTCCTGATTTGCTCTGGACGCCGCCGCATAAGCCTTGCGTGCAAGCCTACTCAGACGATGGCGAAGGTAACATTACCTACCCTCAGAACGAGATTTGGCTTGAAGATGACGGGTCATGTCATCAAGACGGCTACGTGTTAGGCGGCGACGGGATAACACAGACTCTAGTTAAGTATTACCCGCAACGCCCCTGGGTAGAGTCTCGTTGCTCGATACCAGACAACGCGCCCGGTTTACCCGCTGGCGTTTACATGGGTTGCTTACCGTTGAAAGCCTTGGATACTACAACCGCGCCCTCTGGCATCGTATGCGGCCCGCCGGGTCAAGTAGGTTTGGCAATTGGCACCGCGAACCCTAATACCTGTGCCACGCCTTGGGGCCTTTACTTGCGCGAGTTGTCTTGCGTCTGTGGCAACGTTCGCCCCGATTTCGTTCCTGTGTATCAGGCTGACGGCGTAGCCTGTGCGCAAGAGGTTCCCCCGCCATAGTATGAGAATCCACATACCTAAGATTCACAAGACCGCCGCCTTGCGGCCCGCTGGATACGCGAAAGAGGTATTAGCCTCTGGCGTCGTTCAAGGCGAATGGCTAGAGTTAACACCCGAAACGTATTCGGCCCTGTGCAAGAAGTATGGTCAAGCGCGTAGCTTGGCTCAGGCGGGTAAGTGCCTTCCTGCCACTAAAACTAGCCAGCCGATATTAAATAACGCGCCCAAGGTCAAGCCAGCGTCAACAAACACCTATTACGCGCAAGTCCCTAACTTCGGGCCTTGCCTACCTTGCGCCCAACGGCAAGCGCACAACTAGGGCTGACAAATGGCTATCTACGTAGAAGGATTGTATGCCTAACATTCAACTTAACGTATCAGACTTTACGCAAAACCCGCTAAGCGTGCGCAATGTGGTAGTTACGCCTATTTACGACTACACCGTAGCGGGCGCTAGTCTGATTACCTCTGATAGGGTATCACAACAGACGGATTCTAACGGTAGCGTCACCTTTGGCAATATGCTATCGGGCGGCTATCGAGTAGATTTCAGCGGACCTTACAAGGTTAGTTCTATTATTATCAATGTGCCCTCTGGCTCTGGCACCTTGAACGCTAAAGACCTAATCGGCGTGCCGCTCACTGGCGATGCTTATGGCACGGCATACACTAAGGCGCAATCAGACGCCAATTACCTTTCAACGGGCCAGACTGGGCAATTAGCTTCGGCGGCTAACCTCGCGTTGACTGGCAACGCCGCGCAATCAATGGTTAACAGCCTATCCGGCGTCGTTAACTCTAACTATTTAACGCAAAGCACTTTGTTAAACGCAACGGGCGTTAACCTTCAAGGACAGGTTAACACCCTAACCACTTGGACGGGACAGACGCCCTCTAAGTTCCTTGCTCTTACAGGCTATCAAACTATCTCTGGTATCAAGTACTTTGCCGATACTACTAGCGGTATCATGACGCAACAGATTACCTCTGCGAGCGCGGCTAACAAGCTGACAATGCAAGGTGCTTACACTGCTTTCTATCTGGGCGGTGTAATATCAACGGACTTTGGTAATCGTAACCTAATTGATAACGTAGGTGACGTGGGTGTCAATTGGAATACTAGACTACTATATTCAACGTCAATTCCTACCCTTGATTGGCAGAATCAGTTACTAACGGGTAATTGGCAAGCTGGCGGTCTTTACGTTAGTGGCAATCCTGTTCTAACTGGCGGCGTTGTTACACTTAGCACTAACCAAACAATCTTGGGTCAAAAAGTGTTTGCTGGCACAAATACTACTTTCTCGGGCGCGAGTGGCATTATCGCCAATACTGTAATAGGTACTGGCTTCTGGGCCAACTACAGTAACATCGTTGACGTTAACAATACGCAACTATTCTCCGATATACCGGGTCCTACCCTCAATTGGACTAGTAGAAGCTTAACTGGCACTTGGAATGCGCAAGGTTTAACCGTGTCGGGCGTGCCTGTTATTACCACGGGCCAGACCGGCGCTTTTATATCTAGCTCGCAATGGTCTTACCTTACCTGTGCGCCTACTACAACTTGGACAGTTAAAACCAACGTTGCGGAAGACCGTAGGATTCTAGTTCTCACTGGCACAACTACGCTTTCTTTGTCTGGATTATATAATGGGTGGGCGGGCGTGCTAGAGACTATCCAATCAGGAAGCGGTTACAACGTCACCCTGCCAGCTAATACCAAGGTAGCCTATAACGGCTCTGGCGCATTAGTTCTTACTACTGGCATTTCTGGCGCTATTGACATGATAGCCCTTACCTACGATGGCGTTAACCTATTCGCCAATGTTGCCAACCGATGGACCTAATATGAGCATGTTTAGAACGAGCATAATGCCGCCCGTAGTCAACGGCCTAGTAGGCTGGTGGAAGCTAGATGAAAACACGGGAACGATAGCTAAGGATTCGTCTATTAGCGCCAAGGATGGAACGCTACTGGGCACTACTTTACCTACTTGGACCGCTGGCGTTATGGGCGGGGCTTTATCATTTGATGGAAGTTCAAGCTATGTAGAGACACAAGCACCCGCAACCAAGGCAACTACTAACGTAACCTTGGCGGCATGGTTTAAGACAAGAAACCATACACAGGCGGGGCAGTATATCGTTCATAATGGAAGTGACGCTAGCTCAAATGGCTATGGCTTTGCCGTCAATAGTGAGTCCACTACTACGGGCGAAATCAGATTGCTGTATAGCTCAATTACATGGTTCGCAACTGGTTTCATTGTCCAAGATAACACTTGGTATCATGGCGTAATGGTCATTGATAGCGGGCGCGTCCCTAGGCTCTACATTAACGGGGCGCTAGTCTATACTGGTCCCTCTTTCACTATCAACGCGCCTACCCTTCGCGTTGACATAGGAAGAAATGATTACTCTAGCACCTATGCTAGGTTCTTTAACGGGTTCATTGATGACGTGCGGATTTACAATCGTGCGCTTGCCGCGTCTGAGGTTTTGTCCCTTTACAACTCTTACCTGTAATATGAACCCCAATGACACAGACAATTTAGTAAGCTACCGCGTTGAATTGCTGGAAAAGCAACTTAGCGAGTTGCGCGGAATCATGCAAGAAACCCATGACGCGGTAACCGAGATTAAAGCCAGAATGGGCGGCAGTGCTACCTTTCAATGTAGCGTCCATACTGAGAGAATGAAGGCGCTAGACGAGCGTATCAATAGCCTTGAAGTTGACCGCAAGGAACAATCTAAGGAGATTGACGGGCTAAAGCGTTTCATTTGGAAGCTTAGCGGCGGTCTTGTGCTTGCCAGTATCCTGTTTAGTAACGTAATTGCTCCCTATGCTCTGGAATGGATAAAGGGCACGCAAGAAAACCACAAGCCGCAAGCGGTAGCAGTAGAGCATAACCCCGACGTGGCCAGATAAGTTAGAACCTCGGACGCTCTAGCCTATCATAGACTATGAGCGAACAAAGAGAGTTCTGGCACGAAGCTACGATGCAAGTCCATATTGCCAAGTACGCCGCTTTAATTAAAGCGGGGCGCGGGTGACAACCCTATGGAATGGTATAATCGTTGGTGCGCAACTAACCAATTGCCAGAAGGCTGTACCGTAGTTCGCCATTATAGAGCCGACTAGGATTGACCCATCTTCCATTTGCAAGGCTGGTATCGTCACGGGTGCCAGCCTTTTTCATTTGCTGTGCCCAGATTCGATATGGGATGGCGTATCGTGCTTGGCTGTGTTGACTCGCCCGCATTCTTGGATTGCGCCCTAGCCATATCTGGGCGCTACCTTGATACCTTGTAGGTAATACCTAGATAGGCTTAGGCTACCCTACCAAGGAATCTTTTTACCCTCCGCGAAAGACGCTGGTTTCCGCGCCAGACCCGTCTTTGCCCGTGAGAGGGTCTTTTTATTAAGGCT
>TBL_comb47_HYPODRAFT_10007479_pt1 | contig 11447 bp, 9 predicted proteins | sample TroBogypolimnion_40_FD_10682 | JGI IMG/M metagenome (IMG submission 10682) | reverse complement strand
CCTGAAACTGGCGAAGATGCCGAAAGTGTGCGGACTTTCGGAGACGCCGCCGGCGATAGCCATATCGACTTCGCCGAGCATGAGCTGCTGCGCGCCCTGGATAATCCCGCAGTTGCCGGCGGCGCAGGCGGCGCCGACGCAGATGTGCGGGCCGGTGATTTTCATGTTAATCGTCACTTCCCCGGCGGGATTGTTCGCCACTGAACGGGGATTGTGATGATGGCTCCACAGATTGATGTCATAATCGAACTGGCTGAGGTTGTATACCTCATTTTCCGTTTCAACGTTGCCGTGTTCGGTGGTGCCGATGAAAACCCCGATCCGGGAGCGGTTGCGGTCGGTGATTTCGATGCCGGCGTCGCGGACTGCCTCATTGGCGCAGAAAATGGAGATCGAACCGGCGCGGGTGCCGTTCCGGATGTCTTTCTTGTCCTGATAAGTCCGGGGATTGAAATTGCACAATCCGGCAAACACATCCCCGATATAACGGTGGGTCATGGTGCCGATGCCGGACCGGCGGTTCAGCAGGCCCTGCCTGAATTCTTCCAGTGTGTTGCCGTTCGGCGCGGTCAGGCCGATACCGGTGATAACTATTCTTGCTCTCGATATTGACATTATCAAAAATTCCTGTTTATTAACTGCTGTTATAATTTCATAACCTTAAATCTATAAGAAATCGAACGAATTACAAGTATAAAACATGATTTCCGGACTAGGAACAGACATAGTACAGGTATCGCGGATACGGGAAATGACCGAACGCTACGGGGAATCCTTCCTCGAAAAGGTGTTTTCCGACGACGAGCGCAAAGAGGCGGAACGGCGGCGCGACCCGTCGCAATATTATGCCGGCAGATGGGCGCTGAAAGAAGCCATGTCAAAAGCAATGGGCTGCGGCATCGGCGAGAAATGCGGCTGGAAGGATGTTTCCACCCGCAATCTCGAATTAGGGAAGCCGGAAGCCATACTCAGCGGGGCGGCGCTCGAAACCGCCACCGCGCTGGGAGTTACCCGGATCCATATTTCGATCAGCCATGAGCAGGAATATGCCTGCGCGACGGTCATTCTGGAAAATTGTTAACAGTTTAAATGATTTGACCAGTTGACAAAATAATTTCTGAACAGCATATTAGAATGATGGGAAGTGGATGATTTTGTATTTATAATGTTTATCGGTTTTGTCCGGTTTGATTGATGTGAGGGGGACGTTATGGACAGAGTGAAATTGCCGGAGACGATTCACGGGGAATGGATTTGGAAGAAATCGCTGAAGAACAGGCTTGATTCTTATCTTTTCGCCCGCAGGGAATTCAATCTGGATTACAGCGGCATGGAATCCGAACTCTGGATTACAGCACACTGTTCATATCAACTGTTTATCAACGGCCGCTTTGTCGGTTTCGGACCGATGGCGACCGAGCCGAACGTCTCCTATGTTGACCAGTACAATATTTCCTACTATCTGCAACCCGGCCCGAATGTTGTTTCGGTGCTGGTCTATCACCATTCCATACACTCCGGAACTGATTTGAAGCCGCAGGGCGTATGGTGTCAGCTGCACATCAACGAACAGCCGATCCTGTGGACTGACAAATCCTGGAAAGTCTTTGAAAGCAATTGCTTCGATTTCGGCCGCGCCATGGTTGAGCGTGGATTCGAGATGAGCGAGACTGTAAACCTCAATACCTATCCTTTCGGCTGGAAGGAACCTGACTATCCGCAGGCCAGAAGCTGGCAGAACGCCGATACCATGGTTTCCCCCGGCGTGCTTGGCGCAGGCTTGAAGATATCCCCGTTCCTGCCCAATAACTGCGAAGACAGCGAATGTTTCACCGCGATTCAAAAAGGCAAAGTTAAAAATAAGATTGCCGGATCGCATGTTAACTTTGAAGAGATCTTTACCGGGTATTCCGGAATATACGCCGCCAAATCATTTCTGTTCAGCGAAACCGAGAGTATGCTGCAGATTAAGATTATTTCCGACAACCCGTTCAAGTTTTTCTGCAACAACCGGCTGATCAAGTCAGATATTCCCGGCAATGACAACGAAATCGAGAACTATAGTCAGAGCGATACAGTCATCGTTCCGATAAGGCAGGGCTGGAACAGTTTTCTCTTTATCCAGGAAGTCACCCAGTTCAGCATGGGGTTTATGCTGCAATTCCCGCAGTGCAAACCGGAAAAAATTCAACTGCTCCAGGATACGATCGAAGACTCCCCGACGTGCTGGAACATCGCCGGGCCGCTGAAACTGCCGTTGCGCGATGCCACGCCGTCGCTTAAATTTGAACGGCTCGAGTCGAAATCGTTCAATCCATCCATACGCAATCTGCTCAACGCGTCGTCTTTCCTCAGCGCCTGTGAATTGACGTGCGATGACAAAGACCCGATACTCAAGATTTCAGCAGGCCAGTATATTCTGTTCAAATCGGAAGAGTTGAAATACGGCTTCCCGGTCTTTGAATTCAGCGGCAGCGCGGGCGATATAATTGACATTTCCATCGGCACCTGCCTGAGCAGTTCCGGATTCCCGATGATCAGCGACAAATGCCGGAATACCCATTCATTGTATCTGCGTCCCGGCGTTAATGAGTTTCTGAAATTCAAGCCGGGCGACTGCTGCTATATCATGATTTCAGCCAGACGGGCGGAGGGCGAGATTGAAATCAGCCGGGTCGCGTTCTTTGATTTCTATCGCGTGCAGCGCAATGAGAGCACCTTCCGCTGCTCTGACGAGGAGTTGAATGAAATCTGGGATATCGGCAAAGCCGTACTGCACAGAAGCGCGAATTACGTCGTTTCCGACGACCACTATAACAGTCAGAATTCATATATAATCGATGCCTACATCCAGAGCATGAACATGATTCTGACTTTCGGCGATTACTCACTTTCTGAAACCAAACTGACTCAATTTGCCGGATCGCAGTTCGAAAACGGCGACATCCCGACGTTGTCATTCGGTTCCGAAACGAAGTCGCAGATCAATCATATGTTTTTCTTTCCGGTCTGGCTGAATTTCCATTACAAGACCAGCGGCAACGAAGCATTCCTCAATAAAATGATCCCCCATCTCGATCTTTTATTCGAGTTTTATGAAACGATGCTAGACGAACGGACCGGGCTGCTGACCGATATTTGCGTTAAGTTCAATCTGCAATGCCCGCTGGCATACCGTTCTCTGAACAGGAAAGGCATTGCCGCGGATATGAATTCGCTCTACTGCAGATTCCTGCTTTCCGCCAGTGAAATTTACCGTTCCATCGGCCGTCCGGAAACGGCTTTGCGCTGTATCGATATCGCCTCAACCATCGCGCTGAAACTCAAAGAATACTGCTGGGATCAGGACAAAAGACTCTTCTCCAGCTTCTTCAGCGAAGGCCGGCAGAGCGAGGAAAAAGACGCGCTCACCAACTTCCTTGCCATCTATTCCGGGGTTGGTGAAATCGAATCTTTCGAGGAAGTGTTCTTTGAATTCTTCAACTTTGACAGGCCGTATTCCAAAATTCCGGAACAGACCGAGCATCCATACTTCAGCTTCCTCTTCCTTGAGACGCTGTTTGCGCTGGGTCAGAGCGAATGGGGTTTGAAGTATTTGAAGGACTTCTGGGGCAGAAGAATCGACCGCGACGCCAAAGCCTGGAAACAGTCGGCGGACTCCCCGGCAATCTGTCCGCTGGAACTTGCCGGCGGCTGCACCATCTCCCCGAATATGTTTTTAATCCGGGAAGCCGCCGGGGTACGCGTTGCCGAACCGGGTTTCTCAACGATATATTTCAACCCGGCGATAACCTCGCTGACCTGGGCGGATGCTTTGATCCCGACCATTTACGGCAAACTGCGGGTCAGGTGGGAAATTCTGGAAGACGGTTCGATTGACGCCACGATTGACGCTAAATTCCCGCTTAAAGTCGTTCCCGAACTTCCGCCGGAACTGATTGCCAAATCTACTTTCAGGCTCGGTGAAAGTGTTGTACTGCTTGACCCCGCCAGCGGCGGCAAATAATTTAACTGCCACAGGAATTTACCATGAAATATTCACAGGCTGAACAAGGCAGAGTATATGTAATCAGACTCGAAGATGGTGACATCCTGCATGAATCCATCGAAAAATTCGCCAGGGAAAAATCCATTCACACCGCCACGGTGACCGCGGTCGGCGGCGTTGACAAAGGCAGCCGCCTGATTGTCGGCCCCGATAACGGGCGCGCCGCCAAAATTGTGCCGATGGAATATGTGCTGGACGATGTTTACGAAGTTACCGGCTGCGGAACCATATTCCCCGATGAGGACGGCAACCCGATCCTGCACATGCATTTGGCATGCGGTCGCAACGAACACACCGTCACCGGTTGTGTCAGGGCAGGGGTCAAAGTCTGGCAGGTTCTGGAAATCATCATCACTGAACTTACCGGCTGTTCCGCCAAGCGCTGTCTTGACTCCGTTACCGGCTTCCGCCTGCTGCGTCCGTAATTTTAGATTACTTAAGCGGCGGGGAGTAAACCCTGACCTCTTTTACCGGAATATCCCCGTCGCCGTTGGCAATAATCTCCAGAGTATGCGCCGTATTGGGCAGCCTTTTAACCACAGACACAAAGGCACAGAGAAACCCATTTTCTGGTTTAGCATCTTTCTGCATTCCGAGCCTTTAGAGAATGCTTGAGCATACAACCACATTATTCTCATTCTTCACATTCCTCCCGTCGGGCGGCCGGCAGCGGCTTCATTCCGGAGATTTTAGAGACCGGCTGAACACAACATGTTCCGGATTTTCATAAGATTTTCAAACAACCCGGTTAAGGTTCCCATTAACTACTTATCCCGCGCCTGCGGAATCATTTTGGACACCGCCCTACCTCATTCTGGACAGCCTTTTAACCACAGAGACACAAAGGCACAGAGAAAACTTTTTCTTCATTTTGGACAATCACTCCGAGGATTTAGAGAGCCGTTGAACAGAATGTTTTTGTTGCCGGTTCCATACTTTTCCCACTTTCCACTTGGCCCCTTTTCTCGCTTTCCACTTTCCACTCCCGCGAAGCGGACTTCTCCATTCTGGACACCGGCTTGCCTCATTTTGGACACCCTTGTGCAAGAGGCGTCACAAAGTAGGGCGGTTTTGCCAAAACCGCCTCAAGAGCCAGTTTCGGCGAAACTGGCCTGCTTAAAACTTCGCACGTTACCCCCACTCCGATATTTTGGAGTGTCCTTGAACACAACCATTTTCTGTTTTACAACCATTTTGGACAATCTGGACACCCTTGTGCAGAATGCCTTACGATGTAGCACTCTCGCTCCGCGAGAGGCGTTCCGAGCCATCCCGTCCGGCACGGACGGCACTACAACAAAATCGTAACACGTAATACATAACACTTAGCACGCATCCATTCACCATTCACATTCTTTCCATTTTAGATATACCACTCCGAGGAATTAGAGAGTCGTTGAACAGAACTCATAAGCAATTCTCGCACTAAGGCACAAAGCCATAAAGAAATCCTTTTTATCCACAAAACCGTAACACGTAACACATAACACTTAGCACGTCCATCAATTACCAGTCACCAGTCATGTCTTTTTATATATAGTGATTTTGTCAACAGGAATGGCGAAGATAAACTCAAATAATGCCGGGAAATGTATTTTTAAAGCTAAGGCTTCGGGCGGAAAAATATAAAAAGACATTTTCTCCATAAAGCCATTGAAGGAATAAACATCTGCAACGGAATGTGTCCGCGTTCGCCGGCACAAATGGCGGAACGTATGAAAGATGAAAACTTTCAGATGCTGCAGCACCGCCGCAGTCAGACGGAAGGACGCGTTGCCGCAATCAAGTGATTTATCGGCGATAAAATGCCGTGCCGGAATTTTGAAGATAAAAAACGCCATGCCGCATGGGCTGTTTTACGGACAGGCTCTATATAGTAAATTTGTCAACAGAAAACATGTAAGCAGGTTCAATAAACGCGAAAAACGGTTTTAAAACTGCATTTCAATGGCATGAAACATGGTCATCCGGCTTTCTGATGGGTGGTTTGATAGCGTATCTGACTATTTTTCATCGTACAGCCTTTTGAAGTTGCCGGAAAAAACTTTTTCAAGATCCTCGTCACGGATTCCGTCTTCAAACAGAACTCCGGAGATCATCATGCCCGGATTGCAGATCGGATAATCAGAACCAAAGACGAATTTCTCCGCGCCGACCCGGCGTATCCCATAGGAGAGCAAATTATGCCTGAACAGCCCGGATCCGGATAGGTCCAGATATAAATTCGGGTATTTCTTCAGCATTTCCAGGCGATCACAGTAGAATTTTTTAGTCGCGCCAGGATGTGCCACCACCACTTTAAGTTTCGGAAAATTCTCCAACAGCCGTGCCAGATCTTCGTTGTCGGAGGGATGAAGGCTTACAATCATGCCTAACGAGGAGGCAAGTTCCCATACTGGACTTGTTGTATTGGTGAGATAATGCTCGTACCCGACGGCATACGGACACAATTCACCGATCATGCAAACATTATGAAATTTGTGATAATATTCGATTTCAGCGCAGCTTGCATCTTCTTCCTCCGGCAGTATCTGCAGTCCGGGGATGTAAAAATCGTCCAGTATCCGCTTTACTTCTAACAGGTGGCGGTTGAATTTCTTCATCATATGCACCGGGTCGCCGTCGATCTCTCTAAGCGCGGCCAGATGCTTTTTTCCATATTGTTCCGCTGCGCCAGGTGAGTCAAAAGAGTATCCAAGTACGCTTCCGGCACAGCGGGAGACTCCCGCGGCGCGCAATGTTCTTTCAAATTCCGACAGCGTAAGTGCCTCGCAAAACCACATATCACCGAAATTTTCATTGTCGGTAATAAATGGATGTACATGGGCGTCTATTACTTCAAACGGCAAATCAAATGATGGCTTTTTTATACTTATTTTATCCATTTTCTTACCTCCGGCAGATCCTTTTCGCCCGACAGCTTAAACACGGGTTCTACCAACGCGGCCATGAGGAAGTAAACACCCTCTATCGCAGCATTCACAATCTTTACTAACTCGAGTTAGTATATATGATTAAATTTCCGTTGTCAATAACCTGAAGCTGGTTGAGATGGATTTTTTGAAAATAATTCTGGATGGAAAATACTTCAACGATTCAAATTTCAACTAAAGCGGCGGGAGCGATGCTCTTCTGGCGGTGGCAATAAATGCCCGGCATTTTTCCTCGATCAGATCTCCGGTGAGCGGATTTTTCAACGCGGAACAGGCATCAACGCCAAACGGCTTGAAAGTCTGGACTGCATCACCGACATTTTCCGGCGACAGCGCGCCTGCCAGGATGACCGGCAGCGGACACGTTTTCATAAAAGTGGAAACCGCTTCCCATTTGTGGGAATTAGCTTCGCTGCCGCCCACATGCGCCGGACTGCGGTTGAAACAGTCAAATGTCACTGCGGAAATACGTCCGAAATAATCTTCCAGGCGGGGAAGGACATTCTGCGTATTGATATAAGCGGTAAGAATAATCTTGCCGTGCTTGGGCATGATTCCGGACAACTTTTCTATTTCAGAAACGGTGATCGCACCGCAAATTTGAACCGTATAAATGTCGGCGCGGCGCAGGATGTCCATAATTTGCTCGGACTCCGTAAGATGAGTCACGATCACCGGGCAGACATAAGGGGGAAGCATTCCGGCCAGGCGCGCCGCGCTGCTGGGAAGAATGAACGAAGAAGCGCGGTGCAGCTGCCCGACCAGAAATCCGATTGCATCGGCACCGCAGCTCACGGCGATTTTCATTTCTGCTTCATTTTGAATACCGGAAATTTTAATTCTCATTGGACGTTCAGCTCCCATGCTTTTAGAATACCATGTAAAGTATAGTCATTTCCGCCATATTCAATCTCCGGAATGTGATCAATAAAAAATTTGCAGTCTCCGCCGACTCCGACCAGACGCACAGTTTCATCAGGGAAAAGCGACTTGATGTCAGCGACAAGCTCCCTGGTGCTGCCAATAACGCCGCGGTCAATGCCCATGCGCATCGCGTCAACCGTATTGGTTCCGGCGGCAGCGGGCAGTTCGTCAAAAATTGGAATCAGCGGCAGCTGGGCAGTATAATTGTGCAGAGACTGCCGCAGCAGCAGCCTGCCCGGCGCAATTGCGCCGCCTCTGAAAACCCGGCAGGCATCAACAATATCATAAGTAATCGCAGTGCCGAAATCAAGACATACCGCCGGAAGTTCCGAAGTGTCAGCCAGACGGATAATATTTGCAATCCGGTCGCTGCCAAGCGTCGCGGTATCGACCAGATGCATATTCAGCCCGGTACGGCATGTGCCGTCCAGCCAGAAAATATCCCTGGCGGAAAGTTTTTTCCTTACGGACGGAACCACCGTGGACGCGGCGCAGGAAATCCCTTCAGGAATGATGGAGGAATCAACTTCTTTGGTGGGTAAAGTCTTTATCCCGGAAATCATGCCGCCGGAATATAACCCCGTCTGAGTATTTGTATTTCCAATGTTCATCAGAAAAATCATAAACAGGCCTGTTTTTTCACATACTCGTTTTCAGCCTTTCAAAAAATCGAAAGGCGTTTAAAGGCATTTCTCAGATAAATTTGGCCAGTTCCGGTTTAACTGCGATTTTTTGAACAAGCTCTTTAATCCGCTGGGCCGATTTGGCATTGCAGATCAAAGTAGCATCCTCAGTGTGAACAATAATCAAATCCTCAACATCAATAGCGGTAATCAAGTGCTTGGAATCACCGACGACAATGCAGTTTTTGGAATCAATATTTTCAAAAAGACCGCGGACGACATTATTATTCTCGCTGGGGCGAATCTGGTTTCTCAGTGCAGTCCAGCTGCCGACGTCATCCCAGTCGAAAGAGCATTCCGCCACCACTACATTATTAACTTTTTCCATGACCGCGTAGTCAATGGAAATCTTGCTGCATTTTTCATAACGCTCACGCAATTCAGCCTCAATATTGCCGGCGGCTTCGGCTTTTTCAAAAGCCGCTGCATCTTTGTAAAGGGTCGGCGCATACTGTTTAAGCGCTTTCATAATTGTGCCGACGGTCCATATAAACATTCCGCTGTTCCATTTATAGCACTTTTCCGCGATAAATTTTTCCGCGACTTCAAGGTTGGGTTTTTCTTTGAAGCCGATGCTTTTGAAAAACCGGGTTTTCAATTTTCCTGGAATTTCGCTGCCGCAATGAATATAACCGTAACCGGTACTGGCAAATGACGGATTGACACCAATGGTGACGATGTCTCCGCGGGCGGCAACTTCCGCACTGTCGGCCAGAACTTCAAGCATGGCGTCAGTATCCCTGATCACATGGTCGGAAGGCAGAAGCATCATTACGGCATCATCATTTCCGGCGCGCGCCCTGACGATACCGGCAGCCAGCGCGACACACGGAGCAGTATCTCTGCCGACCGGTTCGCCAATGATATTTCCCGGCGGAAGCTGGGACAGCAGCGAACGCATGGGGGCGACATATTCGTGATTGGTAACAACAATAATATTCTCAGTTTTGACTAGCGGCAGCAGGCGCTCCACCGTTTGTTCAATAAGCGTGAGATTGCCAATCAGCCGCAACAACTGTTTCGGATGCGATACGCGGCTTTGCGGCCAGAAGCGCTCTCCTTTGCCTCCGGCCATGACAATAGCGTAAAAATTATCTTTGCCCATTAAAAAACCTCTGTTGATTAAAAATTAAACCGGAAAATGAAATTTTTCCGGTTTGCATAGCTTATTTACCGAGTTTATCAATGATCTTCGTCAGCGGCATGAACAGCGCAATAACGATCGTACCGACGATTACGGCCAAACCTACGATCATCAACGGTTCAATCATCGAAGTCAGCGCTCCTACCGCGTTATCTACTTCGTCTTCATAGGTATCCGCGATTTTTTCAAGCATTTCCGGCAGCTTACCGGTTTCTTCTCCTACTTCAATCATACTTATAACCATCTGGGGGAAGATAGCTGACGCGCCAAGCGGCGCCGCGATGCCTTCCCCTTCTTTTACGGCGTCATGCACTTTACCGACAGCGTTTGAAACCACTTCATTACCGGCGGTTTCCTTAATAATATTCAGCGCATTAAGAATCGGAACACCGGAAGACATCAGGGTGCCAAGGGTTCTGGAGAAACGGGAGATTGCAGTCTTGGAGATGATCGGTCCGAACAGCGGCATATTGTATTTCACCCAGTCAATACCATATCTGCCAATTGCGGTTTTATTAGTCATTTTATATGCCACAAATATACCGAAGCCGGCGACGCCGAATATCCATATCTGCTCCTGCAGAATTTTACTGATCAACATAACGAACTGGGTCAGTTCCGGCAGCGGTTCCCCGGCCAGCAGTTCGTCGAATATCTTTTTAAAGTTAGGTACGATGAAAATCATCAGGCCGGATGTAACCAGCATCGCGATCGAGAAAACGACGGTCGGGTAAATCAACGCCGACTTAACCTTCCCGGCGATCTTTGCCGCCTTTTCCATAAACACTGCAAGACGGTTAAGAATTACTTCCATGGCGCCGGCGGCTTCCCCGGCGCGAATCATGTTAAGATAAAGTTTATCGAAAGATTTCGGATGCTGCGCCAGCGCCTCGGAGAATGTTGAACCGCTTTCCACCGAATCGGCGGAAGCGCAGAGAATCTGTTTCAAAATCGGGCTTTTAGACTGTTTTTCAAGCGTTCTGAGCGAACGGATCAGCGGCAGACCGGCATCCAGCAGAATCGCCAGCTGGCGGGTAAAAATAGTCAGTTCCTTTCGTTTGATAACAGGTGTGCCGATGGAAAGATTCAAATCAAACTTTTTTTTCTTCTTGGCGCCTGGTCCGGCCGCGGCGGCCTGCTGTTTTTCTTTAGGGGCTCCTTTAGCAGGCTTGATCATCGTGATGAAAAGCCCCTGCTTCTTGAGTTCGGCAGCGGCGGCATCTTCGGCCGCGGCGTCGATTTTGCCCTTTTTCTCTTTTCCGGAAGCGTCCATCGCTGTGTATAGGAAAAGCGGCATATTTCCTCCTGTATAAGTTATTAACTGATTTTATGTATGTTATTGAAAATTATATACTATTATTAGAACCCCTAAACAGATAAAAATCAAACGCGGTCATTTTCTAGCTTGAAGTTTTTCCGTAATGCTCTCCGGATCTTGAGCTGCGGTAATCAATTCTGTATATGAAATTATTTTATTCATATAAAGATCCATGAGATGCGAATCAAGCGTGTTCATTCCGTATTTTGCGCCCGTCTGCAGCTCCGAGGTAATACGGAAAGTTTTACTGTCGCGTATAAGCGCCTGAATTGACGGAGTGGACACCATGATTTCAAATGCCGCAACCCGGCCCGGCTTGTCCTGTCTCGGCAGAAGCACCTGGGAGACGACCGCCAGCAGCGAAGAGGCCAGCTGAGTACGTATCTGCGCCTGCTGA
>TBL_comb47_HYPODRAFT_10007477_pt1 | contig 11449 bp, 10 predicted proteins | sample TroBogypolimnion_40_FD_10682 | JGI IMG/M metagenome (IMG submission 10682) | reverse complement strand
CTTGTGCGAAAGGACAGACGCGCTTAAGTGGTGCTGAAGAACTTAGAGTTAAAGAGTCAGATCGAATTCAGGTAATGGCTGATGGCTTGCAAATATTAGGTGTAGATGCACAACCGACTCATGATGGTATGGTTATTCAAGGCGGTGAGATAGGGGGTGGAACTGTGACTTCACATGGTGATCATCGTATTGCTATGGCATTTTCTATAGCTGGTTTACGTGCTAATGCAGATATCACTATTTTAGATTGTGCTAATGTGAATACCTCTTTCCCTGAATTTAAAGATTTGGTGCATCGCTTAGGTTTAGCCTTGGTTTGTGAGGAGTCTTAATGCTTGCGCCTGTTTTAACGATAGATGGTCCCAGTGGAGCGGGTAAAGGAACTGTTAGTCGTTTAGTGGCGAAAAAACTGGGTTGGCATTATTTGGATAGTGGTTCCATTTATAGGTCGGTGGCTATTGCTGTTCAAAATGCTTCGATCGATTTAGCTAATATCAGTGACATTGTTAAAGTAACGCAAGCTATGGTGTTAGAGTTTGAGTGTGGCGATAGCTTAATAGTTAAACTTAATGGCAAAGATATTACTAATCAGTTAGGGCTTGAAAGTACCGGCAATATCGCATCTCAAGTTGCTGCAATACCTGAGGTTAGGGCAGTATTACTGCAAAAGCAGCAAGATTTTAGGCGGTTGCCAGGTTTGGTTGCTGATGGTCGAGATATGGGTACGGTTGTTTTTCCAGATGCTGGAAATAAAGTATTTTTAACCGCTAGTGCTGAAAAAAGAGCGGAAAGAAGATATAAACAGTTGATAGAAAAAGAAATTGATGCTAATCTTACCGAAATAAAAAGTGAGATTGAAGCTCGTGATCGCCGCGATATGGAACGTGAAACCGCTCCATTAGCTATGGCGAGTGGATCCCTTTATATAGATTCTTCAGAAATGACTATAGATTCAGTCATTGAAGAGGTTTTAAATTTAATCCGTTAAGGATTTTTTCGTATGGCTACACTACTGTAAGTGTAGTTTTTTTAACTTTGATAAAGAAAAGGCTTGTTCGAGTTTCGATAAGCTTGGGAAATAATAAAATGAGCGAAAGCTTTGCTGCATTACTAGAAGAAAGTTTAACCAGAACCAAGATGAGTCCTGGTGCCATGTTGATCGGTACAGTCATTGATATTGAAAATGACATGGTTATTGTCAGTACGCATTCTAAATCTGAAGGCGTTATTCCTAAATGGCAATTTTTAAACAACGCTGGCGAATTGGAAGTTTCAATTGGCGATGAAGTTGAAGTTGCTTTGGATTTGTTCGAAGATGGTTTAGGCGCTACGCTTCTTTCTAGAGATAAAGCGAAGAAAAACAAAGCTTGGTTCGAACTTGAAACTGCTTTTGAAAAAGAAGCTACTATTGTGGGTCAAATCACTGGCAAAGTTCGTGGCGGTTTCACTGTCTCTGTTGGCGCATTACGTGCCTTCTTACCAGGTTCTTTAGTTGACGTTCGTCCTATCAGAGATACGACTTTCTTAGAAAATCGTGATCTTGAATTCAAAGTTATTAAAATCGATCAAAAACGTAATAATGTTGTTTTATCTCGTCGTGCAGTTGTAGAAAAAGAATACAGTGCAGAAAGAGAAGAATTGCTGAAAACACTAGAAGAAGGCGCAGTAGTCACCGGTGTTGTTAAAAATCTTACTGATTACGGTGCGTTTATTGATTTGGGCGGTATTGACGGTCTGTTGCATATTACTGATATGGCATGGAGACGCGTACGTCACCCATCTGAATGTGTTGAAATCGGTCAAGAAATCAAAGTTAAAGTCTTGAAATACGACAAAGATAAAAACCGTGTTTCATTGGGCATGAAGCAAATGGGTGAAGATCCATGGCAAAACATTGCTCGTAGATACCCAGCCGGTACTCGTGTATTCGGTAAAGTAAATAACTTAACCGATTATGGTTGCTTTGTTGAAATTGAAGAGGGTGTTGAAGGTTTGGTTCACGTTTCTGAAATGGATTGGACCAACAAAAATGTTAATCCATCTAAGTTAGTTCAATTAGGTGATGACGTTGAAGTTATGGTTATCGAAATTGATGAAGAGCGTCGTCGTATTTCTTTAGGTATGAAACAATGTAAAACTAATCCATGGGATGAATTTGCAGCGACTCATAACAAAGGCGACAAAATCTCAGGAAAAATCAAATCTATTACTGATTTCGGTATTTTCATCGGCTTAGATGGCGGTATTGATGGTTTAGTCCATATGTCAGATATTTCTTGGGCAGATGATGGCGAAAATTCAGTACGTGAATTTAAGAAAGGTGATGAGTTAGAAACTGTTATTTTAGCGGTAGATTCTGAGCGTGAGCGTATCTCTCTAGGCATTAAGCAGTTAGAACAAGATCCTTTCCAAAATTTCTTAGCGACTAATGAAAAAGGTAGTTTGGTAAAAGGTACTATTAAAGAAGTTGACGCTAAAGGCGCAATTATTTTATTAGCTGATAATGTTGAAGGTTATTTACGCGCTTCTGAAATTCAACGTGATCGCGTTGAAGATGCTCGTACTTTACTGAAAGAAGGTGATGTACTTGAAGCTAAATTTATCGGTGTCGATAAGAAGAGCAAGTCAATCTCATTGTCAATTAAAGCAAAAGACCAAGACGAAGAAACACACACTATCAAAGATCATACACAGCAATCAGCTGGTACACCTACAATGGCTGATCTTTTTAAGCAGTTAGAAAAATAAATTAATTAATCAAGTAATAAAGAGGCTCTGCTTTATTGCAGGGCTTCTTGTTTTTTTACAGGATAATATGTGACAAAATCAGAGTTAATTGAAGCCCTAGCTAAAAAGAAACCTTATTTAGCATTGAAAGACGTAGAGCTCGCTGTAAAGTGTTTGATTGAGAAAATGAATCAGGCATTGTCTTCTGGTAATAGAATTGAGATTAGAGGGTTTGGTAGTTTTTCTCTGCATAAAAGACCTCCTAGAATTGGCCGCAATCCGAAAACAGGTGAGTCTGTGAGCTTGTCTGAAAAACATGTTCCACATTTTAAACCCGGCAAAGAATTACGTGATCGCGTAGACGATGCTAGGGATCAATATGAAATAGCAGATTAATCAAACTAACCTAACAGCATTGTCTATAACGCTTGGTAAGCGTTATAGACAATGCTGTTAGGTTGCTTTAGTTTGAATGATCTGTTATCCAAATAGTTATATCCTCAGAGTTGTTTTAACTGCCGATCGGAAAAATTATTGGCAGGAATATCTATTAATCGTTTCATAAGTTCTCAGGTGAAAACAACCAAACGTCCTTTCTTTGAAAAGATCAGGATGAATGGACATGTTTAGTATCTGCCCAAAGCTAAGTTTTGTAGGGGGGGATAAGCACCACAGACTGTGAAAGTATTATGATTTTAGCTTCCCTCTTAAAAGGGCGTTACATATCACACCGTAGAGACAGGTCATGACCTGTCTCTACATTGCGAACGATTTAATGATTATTTTTAATAGACTAAATCTCCCCTAACCCCTTTGCTAAAGAGGGGGAAATAAAAAGAATACTTTCAAAGTCTCTATCGCTTAGCTTAACCCGACTTACGTAAGCGACTTGTCCCTTGTGAAGTTGATAGCCGTTTTGGTGGATGCGTTGGCGCTTATCCATCCTACTGTTTATTTATATATCTATGTTGATACTGTGGGCAACAAGAAAGACTAACCTGTATAAATATCAGAATTAGTATCACCTAATCTTGGCCAAGCGGTTAATACAGCTTTAACAACCGTTGCTAAGGGAATGGCAAAGAAAACTCCCCAAAAACCCCATACTCCCCCAAAGAATAAAATGGCTACGATAATAGCAACGGCGTGTAAATTGACGGCTTCGGAAAATAATACTGGTACCAGAACAACGCCATCCAATGCTTGAATAATAGAATAGGCAATGACAAGGTACATGAATTGGTCGCCACTAAGTCCCCATTGAAAATAAGCGACTGCTAGCACTGGAAAAGTGATAAGAGTCGCTCCTATATAAGGGATGATGACCTGTAGGCCCATTAATACAGCTAATAGCATAGCGTAATTTAAGTCCATACTTGTAAAAGTGATAAAGCTAACAAACCAAAGAATTAGTACCTCGGAAAATTTGCCTCTGACATAATTGCCAATTTGAACATCTACTTCTTCCCATACACGTACAGTTAAATGTCTTTGCTTGGGCATAAACTGCAGAAACCAGTCAATAAGTAATTTTTTATCTTTTAAGAAGAAAAAAACCATCATGGGTACTAAAAACAAATAAATCATGGCGCTGACTATGCCAACAACAGAAGCAGCAGATAAAGAAAGTACATTTTGGCCATAAGTTAATAACTCTTGTTGTATAGCAAAAGTCATTTGTTGAATTTTATTTTCTGAAATTAATTTGGGGTATAGTTCTGGTAAACGCATTACTAGTGTTTGAGTTCGGTTAATAATAACGGGGATATTTTGTATAAGTTCAACTGCTTGTTGTGAAACTATTGGCATCAAATAAAATAATAAGAAACCTAGGCAAGTCATGAAGCAAGAGAAAACTAAGTACACCGAAACTAATCGAGATAAGCCTAGGTTTATTACTTTACCTACCAAGCCTTCTAGCAGGTAAGCGAAGACGATAGAAGCAAAAACAGGCATCAATAAGTTAGATAAGCTGTAAATTAAAACAAAAGTAACAATTAAAATAATCGCTAAATAAATAGCTTGTGCATTAGGAAGTATTCGATTTAATGAAGCAGAAAAAAAACGTAAGCTTAAAGTGGATGTTTGGGTTGTCATAAAGATAAGAGTTTAGGTCTATATTTTTTAGGATATTTTACCTCTAAAAGTGTATTTATCGTTATGAAGTTTTTATTTGCAACAATACTCAGGTAAAATGCTCAGCGGCAATTAAGGTGGGAGTAATAAGTGTTAATTGATGTTTTTAATGGTGATGCAGATGGTATTTGTGCGCTTGTACAGTTACGCTTAGCAAAGCCTGCTCAGACTAAATTGGTAACTGGCGTAAAAAGAGACATTCAACTATTGAAGCAAGTAGAAGTTCAAGTTGATGATGTTGTGACAATATTGGATATTTCTTTACAAAAAAATCGCACTGATTTATATAGAATACTAAAGCAAGGCGCGTCGGTATTTTATGTTGATCATCATGAGGCAGGAGAAATTCCTCAACATGAAAGGCTGATCGCTTTAATTGATACTGCGGCTAATACCTGTACAAGTTTGTTGGTTGATCAATTTTTGGGTGGTAAATACAGGGCGTGGGCTGTGGCTGCAGCTTATGGTGATAATCTTATTACAAGTGCGGAGCGACTTGCTTTGCATCTATCAATATCGGCTAGGCAACTTAATGAGCTTAGACGTTTAGGCGTATGCCTGAATTATAATGCTTGTGGTAGTGTGGTCAGTGATTTACATTTTAGTCCTGATGTTTTATATAAGGAATTAGTGGCTTACGAATCGCCTTTTGAATATATGGCGGCTAATAATAGCAGCTACCTCCAGCTCTTAGAAGGTTACGCAGAAGATATAGCTAAAGCGCAAGCTGTAAAAGAAGAATACTGCACGGCCAGCATTGCACTTTATAGATTACCTGATGAGGCTTGGGCAAGGCGAATTAGTGGAGTATTTGCTAATGAATTGGCTAATAAAATGCCAATTCGTGCTCATGCCCTCATTAGTTACAATGCACTTGGAGGTTATCAAATTAGTTTGCGTGCACCATTAGTTAATAAGGTTGGGGCTGATGAGTTATGTTCATTGTTTGCAACGGGTGGTGGCCGTAAAGGTGCGGCTGGAATTAATCACTTGCCTTATGAAGAGTTACCCTTATTTATTGCTGAGTTTGAAAAAAAATATCCTTAACTTAATCGTTTAAGCCCCCTTATGAAAATAAAAAATACAAATATAATTTGGCATCATGCAAACGTTTCTAGGGCAGACAGGGAGGCGTTGCATGCACATAAAAGTGTGATTCTTTGGTTTACTGGTTTATCTGGGTCTGGTAAATCGACACTGGCTCATGCTGTAGAAGATTATCTTCATAAGATGGGTGTCTCAACCTATGTGCTTGATGGTGATAATGTTCGCCAAGGCCTATGTAGTGATCTTGGTTTTACTGATAGCGATCGCACTGAAAATATACGTCGAATTGGTGAACTGGCTAAGTTAATGACTGAGGCCGGAATTATTACTTTGACGGCCTTTATTTCACCGTTCATATCTGATCGTGATATAGCTAGGAAACTAGTTCCTTCTGGTGATTTTTTAGAAATATATTGTTCATGTCCTATTGAAACTTGTGAACAACGTGATGTAAAAGGCTTATATAAAAAAGCTAGAGCGGTCAAATTCCATTATTTACTGGAATAGGTTCGCCTTATCAGGTACCTGAAAATCCAGAGTTAATAGTAAATACTCATGAGCAAACATTATCAGAAAGTGTTGAGCACGTGATTAAATTGCTAGTGCAGCGAGGATTGATAAAAATAGTCGACTAATATCTGTAACATAAATGCTTTAACTTATTACTGTATACGGTTAAGCAATGTTAAAATAAAAACAGTGAATGATTCACTCACTCTTCAAAGTTTAAGGAAATAATTATGATTCCCGTTATTTTATCAGGTGGCTCAGGAACGCGCCTATGGCCGCTTTCTCGCGGACAATACCCAAAACAATTTCTGCCGTTAGTTTCTAATCACACTATGATTCAGGAAACATTACTCAGATTGAATGGTGTGCCAGAATTAAAAGCACCGATTGCAGTTTGTAATGAAAATCATCGTTTCATGATGGCTGAACAATTGTTAGAAATAGGAGCAAAGCCAGCTGCAATTATTCTTGAACCTATGGGTAAAAATACCGCTCCTGCTGTCACAATGGCTGCTCTCAGCGCGGCGTCAGAAGAGGATGTTATACTCATTTTACCCGCAGATCATGTTATTGCAGATTTAGTTGCCTTTCATAAAGCGGTTGAACAAGCAAAAATTCTGGCTGAGCAAGGTTTTATGGTGACCTTTGGTATTGTTCCTAATCAACCGGAAACTGGCTATGGCTATATTAAAAGGGATGCCGTTCAGCATGGGAAAGCTTTTGGCGTGGCTGCCTTTGTTGAAAAGCCTGATGCAGAGACTGCAAATCAGTATGTGAGTAGTGGTGATTATTACTGGAATAGTGGTATGTTTGCCTTTAAGGCAAGGAACTTTTTTAAGTGAGCTAGAAAAGTTTAATCCGGAGATGTTAAGTGTTTGTCGACAAGCATTAAATGCTGCAAAAGTTGATTTGGATTTTGTACGTTTAGACAAAGAATTATTTGGGACTTGTCCTGCTGATTCTATCGATTATGCCGTCATGGAAAAAACAGACAAAGCTGTTGTTATTCCACTGGATGCCGGTTGGAATGATGTGGGTTCATGGTCTGCTTTATGGGATGTTACCGATAAAGATGCTAATGGTAATGCAATTAGCGGTGATGTTTTGACGGTTGATAGCCATAATTCGTTTATTCATGCTCAAAGTAAATTGGTAGCGGTTATTGGAGTAAATGATTTAGTGGTTGTTGAAACCGCTGATGCGGTGATGATTGCGCCTAGGGATAGAGTACAAGAAGTTAAACAAGTTGTTGATCAATTAAAGCAAAGTGGGCGTAGTGAAGCTGACTTACATAGAAAGGCTAGTCGACCTTGGGGTAATTATGATCTAGTTGATAGGGGTGAACGCCATCAGACTAAACGTATAATAGTCAAGCCAGGTGCTAAACTGTCTTTGCAGCGGCATCATCATCGCGCAGAGCATTGGGTGGTTGTTAAAGGTACAGCTTTGGTCACTAAGGGGGAAGAGACATTATTAATAACTGAAAATGAATCAACCTATATTCCTTTAGGTGTTGTTCATTGTCTTGAAAATCCTGGTGTTATTCCCTTGGAAATTGTCGAAGTTCAATCAGGTAGTTATTTGGGTGAAGATGATATTGTACGTTTTGATGATCAATATGGTCGGGCTTAGTACCGTATAAGATTTCAAATTAAGATTTAAGACCTATTTCTTATCTCTTATTAATTAAAATAATGGAAGTAGAAAATGAGCAAAAAAATTACTAAAGCTGTTTTTCCAGTGGCTGGTTTGGGTACGCGTTTTTTACCGGCAACCAAAGCTACTCCAAAGGAAATGTTGCCTATTGTTGATAAACCCTTAATTCAGTATGCAGTAGAGGAAGCTGTTGCAGCAGGTATTGATACCATGATATTTGTTACTGGACGTAGTAAAAATGTCATTATGGATCATTTTGACAAGGCTTATGAGCTTGAAAAAGAATTAGAAGCAAAAAATAAGACAGAATTGTTAGCTCTGTTAAAGAGCATTGTCCCGCCTAATGTTTCTTATGTCTTTATTCGTCAAGCAGAAGCTTTAGGTTTGGGGCATGCGGTTTATTGTGCTCGCCCTGTTATTGGTGATGAGCCATTTGCCGTGATCTTGGCAGATGATATGGTCGAAGATGGTACGCGTGGATGTATGGCGCAGATGGTTGAGCTTCATGATAAAAAGCAAGCATCTGTAATAGGCGTTGAACGTATTGATCCTGCACAATCGGCCAGTTATGGAATCGTTAAGATTAATGAGTTCGTAGAAAAATCTGCGCCAATAGAACTAATTGTTGAAAAGCCTAAGCCCGAAAATGCACCATCAAACTTGGCTGTTGTAGGTCGTTATATTTTAACTCCTGCAATTTTTGATAAACTTGAGCACACCGAACGTGGTGCCGGTGGAGAAATTCAATTAACCGATGCTATCGCAAGCTTATTAAAAGATGAAACCGTATTAGCTTATGAGTTTGAAGGTAAGCGTTATGATTGTGGCTCTAAGCTAGGATTTTTAATAGCAACAGTCGAACAAGCATTGCTACATAAAGACTTAAAAGATGACTTTCTAGCCTATTTAAAAGACTTTTGTAAAGAGCATAAGATCTCTTAAGATTAATTTTGAATAAAACTTGCTAAGAATATTAAGTGTTGGTGATTAGCGTTAGTAATGATTAGCCCCTATAAATTATAAGGGCTAATCATTATTTATTGCCTGTCTGCATGGGTCTTGCTTGCAATCTGAAGCATTATCCTTTAACTTAGTCCGACATCCGTAAAGGCTAGGGGTGCTTTTCGTTTCAATAGAGCGTAAGGCTGAGAAATACCCTTTGAACCTGACCCCGGTTAATACCGGCGTAGGAAAGCCCAGACTTCCCCTGCGCCTTGTTTTATTGTTATTGGAGTAAATACATGAGCGCTGTTCTAAATAATACTGCTGAGCCGACAACGGCCAGTAGTGTGAAAATTGATTCCTATCCGGCTTCTGAAAAGATTTATGTACAGGGCAGTCGTCCTGACATTCAAGTACCTATGCGCAAGATAAACCTGTCTGATACTCCCGTACATTTTGGTGCAGTAGAAAAGAATGGCCCGCTTTATGTTTATGATACTTCAGGTGTTTATACTGATCCTAATGTTGAAGTTGATTTAAAGAAAGGCTTAAGTGCTATCCGCTCAGCATGGATAGAAGAGCGTAATGATACTGAGGAATTAACAGGTCCAAGTTCAGAGTTTGGTCGTCAGCGTTTGGAAGATCCTGCTACGGCAAGTTTGCGTTTTGAGCATATTCGTAAGCCACGTCGTGCTAAAGCAGGCGCTAATGTATCGCAAATGCATTATGCAAGGCAGGGCATTATTACCCCGGAAATGGAATTTATCGCTATACGTGAAAATCAAAAAATGGAGGAAATGCGTGATTTATGGAAAGGTCAGCATCCTGGTGATTCTTTTGGTGCAGCGATTCCTGAAGTGATTACCGCTGAATTTGTACGTGATGAAGTGGCTAGAGGCCGTGCAATTATCCCTTGCAACATTAATCATCCTGAGTTGGAGCCGATGATTATAGGTCGCAATTTCTTAGTTAAAATTAATGGTAATTTAGGTAATTCTGCAGTGACTTCATCTATCGATGAAGAAGTTGAGAAAATGCTTTGGGGTATACGCTGGGGCGGCGATACCATTATGGATTTATCTACAGGTAAAAATATTCATGAAACCCGTGAATGGATATTACGTAACTCACCCGTACCTATCGGTACTGTGCCAATTTATCAAGCATTAGAAAAAGTTAACGGCAAAGCTGAAGATTTAACTTGGGAAATTTTTCGCGATACCCTAATTGAGCAAGCAGAGCAGGGTGTGGATTATTTTACTATTCATGCCGGTGTTCGTTTACATCATGTACCGCTTACAGCTAAGCGTATGACTGGTATCGTTTCGCGAGGCGGTTCTATCATGGCGAAATGGTGTTTGGCACATCATACTGAAAGCTTTTTATATACGCATTTTGAAGAAATCTGTGAAATCATGAAAGCCTATGATGTTTCTTTTTCCTTAGGTGACGGTTTGCGCCCTGGTTCTATTTATGATGCTAATGATGCGGCGCAATTTGGAGAACTAGAAACCTTAGGTGAGTTAACAAAGATCGCTTGGAAACATGATATCCAAACCATGATTGAAGGACCTGGTCATGTTCCTTTGCACATGATTAAAGTCAATATGGAAAAGCAGTTGGAAGAATGTGGTGAAGCGCCTTTTTATACCTTAGGTCCTTTAACGACTGATATAGCTCCTGGTTATGATCATATTACTTCTGCTATTGGTGCGGCGAATATCGGTTGGTATGGTTGCGCTATGTTGTGCTATGTTACCCAGAAAGAGCATTTAGGCTTACCGAACAAGCAAGACGTACGCGAAGGTATTGTTACCTATAAAATTGCTGCTCATGCTGCTGATTTAGCAAAAGGTCATCCTGGCGCACAAGCTCGAGATAATGCCATGTCTAAAGCTCGTTTTGAATTCCGTTGGGAAGATCAGTTTAATATTGGTCTTGATCCTGAAAAAGCTCGTGAATTTCATGATGAAACTTTACCCAAAGATTCAGCTAAAGTGGCGCACTTTTGTTCTATGTGCGGCCCTCATTTCTGTTCTATGAAAATTAGTCAGGATGTGCGTGATTACGCGACAGCAAAGGGTATTAAAGATGAAAATGAAGCATTGAAGCAAGGGATGGATGAAAAGTCCAAACAATTCCTCGAAGAAGGCGCTGATATTTATCATAAGGTTTAACAATCGGCTACTAGTTCAATGCGCGCCAGTTTGGCTTAAGCTCTCTTTTAGGTCATAGGTATCTACACAAATAATTGTTAGCATTCCCACGCGAGAACGATAACATTGTGGTGAAGATCGTAGGGGCGTATTGCATACGCCCTTATAAAATAAGCTCTATAACATTGGACTTTCGATGTTGGGCGTATGCAATACGCCCCTACGGTGTTTTTTTATCGTTTCCACGCCGATAAGAAACTTGTGTAGATACCTAT
>TBL_comb47_HYPODRAFT_10007473_pt1 | contig 11454 bp, 8 predicted proteins | sample TroBogypolimnion_40_FD_10682 | JGI IMG/M metagenome (IMG submission 10682) | reverse complement strand
GCGGCCTCAGGGCGGTGCTTTGCCTTGCGTCGGGGGACCAGACCATCAGGACGCGGGATGGCGGTCTGGAAAAAAGCAAGCTCCAGCGCCACCCACTCAATCCGTGGCCCTTTGCGAAACCGCTGCCTGAGCGCATCCGACCTTGCGGCCTGCGGTTGGAGCGCCTAAGCTCCAGGCAATCTCTGGAATATGAAGGCCGCGATTATCTTACTGCTCTGCGTTTTGGCCGCCTCCGCCGCCCCGCGCCCGAACGTGATTCTCATCCTCACCGACGACCAGGGGCACGGCGACTTGGGGTTTCATCAGAACCCGAAGATCCACACCCCAAACCTGGATCGCCTGGCTCGCGAGAGTGTGCGCTTCGAGCGGTTCCATGTCAGCCCGGTTTGTTCCCCAACCCGCGCCAGCCTGATGACGGGTCGGTATTGCTACCGCACGGGGGTGGTGGATACGTATCTTGGGCGCTCGATGATGTTCCCCGACGAGGTGACCATCGCGCAAATGCTGGCCCAAGCCGGCTACCGCACCGGCATTTTCGGCAAATGGCATCTCGGGGACAGTTACCCCATGCGCGCGATGGACAAAGGCTTCCAGGAATCGTTGGTCATCAACGGCGGCGGCCTGGCGCAAGAGGGCGATCCACCCTTCGAGGTTCATCCCGACGGCGCTTACTTCGACCCCTGGCTGCGCCACAACGGCCAATGGGTGCGCAAGCAGGGCTACATCACGGACATCCTCGCGGACGCGGCCCGGGATTTTATCGCACAACCCGACCCACGGCCGTTCTTCATCTACCTGCCATTTAACGCTCCGCACACGCCGTTGCAAGTGCCGGACAAATACTACCAGCATTACCAGAACGCCGACCTCACCGTCCCGCAGGCGGTGGGCCATCCGGTGCGCCGCTCCGATCACGAGACCACGGCGCGCATCTACGCCATGGTCGAGTGTATCGATGACAACGTGGGGCGCTTGCTGGCACGGTTGGACGAACTCAAGCTCGCCGACAACACGATCGTCATTTTCTTGAGCGACAACGGGCCGCAGCAGCCGCGCTTTAACAGCGGCCTGCTCGACCTCAAAGGCAACCCCCACGAAGGCGGTGTGCGGGTGCCCTTCTTCGTCCGCTGGCCAGGCCATTTTCAGGCCGGCCGGACGGTGGACCGGATTGCGGCGCATATTGACGTGGCGCCGACGCTGCTGGAGTTGTGCCAGGCCGCCAAACCGGCCGGGGTGGTTTTAGACGGGCTCAGCCTGGCCCCCTTGTTGAGTGGGGACAGCGCCCTCTGGCCGGATCGCACCCTCTATTTTCAATGGCATCGCGGGAACGCTCCGGAGCTGAACCGCGCCTGCGCCGCGATCTCACAGCATTACAAGCTGGTGCACCACTCGGCGCCACTGCCGCCCTGAAAGCGCCGCCCACCTTCGAGCTCTACGATTACGCCGCCGATCCGCTGGAGATGAAAGACCTCGCCGCCGACCGGCCGGAACTGGTCGCGCAGATGCGGCAAGGATACGAAACCTGGTTCAAGGAGGTGACGAGCACGCGCGACTACCAGGTGCCCTCGCGCATTTACCTCGGCTCGCCCGAGCAAACGGAGGTGCTGCTCACCCGGCAGGATTGGCGCGAGCCCACGGATCAGGCACGCAAGAAACCCGGCCATTGGTTCGTGGACGTGCGCCGAGGGGGGGACTATGCCGTCACCTTGCGCTTCGCGAAGTCCGGCGCGACCGCGGTCGCCACCTTCACACTCGGCTCCCTGAAAATCCAAAAAGACGTGGCTCCCGGTGACACGAACCTCCTCTTGCCCACCGTTCGCTTGCCCGGAGGCCCGGCCACGCTCGAATCCACAATCGAGAGCGCCGGCACCCAGGTCGGCATGAAATACGTCGAACTGAAGTTCCTGCGGTGATTTCCGAGACCGACCGGTGGAACAGCGTGTCGCCGGCGGTTGACAGCGAAGCCGGAACGGTTAGAGTTCGCGAGCGGCAGGGGGTAATCCCTGCACCGAACCGAAAGGGCTGATTTCCGATGGCAGCATGGCAACCGCGAAGCATGACGACCGACCCGGGTTTCCGCCCGGCTGGCCGNTNCGGCTANCCNGNCNGCACNTGGNTAGCGGNNGCCTGCCTGGGCNTCTGGCTGGNGCTGGGATGGGGAACGGCACGGGGCGANGACGCGNCCGGCGCGCTCGCNCAACGCCCCTGGTTCGAGGTCCNNACGACGCACTTTCACACTTACAGTTGCGGCCCGACCCAGGCAGTCGCTCGCCTGNCNGCGCGGCTCGAGCAGTTCCGCGAGGCTTACTCGGGGCTCGCGGGGAACGAGGCCGTGGCCTCGCCCCCCGTGGTGGTGATGGCCTTCCCGAATCGGGCCTTGCTCCAGGGGTTCCTGCCGCTTTACCAAGGCAAACCGGCCAACCTGGCGGCGTTCTTCGCGCGGGGCAGCGACGAGAACCTGATCGTGCTGCATCTTTCCGATTCCGAGCCGGGCGCGCTGGGCAGCATCTTCCACGAGTACTCGCATTTGCTGTTGCGCCGCAATGAGCAGTTCTGGCCGATGTGGCTCAACGAGGGGATGGCCGAGATTTATTCGACCTTCGAGGTGACGGGCAACCATAGCGCTCGCATCGGCCTGCCCCTCGAGGGCCACCTGCGGGTGCTCGCTCACGAGCCGCTGCGGCCGCTGGCGGAATTGTTAGCCGTGACGCGGCAATCCCCGCAATATAATGAGCGCGAGCGCCAAGGGATGTTCTACGCCGAATCCTGGCTGCTGGCGCATTTTCTCATGCTGGGAGACAACCCCGCGCACCAGGCGCAGTTCGGCCTGCTGACCACCTTCCTCCGCCAGGGCCAGTCATCGATCAGCGCCTTCACCAATGCCTTCCACACTCCGTTACCCGTGATCGAGACGCAACTGCGCCGTTACCTGGAGCGCGGCCGATTCGAGCCGTTGCGCCTGGCGGTCAAACCCGACCTCCATGCACTCCAGGCGCTGAGCACCCGCGGCCTAACGCCGGTCGAGGTCCACTTCCGGCTGGGCGATGTGCTCCTGCGCATCGGGCGTCCGGAAGCCGCCGAGTCCTGTTTTCGGGAGGCGCTCCGCCTCGCCCCGGCCAGCCCGCTACCGCTCGAAGGCTTAGGGCTGCTGGCCTCCGAACGCGGCGAATCAGACGAGGCGGTTCGTTGGTTGCGCCAGGCCCGGCAAAACAAGTCGGCCAGCTTTCTGGCCCATTTTGCCTATGCTCGCGAGCGCATGAAGCTCCTGGCCCGGGGTGCGGAAACCCACGACCACATCGAACCGGCGGAGTTAGCCGAGATCCGGACCGAGCTCGATGACTCCTTGAGATTAATGCCCGATTTCGGCCCGGCCCAGCGTCTGCTCGGGATCCTCGACCTGGCCCAGGGAGGAGACCCGGTGGCGGCAGAAAAGCACCTGCGACGCTCCATCCAACTCGAACCGGAGCGCACCGACTACCTGCTCTCGCTGGCCCAAGCACAATGGCTCGGCCGTAATCCGGATGCCGCCCGCCACACGCTGCAGTCTCTTCGCCTCCCTTACGTGGCCCCCGAGGTCCGCGCCCGCGCGGAACAAATGCTCAAAGAAATCGGGGCCCGCTAAAAGCGTCTCAACCGCCCGCGCGCAGCGCCGCAGCGCGGTTGGCGGGCAATTTCCCGAGGTGGAAGACCAGAAATCCATGGAGAAACCGGCGCAACTCGGCGGCTTGGCCGACGGTGGCCTTCAGGAGGGCGATGGTCTTCCAGTCCTCCGCCACCAGGGCGACCGCAATGCTCCGGGCGCCGTCGCCGAGCGAACCGCCCTCCAAGTCGGGTTCCAGTCCCAGGACATGGAGCAGCTTGAGCTCGAAGGCCATCACCATTCTCGGCTGGGCCGGACGCTGGATGAGCGCGTCCAGGAAGCCGTGCATCAGCTCGTAAATCTCCGGCAGCGGCGTCTCGGTCTCGGTGGTCTGCTCGATGAGCGCGGCTGCGTAGGCGGCCTGTTGCAAGGCTCCCAGATCCTGCCTCAAGGGGGCGTGAGTGCCCACGAGGTTCACCTCGCCCAAGACGTGGAGATCCGAGCGCCGGCTGCGCGTAAAACTGAAATCGGCCAGGTAGAAGAGGTCGAGCTTGCCCCGAAACGGGGACTTGGGCCGGTGCGCCCCCTTGGCCACCGTCGCCAGTCGCCCCAGGCTTGGCGTGAGCCAATGGACAATGAGGCTCGTCTCCGTGAGCGGACGTGTGCGCAGAACCAGGCCGGTGGCGGTCTCGACCATGGGCGGCTAACTGGAGGCGGTTACGGGGCGCGGTTTCACCTAGCCAACCTACTCACTCGGTCCCACCGACTCAAGGCGCAACCGATCCGTCAAAAGCAGCCACCCTCGGCAGCCGGCGTAGATCCCCGAGGTGGGTGGCCCTCGATCGCGGGCGCGGGTTGGTGGCAGATTGGTTTCTGCTGGCCAGGGGCGGGGCAAGAACGCTAGGCTAGGTCCAGCGCTAACGAGGCGCGTTCAACTTGTCAATCTGGTCAATCCTATGCGTGGATCAGGCAACCACCTAACCTATCGACCGCGTCGGGCGTCCTCCGCAACCGGGAACGCCGGCGGCGGATCGTGCTGAACCCCATCCGGCCGCGTGAAAGTCTCTTGGATAGGCGGATGGGGCGTCGCCCCGGAATACTTGAAACCTCTGGCAGAGAGTTACCTGACCGGGGCGATCCACTCGTTCCTACCCCCGGTGACAGAGGCGGTGGCCACGGTCGCCCAGAGCGATCGGATCGTGGCCTGGTCGTTAGGCGCCTGGCGCGTCCTGGATTATGCCTGCCGCGGTGGCGTCCTCGCAGGACCGGTAGTCCTGCTGGCCCCGGTGGTGGCCTTTTGCGCGGAAGACCACCTCGGCGGCCGAGTGGCGAGGAGTCAGGTGCGCTGGCTGCGCCGGTGGCTGGAACGTGATCCAGAGGCTGCCTTGCGAGACTTCCGCGAGCGTGCCGGCTTGCCGCCCAACGCTAGCCTCTCCAGCGCCGACCCCAGCCCCATGCCGTACCGCTTGGCGGACCTGCGGGAGGGGCTCGATCGGTTGGCGGCACCACCCTCCCCTGCCCTCTGCGAGTTCGTGCGCGGCGGGTTGCCCGCTCGGTGGCGGGCGTTGACTGGGGACGCCGACCCGCTCCTGGATGGGGTCCAGCTCTGCCGGCTGCTTCCGGGATGCGAACTGGTCCCTGGCGCCAGCCACGAACCCATCTCGTTCTTGACCTCGCTGAAGGGTGGCCGTGATGCGATTTGACGCTTGCGCCAGGACTTACGACGACCATGCCTCCCCGCAGCATGCCTTCGCAGAGCTGGTAGCCGGGTTCATTCGGGCTGACCCAGGGGCGAGTATCCTGGAATTGGGCGCCGGCACCGGTGCCTTGACCCACCACCTGGTCCGCACGATGGGTGCGAAGGTGCAGGCTACGGACGGGTCCCGCGCGATGGTCGAACGAGGCAGCCAGAAAGTGCCCGAGGCCAAGTGGGCCGTCCTGGAGGCGTTTGCGGCCAGGCTCCCTGCCAGCGATCTCCAGGCTTCGTCGGGACTCCTCCAGTGGGCTGTGGATCCGGTCAGCGTCCTGCGCCTTTGGGGGACCGCCCTTACCCCCGCCGGCCGGATGGTCCATGCTTTCCCGTGTCTTCCCTGCCTCGAGGAATGGCGATCGCTTGTCCCTGAGGGGCCGGTCCATTGGCGCGACGAGGCCGCCTGGCGTCAGGTATTTGCGAGCGCGGGGCTCAGCGTTAAACGCGCGCAGGTGTGGACCCTGCGCCCCCGCTTCCCTTCGGCCCTGAACCTGGTCCGCGCGATGCACCTGAGCGGCGTCACCGGCCAGGTGCGCCTCGGCCCGGGCCGGCTTCGCCAGGCCATCCGCTCTTACGATCAACGCTTCCGCCAGGCGCAAGGCGTGTACGCCACCTGGGTTTGGATGGCCGTCGAGGCCACCGTCTGACCGAACCACCGCAACAGAAAGGGCCTGAGCGGCCGCTTCCGGTCACTCAGGCCCGACGAAAGGCGAGGCTTTCGCCTCGGCTCAGGTCATCCCATTAAGCGCCCATGCCGTCTTCGAAGGAGCCGGCGGCGATGGGGAAACAGAGGTTGTCGCGAACGTATTGGATGCCGTTGGCGGAGGTGGCATCGAGGTCGCGATAAGCGCTTTCGGCTTCCACCACCAGCGGCGCCGACTTGGTGCCCATCACCTGGCAATAACGTTGCGGGTAGCCGCTATGGATGAGCAGTTCCGCATAGCGAACCATGTTCAGGTCGCCCGACGGGATGTCGACGAACTGCATGGCGCGTTTTTGCCAGCTCGGCTCCATCATGCGCAGCGGAATTCCACAACGGATGGTGAAATTCTTGACATGGCAGGCGTAGATGCGCGGGGCCACCTTGAGGAACCGGGTTTCCCAGCACTCGCCTTCCCAGCAGTGGGACGGGTCGGCATTGACGCCCAGGCATTTGTCACCACCGCAGATCTCCACGAGCATGTTGAAGTCATCCGCGCACATGGCCGCGGTGCCCGGGTGAATCTCGTGGGCAAGAATGATGCCCAGCTTATTGGCGTGCGCCCGGATCTTGGCGGTCTTGTTCACAAACCGCTCCTGGCCTTCTTTGATCAGGTCAAAATCGCCGCCCTTCCAAAACCCCCAAGGATACCCGGTGGCAAGTTCCCAGCCGAAGGCCACACCCCAGAACATGGGCACGATTTTCACGCCCAACTCAGCGCACAGATCCAGCAACTTCAGCGTGTAGTCCTCGGCCCAGGTCTCAATCTCCGCCACCGATTTCTTCGCGACGTCGGCGGGGATAAAGGGACGGATGGTGGGACTGCCGGTCCAGGCGGTGGTCTGCACCCAAATCGGGCAGTGCGCCGAGACGCCGTCCAAACTCAGCTTGGCCTTGGAAAAGGCGCTCTTGATTTCTTTGGCGCTCTTGAAGCCCTTGTCGCTTTGGAGCATGAAGTTGGAGGGCTGAGCTCCGGCAGCACCGGATTTCGCGGCGTAATCCAAAAACTGGGCCAGGGACTTCGCGCCGTGCTGGGCACCTTCGATACTGGGGTGGAAACAATTGTTCGGCATAGAATCTTGGTTAGGAATTGAAAGTATGTTTATTCACGAACTGCCTGACAAATATCGGCATCACGCCGGGAGCGCAAGCGGATTTTTCCGGGGAATTCCGTTTTGTTTGCCTCGCGGGCTCTCCGGAAAGAGCTTGAGCCGTAACCAGCGAGTTTTCCCGTGGCTCAGGGTTGCTCGGCCGGCGCCGGGAGGTTGGTATGCGTCGCACTCGCGGACCAGCGGAGCAGGACAAACTCGTTGGTATAAGGGGGGGTAGCGCCAACATGCCAGAGGCGAAAACCGTAGGGATGAAAGTCGAAGTTTAAACTGGTGGTCTCCGACTGCACGATCTCCATGCCGAAATAGTCGGTTCGACGCGTTCGGTGGGAATGGCCGGCCAAATAAGCCTGGACACCGCACCGGTGGCAGAGTTCCAACACCTCCCGTCGCTTTCGGATCGGCAGATTGTCGTGACCGTCTGGTTCGTCCGGCGTCATGGAAAACACCGGGATATGGCCGATGACGAAGAGCCGCCGTCCTTGGGCCGCCGCCGTCTCGAGCGTGGCGCGAAACCAGGCATCATGCCGGTCTGACTCACCCGGCACCTCGACCTTCCAAAGCTGCGTGTTGACGAACACAAACACCGAGTCGCCCTGTTCGACCGAAAAATAATCGCGGCCCATCACGTCGCGGTAAAGGGCCAGGGATTGGGCCGTCGGGAGGTCTCGCACATCATGATTGCCCGGCGCGCAATAACAGGGCATTTGGAATTTGGCCTTGGCGGCCAGAAAATCTCCCAGCGATCTCCGGTTCGGCTTGTTCACCAAGTCGCCGCAGATAAATACGAAATCGGGCTTGAGCGCGTTGATCTGGGTTACCGCCTGGTCGAACCGAGAAGCATCCGCCGCGTAGTCCACCATCCCAAACTGAGGATCGCACATCTGCACGATCGTCCAGGGCTGGTTGGCCGTCGGAGACTGACCCTGCCCCACCGAAGCGCAGCCCACCACCCAAGCGAGCAGCCCGGCAACCAGCAAAACCGAGCTCGCACTTCGACCCGCGCCGCACCAGCCACGATCAACCCTTCGGCCCGCGGCCCCGTCGATGGCCAAAATGACCCGGGAAGGCGAAACTCGCCGCATCTCATGCTTGAATCCTGTCATATTCCGCCCCGAAGATACCCCGGGCGGCGCGGACTCGCACCAAGTTTTCTTTAGCATTGCAGGTCAACTACTTACAAGTGACGCCTGGTTCCAAGCTTGACTAAAACCGATTTTCGCGTATTCTACGGCGCTCTAGGAAATTCAAACACGAATTGGAATCATGAAATCGAACACTGGCACGAATTCAAGCAAGAAGAAGTCGAAGACAGCCGCGAGCGCTGGAAACATGGTGGCACCGGCCGCCGTCAAGGCTCCGACAGCGCCTTCGACGCCCGCCCCGGCTCCTGTGGCCAAGCCGAGCCTCGCGGCGCCCGCAGTGACCAAGGCGCCGGTTATCCCCGTGGCAACCCCGGTGATCGCTCCTGCCGCCGTTCCCGCCGCCGCTCCCATCAGCGTGCCGGCCGCCCCGAAACCCGCAGTGGTGACGAAGCCGGCACCAGCCCCCACGCCGGTCGTAACGCCCAAACCTCGCGCGACGCCCGAAGTGGTAGCAGTTGAATTCAGTTTCTTTGACCCAGTGGCCACGCGAGTCACGCTGGCTGGGGACTTTAACCACTGGTCACCCGAGACGGTGGCGTTGAAACGACAGGGCGACGGACTCTGGCAGGCGACGGTTTCGCTGAAGCCGGGCAAGCACCAATACAAGTTCATCGTTGACGGCGCTTGGGTGCATGATCCCAAGGCGAAGGAAAGCCGAGCCAACGAATTTGGCACGCTCAATTCCGTCATCGAAGTTCGGCTCTAAGGGGCCATCCGTTAGCGGCGGAATGGCGGTGGTGAAGGGCTTCGTCGCCCTTCCGACACAGCCCTTTCGCGAGGAGTGGACCGCGCTTCAGGGTCCCTGTCGGTAGCCGCGGTAGAACTGCATCCGCGGCGCGGAACCACCGTTGCCGGTGAGCACCTGCATCACATTGGTCTGCACGAAACTGGCCGCGGTTTGCCACTGGTTGCCCGTGAGCCCCGGGGCGCTTTGCACCACGTAACTCGTGCCCGGAACGCCGTAGAGCATGAGCACGGGGACGGAGTCGGGGCCCACCGCAGCTTGGAGCAACGGTTCCGAGGCTGCCACCACCACCTGCCCCGCCAACCCCGACGCGTTGCCCACCGGTTGCCCGTCGACGCTCGTGGCCAGAACATTCCCCACCACTAGCGGCACGAAGGCGGAGTGGGTGCCCAACGCCTGGAAACACACCTCCGCCACCGTCGCCGGCCCTTCCAACGACCGCCCGGCCAGCGACCGTAACTCAAACCGCGCCTCCGTGGGGGTGGCGAACTGGAGCACGGCGGCTCCGACCGCCACATTCGTCGAACTAATGGACCAGTTGCCCAACCGATTCGAGGGGAACCGCAACGTCACCTGCAGGTCGCTCAACGCCACGCTGCTGACCAGGTTCACGGGCACACACGCGGTTTGACCGGTGGGCACCGCCACGGAACCCACACCCACCTGCGCACACTCACCCACGATCACCTGAAAGGTCATCGAATTGCTCACCGACGGGTTCTGGATGACGGTCGCCCAGATGGTAATCGGGTTGGTGCTGCTGCCCTGCTCGCAGGCCGGCGTCCAGGTGAAGATGCCGTCTTGGGTAATATACGACCCCGGCGGATCCCTCGGGTCCAGGCTGAAAAACACCGGGGAGTTGGCCTGGTTGGTAATGGCTGCGGTGCTGCCAACCGCCACCAGCAACGCGTTAACCGGCGCGATCACTGGGAGCGGCACCACCGGCGTGGTGAAACTGACATCGCTCCCGATTGCGGTCCCGGCCGTGTTATACGCCACGGCCTGGTAGTGATAGGTCAGGTTGGGCTGGAGTCCCTGGAGGTACAAGGCCACGTCCTGCGGCACCCCCAGGCTCTGGGTCAACTGCACACTCGGCGTCTGGTGATCGTAGTTGGTGGTCGCGCCCCAACGGAAATACACCGTCGTCAAGCCGTTGTGCGGGTTGACCAGGGCGTTTAACGTGGGGGTCACATTATTGGTGGCCACGCCGGCAAGGGTGGTCACCGCCGGCGCACTGACCGCCGCGCCATAGGTGATGGTGTAGGACCCCGTGGAGTCGTAATCCAACAGATGCACCAGGCTTTGCGGCTGGGGCGGGACCATGTGGACCCGCTGCGGCGTCTGCCACACATTTGGCCCCACTAACAGGTTCACGCCATCGGAGCGCTGCACGCTCGAGATGGTCATTGCCCCACCGCTCGGGTCGGGAAACTCCAGATACACCCACCCGGCAGGCGCCGAGACGCTCACCGTCAGGTTGGACTGCGTCCCCGACAGGACGCCATTCAGAGTGACATTGGTCAGCGGCGTAACGGGGAAAACCGGCCCGGCGCTCGAATAGAGATTGTTGGGCAGCCCATCCACATTCGTGCTGTCGTTCACCAGAAAGTCCGGTATCCCATCATCACTGGGCACCGTGATCCTCACAATATGGTTCATCGCGTGAATCTTCACGCTGTCCACTAGTGAGACGTTGGTCGCCCCCAGCGAATCCACATGCCGGAAGGTGGCATCGTATTTGATGAAGTCCCCTTCCAAGGTCGAGGTCATGAGCCACACGCCCACGGCCTCACTGTGCGGCTGGATCGCCCCCAGATCCATGGTCAGCGACGGGGAAACCGCCACATTGGTTCCCGCCTGCGAACCGATCAACTCGAAGCTGATGATCAGCCCGTTGGAGTTGCCAATGATGGTCGGTTGGGCCGAGGTGATAGTAAAGTCGTTCGCTACCCCCAAGCCGTCGTTGCGCACTAGAATTCCCAGCCCAAACGGAATGGATGGCTCCGCTTGCGGTGTGAACGGACCGTCGCTGTACACGTTGTGCTCCAGGAAGTAATCGACATTCAGGATCGGACTGGGCAGGACCGTGATGGGCACGGGGAACAGGGGAATGACCACCAACTCCCCGTTCAAGGTGTACGAGAGGTTACCACCGATGGCGAACTGCGTCGGGCCGGTCGGTGCGGCATTGGTGGTGGGTATGATGGTCCAGGCCGCCGTGCCCGAGGCCCCGCTACCGAGAGTCCCGGTGCCATCCACCGCGTTGAGGCCGGTCAACTGCGGCGGCACGATCTCAAACAACCCAGGGGCCGGGTTGCCGGAGGCATCCACCGGGTTGATCGTCACCCGGAGGTCGCTGATGGGCGCGCCCGCGTTGTTATTGAGCTGGAGGGTGCCCTTGAAGGCGTCCCGCATGATGACAGCG
>TBL_comb47_HYPODRAFT_10007471_pt1 | contig 11458 bp, 11 predicted proteins | sample TroBogypolimnion_40_FD_10682 | JGI IMG/M metagenome (IMG submission 10682) | reverse complement strand
TTTAAATAATTTTCTGTCCTGACCCGGCTTTCATGAACCTTCTTATCTTCTTAAAGCTATCCCAGCTTCAATTCTTGTAGTTCGTTCTCTTTCCTTCTCAATATCTTCAATGAACTTTATGCAATCTTATCTGTTCACTCACCCCAATTTTTTCTGGCGAAAGTTCGGCAAAGGTAATTCAATTTTTCGAACCGCAATAATAAATTTTGCTTTTTTTAAATCTATTCCCTTTTCCTGCTTTTCCCTCAAATCTCTCAGTGAACGCCGACCCCTTCTCGCTAAAACAGCTCCCTGAAATCGTGGTGCAAATGTAAAAGGTTTTTTAACACCTAAACCAAGTATTGCAAAAAAAAATCAATAAAAATTTCATGCCCGTTTAAATGACTATATTTTAAAACAATACAAATATTTAAACAATTCTAAAAGGGAGATATTGAGGGAAAACAATAAATAATCACATCAAAAGTCCGCCAGATTTTCAACAACTTCAGCCGAATAAATACTGTTTCAATTAAAAACAGTGAACATCTTAAATGAAAAATCAGAATAAAAGCTTCAAAACAAAGAAGAACATATTTTATTTGTCAAATATGCTATTTTTACACACTCTAAAAAATGTAAATAAAGTGCCTAATTGTGTAGTAATTATTCCAACGTACAATGAGAAGGAGAATATCGAACAGATAATCCTGAAAGTATTCACTCTTGATTCCGATTTTAACATCCTTATAATAGATGACAATTCTCCGGACGGGACTGCTGAAATAGTAAAAGGTCTAAAGAAGAAATTCAACGACCGGCTGTTTTTAATTGAGCGAGCAGGTAAATTAGGGTTAGGTACTGCTTACCTTGCAGGTTTTAAGTGGGCTTTGGAGCACCATTATGAATATATCTTTGAGATGGATGCCGATTTTTCGCATGATCCGAACGATCTTTTGCGTCTTAAAGAAGCTAGTCAAAACCAGGGAGCCGACCTTGTCATTGGGTCGCGCTATATAACAGGTATTAATGTCATTAACTGGCCACTGAAACGGGTTCTAATGTCCTATTTTGCATCGGTTTTTGTCCGTAAAATCACCGGAATGCATATTATGGATACGACAGCAGGTTTCATCTGCTATCGTTCTACGGTACTGGAAACCCTTAATGCTGAGAATATAAGGATGAAAGGGTATGGATTTCAGATTGAAATGAAGTTTAAAACCTGGAAATATGGATTTAAAGTTGTGGAAATTCCAATTATTTTCACCGATAGGAAAGAAGGTACCTCGAAGATGAGTGGTGGAATTTTTGGAGAGGCCTTCACCGGAGTTATAAAAATGAAATTAGCCAGTTATTTCCATAATTATACGAGGAAACCAACCCTGAAGTCCAAGAATTAAGCGAACAATCAACTAATTATAATCCCAATAAAATTACCAATAAAAAGAGGAATGAAATTCTATTGATTCATAATTTTTAGTTAATTTCACTCCATAAAAGATGACTGCCACATTAATACTAAACTATTTTTAAATAATCATGAGAGACATCGTCATCAAAGACGCCAGAGTTATCAACGAGGGTAAAATCCTTAGAGATACAAGTATTCTTATCCGAAACGGTATAATTGAAAAAATATTCAGGGATGAAGTCCCCGCGAACATCCTGGCTCAGGCTGACGTAATTGATGCTTCGGGCAAATTCCTTCTTCCAGGCATCATCGATGATCAGGTTCATTTCAGAGATCCGGGGCTCACCCACAAGGGGGATATTGAGACAGAGTCTAAAGCAGCAGTAGCCGGAGGGATTACTTCATTTATGGAGATGCCAAATACTATTCCGCAGGCGGTTACGCAGGAGTTGCTTGAACAAAAATACACCCGGGCATCTGAAGTATCGCTTGCAAATTACTCCTTTTATATTGGGGCGACCAATGACAATCTGGAGGAGCTGTTAAAAACGGACCCCACAAATGTATGCGGAATAAAAGTGTTTATGGGATCATCGACCGGGAATATGTTGGTTGATAACGCTGAAACGCTTTCTGCTCTTTTCTCCAAGTCAAAGATGCTCATTGCGACTCATTGTGAGGACGAACAAATAATTCAGGCAAATATCGCTCTGGCACGAGAGAAATATGGAGAAGAGGTTCCAATGAGCGAGCACTCCAAAATCAGAGACACTAATGCCTGTTTTAAATCTACATCCAAGGCGGTGGAGCTGGCTAAACGGTTTGGCACAAGGTTGCATGTTTTGCATCTTTCTACTGCCGGAGAAATTGCCCTATTTGAAGCCGGACCGGTGAAAAGCAAAAAAATCACGAATGAAGTTTGTGTTCACCATTTGTGGTTCACCGAATCAGACTACGAAAAGAAAGGCACCTATATTAAATGGAATCCGGCAATCAAATCGGCCAATGACAAACTGGCACTTATGAAAGGTTTAAATGATAATCGGATAGATGTTATTGCCACAGATCACGCCCCCCATACACTCGAAGAAAAAGATCAGACTTACTTTAAAGCACCATCAGGGGGCCCCCTGGTTCAGCATTCGCTGGTTGCCATGCTGGAAATGAGCCGTAACGGTAAGATCTCAATGGAGAAAGTCGTGGAAAAGATGTGCCATGCCCCTGCCGATTTATTTGGAATCGAAAAACGAGGGTATATCAGGAAAGGATATAAAGCTGATCTTGTCCTTGTTGACGCAGCCCGATGGACGGTCTCCAAAGATAATATCCTCTCCAAATGCGGTTGGTCTCCATTTGAAGGCGAATCATTTTATTATTTTGTGAATCAAACATTTGTAAACGGAAATCTCGTTTATGAAAACCATAATCCAAATACTTCAGGAACTTTTCATGAAGAGATCAAGGGGGATAGACTCACCTTCAACCGGAATCCGTCTTAGAAACGCTCTTATCTTAGTGTTTTTTCTCTGTACAGCAAGAGCTTGCCACAATCCTGTAAAGGAATTTTATCCGAATGGAAAGTCATTTGGAAAGGTCATTTATGATACCTTTATCATCAACCGCGATTCAACAGATTCCTGGGGAGCAGAGAGTCTTGCCGGCCTTAATCGTAATGCTTTGATTGACCAGATTTTTGATGAGGTTTATAAGGGAAGGGTAATTCCATCCGACTATTTTACAAATAAAAGAATATCTCTGGCTCAATTAAAAAAAATGGAAACAGATGGGGAGTTTTCCAGAAAAAACATCAGTAAAATCAGGTTTGAAGAACAATGGCTTTGGGATATGGAAAAGTCTGAAATGCAGAAACAAATAATATCAATGGCCATAGCTTATGAGGTGTATGATTTTTCCGGCAATTCCCGGGGTCAGAAGCCAATTCTCAAGCTGGTTTTCGAAAAAAAATGAGAAACGTCTTCTACTTCATTAGAAATCTAGCCGTTGTCCGGGTTCTTTGTGCAACATAAACAGTTCTGTGACTTGTCATCTGGCTGATAACCTCCTCTGTATAATACCTTATTGTCAATAATTCCAGGCCTTCGTTGTAATGAACGACAAATTTTCTTTTTAATTCACTGATTAACTGGTCAAAACCCCTCTCTGGCCGATCAAAAGCCACTGAGAAATTCATAGCTGATTGCTGAACAAGGTCAACCTTTATCCGATACAGCGCAAAAAGCCTATAAATCCTGCTGATGCTTTCCTCCGCAATAAATGAAAAATCAATAGGTGAAATAGTAACCAGGATAACATCTTCCTTTAAAATAAAGACTGGAACATAGTTCATGATGTGATCAATTTTACAAATCACTGAACCTTGTTCGAGCGGTTCGCTAAACGACCGCACATAAAGTGGAATATCTTTTTCAACCAATGGCTTCATCGTCTTTGGATGAATGACCTTTGCTCCATAATAAGTCATCTCAACAGCTTCCCTGTAGGAAAGCATATCCAGCTTTTGAGTCGCACTAAATTTGTTTGGATCTGCATTCATAATTCCCGGAACATCCTTCCAAATAGTAACGCTCTCTGCATTTAATATATTTGCAATGATTGCGGCGGAATAATCCGAACCTTCGCGGCCTAATGTTGTAGTCTGATCAGTTATAGTAGCTCCAATGAATCCTTGAGTCAGGTATAGACGATTCTCCTCAAAGTTAAATTGTGACCGGATCAATCCGGAAGATAGCGACCAGTCAACATTCCCTTCTCTCCAGGTGGCATCGGTTCGCAGTACATGTCTGATGTCCATCCATTGATTGGCCATGCCAATTGTATTAAGATAGACGCTTATAATCTTAGTTGACAAGATTTCACCGAAAGAGACAATCTGGTCATATTCAAAATCGTAATCAAGGGAAGGGTTATGCCCGAGCCGGGCTTCAAGTTGTTCAAAAACTGCTTCAATTTCCAGGTGCTCAATAATTGAAAAACCATCAAGAAGAGCGGAGAAGATCTCAAGATGAAATAGCCTTAACTGATTAAAGTTAATTACTACTTCTGCCCAATTTCCATTAAAGTAGTTCTTTGTCAACGCCTCAAGAGCATTTGTCGTTTTCCCCATTGCAGAAACCACCACGACTAACTTTTCGTCATATCCGTTCAAAATAGAAGCCAGATTTCGCACACCCGCAGCATCTTTAACAGAGGCTCCTCCAAACTTGAATATCTTCATCTATAAGATTTTATAAATTAGATCCTAACACTTATTAAAGCGACAAAATTATTAAAACTACGGTTGATAAAAGTCAAAGAACCAAAATAAATAGTAATATTCAGCAAACGTTGGTAATTAGTTAGTGGTCCATGACAAGGATCCCATTAAAATCATCTCTAAGTCTAACTATTTTTTCCGAAAAAACAAAAAAATATATTTCGTATCTTTGTCGTCCCCAAAAGGGAGCTCCAAGAGTACAAATAACTATAAAACAATTTAATGGCATATATAAACGAAAATTACTTAAAATTAAAAGCCGGATATTTATTTCCCGAAATTGGTCGCAGAGTAAGAGAATTTGCAGCTGCAAATCCCGACAGTCAAATTATCAGAATGGGAATCGGGGATGTTACACAACCATTAACCCCGACAATTCTGAAAGCTTTTCATGATGGGGTAGCGGAGATGGGGAAGAAAGAGACTTTTAAAGGATACGGTCCTGAACAAGGATATGATTTTCTGCGCGAAGCAATTGCCAGGAACGATTATCAGTTGCGTGGAGTAGCCATTTCTTCTGACGAAATTTTTGTATCTGATGGTTCTAAATGTGATACAGGAAACATTCAGGAAATATTTGGGAATGAAAATATTATTGCAATTTGCGATCCGGTATACCCTGTCTATGCCGATACCACGGTTATGTCAGGAAAAACCGGAGTTTGCCAGGCGAACGGTTATTTCGACAACATCGTTTATATGCCATGTAATGAGGCAAATGGATTCATCCCTGAGTTACCGGGTACAAGGCCCGATCTGATTTTTTTATGCTTTCCGAATAATCCGACAGGAACCGTTGCCACCAGAGAGGTCCTGAAAAAATGGGTTGACTATGCCATTGCCAACAAGAGCATAATTCTCTATGATGCAGCCTATGAGGCTTATATAACAGATGAGTCTATTCCGCATTCCATCTTCGAGATAGAGGGGGCAAAAAATGTTGCGATTGAATTCAGGAGCTTTTCAAAAACAGCGGGTTTCACAGGTACCAGGTGTGCTTTTACCGTAATTCCGAATGAACTTGTTGCCTACGATCAGCAAGGAACTTCTGTTGCAGTTAAACCGCTCTGGATGAGACGTCATACTACCAAATTCAACGGGGTGTCCTATCCGGTACAAAAAGCAGCTGCCGCAGTCTATTCAGAAGAAGGTAAAAAAGAGGTAAAAGCGCTTATTCGTTATTATCTGGAGAATGCACGATTAATCAGAGAAAGTCTCACAAAATCAGGTTATACTGTTTTTGGAGGGATAAATGCACCCTATGTATGGGTTAAGACCAAAAACAACCTAACCTCATGGGAATTCTTCGATAAATTACTTAATGATAGTCATGTAGTCGGTACTCCCGGATCAGGATTTGGTCCATCAGGCGAAGGTTATTTTCGCTTTTCTGCCTTTGCCGATCGTGAAAATGTAATTCAGGCAATGGAACGAATTAAAAACCTCACCTTCTAAAAACAACCTATAACTGGGAAATTGCATCTTCCCACTGTATCGTAATGGCGGAATCCATTTTAATCAGGAGATCCCTCAACTACATTTAAATTTCAAAAGATCAAAGAAACAATAAATGGCAATAAAAAAATTTATAACTGCTGCATTAATTCTGCTTTTTTCAGCCGGATTTCAGTTCAAGGCCCATTGCCAATTGTTCTTCCCTGAAGATATGGTTAATGTTAAAGGGCAAGTCATTGATGAAATAACCAAGGAGGGTGTAATAAATGCACAGGTTCTCAATATGCGGGTTCGGGGTGGCACGATGACAGATGCCTTTGGTAAATTCTCAATCCAGGCGGATCCAATGGACACGCTCACTTTTAAATCCCTTAATTACAAAGAGAAAAGAGTTCCTGTAAGTGCGATTTTCGCTGGCGAGAATGGGATACCTAAAATCACTATGTCACCGACAAGAATTCTTCTTGACCAGGTTGAAATCAATAGTGCCGCACCAAAAATAAATTTGTATGGAGTTCCCACCGGAAAGTCTTCAACCGTTCCGCAAGAATTACGAAGCGATTATTTCGGAACCAGACCAAAGAACATCACTGCAGTTGTCAAACCAATATCTTTTTTATCGTATTACCTTAGCAAAGATGAAAAAGAAAAAAGGACGGCCCTGTCGGCCATCCATACAGAAAAGGACTGGCAAATCCTTTCTCTGGTTTACAATAGAGAGGTCATTCAGAAAATATCAGGTTTTCAAGGTGATGCGTTGGACGATTTCATGCTTTATTGCAATGCTTTTAACAAGCTTCCAACTAACGCAACTACTTACGAAGTGGAACAACGAATCCGTGAGCTGCTTATCGAATATAATGAAAAACAGTCAAAAACAAAAAAGCCTTCATCCTGATCCCTAAAGATATGGGTTTAACAATAAATAGCCGATCCTAAAAAAGAGCCATTGGAAATCAATAAAACGATATTAGGGATTGATCCCGGATCAAATATCATGGGATATGGCGTGCTTAAAATTACGAAAAGCAGAGCTGAGGTTGTCGCACTTGGTGTGATAAAAACTTCCGGATTTTCGAGCCATTATCAAAAATTAGGCCATATTTTTGACCGTACACTTTATCTTGTCGATGAATATAAGCCGGATGAAACTGCGCTTGAAGCCCCGTTTTTCGGCAAAAATGTCCAATCCATGCTGAAGCTTGGACGTGCACAGGGGGTTGCCATGGCGGCTTCTCTTTATCGCAACATCCCTATCTTTGAATATGCGCCGCTTCGAATTAAACAAGCCATCACCGGGAATGGCGCTTCTACAAAGGAGCAGGTCGCCTATTTTTTAAAGCAAATGTACAATCTTGAAATAATGCCAAGCGATCTTGATGCAACAGATGGTTTAGCAACTGCAGTGTGTCACTTCCTTCAATTAAAAAATCCGGTTGCAACTGATACTATTAAAAATTGGGGGGAATTTATCAGGAAAAACCCAGGAAGAGTAAAATAGTTTCAAACTCAAACAAATTGAAGGGCTATTTTGGTTGAAATCTCCAAAAATTCATCAGAAGTGAGTTTTAATTTGGGCTTTAAGAAATTGATATCACTTTCACTGTTCAATGGGATAAGATGAATATGCGCATGAGCCACTTCCAGCCCCAGAACAGCGACACCAACTTTTTTGCAGGAAATTGCTTTTTTAAGTGCCTGGGCGACCCTTTTGGAAAAGAGCATAAGCCCAACAAAATCGAGATCATCCAGATCAAATAAATAGTCCGTTTCAACCTTTGGAATCACCAAGACATGACCAACAGCAATCGGGAAAATATCTAAAAAAGCAAGATAATTACCCTCTTCCGCAACTTTAAAACATGGAATTTCACCCGACACTATTTTGGAAAAAATACTTGCCATATGCACGCATATTATTCGATTAAATACCTAATTCAATATTAATAATCTCAAAAGGAATTATACCGGATGGAACTTTAATCTCAACTGTGTCACCAATCCTCTTCCCCAAGAGTCCCTGGGATATAGGTGTATTTACACTTATTTTTCCAATTTTCAGATCCGCTTCATGTTCTGAAACGATAGTATAAGCCATTGTCGAATTGTTTTGCTTATTTTTGATCGTAACCTTGTTCATAATCTGAACCACGTCAGTTTCAATCTTCGACTGGTCTATAATCCGGGCACTGGCCAACTGGCTTTGCAACATGGCAATCTTAGCCTCAAGCATACCCTGAGCGTCCTTTGCTGCATCGTATTCTGCATTCTCGGAAATATCCCCTTTCTCTATCGCTTCCCCAATATTTTTGGAAATAGCAGGCCTCTGGATATTGACCATTTGATCCAGTTCTGACTTAAGCTTCTTTAAGCCTTCGGCAGAAATATAATTAATTTTGCCCATTTGATATAAATTTTTGCTGATATGACATAAAAAACAAGAAGAACTCCGGTGTGCCAGAACTCTTCCTGATCTGAATAAATACAAATTTAAAAATATTCTTTGAGAAATGTGCACAAATATGGCCGAAAAAAATTGGGTTCTCCATTTTAGCATCTTTATTCATTCGCAACAAGGTATATTCTGCAGCTTTCTTTAAGCCCAACTCAAGATTAATATCTGACAATTAAACACTTTAGAATTCATAACAAGAAGCTAATCAATATATTTAATGACATAATTCTACTCATACTATCTTCTGAAATAATGATTGTTTATAATTTAGACTATAATTTCTCACCTACAGATACCTGCAGAAATTTGACAAAAATTATATCTGTTTTGCGTATCTTTGTATTCAATAAAACAAATAAAATGGATCGTTGTAAGTGTATTTTCAACGTAAGAATCACATTCGTACTGCTATTGATTTATACGATATTTGGTTGTGGCAAGAACCAGAATGCTTTTTTGCCAACTGTGCAGGTAAATATTTCGCTGACACCCTACGAATTTAATTTTATAGAGATCTCAGGGAATTCAATAGAGTTCCTGCATCAGGGATATAATGGGAATGGGATTATTTTATCCTGTTCTAATCCAGATCCAAGCGCACCTCAGTTTTATGCTTACGATGCCACCTGTCCCTATGAAAAGGATTATTCCGGAGTAATTGTGCTTACCCCGGTCAAAAATTATACATCGTCTCCAAATACGATATTCAGTAGCGGTTTTATCGGTACTTGCAACAAATGCGGATCTACTTTTAATTTAATGAATGGCGGCCAGGTAACCGGAGGTCCGGCAACTCATTTTCTTGAGAACTACAATGTCCTTTCCGGAAATGGAACAATAACCATAACAAACTAGAAATCAGTACTAATTCACTGATAATCAAACGAATATTCACATTTCCGGGTTTAATGCATAGGCATTTAAAAGGAAGTGTTAATAAATACCTGATCAGGTAATTATTAACGCTTCCTTTTATTATCGATTTAAATTCCTTTAATACCTGTAATGCTCAGGTTTGTATGGACCATTTGGAGCTATTCCCAGATAACCGGCTTGTTCCTCTGTCAGTACAGTCAGTTTAACACCCAACTGATCAAGATGAAGTCTGGCAACCTCTTCGTCAAGATGTTTTGGCAGTCTGTATACACCGATTTCGTATTGCTTATTCCATAATTCCAATTGTGCCAAGGTCTGGTTTGTAAATGAACTGCTCATAACAAATGAAGGATGACCAGTTGCACATCCCAAATTAACTAGTCGACCTTCGGCAAGCAAAAAAATCGCATGGCCATCCGGATAGACATATTTGTCAACCTGTGGTTTAATATTGATTTTTGTTACGCCGGGCCACTTTTCGAGACGGGAAACCTGAATTTCGTTATCAAAATGGCCGATGTTGCAGACAATGGCCTGATCTTTCATAGCGGCCATGTGTTCTCCGGTAATAATATCAAGATTTCCAGTAGTTGTAACAAAAATATTTCCTTCAGGAATTGCTTCCTCCATAGTTTTAACTTCAAAACCTTCCATAGCGGCCTGCAAGGCACAGATCGGGTCAATTTCTGTCACGATTACCCGGGCGCCATATCCACGCATCGACCGGGCAGAACCTTTGCCTACATCACCATACCCTGCAACAACGACAACCTTACCAGCAATCATAACGTCGGTTGCCCGTTTGATGCCATCAGCAAGCGATTCGCGGCAACCATAAAGGTTATCAAATTTCGATTTTGTAACTGAATCATTTACATTAAAGGCAGGGAATAGCAATTTACCTTGCTCCAACATCTGATAAAGCCGATGGACTCCGGTTGTTGTCTCTTCAGATACCCCTTTAATCACCTTTGCCTGGCGATGCCAGCGACTGTTATCTGAAGTAAGCACTTGTTTAAGAATCTTATTCAATTCCTTTTCATCTTCGGCACTAACTTCTTCATCCAGAATTTTAGAATTGTCTTCCGCTTCATATCCCCGGTGAATCATCATGGTCGCATCCCCACCGTCATCGACAATCAATGTTGGACCCAGGCCCTCACCAAAGTCAAGAGCACGCTCAGTGCACCACCAATATTCAGACAATGATTCCCCCTTCCATGCAAATACCGGAACACCAGCCTCAGCTATTGCAGCTGCAGCGTGATCCTGAGTGGAAAAGATATTGCAACTGCACCACCTCACTTTTGCCCCCAAATCCACCAGTGTTTCAATCAAAACAGCCGTTTGAATAGTCATATGAAGAGATCCCATGATCCGGGATCCTTTTAATGGCTCAAGCTGATCATATTTCTTACGAAGTGCCATCAAACCCGGCATCTCTTTTTCTGCTATTTCGATCTCCTTCCTGCCAAATGCAGCCTGGGAAATATCCTTAACTTTAAAATCTACTTTTTGAATATTCATTTTAAGATTGTATTTAAATATTATTTACTAAAAACAAAGCTACTGAAAAATCCCCTTTGCAAGTATATCCATGGCCATAACCTTATCCTTTAAAAGCTGATCTCTTAACAGATCAATTCCGTCAAATTTTTGCTCATTACGAATCTTTTCAACGAACAGGAGAGTTATATCTGAATTATATATATCCTCATCAAAATCAAAAATATGCACTTCAATTGATTTATGGTCTGCATTATGATTTACCGTTGGGCGCATACCAATATTTAGCATCCCTTTCAAAACCTGGCTGCCGGTCTCAATCGTCACCGCGTAAACGCCATCCGCCGGGACCAGTTTATGACAATCATAAGTATCAATATTTGCGGTTGGAAACCCAATTTTTCTGCCTAGCTGGTTACCTTCAATCACCTTTCCCGATAAGGTGTAGTGATAACCGAGAAAGTGGGTTGCTCTTGAAATGTTGCCTTCTTCGAGTGCC
>TBL_comb47_HYPODRAFT_10007469_pt1 | contig 11459 bp, 6 predicted proteins | sample TroBogypolimnion_40_FD_10682 | JGI IMG/M metagenome (IMG submission 10682) | reverse complement strand
GCGGCGTCTGCCGCTGGATCGGCAACCAGCACCTCCCCCGCTACCTTGCCGAATACCAGTGGCGCTACAACCGGCGCTTCGACCTAGCCAGCCTCCTGCCACGCCTACTTCACGCCGCCGCCAGAACCCCGCCTATGCCCATCAAGCTCCTCTATTTGGCTGAGAATGCTTGGTAATCAGGTCAGATTAATTGAAGGCAGCCCAGGGCCCGCTTCCGGGCAGGAATACCGGTACGAGCCTGCCCTGGCCACCCTCGACACAATCAGGCTTGCTGGAGTCCCCTGGGTGGTGGTGACAAAGTCCAGTGGCTGGCCCGATCGCAACCCTTACGGCTTTCCCGATTCAACCTCCCAAAGCGCCTTCGCGCTGGTCTGAGTTTGACGACCTTCAAAAATTCAACGCATGCTTCCAACAGATAGTGGCCCCAACCAGGAGACCCCATGAGCGAGCAACAGTGGTATTACGCGTTGAACGGGCAGCAGGCAGGGCCCGTCAGCTGGGAAAATCTGCTGACCGAGCTGCGCATGGGGCGCATCCAACCGAGCACCCAGGTCTGGTCGGCCCACCTGCCGGGCTGGACCCCACTCGCGGAATGCCTGAAGGCCCAGGGAGGTCCGCCTCCACTCCCGCCCCCATCGCCAGCACCCACGCCCTTCCCGGCGCCGATCCAGCGTCCCGCTCAGGGCCTCCTGCCGGTGGCACCAGGGGCGAGCGCGGCCAAGACCACCGGCATTCTCTCCCTGGTCTTCGCCTTCCTCTGCCTGCCGGTGGGCATCGTGTTGGCCATTGTCGCCCTTGTACAGCACAGCAAGGCCAAGAATGCCTATTCGCTCAGCCCTGGCAGCTACCAGCCAGTCAGCAGTGTGGGCAGGACCACCGCTATCATCGGCCTGGTCCTCCCCGTCCTGTTGTTCTTCATCGGCCTCGTTTCCGCCATCGCCATTCCGGCGCTGCTGGGCCAGCGGGGGAGGGCCCGTGACAAGGCCTCCATCGCCACCATGACCACGGCCATCGCCGACCTCGCTGGGGAGAGCGATAAACAGAGGGAACTCGGCGTCCCTGTGGAACGGCTCTCCGCGCAGCTGGAGGTCAAGCTCAGGGCTCTCGGCAGCACCACGCTCAATCCGTGGGATACCTCCACGCCTGCCTTCACCTACACCGTCCAAGTGGTGCGCGCCGGCGACTCGAGTGTGGCCGCCGATCAGGCCCGGGGCCTAGCTGCGGACAAGGGCAGGTCCGTCTTCGTGCTTGCGCTGCCTGATGCTATCAACAACCGCCCCGGCTACCTCGCCGGCGCGGTCCGCCTGGAGACCCCCGTGAATGGCTCCCGGGTGTTCACGAAGGTGATCGAACTGGACTGAAGCGGCACCATCCCCCTGAATTGTCGCAGCCCCTCTGAGCGCCCGGAGGGCGATCCCCCTGGCCTGGGTGTGCCCGGGGCATGGATCCTGCAGACCAAAATCGTCCCAACGCTTTAGGGCTCTTGGTAAGGGTCCGATGGGAAGGCACGGGGAGGCCTGCAAGGGCCCCGTTCCAATGGGCAATAAACAGGAAATTGGGAAGCACATTGATCTCGATTGTTGGGGCCAGAATGTTGTCATACCGTTTAATTGCAAAAATTAATGCCATGGTTGCCGGGCTCGCCCTCCTGGTTGCCAGCGCCTGCAACTATGGCAGCGCCAACGGCCAGACCACCACCGTGGTGAGCCCGGCCCCGACGATCAGCGTCTTCACGGCCGCCCAGGCCACGGTCACCATGGGCGCGGGCACGACCTTGCTGGCAGTCTTCAGCAACGGGACGGGCACCATCGACCAGGGGGTGGGCACCATCAGCAGTGGGGCCACTGTTGCCGTGACCCCCACGGTCACCACCACCTACACCCTCACCGTGACCGGGGCCGGTGGCACCATCACCCAGTCGACCAGCATCACCGTGAACCCAATGCCCGTGGCCACCATCACGCCTTCTGTGACGCTGGCCACCGTCGGCACGCAGGGGCTCGCGGCCTCGGTCCCCTCCCAGCCCGGTGTCACCTACCTCTGGACCGCCACGGGGGGCTCCATCACCAGCGGTCAGGGCACCGCACAGATCATCTTCACGGCCGATTCCGGTGCCGCGGTAGTCCTGGGTGTCACGGTCACCAACCCCGCCGGCACGGCTGCCACTGGGGGCGCCAGCATCGCCCTGGTCGCCGCCCCCGTGGCCACGGTCACAGCCCCAGCCAACGTCACCGCCAGCCAGGCAGGCTATGCCGCCTCCGTGCCCGCCCAGATCGGCTGCACCTTCGCCTGGACCATCTCCGGGGGCACCCTGACCTCTGCCACCACGGGCACCAGTGTGACCTTCACGGCCGGAACTTCGGGGTCGGTCCAGCTTGGCTGCACCGCCACCAACGCCGCCGGTACGATCTCCGTGCCCGGCACAGCCACCAGCACCATCGTGGCTGCTCCTGCCCAGCCCGCGGTCTCAGCTCCATCAAGCGTGACCGCAAGCCAGGCGGGTTACACCGCCTCCGTCCTTGCCCAGTCGAACTGCAGCTATGCCTGGACCATCACTGGAGGCACCCTGACCTCCGCCACGACCGGCACCAGCGTGACCTTCACAGCGGGGCCCTCAGGCACGGTTCAACTCTCCTGCACCGTCGCCAACGCGGCCGGCACCCTGTCCACCCCCGGCACGGCCACCAGCACCGTCCTGGCGGCCGCCGTCCAGCCCACCATCACGGCCCCGACCAACGTGACGGCGAGCCAGGCGGGTTATGCCGCCTCCATCCCAGCCCAGAGCGGCTGCACATACGCCTGGTTCATCACCGGGGGCACCCTCACTTCCGCCCTCAATGGGACCAGTGTGACGTTCACTGCGGGGCTCTCAGGCACGGTTCAGCTCTCCTGCATTGTCACCAATGCCGCAGGCAGCCCCTCCACCCCTGGCACAGCGGTCAGCACAGTGCTGGTCGCCGCCTCCCAACCCACCATCACGGCCCCGGCCAATGTGACGGCGGACCAACTGGGCTATGGCGCCTCAGTCCCGGCGCAGGCGGGCTGCACCTATGCCTGGACGATTAGCGGCGGCACCCTGACTTCCGCTACCACTGGAACCAGCGTGATCTTCACGGCTGGATCTTCCGGGTCGGTCCAACTCTCCTGCATCGCCTCGAATGCGGCCGGCACCCCCTCGACGCCAGGGACCGCCACCAGCAACGTGGTGGTGGCCCCGGTCCAGCCCGTTCTCACGGCTCCGGCCATCGTGACCGCAAATCAGACGGGCTACACCGCCTCGGTCCCGGCCCAAGTGGGCTGCACTTTTGCCTGGAGCATCACGGGGGGCATCCTCACCAACGGCACGGTAGGGACAAGCGTGACCTTCACCGCCGGTCTCTCTGGCTCAGTCCAGCTCTCCTGCATGGCCACCAATCTGGCCGGCACCCCCTCTCTTCCAGGCACGGCCACGAGCACGATTCTGGTCGCCCCGGCCCAGCCTGTGGTCACGGCTCCGCTCAATGTGACCGCCAGTCAGGCGGGCTACACCGCTTCGGCGCCAAACCAGGTGGGTTGCAGTTTCGCCTGGACCATCAGCGGAGGAGCCATCACCTCGGCCACTACCGGCACCACCGTGACCTTCACAGCGGGAGCCTCGGGTCTGGTTCAACTCTCCTGCATCGCCACCAATGGCGCGGGTTCCACCTCTCCGGCAGGCCAGTTCGTCAGCACCGTGGTCCCGGTCCCGGTCCAGCCCACCGTAACCGCACCCACCAGTGTCACTGCCAATCAGGCAGGCTATGCTGCCTCCGTCCCACTCCAGGGAACCTGCACCTATGCCTGGGCCATCAGCGGGGGCACCCTGACCTCCGCCACGACGGGGATCAGTGTGACCTTCACGGCCGGCCCCTCGGGCACAGTCCAGCTTTCCTGCACGGTCCTCAATCCAGCCGGTGCGCCCTCCACGCCAGGTACGGCCATCAGTACCGTCGTTGCGGCCGCTACCCAGCCAACGATCACGGCGCCCTCCAATGTGACCGCCAATCAACCGGGCTACGCCGCCTTTGTGTCCGCCCAGCTGGGGTGCACCTATGCCTGGACCATTGCTGGAGGCGCCTTTACAACCTCCCCCTCTGGAACCAGCGTGATCTTCACGGCGGGCCCCTCGGGTACTGTTCAGCTCACCTGCATGGTGACGAACTCGGCGGGCACGCCCTCCACACCAGGTACGTCGTCCAGCACCGTGGTCGTTGCCCCGGTCTCGCCGACCATCACGGCTCCAGCAAACGTGACCGCCAACCAGGCGGGCTACACGGCCTCAATCACGGCCCAAGCTGGCTGCACCTATGCCTGGAGCATCACCGGGGGCGCTCTGAGCTCCCCCACGACCGGTACCAGTGTCACCTTCACCGCCGGGCCAACGGGCTCGGTCCTGCTTTCCTGCACGGTCACCAACGCGGCCAGCACCCCTTCCAGCCCCGGCTCGACCTCCTGCGCCGTGGTTCCCCCCGCGACTCAACCCACGGTCACGGCGCCCGGAAACGTGACGGCTGGGCAGGCCGGCTACACCGCCTCAATCACGGTCCAAGCTGGCTGCACCTACGCCTGGACCATCGCTGGAGGCGCCCTGACTTCCACCACCACCGGGACCAGCGTGACCTTCACGCCGGGAGCCTCGGGCCAGGTCCAGCTCTCCTGCACGGTCACGGATGCTGGCAGCACCTCCGCCCCGGCGGGCACGGCCACCTGCACCATCGTGGCAGTTCCCACGCAGCCCACCCTTACGTACCCTGCCGTGGTCACCGCCAGCCACGCCGGCCTCATCGCCTCGATCCCCGTCCAGGCGGGTTGCACCTACGTCTGGGGGATCACGGGGGGTGCCATCACCTCCGCCACCACCGGCACAAGTGTGACCTTCACCGCCGGAAACTCCGGCTCGGTCCAGCTCAGCTGCACCGTCACCAATGCGGCCAGCACCGCGGCCACACCGGGGACAGCCACCTGCACCATTGTCCCTGCACTCAGTCCAGTCGTGACAACGCCACCCACGGTCACGGCGGGGCAGACGGGCTGCGTCGCAACGGTGACGCCTCTCACTGCGGCGGCCTATGTCTGGAACATCACGGGGGGCAGTTTCACCTCTGGCAGCACCGGAACCAGTGTCACCTTCACGGCTGGCGCCAGTGGTTCGGTACAGCTCACTTGCAACCTGACCAATGCCGCCGGAGACGTCTACAGCGCCAGTGGCACCAGCAGCATCGTCCTCGGCATCGCCGGGACCGCCAGCACCTTCCCGCGAGGCACCCGGACCCTTACGCCCAGCGGCGGTAGCGGCGCAGGCTACACCTGGTCTCTCTTCACCAACAACTCCGGTGGCTCCATCGTAGCCGGCACGGGGGTCTACACCGCAGGCAGCACGGGTGGGGTCACCGACACGGTGCAGCTCATGGATTCCCTCAGCAATACCACCACGGCCACCATCGCGGTCAGCGCGGGAGTCGCCATCGCCCCGGCCACCCTCAGCCTGGCCCCCCGGGCCACCCAGAGCCTCACGGCTTCGGGAGGCAGCGGCAGTGGCTACACCTGGTCCATGGCCACCAACAATTCCGGGGGCACCGTCGACGCCGGCACTGGGCTCTACACCGCTGGCACCACCGGTCATGTGGCCGACCTGGTGCGGGTTCTGGATTCTCTTGGCAACACCGCCACGCTCAGTGTCTCAATTACCGCTGGCCCCGCCACGCACTTCACGGTCACGGGCTTCATCAATCCGACGACCTCCGCGGTGGCCCACCAGGTCACGATCACAGCCCTGGATCAGGACAACAACACCGCCAACGGCTACCTGGGTACCGTGCACATCACCAGCTCAGACCCCCTGGTTGTGGCGCCTGCGGACTACACGTTCCAGGCCTCGGACAATGGCGTTCACGCGCTTTCCGCCACCCTGCGCACCGCCGGCATCCAGTCCATCACCGCCACTGATACAGTCAGTGGTTCCATCACCGGTGCCCAGGCGGGCATCACGGTCCAGGCGGCAGGAGCCGCGAGCCTCGCCCTCAGCGGGTTCCAGAACCCCACCACCACCAACGGGACCCACAACCTCACCATGCGGGCTCTGGATGCCGCTGGCAACACGGCCACTGGCTACCGGGGCACCGTGCACTTCACCTCCACTGACCCGCAGGCGGTCCTGCCCGCCGACTACACGTTCACGGCCCTTGATGCCGGGCTGCAGGCCCTCAGCTTCACCCTGAAGACCCTGGGCAGCCAGTCCATCACCGCCACGGACATGGCCACCAGCAGCATCACTGGCACCCAGGCGGGCATCACGGTCAACGATGTCGCCCCCAGCGGGCTGACCTACACCTACATCGCCACCACCTTCACCACGAACATCGCAGCTTCCACGGATACTCCCAGCAGTGGTGGGGGGCCGGTGGTCTCCTATGCGGTGGCACCAGCCCTGCCCACGGGGCTGACCATGAGTACCAGCACGGGCATCATCACTGGCACACCCACGACCTATACCCCCCTGGCCACCTACACCGTGACCGCCACCAACAGCGGCGGCAGCATCACTGTGGGCCTGAACTTCAAGGTGCTGCCCCCGGGGCCCACCTTCAGCGCCCAGCCAGCCAGCATCACGGTCGCCTCCGGGGGAACCGCAGCCTTCAGCGTTACGGCCTCGGGCGCATCAACACTCACCTACCAGTGGCAGAAGAACGGCACTAACATCGGCGGCGCCACCGCCAGCAGCTACACCACGCCTACCCTTGGCGGCAGCAGTGATGGGGCCACGTTCCGGGTCATCGTCACCGATACCTATGGCAGTCAGAACACCAGCTCGGACGCCACCCTGACCGTGAGCACCTGGACCAGCAAGGGAGTTCTGGTGCACCCCCGGGCAAGCCAGACCGCCACCATGCTGCCCACCGGCCAGATCCTGATCATGGGCGGGAAGGATCCCCTCGCTGTCGCCAATGCCGAAGAGTTCAACCCTGTCCTGGGGACTTCCACGGATGTCGGCCCCCCCGCGCACGTGCGGATGCTGCCCGCCGCCACCCTGCTTATTGATGGGACCGTACTCATCAGCGGCGGCGGGGGCAGCCACGCCGAGTTGTATCACAGCGACACCCATGCCTTCACGGACACCGTGCAGGCTGGATCCGTTCGCGCCAACCACAGCGCCACGCTCCTGCAGGATGGCAGGGTCCTCCTGGCCGGTGGCAGTTCTGGAAGCACCCTGGACACAGCCGAACTCTACGACTCGGGAGGCACCTTTACCGCCACCGTTCCGAACATGACCTCGCCCCGAAAAAACCATCTGGCCACCCTGCTGGCCAGCGGCAAAGTGCTGATCACGGGGGGGGACAACAATGGCACCCCGCTGGCCACGGCCGAGGTGTACGACCCTGTGGCCGATACCTTCACCGCCACCAATGGCCCCATGAGCAGTGCGCGGGTCGGAGGGACGGCCACGCTGCTGGGCAATGGCAAGGTACTCCTGGCTGGTGGCCTCACTGCGGGGGGACTCGCCGCCAGCACTGAATTGTATGATCCGACCACGGGGCTGTTCGCCCCCACCGGCAGCCTCATCACGGCCCGGCAGTATCCCTCCGCGGCACTCCTGACCAGTGGCAAGGTTCTGCTCATCGGTGGCTTCAATTCCCTCGTGGCGGGCGGCTACCTGCTCAGCACCGAGCTCTTCGATCCGGTCACAGAGACATTCAGCCCCGCGGGGAGCCTGCTGGTCGGGCGCATGCAGTCCACAGCTACGGTCCTGTCTGATGGCACCGTGTTAGCTGTGGGAGGCCAGGGCCTCGGTGGCTACCTCAGCAGTGCCGAACTGTCTCAGTAGACTGGAGTCCATGGACCACGGCTCCCGCAATCGAATGACTGAAAGGCTCCTCCCGCAGTTCGGAGGGGAGACCCTTTTCGATCGCGTGGCGCGGGCTGTCTGTCATGCCGGTTGCCTGCCGCGCAAGGAACTCTATGAGGCCTGGGAGGTGGCCCGCCGGGTGCGGCGCCGCTTCCGCGGAGGGCGCTTGGTGGACCTGGCCTGCGGGCACGGCCTCCTGGCTCAGCTCATGATGCTCCTGGATGACAGCTCCTCCGCAGCTCTGGCCGTGGACCTGCGCCTGCCCAAAAGCGCCGCAGCCCTGCAGGCCAGCCTGGGCGAGGCCTGGCCCCGCCTGGGCGGGCGGGTGCAGTTCCTGGAGGCGGACCTGGGCAGTGTGGCCCTGGACTCGAATGACCTCGTGGTTTCGGCTCACGCCTGCGGCGGTCTCACGGATCGGGTTCTGGAACTGGCTGTGACGGCAGGGGCACGGGTGGCTGTGCTCCCCTGCTGCCACGACCTCAAGGCGGGGGACCTGGGCGGGCTGGAAGGCTGGCTGGACGGCCCCCTGGCCATGGATGCCGCCCGCGTGGGCTGGCTGCGCCAGCGGGGCTACCGGGTGTTCACGCAAACGATCCCGTCGGAGATCACGCCCAAGAACCGGCTGCTGCTGGCGGAACCGAACTAGGGCCTGTTTTCAAAGTGGTTGCGCAGCCACACCCCACGTTGAAAACAGGCCCTAGTCCAACCCCGCCATACTGGGCCTGGAGAACCTCATGCCCAGTCTGCGCGTCGCCTACGTCGATACCGAGACCACGGGACTCTCTTCCCGCACGGATCGGATCATCGAGATCGCCATTGTGCTGGCGGAGGTGGACTGGGACACGGGGCGCATCCTGCGTCGCATGGACCAGTACGAGGCCCTGCAGGATCCCGGCTGCCCCATGCCCGCTGGGGCCCTGGCCGTTCACGGCATCACGGACGCCATGGTGCGGGGACGGCGCATCGAGGCTGCGGCCTGCTCGGCGCTGTTGAATGCGGCCGACATCTGCCTGGCCCACAACAGCGGCTTCGACAAGGGCTTCGTGGCCCAGGTGGTGCCTGAAGCACCAGACCTGGCCTGGGGCTGCACTTGCCGCGGCATTCCCTGGCAGCGGCTCTACTCCGGTCTCCGCACCACGTCGCTGCAGGGCCTCAGCCAATTCTTCGGCTCCCCGCGGGGCACCGCGCATCGCGCTCTGGGGGACGTGGAGACCACCATGAACCTGGTCACCCTGCCGGGCATCGAGGGCGAGCGGGCCTTCCAGCACTACGTCCTGCACAAGAAGGTCCTGCGGGAAGACCTGGTGCCTGCCGTTGTGATCCGGCCGGACCTGGACTTCGGCGGCCTCCTGAGGCAGCGACGGACCGCCACCTGGGGATGAGCGATAGGATGGAGAGGCCGAAACTCCGGCCGGGGAGTCGCCATGACTTTGGATACGCGCAAGCTGGGGCAGCAGGGTCTCGCTGTCTCCGCCCTGGGCCTGGGCTGCATGGGCATGAGCCAGTCCTACGGTCCCGCCGACGAGGTCGAGTCTATCGCCACCATTCATCGCGCCATCGAGCTGGGCTGCACCTTCCTGGATACAGCGGAGGTCTATGGGCCCTTCCTCAACGAGGCGCTGCTGGGGCGCGCCCTCAAGGGGCGCCGTGACCAGGTGGTGCTGGCCACGAAGTTCGGCTTCCGCTTTGAGAACGGCAAGCAGGCGGGCACGGATCGGGACAGCCGCCCCGAGACCATCCGCGCCGCAGTGGAGGGCTCCCTGCGCCGCCTGGGCACGGACCACATCGACCTGCTCTACCAGCACCGCGTGGATCCCGCCGTTCCCATGGAAGAGGTCGCCGGCACGGTGAGTGACCTGGTGCGGGCGGGCAAGGTGCGCTTCTTCGGGCTCTCTGAGGTGGGGGTCGCCAACATCTGCCGGGCCCACGCCGTACATCCGGTCTCCGCCGTCCAGAGCGAGTACTCCCTCTGGGAGCGGAATCTGGAGGCGGATGTGATTCCTGTTCTGCGGGAGCTGGGCATTGGCCTGGTGCCCTTCTCGCCGCTGGGCCGGGGCTTCCTCACCGGGGCTGTGCTGCGGGCTGAATATTATCCCGAAGGTGACTTCCGGCGCGGTGATCCTCGATACCAGGGTGCGAACTACGACGCCAATGTGGCGGCGGCACGCAGCGTCCACGAGATCGCCGAGGCCCTGCAGGCCAAGCCGGGCCAGGTGGCCCTGGCCTGGCTGCTGCAGAAGGGCGAGGATCTGGTGCCCATTCCCGGCACCAAGCGCCGCACGTATCTGGAAGAAAACCTGGCCGCGGCGGACCTTCGGCTGGACGCCACCCAGGTGGCTCGGCTTGACGCGGCCCTGGCTCCGGGCAAGGTGGCCGGACCGCGCTACAACGCGAAGGTCATGGCCACCGTTGATCGCTGAGTGCCTAGCAGATGCGGGGCAGCTGCTCCCCTGAGGACAGGTCCAGGATGCGCTCTGTGCCCAGGCGTGTGCGGAGGGTCACCGGGACCGTGCCAGCGTCGAGGACCAGCCCGATGATCGCCGCACCCCGGCCTTCCGGGAGCTGGTGCAGGGCCGCTAGGGCGGCCTCCGCCTGGGTTCCGGGCACGAAGGCGATCAGGCGCCCCTCGCAGGCCACCTGGAGTGGGTCCAGGCCCAGCAACTCGCAGGCGGCGGCCACGGCCGGGGCCACAGGAATATCCTGCTCCCGCACCTCCAGGCTCAGGCCCCCGTCCAGGCCGATCTCGTTGAGCACGGCGCCCAGGCCGCCCCGGGTGGGGTCCCGCAGGCAATGGACCGAGATGCCCGCAGTCCAGAGGGCCTCGGCCAGGTGGTGAATGGGGGCGCAGTCGCTGAGGATGGGCGTCTCGAAGGCCAGGCCCTCGCGCACAGAGAGCACCGCCACGCCGTGGCGACCGAGGTCGCCCGAGACCAGGATGGCGTCGCCGGGGTGCACCTGGCGGGGGCCCAGCACCCGGCCCTCGGGCACGAGGCCAAGCCCCGTGGTGTTGATGTAGAGTCCATCGCCGCGGCCCCGGTCCACCACCTTGGTGTCTCCAGTAACAATGGTCACGCCGCAGCGGGTAGCAGCCTGCTGCATGGAGGTCACCAGAGTCGCCAGCTCCGCCAGGGGCAGGCCTTCTTCCAGGATGAGGGCGCAGCTGAGGAAGCGGGGCAGGGCGCCGCCGCAGGCCAGGTCGTTCACGGTGCCGTAGATGGCAAGTTCACCGATGTCACCGCCGGGAAAGCTGCGGGGGGTCACCACGAAGCTGTCGGTGGTGAAGGCCAGGCGGGCCCCGCCCAGCTCCAGCAGGGCTGCATCGTGGCGGGCCTCCAGGGCCGGGTTGGCGAAGGCGGGCAGCAGCAGGGACTCAAGCAGGTTGCGCATGACCCGGCCGCCGCCGCCGTGGGCCATCTGGACCGTCTCCAGGGGCAGGGGTACCGGGCACTGCAGGTTGAACTCGGGCATCAGGCTTCTCCCGGACGGCGGTAGCGGTAGTGGGCGGCGCAGGCTCCTTCGGTGCTCACCATGGTGGCGCCCAGGGGATGTTCGGGAGTGCAGGTGGTGCCGAAGGCCGGGCAGTCCGTGGGCCAGAGCA
>TBL_comb47_HYPODRAFT_10007467_pt1 | contig 11460 bp, 9 predicted proteins | sample TroBogypolimnion_40_FD_10682 | JGI IMG/M metagenome (IMG submission 10682) | reverse complement strand
CCTCTTCCATCCACTTTTCAAAAAGTGGAAAGGGGTCGCGGAGAGAATTTTCGCTGAGGGTTTCCCGGGTGTAATTTTTACGGATCTCTTTCAGGTTCATGGAGAAGTGACTAAAGTGAGCTAAAGTGACTAAAGTGAGCTAAAGTTACCCGATTGTGGATCAGAAAGAATCACGATCGAACCTAAAGTACTTTAGTCACTTTAGTTCACTTTAGTCACTCTATAGTACGATCCCCGCAAAATGAGGTTACAAATGATCTTTCTCCGGCTATCAGGGTTTTGAAAGGGGGCAAAATATTCTTAATTTTGTGCATCAAATCAACAATACGAAGACAAGATGCTCAATCAAGAAACTCCCCATATCCAGTCTGATCCCAGAAAAAATGCATTGGTCATCATCTTGGCCGTTTTATTGGTGCTGGTAGTGATTTTGCTCTTTTGGCAACGAAGTGAGCACGCCGAAGTGACCGCCCAGTTGAAGCAGGAGAAAGCCGCCATCGAGACCGAATTGAACACCATGGTTTTGGGATACGATTCCCTGAAACGGAACAACACCAACCTGAACATCCAGTTCGAAGGGGCCCAGAGCAAGGTGAAAGATTTACTTGCAGAAATTGAACAGGTGAAAAGTACCAGTTTCAGACAGATTTCAAAATACCGGGAGGAGATGACCACTTTGCGGAAGATCATGCGCGACTATGTGGTGCAGATTGACAGTCTGAACCAGAAAAATCAGCGGCTGATGGCAGAAAACAGCAATGTCAAGCAGCAAGTCACCGAGGTGAAAACCCAAAATCAAAGCCTCGAACAGGAAAAGAAAAAGCTGGAGCAGACAGTTACGCTCGCCGCAACCTTGGAGGCGGTGAACCTGAAAGCTTCCGGCATCAACAAGAAGGGGAAGGAACAAAGCAAGGCTTCCAAAATTGAAAGCATCAAAGTGGACTTTACACTTGGGAAAAATATGACGGCCAAAAGAGGGGCAAAAAACATCTACCTGCGCATCCAGCGCCCGGACCAGCTCCTGCTTACCAAATCAGACAAGGACCTGTTCAAGTTTGAAGGATTGAAGATCCCTTATTCCGCGATGCGGGAGGTGGAATATGAAGGAACTGATTTGCCCGTGAGTATTTACTGGGACAATACTGGCGCTCCTGCCTTGATCTCCGGACAATATACCATTGATGTTTTTGCAGACGGCAGCAACATCGGCACCACCAGCATGGAGGTGAGGTAAAGGAAGTCTAAACTCTTCGTTTTTATGTATCAGCTCAGCAATTTGCACGCTTACCTGGAGAATGCCTGTGTGGGTCATCTGTTGGATGTGGCAGCCGGTGAGGGCGAGTTTCTTCGGTTTCTGCTGGAGTCCGTTGCTTCCTTTGACTCTGCCACCGGTCTGGAGCACAGCAAAGAGAGCCTTACCGTCGCCAGGAACCGGCTCTTTCCGTATACCGTTGATCTCGTACTCGGAAACGTACGAAAAATCCCCTTTGAAGAGAGCTATTTCGATTTTGTAACAGTCTCCAATGGCCTTCACCATTTTGAACACCCTGTCAAGGCGATCCAGGCGATGATGCGGGTGCTGGTCTCGGGGGGCAGAATACTCATCAATGAAACCATCCGCGATGGCTTCAATCCCGCGCAGGAAGCTTACCTGGACTTCCACTCCCTGAAGGCTGACATCGATACCGCCAGGGGTGGATACCACAGGGACTATTACACGAATGATGAACTGGCTAGCCTATTTCAGGAGGCCCATCTGGAAGCGGAGCGGACCTTTCTTTCTGTCGATGAACCCGAGATACTCACTACCAAGGAGAAGATCTGGCAGTTCTCGCACAAGATAGATGAACTGGTCGCCTCCGCCGGAGAGTTGCCCCAAAAAATCAGTTTTGAATCACGAAGTTGGGAGCTCAAGGAAAAAATCAAAAGCAACGGTTTCCAAAAACCACCCCAATTCACCCTGATTGCCTATAAACCCTGACTTTGCCGAGTCAATAATGGTTCTAAATTGCCAACTTCCATCTCTTTGTGCGCGATTAATTTCTTAATTTTGGGAGTCTGTCATTCGGCAGACGCCGACTATTGGCAACCACACAACCACAGCAATGACAAAGGAGCGAAAGAAAAGATTTATTGGCTTGATATTTCTTGTGGGATTGATCGTTGGATCCTTCCTGTTTTGGAGCGGAGAAAAGGCACTCAGCTATACCAGCACAGATCAGTATTGTGCTTCGTGCCACATTCACCCGCACGCGGAAGATGCCTGGAAAAAATCGGGCCATTTTTACAACAAGAGCGGGGTAAAGGTGCACTGTGTGGAGTGCCACCTTCCTCCAAAAGGGAGTATTAACTACTTCACCGCCAAGGCAAAAACAGGGTTGAACGATCTGTACGGCTTCTACTTCAAGAAGAGCACCTCTTTCAATTGGGAGGCCAAAGGAGAGTTGGAACATGCGGTCAAAATTGTCTACAACGAATCGTGCATCAAATGCCACCAGACTTTGTTTTCCAAGGGATTATCCGCCGAAGGAGGTACTGCCCATCTTTATTACGAAAACAATGCCGAGAAACTGAAATTGCAATGCATCAATTGCCACCTCGATGTGGGTCACTTCAATCCCAACTACAAACACCAGAAGATGCAGGGAGTTCCCGTTGCCAATTCTTCCAAAGAACTTTTCACGGCCCCGACGACTATCACCACTTTCTCTAAATTCACGGAACACATTCCCAATACAGCCATATCCTTTAACATGGTACCTGTGAAGGGCGGAACCTTCAAGATGGGAAGTGAAGAGTCTGAACCTCTTCGTAACAAGGACGAAGGCCCTGTTCGCTCCGTAACGGTATCCTCCTTTTTTATGGGTGAAATTGAAGTGACCTGGGATGAATACTGGGCATTCTATGCCTCTACCATGTCTGAAGGTAGATTGGACCCGGTGATGGTCATGGAAAAAAATGCCGGTCACCCGGATGCCATCAGCGGTCCAACCCCACCTTTCGGAATCCCGGATCAGGGATGGGGAAGCGGACAAAGACCAGCCATCACCATGACCCACTACGGCGCACAGACATATTGCCAGTGGCTCTCTAAAATTACGGGCAAGAAATACAGGCTTCCCACGGAGGCCGAATGGGAATACGCCTGCAGAAGTGGCAGCGAAACTCCCTATTTCTTCAAGGGGGATCCCAGACGTTATGCCAACATGGGATTGCGCAACCGTCTGTTTGGGGTGGATACTACCTCGATCAACACTTATGTGGTTTACCTGCTCAACTCTTCAGGCAAGACGCAGGAACCCTCTTTTGTAAAAGCCAACCCATTCGGTCTGAAAAACATGGCCGGGAATGTGGCTGAATACTGCTCAGACTGGTACAGTGCCGATGCCTACAAAGCAACAGGAAGCAGTGTCACCGATCCAAAGGGACCAGAATCAGGAGAAGAGCACGTTGTCAGGGGAGGAAACTACAACTCCGAAGCCGGAGCCTTGCGCTCGGCCGCGAGGGATTTTACCCAGACAGCCAATTGGCTGAAAACGGATCCACAACAACCCAAAAGCATCTGGTGGTATTCCGACATCAAGGGAATCGGATTCAGAGTGGTCTGCGAGGCGGACGGACTTAAGTGAGTGTTGAGGGGAGGAGACCAGGAGAACCTGGAGGACTAGGAAGATGAGCGGGGAAGAAGTGAAGGATTAAGAGTGAAGAGTTGAGAACTGAGAGTTGAGAGTGATGATGGCGGCGACAGTAGAGACGTTGCATGCAACGTCTTTCATCCATTTCGACCACAATGAATATATTGCAAAAATTCAAGCCGCAAAGCGTCGAAATTGTGGCAGAAATGCCAGGTCAAAAAATGAGCCGTCCGCGGTAGCATTTTGGGGAAGGCGAAAGGGATCGCATCGGACGGAAGGGAGAAAAAATTGAGAGTAGGGAACTGCGAATTGGCTTATGGATTCTTTGAGCACAACTTCTTTTCTCCTCCAATCAATTTTTTTTGGTGATTCGTGAAATCTGTGGCAGGAGAACATTTCAAAACAACAAAATTATATCTTTGATACACATTTCATTTCAACAAATTAACAGACCAACATCATGAGCAAAAATTCGGTTAACAGAAGAGATTTTTTCAGGAGTGCAGCAGTCGTGGGAGCAGCGAGTACACTGGGTGCAGGTGCCGTTCTATCTTCCTGCAGCGGAGGGGACAAAACTCCGGCCCTTGTGCCATTGGCCAATTTGGCAAATGCTTATATTCCTGAATTGCAGGATTATGCCAACGACGGTAAACCACTTCGTGCAGGCTTGATAGGTTGCGGTGGCAGGGCAACCGGAGCCGCTGTCAATTTTCTAAGTGCAGGTCCCAATTTGCAGATCGTTGCCTTGGGAGATCTCTTCCAGGACCGCATCGACGGCTGCCGCAAAACACTGAAGGATAAATTCAAAGTGGACGTACCGGACGACAAATGCTTCACAGGTTTCGACAACTACAAAAAAGTACTCGCCTCCGACATCGACCTCGTCATCATAGCCACTCCGCCTGCCTTCCGCCCCACCCATTTTGAGGCAGCCGTTGAGGCAGGCAAACACGTGTTCATGGAAAAACCCATTTGCGTGGATGGTCCGGGCGCCCGCTCCATCATGACTACCGCCAAAAAGGCCGAATCCCAAGGACTGGTGGTTGTAACCGGAACCCAGCGTCACCACCAGAGAAAATATGTGGAGTCTTTCCAACAGATTCAAAAGGGGGTGATTGGTGAAATCGTTTCCGGGAATGTTTACTGGAACCAAAACATGCTCTGGTACCGCAACCGTGAAAACGGCTGGAGTGACATGGAACTGATGGTTCGCGACTGGGTCAACTGGTCCTGGCTTTCAGGCGACCATATCGTCGAGCAACACGTCCACAACCTGGATGTATTCAATTGGTTCACAGGGAAAAAACCTGTGAAGGCCGTTGGATTTGGTGCCCGGCACAGAAGATTGACAGGCGACCAATACGACGAATTCAGCATCGATTTCGAATACGAAGGCGGTGTTAGACTTCACAGCATGTGCCGCCAGATCGACGGATGCAAGAACAATGTTTCTGAGTTCATCCAGGGAACCAGAGGATCCTGGACCAGCGCCGGAGCCGGAGGAAATCATGAAATCAAGGACCTGCAGGGAAATGTCATCTGGAAAACAGATGGTGAGAAGGAAAAGGCAGATCACAAGCAGACAGATCCGTATACCCTCGAACACGTAGATTTTATCAACCACATCCGTGCCAACAAACCGCTCAACCAGGCCGTCGAAACGGCCATCTCCTGCCTGACGGCCATCATGGGACGTGAGTCGGCTTACACAGGAAATGAGGTAACCTACGATGAAATCTTCAACTCAAACGTAACCCACATGCCGGCCAAACTGGAACTTGGAGCCTACGATCTGAAGGCTTATACCGTTCCTGTACCGGGAAAACCCAAGGAAGAAAAGGCTAAAGGCTAAAGGATAAAGTATGGAGCTCCGGAGATTGTGAAAATGATCTTCGGAGTTTTTTTTGTTGAAATTCAGAATGTTGGAAAATTATTGGTGTTTGAAGCAACCCTTCAAGTCGCTCGGTCGTCAAACTTTAGCCTTTAGCCTTTAGCCTTTAGCCTTTAGCCTTTAGCCTTTAGCCTTTAGCCTTTAGCCTTTAGCCTTTAGCCTTTAGCCTTTAGCCTTTAGCCTTCTTCAGTTGATCTCGAAGTGCACAGGATCGTGGTAGCTGTGGTAACTTCCGCCCCAAAGCAATCCATATTTTTCGGAGATCCTGACCACACCACTGTTTTTCCAGTCTTTCTTGGAGTTGTACTTTTTCAACCAGACTCTCCAGAGCCAGTTTCTTTTGTACAGATTGATGTCGATGGCCCTGCCCAATACGTGACGGCTCTTGTCAACAGCAGCATTCTTGGCATTTTCGCGCAACAACTCCTTTTGTTTCTCCCTGGACCGCAAACCACTGATAATCTCAACACTCCAATCGGTTTCAGATTCGATGTCATCGATAAATTTACTGAAGGTCCGGTAGCTGGCAGCATTCACTTCCTCAATTTCACTCAGCCTTTGCCAATTGGTCACTTTCACGTGGATCCATATCACCAGCCCGACGAAAAGCCACACAAAGAGGGTGGCGGCCAGGACAAGGGAAATGATTTTTATGCGCTTCATTCAGGAAGGTGATGTTTGTTAGATACTTATGAAATAAACTTAATCTTGTTACGTGCTAATTTAGAAACGATGAAGATCACCAAAATTTTCAAATCATTTTCATGATAAAACGATAAAAAACAGTTTCGGTTTCCAAAATTTGCAAACAACTTTTTCCTTGCATAACTTTAGTCACTTTAGTCAATTTAGTTCACTTTAGTCACTTTTTTTCTAACTTTATTGCGAACTATTAAATCAAATCCAACAACATGAATCGTAAATTGCGCATGGGTATGGTCGGTGGCGGAAGCGATGCCTTCATAGGGGCAATCCACCGTCTGGCTGCTTTGATGGACAACCAGATAGAACTGGTCTGCGGATGTTTCAGTATTGATCCGGCAATCTCACACAGTTCCGGATTATCCTATTACCTGCCTGAAAACAGGATCTACGGTACCTACCGGGAGATGTTTGAAAAGGAGACCATGCTCCCTGCTGGTGAGCGGATGGACTTTGTCACCATCGTAACTCCCAATTTTGCCCATTTTGAACCGGCCATGATGGCCCTTGAAAATGGATTCCATGTTGTGGTCGACAAACCCATCACCTTTACACTCGACGAAGCCCTTCAATTGAAGGCAAAAATTCAGGAAACAGGAAATCTCCTGGCACTGACACATACCTACTCCGGCTACCCTGCCGTGAAGGAGGCCCGGGAGCGCGTTCGAAGGGGTGATTTTGGCAAGATCAGGAAGATCTACGTGGAATATCCGCAGGGATGGCTCTCCACCAAACTCGAAGATGCCGGAAATGCACAGGCTTCCTGGCGCACAGATCCAAAAAGATCCGGAAAGGCCGGCTCCATGGGCGACATCGGTACCCACGCACACCACCTTGCCGAATATGTGACAGGACTTAAAACAGTGGAACTCTGTGCCGAACTGAACATCTTCGTTCCGGGCCGTCTGCTGGACGATGATGGGGCTGCCCTGCTTCGATTCGAAAATGGAGCAAAGGGAGTGCTCATGGCAACTCAAATCGCAGCTGGTGAAGAAAATTCACTCAAACTGAGAGTTTATGGCGACAAGGGAGGACTCGAATGGCACCAGCACGAACCCAATACCTTGTTGATCAAGTGGAGTGGCAAGCCGGCAGAAATCGTTCGTGTTGGAAATGGCTACATGAGTGACATCGCCAAGCACAATACCCGCACCCCAGGCGGCCATCCGGAAGGATACCTGGAGGCTTTTGCCAACATCTACAGAAACTTCTCCCTTACCCTCAGGGCCAAGATGAACAAGCAGATTCCCAAACCCGAATGGCTGGATTATCCCGGTGTTGAAGATGGTATCCGCGGCATGATGTTCATCGACGCAGTCGTGAAGGCCGGATACGATGACAGCACGAAGTGGGTTAAGTTTTGATTACTTCGGGTACTTCAAGTACTTAGAGTGTTCAAAGCCATGGAAATAGTTTATATAAGTCACAAATCCCTAACTTGAAGTACTTGAAGTACTCTAAGTACTCCAAGTACTTTTCTGTAAAAGAACAAATCTAAAATATACAAACCATGAAACGTCCCGTTACCCTGTTTACCGGCCAGTGGGCCGACCTGACCCTTGAAGAGGTTTGCAAAAAGGCTGCAGCCTTCGGTTATGATGGGCTGGAATTGGCCTGCTGGGGAGACCACATCGAAGTCGAAAAAGCTGATCAGGCCTACTGTGATGCCAAACTTGCCCTGCTGAAAAAATACAACCTAAAGCTTTTTTCCATCTCCACTCACCTGGTTGGTCAGGCAGTATGCGACAATCCGGACATCCGTCACCGGGGAATGCTCTCCGATGCCATTTGGGGCGATGGTCAGCCTGAAGGAATTCGTCAGCGGGCAGCAGCAGAGGTGATCAAAACCGGAGAGGTCGCCAAACGACTGGGATTGTCGGTGGTCAACGGTTTTACCGGAAGCTCCATCTGGCACCTGAACTACTCCTTCCCGGCTGTATCGCAGGAGATGATTCAGTCCGGCTACGACGATTTTGCCGCACGCTGGATCCCCATTCTGGATGCCTACGAGAAGTTGGGCGTAAAATATGCACTGGAAGTTCATCCTACGGAGATAGCCTTCGACATTGAGACGGCCCGCAGAGCCTTGAAAGCAGTGAACAACCATCCTGCTTTTGGCTTTAATTTTGACCCGAGCCATCTGGGCTACCAGGGAGTGGATTACACCAAATTTATCTATGACTTTGCCGAAAAAATCTTCCATGTTCACATGAAGGATGCCTCCTGGAACGAGCATCCCGGCACCTCCGGTGTTTTTGGCGGACATCTCGATTTTGGTGACAACCGCAGATACTGGAATTTCAGGAGCGTAGGTCGAGGCCGGATTAATTTTGAAAATATCATTCGTGCCCTCAATGACATCAGTTACACCGGACCACTCTCGGTAGAGTGGGAAGACAGCGGTATGGACCGGGAAATGGGTGCCGCCGAATCATGCGCCTTTGTCAAAAAAATCGATTTTTCTCCAAGTACGCTGGCATTCGATGCCGCCTTCAGCAGGGATTGAATGCGATGATGACATCCGCCTCTCTGGTAAAAGCCCTGTCCATCGTGGTCGGGCTTTTGCTTTTTAGTCGGGTAAATCAGATAAAAACGGCAGGCAACAAAAGGGAAGATCCGATGGTCGGGGGAAAGATCCATCAATCCCCGGAAATAATCTTGTTCTTTAATGAATAAAGCACGATCTCGGCTACATTTTTACACTGCGTTTTGAACAGAATCTCAGATCTGTGGGTATCTACGGTACGCTCACTGATGAACAGCTTCTTCGAGATTTCAAGGGTTGAAAATCCATTGCAGATTAGCCGGAGTACATCCAGTTCCCGGTTGGTCAGGCCATCGTAATGCCTTGATTTGCGATCGGATACAAGAGGATCCTTCTGTTCCCTTCTTGAAAATATGATGTGCCCGATTAAACTGGAAACTCCCTGGTAGATTAGGGCCGATCCAAACATCTCAACGGACACTTTTACACCTGTTTGATGCAACACCCGGAATTTTATGCGCAGGGAGGTTTTGGTCCCATTCAAACATTTCTCCAATTCATCGAATACCTTTTGCCTGTGGTTCTCTAAAATATATTCCTGAAAATTGAGGTTTCCAGCAACTTCCTGGTTGTAACCCAACATACCGAAAAGCGCCTTGTTGGTATAGATGAATTTCCCGTACTGATAAATGAATACTCCGAAGGCCGGATCATTGATCAAAGCAAGAAACCGCTCCTCTCCCGGTTGTACAGTCCGCTCCGGAAGGGCAAGACGCGTCCGGATAACCTTTAGCAGCTCCTCAGACTGCAGCGACCTGGAAATGCACGCCCCGGCCTCCGGGGGCAATTCTTCCCGCAGCCGCTTCTCCCCGGCACCGGTGGTAAGAAAAATCAAGGGAATGGACGAAGCAGACCTGATCTGCAGAATGGTCTGGTAAAAGGCATATCCGTTTAGATTGGATACCGATGTATCGCAAAGTATCAGATCCGGCTTCAACTGCAGAGTAAGCCTTACACCTGTCAACGCATCGTCTGCCTTGATCACTTCAAAATCCCTCGACCCGATCAATTCTGATCTATTCTCTTTCAGCACAGAATCGTTTCCGACAATGAGAATTTTTTTCATTCAAAAGATGTTGGATGGAACTGCTGGCTCCTTTCGGCAGGTGCGTCCATCTGTGGTTATGGTCTATTCAGGTACAAATCACCCCTGGTTCTTCCGGCAATCATCGGTGAATACACCTCGCCTTCCACTTTCCGAATAGATCAGGGATCTTCCAACTATTCACCCTATTAACAAGGAAACCTGCAAAAAGTTTTGGTGAAAAGGATCAATCAACGGGCAGGCCAATAATGGGTTTTTATTGATTATGAATCTTTTTTTAACGCACGAAGTCTAAACCGGGCGATTTGGAAATATTTAGCCAAACCTTATGTAAACCGACTCAATAATTATTTTTTGAATTGTGTCCAGTAAACGGATGGGACAGCTTGTTTTTTTTGCACTGCCCATCAAAATTCGCAGGAAGCCGATGAGGGGCAGTGCAATATTTTTATGACTTTTTGTCGGGAATTAGTTATAATTGTGTGGAAATACCCTATTAAGGTTACTAATTTTTTTTACAAAAAGAAAAGCTTTTCACCAAATCATCAGGTTTCGCGGAGTTACCGGATGACACCCGTGTTTTCGCTATCATTTACTACATCTTGATGAAGAAAATTGCCATCATCGGCGGATCCGGACTGGAGAATCCGGAGCTGCTTCAAGACCGGAAATCGATCCGGATGGATACTCCTTTCGGAGAACCCAGTTCCGACTTCTTAACAGGGATGATTGCCGGAACAGCCGTTGTGCTTCTTTCGAGACACGGCCGGGAACACACCATCCCCCCATCACAGGTCAACAACAGGGCCAACATCCATGCCATTCAACAGATGGGTTGTACCCACATCCTGGCCACCACCGCCTGCGGCAGCCTGCAGGAGAGGATCGGCAGGGGAGAGTTGGTAGTTCCGGACCAGTTCATCGATTTTACCAAACACAGGTCCACCACCTTTTTCGAAGAGTTCAAACCGGGGGAGATGAAACACACGCCGATGGCAGATCCCTTCGACAAACGGCTCAGCGACCTGCTGCTTCAAAGCGGGAAGGAACTGAATCTTGCCATTCACAAGGGCGGTTGCATCGTCACCATCGAGGGACCTCGTTTCTCCACCCGTGCCGAATCCAGGATGTTCCGCGGCTGGGGCGGCGACCTGATCAACATGAGCACGGCCCCCGAATGCATCCTGGCCAACGAACTGGGCATCCCCTATGCAGCCGTGGCGATGGCCACAGATTACGACAGCTGGAAGGAAGAGGAGCTACCGGTCTCCTGGGAAGAGATCCTGACCGTCTTTGGCAAGAATGTCCACAATGTGGTAAATTTGCTTTTGAAAGTCATTCCAACCATTTAAGTTGTGGCCATCATTTAATGTGACCTCAACAAAGCTGTATTGATAGGCACTCCACAACAAGCTTCATTGCCAATTTTTCATTTTTCATTTTTCACTTTCAATATGCTTTACAGAAAATTCGGAAAAACAAATGAGCGGGTCTCCATCCTGGGCTTCGGATGCATGAGACTTCCATTGAAACCAGGTGGTGTGGCCGCCAACATCAACATCGAAGAGTCAACAAGACTGATCCGGTACGCCATCGACGAAGGGGTCAACTACATCGACACAGCCTATCCATACCACGGCAC
>TBL_comb47_HYPODRAFT_10007466_pt1 | contig 11463 bp, 8 predicted proteins | sample TroBogypolimnion_40_FD_10682 | JGI IMG/M metagenome (IMG submission 10682) | reverse complement strand
GTAGCAAAGCCATATGGAAACTCGGCAATTCTGCCATACAGCAAAGAGTTCTTTAGCGGCGGACCGAACAGTCTTCGTGCCTTTCAGATTAATTCCGTAGGCCCGGGTACTTATAAACAGAAAACCGATTCGCTGGGAATATTACAATTAGGCGGTGATATTAAACTGGAGACTAATGTCGAATACCGCTTTAATATCTTCAGCTATTTTAAAGGTGCTCTATTTGTTGATGCAGGAAATGTCTGGCTGCAAAAATCAAACCCTTCCAATCAGGGAAGTCCGTTCCTGTTTTCCAATTTCATGGATCAAATGGCTGTAGGTACAGGTGTGGGATTAAGGGTTGATGTTTCCTTCTTCATTTTACGTTTTGATTTAGCTTTTCCTTTACGGAAACCCTGGCTGGATGAAAATAAACGGTGGGTGATGAATCAGATCGACTTTGGAAGTTCAGCCTGGAGACGAGATAATCTGGTACTGAATGTAGCTATCGGGTATCCGTTTTAATCAACTGATATATCTGGCTTTTCAATTCTCTTAATCCAAATACAATAAATCAAACTATGATACCCTGGATGCAAAACTATTGGAGCTACTCATTAACCGTTTTTATGGCGTTTTTTGCCATAATGAACCCATTGGTTAATATTCCTATTTTCGTTAAATTAACCGAAGGGCTCGATGAAAAGAAAAAAAAAGGAATTGCTAAAACGGCTAATATTGTAGCTTTTATCATAGTCGTGGCCTTTATTTTAGTGGGAAAATATATATTCGAGATCTTTGGGTTAACCATTCCCTCATTCAAGGTATTTGGCGGAGTCCTGATCTTCTATATCGGATTCGACATGCTTCAGTCAAAAAAAACAAACACACACCTGAAAGGCAAACCAGTTTTTGATGCAGGTATTGCCATCTCTCCTTTGGCTATTCCCATCATGGCGGGGCCTGGTACAATTGTTACAGGAATGAACTTTGTAGTGAATGCTAATTTTCTTCAGGTATTAATCACCGTATTGATTTTTGCACTGATTATATTTTTTACTTACCTGGCTTATATCTACAGCAACTACCTTGTTCGGCTGGTAGGTGAAAACAACTTTGTGATCATTGGTAAAATCATGGGAATAATTATTGGAGTATTAGGTGCAAATATGCTGATTGAAGGAATCAAATTAGCCTTTCATATTGCATAAGCTTAATGTGTGAATCATGTAACTTTTCTCAAAAGTTATGTAACACATCCGAACTGAAAGCATATCACCTTTACAATGTTGCGAATAGTCATACACGAGATTCATCTGTAGTGCAGCTGAGTTGGTTATGACGTTTAAATTGAAGATGTTACTTCAGTTTTTACAGACCTAATCAACTTCTTCATATTGGAGATTCGTGATAAGCTATTCCTGAATGTAATTCTATGAGAACCATCATCCTGCTTATCTTTTCGAATGTCTTTATGACTTTCGCCTGGTACGGACACTTAAAATACGGTGAAGCCTGGCCATTATGGAAAGCAATCCTCGTGTCATGGGCAATCGCATTGCTGGAATATTGTTTGGCAGTACCTGCTAATCGTTTTGGTTTTGGAGAGTTCACCGGATTCCAGCTTAAAATCATTCAGGAGGTCATCACATTAATTGTCTTTATCGTATTCGCAGTTACATTTCTGCAGGAAAAACTCGCATGGAATTACCTTGTTGCAGTTGTATTTCTTGGGCTTGCCGCAGTCTTCGCTTTTGCTTTCAAGACAACCTGAACCAAAATATTTTGAAACATCCAATACTATAGAATAGGAGAAATAGAAAATGGCAGTTAAAAAGAATATACAGGAAATCAAATCCTCAGAAGTGCCTGTTGACGAGACGGTTATTCCCCCGGTTGATATTCCTGTTAAGAAAATAAAGAAGATAACGCCTTTGGCTGATCAGCCTGTTAGAGATGAAAAGATAACACCACCGGTTGATCAGCCCGTTAAAGATGAGAAGATAACTCCACCGGTTGATCAGCCGGGAAAACTCCATGCATTTCTTCACGGACGGGTCATATGGGTGATATGCGCAATCCTCATAATCATTGGAGGATATTTCGGATATAACTGGGCATTTGGAAAAGCCAAAGTCGTCTATGCTACTGCGGCAGTCGAACGTGGCGATGTTGAAAACACAGTAATAGCAGCAGGTCTGGTGCAACCAATTAAATATGTTGATGTAGGTGCACAAACATCAGGCAAGTTAAAATCCCTAAAGGTAATACGCGGCGATAGGGTTGTGAAAGGCCAGCTATTGGCCGAAATTGACCCTGTTTTGGCAAAGTCAGCACTTACATCGGCAAATGCAGCACTCGAGAATATGACCTCACAGCGTTCTTTAAAAGAAGCACAACTTGTTCTTACTAAATTACAGGCTGGTCGGAGCGATAAGCTTTTTGAAAAGAAGTTGATCGCAGCAAGTGATCATGATATCACCACAGCAGCTTATAATGTTGCTTTTGCCGATTCGGCTTCGCTCACAGCGCAGATGAAACAAGCTACGGCATCAGTAAAAACAGCCACTGCCAATGTGGGCTATACTCAGATTACAGCTCCAATGTCGGGCGATGTTGTTTCAATTAATATGCTTGAAGGACAAACACTTAATGCCAATCAGTCTGCGCCGAATATCCTTCGGATTGCCGACATTGATACGGTAACGGTCTGGGCTCAGGTATCCGAAGCGGATATTGATCGTGTCAAACTTGGACAGGATGTCTATTTTACGGTATTGTCACAAGACCGGCGCTGGACAGGAAAAATCAGGCAGATACTCCCCACTCCTGAACTCATTAATAACGTTGTATTCTATGATGTATTATTCGATATTGAGAATCCGAAGCGCGATTTGTACATTCAGATGACTGCCCAGGTTTTCATCATATTGTCGCAGGCGAAAGATGTTTTACTGATACCTACCTCGGTTGTTGGGAATGCAAAAGAAGGATCTGAGATCAAAGTACAGGTATTGAAAGAAAATAAAAGCATTGAGATCAGAGCTATTAAAATAGGCATCAAAGGCGAAATCTCCACAGAAGTTAAAGAAGGTCTCAAGGAAAATGAATTGGTTGTTATTGGTGGAATCAAAGAAAAGGCTACCACAAAGACTCAAAGTGCACTGAGTGGCCAGAAGGGTGGACGATGACGACATCCATACTGGAATTGAAAGGCGTAAGCCGTACCTATACCACTGGTGGTGAACCATTAACCGTACTCAGGAATGTAAGCTTAAAGATCGGGAGTGGCGAATTTGTAGCGATAATGGGCGCTTCCGGCTCAGGAAAGTCAACGATGATGAACATTATCGGATGTCTCGACAAACCATCGGTCGGCTCATATCATGTTCGTGGTATTGATATTGCAACGCTGAACGGCGATGCACTTGCAGCCTTGCGGCGCGATACTTTTGGCTTCATCTTTCAGCGTTATAACCTGATGTCCGATTTAAGCGCCATCGAAAATGCAGAAGTTCCTGCTGTATACCGGGGAATGCCAAAATCTCAGAGGGAAACACATGCCAGTGATATACTTAAGGAACTCGGACTGAGCGACCGGCTGCAGCATCTTCCCAACCAGCTTTCAGGAGGTCAGCAACAGCGTGTCAGCATTGCTCGGGCACTGATGAACGGCGGACCAGTCATACTTGCTGATGAACCTACGGGGGCATTAGACAGTACAGGGGGTAAAGAGGTCATGGCTATTCTTGAAAAACTCAATGCACAAGGACATACTATTATCGTAGTAACCCACGATGCTAATATTGCAGCTTATGCAAATCGCATTGTTCACATTGCCGACGGATGTATCACTTCCGACGAGATTAAAAAGAAAGAAAAAGCAAGTAGTCATGCACCGATTACCGAATTGGAGAAAGATGAAAAGGCTGGTATAGCAGTTCTTGGAGAATCACTTAAGATGGCGTTCCGTTCGCTGATAAACAACCGGATGAGAACAGCGCTGACAATGCTTGGTATCATTATCGGCGTTGCTTCAGTGGTTGCTTTGATGGCTATCGGCAATGGAGCCAAGCAGGAGGTTGTTGAACGCATTCAGGCCATGGGTGCCGACCTGATGACGATTGCCCGCGGTGCCGCTAATGTTCGCGCCTCAGCCGCAGCAGTTATAAGTTTTGTGCCTGAAGATTTGCCATCAATTGCACATGTGCCTGGAGTTTTGATAGCGAATCCCGAATCAGAGGCATCCTCTTTACTGAGATTCGGAAACCTCGATCTGACAGTCACTGTGGTTGGAACAGGTGAAGACTTTCCCCAGGTACACGATTGGCTGCCGCAATCCGGCATATTCTTTACGGCTGAACATGTGAAACGTTATGCACAGGTGGTAACAATAGGCCAGACCATTGCTACAAACCTGTTTCCTGCCGGTATGAGTCCATTGGGTCAGTATATACTTATTGGCAACGCACCTTTTCTGGTGATTGGCGTATTGAGTGTGAAAGGTACCTCTGCACGGGGCGATGACCTGGATAACTCAATATGGATGCCTTACACAACAGCCGGGGCGCGTATCTTCGGACAGCGTTATTTCAGCCGTATTGTGGTGAGAGTGAAGCCTGGTGCAGATATGACTGCAGTGCAGGTTGGTCTTCATGATCTTTTGATCAAACGTCACGGCAAGGAAGATTTTAATATCCGTAATATGGCTGAAACAATTGCTACGGCCAATGAAACACAAAATACACTTACTTATCTGCTTGCAGCAATTGCAGTAATCTCGCTTATTGTTGGCGGTATTGGAGTAATGAATATTATGCTGGTCTCTGTTACCGAACGTACCCGCGAAATAGGCATTCGCATGGCCATTGGAGCACGCGGATTCGATGTATTATTCCAGTTTCTTACAGAGGCCGTGATGGTCTGCTTTCTTGGCGGATTGGTAGGAGTATTATTTGGAATTGGCAGCGGACTAGCTGTTTCATCACTGGCTGGCTGGCGGGTCATCTTCACCATACCACCCATATTAATTGCCTTTGGGTTTGCTTTTCTGACGGGTATCATCTTTGGTTATCTTCCTGCAAAAAAGGCGGCTCAACTTGACCCCATTGAAGCTCTGGCAAGAGATTAATAAAAACCTCTTCACCATTTTTGCCAATAGATTATTTTTGCCAAAGATCCATAGAAGGATCGGGTTTGGATAGGGTTGGGGAGGGGTTCCCTTGGGTATCCCTTGTCTATATCTGTACTATGATTGATCTATAGCTGTACTGAAATTCAAATCTTAGTACAGATACAAATCAATCATAGATTAATTGATCCGAAGCAAACACGACGCAATCCTATCCCGGAGCCATCCCGTGTAGGTGGAAAGCAGGTTAATTGTTTTACTGAAGAATTTCTGATTGGATAGAATAATGGAGTCCGGAGTCAAGGAGTTCATTGCTGAATCATTACTTCTAATTCTGGCATAAACTCATTTGAAGGTTAAAGATAAAATATTTCCTGATAAAAAAAAACATCTATTTTAAAGTTTTAACGGAAATCCTAATATGCTAAAAGTGATTTCCTTGCAATTTGGGTCTTTCAATGGATAAATTATTAAAAGTCAATGTGTGAATAATGTAACTCTTTTTAAAAGTTATGTAACATTCAGAATTAATTATTTCACTATCTTTAACCAATAACAAGCTATGTAAATAAGTTAAGGAAACATGGCATGCAGTTGTTCTGTATATCTAAAATATAAAACTAAATAATTTCCAGAATTATGAAAAATCTCGTTAAGAGTATGGTAATATTACTTGTACTAAATACATCTTTATTACTGTTTCCAAATCAATTATCAGCTCAGCATGCTAATGTAAGTTTCCAGGTTTTTTATGACCAGTTAAGTCCATACGGACAATGGATTCAAGATCCAACCTATGGCTATGTATGGATTCCTGATGTCGGAGCAGACTTTGTTCCATATTCAACTGATGGCCATTGGGTTCTGACTGATTATGGCTGGACCTGGGTGTCATATTACGATTGGGGATGGGCGCCTTTTCATTATGGTCGATGGAATCACGATAATTCTTATGGCTGGCTTTGGGTTCCCGATACTGAATGGGGTCCTTCATGGGTAAATTGGAGAAGAGCAGATGGCTATTATGGCTGGTCTCCGATGGAGCCTGGTGTTAGTGTCAGTATGAGTTTTGGCAGTTCATACAATAGAAATGACGACCACTGGGTGTTTGTAAGGGACAGGGATTTTGAAAGGTCTAATATTAATCATTACTACGTAAACCAGAATGACCGCAATCGTATCGTACGAAGTTCCACAGTAATTAATACAACCTCTATTGATAACAGCCGACATACAACCTATGTTACAGGGCCTTCAAGAGCCGAGGTTCAAAAAGTTACCGGCAGAACGATTAATCCTGTAGCTATTAAGGAAAATAACAGACCGGGGCAGCAGATGAATAATGGGCAGTTACAGATGTACAGACCTCAGGTAAATAAGAACAGTGTGAAGGAAAACAAACCATCCAGAATTACCACCCAAAAGGATGTGAAACGACCCACACCTCAAAATGTGAATACTCAACACAGGAATGTAAGTCCGCAGAATAACAATCCTGTAAAGGCACAACCTGCACAACAGCAGAGGACTGTTACACCGGCAAATAATATAGTAAGGCCGCAAAACAGAACTAATGTACAGCCTGCACAAAAGCCAAGGACCGCAACCCCGTCAAATAATAATCAACGGCAACAGCAGCCAAATACTGCCAGACCACAGAATATTCCTAAAGCACAACCTGTACAACAACAAAGGTATGCAACACCGGTAAATAATAATCAACGGCAACAGCAACCACAACAGCAGAATGCCAGGCCACAGCCTGTGCAACAGCAACGAACTGCACCTCCGGCAAATAATAATCAGGGACAACAGCAGCAGAATGAAAGAAAACAGGAAGATAAAAGGTAAAATGATTAAAGATTTCTGTTGAACTATTTAAAGATAGATAGTATATTTATATGTTTTTAAATGGGCATTTAACTAATAGAAATCTGTAATAAGAAAGACTATGGACCAAAACATTCCTTCATTTTGGAGCATCAAAACAACAGAGTTACTTAGTAAGCTTGAGGTAACAGCTAAAGGGTTAACAATCGATGAAGCAAAGAAAAGGCTTGCAAGTTATGGTGCCAATAGTCTGAAACAAAAAAAACAATCGGGGACATTTGCTCTTTTAATTGGTCAGTTTAAGAGTCCTATTATTCTTATTCTTTTGGCAGCGACGTGTTTATCATTGCTTTTACGAAATTTCGTCGATGCTTCAATCATTCTTGGCATCGTCATCATTAGCGGTTTACTCGGATTCTGGCAGGAATACAGTGCCTCTAATGCGGTAGCAAAACTGCTTGCCCTGGTGCAAATAAAAGCATCAGTTCTGCGTGATGGAAAACAAGTGGAAGTGGCTGTTGAAGAAATTGTTCCCGGCGACATCGTTATCATGAATGCAGGCGATATTGTCCCGGGAGACTGCCTGATTCTTGAATCGAAAGATGCGTTTGTGGATGAAGCCATGCTTACCGGTGAAACATTCCCGGTTGAAAAAGAAGTATCGGTAATCCCTGCCGATACACCTCTGGCACAGCGAACAAATACTGTTTGGATGGGAACTCATGTGGTTAGCGGAACTGCAAAAGCTTTGGTTACACTTACGGGAATAAATACAGAGTTTGGAAAAGTTTCAGCACGACTCCAGCTTAAAGCTCCAGAAACAGATTTCGAACATGGAATCCGACGGTTTGGGTATTTCCTGGGAGAGGTAACAATGGTTTTGGTGGTAGTCATTTTTGCCATTAATGTTTATCTGCAGAGGCCTGTTCTCGAAGCATTTCTCTTTTCTCTCGCCCTTGCTGTTGGATTAACTCCACAGTTATTGCCAGCTATCATCAGCATCAATCTGGCACATGGCGCCAAGAAGATGGCTGAAAAGAAAGTAATTGTGAAGCGGCTTGCCTCGATTGAAAACTTTGGCAGTATGAATGTAATCTGTTCTGATAAAACAGGTACACTGACCGAAGGAACCGTGAAGGTGCAATCAGCTGTTGATGTGAATGGAGTTGCAAATGATAAAGTATTCCTCTTTGCATACCTTAATGCTTCCTTTGAAACAGGTTTTACAAACCCTATTGATGAAGCCATACTGAACTTTCAAAAGATAGACCTGAAGGGATACCAGAAACACGATGAGATTCCATATGATTTTCTTCGGAAACGTCTGAGCATTTCAGTTAAACATGATAATGAATTTTTGATGGTGACCAAAGGTGCCCTCTCCAATATACTCGATGTATGTACTACTGTTGAAATCAAAGAGGGTAGTGTGGTTAAGTTAACAACTGAGGAGAAACAGATTCAGAAGCAATTTGAAGCTTTCAGCAATGATGGCTTTCGCACCTTAGGAATTGCCTATAAAAACCTTTCCTCTGAATCTCTTATCAATAAAGACGATGAGAAGGATATGACCTTCCTTGGATTTCTAACCCTTTTTGATCCACCAAAGGCCAATATTGCCGATACGATTGCAATACTAAAGAAATTGGGTGTTTCGCTCAAAGTGATCACAGGTGATAATCATCTGGTTGCAGCCAGTTTGAGTAAAAAGATGGGGCTTTTGGATACGAAAATCCTTACAGGAACTCAAATGCGTCAAATGAGCGATGCCGCTCTGCTCAGACAAGTTGGAACAGTCAGTGTGTTTGCTGAAATAGAACCCAATCAGAAAGAACGAATTATTATTGCAATGCGAAAGGCAGGTAACGTAGTGGGGTATATGGGTGATGGAATCAATGATGCTTCTGCACTTCATGCGGCCGATGTTGGAATTTCTGTGGATACTGCTGCCGATGTTGCAAAGGATGCTGCCGATATCGTTTTACTCGAGAAAGACCTGAGTGTACTGATAGAAGGAGTGCGTGAAGGACGGACCACCTTTGCCAATACACTGAAATATGTATTTATGGCTACAAGCGCCAATTTTGGAAACATGTTCAGCATGGCAGGATTGTCTTTGTTTATTCCTTTTCTTCCGTTGTTGCCCAAACAGATTTTGCTTACCAACCTGATGACCGACTTTCCAGAAATGACCATTGCAACCGACAATGTTGACGAGGAGATGATCAATTATCCCCGGCGCTGGGACATCAAGGCGATACGCAAGTTCATGATTACCTTTGGTCTGGTAAGTTCAGTATTTGACTACCTCACTTTCGGACTGCTCCTGCTCATATTACATGCCAAGGAGGGGGAATTTCGGACCGGATGGTTCCTTGAATCAGTTATCTCCGCATCGATCATAGTACTGGTTATTCGAAGCCGTAAACCATTCTTCAAAAGCCGACCGGGAAAATATCTGTTAATAGCAACCTTATCGATTGCTGTACTTACAATGATTTTACCCTTTACACCCCTTGGAACAGTTTTTGGTTTCAGCCCTCTAAGCTTCACCACCTATCTGCTTCTGATGCTCATCGTAGTGCTCTATATCATCGCAGCAGAAATTACCAAGAATATCTTTTATAAGAAGGTGAAATTCTAAGGCTTCTTAAGTAAGAGAACTGGTGGTTATTGTCTTTGTTATGAAGGTTACGAAGGTTACGAAGGTAAGGGAATAGATGAATAATTCAAGTTATTGAGGTTACTAAGGTAAGGGGACTTATAAACTATGATACTCCCCAATAATAGGACAGGAAGTTAAGATATAAATTTACATCTTTAAATTAAAATTTATGTCACTCACACGGAGAAGATTTAGTAAGGAATTTAAGACCAAAGTTGTTTTGGAATCGCTCAAAGAGCGACAATCCCTTGAAGTATTGGCCAAGAAGTATGAGCTCTTACCAGGGCAGATAACCACATGGAAAGCAATTGCGTTAAAGAATTTCGGCAATGTATTTTCCACCGATCCACCTGAGACAAAAGAGAATGGAGTGGACTCCCAGGTATTGTACGCCCAGATTGGTCAGTTGAAAGTTGAGAACGATTGGCTAAAAAAAAAGCTGCAATGATCAGTTCTGAGCAACGAAAAGGTATGATTGACCCTTGCTGTCCTTCCTTGAGTATTTCAACTCAATGCCAGTTACTTACACTTACAAGGAGTAGTTTTTACTATATTCCATCGGGAGAGTCAGAAGAGAATTTGTCTATCATGCGTCAATTGGATGAACAGTATTTCTCCACTCCTTTTTATGGTGTGTTGCGGCTTACAGAGTTGCTCATATTGGCTGGGTTCAAGGTAAACAAGAAACGAGTTCGTCGTTTGATGAAGCTAATGAATTGGCAAACAATTTACAGAGAACCACGCACTACAATCAGCAATAAAACGCACTACAAATATCCTTATTTACTCAGGGGGTTGAAAATAGAGCGATGCAACCACGTCTGGGCAATGGATATTACCTACATTCCGATGAAAACTGGGTTTATGTATTTGACAGCCATTATCGATTTGCATAGCAGATATGTCGTTCAATGGTCATTGTCGAATACAATGAGTGCCGAATGGTGTACAGAAGTACTCCAGGAAGCAATCAAGAACCACGGTATTCCTGAAATTTTCAATACCGATCAGGGGAGTCAGTTTACCAGTGAAGTATTCATTAATACATTAATTGACAAGGGTATAAAAATCTCAATGGATGGAAAAGGGAGAGCCCTTGATAACATATTTATCGAACGATTATGGAGGTCTGTCAAATATGAAAACATATATTTGAATGCGTACGAAAATGGTCTATCTTTATGGAAAGGCCTGGAACAGTATTTCCAGTTTTACAATATGGAAAGATTGCACCAATCTCTGGATTATCATACTCCAAATCAGAAGTATGTATTAGCGGCCTAAAACGAGAATAACTTTTTATGGCGTTGGAAGCCAAAAGTTATTTTCCGTTTTATCCGACACAAATTGCAGCACTAATGATATCTTAACTGGCTGTATTTATTGTCCGAACAATTGGGAGTAGTATACAACCTTAGTAACCTTAAAACAAAATGCTTCTAAAACTTTCCCGAATGTTCTGTACAAGTCTGGTAGTGATTTAAAGTAAAAAAAACGCAAATATCCCGATACCTTTAATACCTTAGAAGCTGTAGAATGATTTACGAAATAAGTTACTCAAAACACGACAATTAATGAAGGAGAATCAACTATGAATAATAATAATGCCAACAGGACAACATTACAGGAAATTGCACGAAAGGCAATGATTTCAAGAGGATTAGTGCCTGATTTTCCGGCTGCCGTGTTCAACGAGTTGCAGCAAATTACCCTTCCTGCAACTCATACTTCAGCGAATGACAAGGATTTGCGTCACCTGCTCTGGTGTTCGGTAGATAATGATGATTCGCTTGATCTTGACCAGTTATCGTATGCCGAACAGTTGGCTGGTAATAAAGTTCGTTTGCTGATTGCGATT
>TBL_comb47_HYPODRAFT_10007464_pt1 | contig 11467 bp, 5 predicted proteins | sample TroBogypolimnion_40_FD_10682 | JGI IMG/M metagenome (IMG submission 10682) | reverse complement strand
CTGCCTTTTTCAATTTCGACATCAGTACCTTGATAATTGTATCCTGAAGGGAAGCACAAATATCAGCTTTATGCTCTTCTATAAATTGAGGGTTTTCAGCAATACGGTCACGCAAAAAATAAAGAAAAGAGGTCTTTAGCCCACTGAAACTATAATTCAACCCAGGAATTTTAGGCTTCGAAAATGTAAAGGCATCTGGATTACCCTCCTTGGCGAACTGATCAATCAAAGGCCCTCCGGGATAGGGCAATCCCATCACTTTGGCACATTTGTCGAATGCCTCGCCTGCTGCATCATCGATAGTTTGTCCGATCACCTCCATTTCAAGGTGGTCACGGACAATGATAATTTGTGAATTGCCACCCGACACCAAAAGGCATAAAAACGGAAAACCAGGGCTCTTCTTTCCTGAAATTGGATCTTTAATAAAATGGGCAAGTACATGCCCCTGCAAATGGTTCACCTCAATCAATGGGATTTGTTTGGCCAGTGCAAAACCTTTGGCAAATGAAGTCCCAACAAGTAAGGATCCCAACAAACCGGGTCCCCGCGTAAAAGCTACCGCTGAGATATCATCGGCTGAGATACCTGCATTCCTGATCGCCAGAGCAACTACAGGGATAATATTTTGTTGATGGGCCCGTGAGGCCAATTCGGGTACAACACCACCGTAGGCGTTATGGACAGACTGGCCTGAAACTTCGTTGCTTAAAATCAAATCGTTGCAGATGATTGCAGCCGATGTGTCATCACAAGATGATTCAATTCCAAGAATGACAATATCTTTGTTGTTTTCCATCACTTTATATAATTCTTAATTGTTCCATTTCTGCATAATCCACTGTTGACGGACTGCAAAAAGTATTATTTTTAAACATTCAAAATACGAATCTCAACCGAATCATCGGTTGAACTTAATTAAAGTTCAAAAGTATCAAAAAAAGGTTTAAAATATTATTGGTTTCCATGCTTGTGCTGATTACCTTTTGCCTGTGGGGGTATTTGCTCTTTCGGTCATCTCGTGTCCAAACCTATGTCACACAATGGGTAATGGGTCAATTATCCGACACTTTTAAAACAAGGATCAGTGTTGGGGGAATCAATATTTCTTTGTTTAAAAGCATCGTGCTCGAAAAGGTGTTGGTTGAAGATCAGGATCAGGACACACTTGTCTATGTGGACCAGGTAAAACTAAATATAGACAGTTTAAAGCTTTTCGAACGGAAGATCCATTTTGGAGATCTTAAACTCGATGGTTCGAGAATCAAAATTCTTAAAGACTCTACTGGTTATAATTATCAGTTTTTAATGGGACAGGGAAATCCAAACACGAAACCGGATACAACAGCAAATCCATGGAAAATCACCTTTAACAATTTGTACTTTCTGAATTCCAAAATCCGGTACAAAGATCTAACAGCCAGGGACACGATCTTTAATGGGATTAATTTCAACGATCTTGAGATCACCAAACTCAACCTTTCCCTTGTCAATGTGCATCAATCCGATTCTGTTACAACGTTTTTTCTCGACAATGCTTCGATTTATGAAAAATCGGGGTTCGCAATTGGTGATTTAAGATTTGCCGGAAAAATAAGCCCTACCGGATTTGAGCTTTCGGATCTTACAATCGTTTCAAACCATTCGCACATTGGTGCGAGCCATATTTCAATCTCACAAAATAAACTATTTGGTGTTGATTCACTTTATTCAGAGAAAACCCTCACTTTATCGAACAAATATGTTCTGGATTGCGATTTTAATGAATCAATGATTTCATTATCGGATTTGTCCTATGTGATTCCCGAATTATGGGGGATGAACGAACCCATTCTATTTTCGGGCGGGATTAAAGGTTCGTTGAGCAATTTGAAATTCAAAAAGATCAATTTTAAAATAGGAAAAGAGACCCAGATCAATGCAGATCTTGAACTACAGGGGATGCCAGTCTGGAAAAATACCTTTATCTTTTTCAAGTTGTATGATAATACCTTTAATTTCAACGATCTCGCAGCTGTACGAATGCCCGACACATCACCTCAAAGGTATTTGAAAATCCCAATTGAATTACTCAACAATGTAAAATTGACCTATCAGGGAAACTTAACCGGGTTCCCTTCCGATTTTGTTGCTTATGGAACATTAGGTGGTAATATGGGACAGTTGTCAACAGATATTGCGATCCGCCCTAAAGAATCGGGGATAGTCGATTTTTCAGGGAGTGTTAAAGCGGTATCTTTCAACGCCGGAAAGTTGCTCGACTATTCCCCGCTAGGACCGGTCACCCTTGATGTTAAAATCAATGGATCAAGATCTGGAAACCATAAATTTAACGCCTTGATTGCAGGCAATATCGACAGTATCTATTTTAACAATTATAGGATAGACTCCATTTATGTGAATGGAAAGGCACGCGACCGTAGTTTTGAGGGTGAACTGAATGTCAATGATCAAAACCTAAAAATGGATTTTACCGGTAAAGCAGATTTTGAGAATACGGTTCCGGAATTCAATTTTACCACAAAAATCCAAAAGGCAAATCTTGTAACCCTGGGCCTTGAATCGGATAAAAAAGTTTCGGAAATCGCACTCCTGTTAAGTGCCGATTTTACAGGCGACAATATCGATAATGTGAATGGACAGATCGATCTCAAAGATTTCAGTTTTACAAGAGACGATCATACACTGGTCATAAAAAGCCTCACACTAAATACCTCAAATAGCCTGGAAAAAAATAATATAACACTTAGGTCGGATATAGCGGATGCTACGATCAACGGTAAATATCAATTTGGGGAATTTGACCTTACATTCAGGGATTATCTTCACCATTTTCTCCCTTCGGCAAAACTGCCATTTTCAGACAGGGTATCCGAAGGGAAGAATGCATTCCAATATGACATTCGCATTAAAAAGGCTGAAGAGCTGGGTAGCTTTTTCGTACCGGGATTGGTCATTAAATCGCCGGTTGTTTTGACGGGTAGTATCGATTCAGATAAAAAAACACTTTTATTGGATGGCAATGTAAACGAAATACACTATAACAAGCATCTGATTTCTGGGCTCACTTTCAATTCCAGGAATATTGGAGATAAGTGGTCATTCCGGATAGGTGCGCAAAATGCCTTATTGGGTGGTTCACTTTTGGTTGAGAATTTTTCGGTCAACAACACCCTTGTAAACGATAGCCTGAATACGGCCATCACCTGGAACAATAACAGCGTTCCCACCTATTGCGGAAAAGTCGATTTCCTTGGGATCTTTTCGAAAAATGGAAAAGGGAACAACCTTGCCGACTTTTATCTGAACCCTTCAAAGATTTGGATATCCGACTCTTTATGGCAGATTGAGAAGAGCCACCTCTTTATAGATTCCACCTCGGTAGCCATCGAAAATTTCAATATCCACCACAATCATGAACAATTCCGGATTTACGGGAAAGTGACAGACAACACCTCCGATAAAATCAATGTTGATTTTAAAGGTGTGAAAATGAGCATTTTCGACTTACTCCTGGGTGAAGATATTGGCATCGATGGTGAACTCAACGGTTCGGCATCGGTTGCCGATCCATATCATTCGTTTTTTCTCACAAGCCACCTTAAACTGTCCGATTTTACCTATCTCGAAAAAAACTTCGGCGATATACTGCTTGACAATAGCTGGGACCAAATGAAGAGCCGTCTCAACTCTTCGTTGCAGCTTGTCAAAGATTCCAAAGTTGGCTTTGAATTGAAAGGCTATTATGAGCCCAAAACCGACAGCCTCCAATATCACACTTCTTTCAAGGACTATCCGCTTGAATCGCTGCTCCCCATTTTAAGCAGCTTTGCAAATAAAGTTGAAGGTCTGGGCAACGGACAAGTCAGCATTACAGGGAAACTCTCTGAACCAAAATTTAACGGCAATGTCGCTGTCACCAATGCAAAAGTTGGCATTGATTATACAAAGGTCCTTTATTCCCTCAACGATACGGTAAGGTTTGCAGGCGATTCGATTAATTTTAAAAATATCATCGTCTCCGATGCCGAAAATAACAAGGCAAAATTCAATGGGTCAATTACGCATAACCTGTTCAGCCACCTGACCTATAACCTATTTGCCAGTACAAATAATTTATTGGCACTGAACACAACACGAAAAGACAACAATCTTTTTTATGGTACCGCACATGCTTCGGGAATGATCAAGATTACTGGCAAGATTGCTGATATAAAACTTGACATGTCGCTGACGACTAAACCTGGTACACAAATCAATGTTCCGCTCGAAAATCCGGAATCGGTGAATGAATATGACTTTATCCGATTTGTGAATCCGGATACCACACAGCAAAAACCCAAGTTGGTTGAAAGGATCGACAATTCGGATGGGCTGGAGGTCAACCTTGACGTCACTGCGACACCTGATGCCAAAGTGCAGATGATTTTTAACTCGACTGTGGGGGATGCCATCAATGGATATGGGTCGGGCGACCTCAAATTTATCTACGACAAGGAAGGGAATTTTTTCATGTATGGTGATTACAAAATCGACAAGGGTGATTACATGTTTACACTTCAGAATGTGCTGGTCCGAAAGTTTAAGATTGAGCAGGGTGGGTTAATTTCCTGGAACGGTGATCCTTACGGCGCAATCGTTGACCTTGATGCGATTTACACCCTAAAGGCTCCCATTAATTACCTGTTGCTCAATACAACTCAGAACGACAATTCCCGCAGAATCCCTGTTGAATGTAAAGTAAACTTGTCCAAAAAGTTGTTAAATCCGGCAGTTAAGTTTGACATCAATTTTCCGACGGCCGACGAACGGACAAAAGATGAATTGCAACAATTTATCAGTACCCAGGATGATATCAACCGGCAAATGGTTTCCCTATTGGTGATGGGTCAGTTCTTCACGCCTGAATATCTGAGGGGAAGGCAGGATTTTCAGACCAATGCCGGTAATTTGGTAGGATCAACAACATCCGATATCCTGTCCAACCAGCTTTCCAACTGGCTATCACAAATCAGTAACGATTTTGATATTGGTTTTAATTATCGTCCAGGTGACCAGGTGAATGCCAATCAAATGGAACTGGCTTTGAGCACACAGATTCTAAATGACCGTGTGACAATAAACGGCAACATTGGAAACAATAGTAACCTGCAGTCAAATAATGCCAATCCGGTAGTCGGGGAGGTGGAATTATTTGTAAAGCTCAATAAATCAGGAAAACTGCAATTAAAAGCATACAATCGTGCAAATGATGACCTGATTTACGATACCTCTTTGTACAAGCAAGGTATTGGCCTTTCCTACAGGGAAGAATTTGATACTTTGGGTGATCTGTTTAGTCATTACCGGAGTGCAAAGAGAAATAAAAATCTCATCTTCAGACCGGATTCAGTGAAAGGACAATCCTTACAGTAATCCGGATATAACGTATTATTCGCTCAGATTTTCTATTTTTGTACAGGATATTCGGTTCTTCTTTTGAAAGAAATCAGGTCAATGATTATCATTGGATGGACCAGCAGATCCGAATAGCATAGAAAGTTATCATATGACATTGACTGATAGTCAAAAATCGGGGATCGTATTCACTGTATTATTTCATACGGCCATCCTGCTCATGTTGTTATTTTGGGGATTTGTAACCCCTGCCCCCCCGGTTGAGGAGGAGGGTTTTCTTGTGGACTTTGGGAATTCAACAACAGGTCTGGGAATTGAAGAACCATCAGCGGTTCAAGGCGATGAAGGTGCTGCTGCATCAAAAAAAACTGAACCTGATCATCAGGCAGCCAATGAACCCAGGATCAAGCAAAAAACAGATGCTTCCAATGATGACGATGTTGTGACACAGGATTATGAAAAAGCCGAAGCCATTGCAGTAGCCAGAAAAAAAGCAATCAATGAAAAAAAAGTAAAGCTTGCTGAGGAAAAAAGGATAAAAGATCAGGAATTGAAAAATCAAAAGGATGAACTGATCGCAAAGGAAAGACAGGAAACTGAAGATAAAAGGATACAACTGGAAAAAGATAAAAAGATTGGGTTAATCAATTCCCGCGTAAAAAACGCCTTTGGTGGGGGTAAAACGGATAACGGATCGCAAAGTACAAGTCAGGGAAACACATACGGGGGCGGCAACCAGGGCAGTCCGGATGGTACTCCGGGAACCAATCAGTATGGTGGCCATAGTGGTGACGGACAAGGGCCCTCCTATAGTCTTTCTGGCCGAAGTGCCCGATCGTTACCAAAACCGACTTTCCCGGGAAATGAGTCAGGGACAGTTGTTGTAGAGGTGACCGTCAATAATTACGGGAAGGTAACCAAAGCCTTACCCGGAATAAAAGGCTCAAATACGGTTGATCCGTCCCTTCTGGAAGCAGCAAAAAAAGCAGCTATGGCCGCAACATTTAATTCAGACACCAATGCCCCTGCATTCCAAAAGGGGACGATAACCTATCATTTTATAATTCAGTAAGATAATAGGATCATTATTTTTTTAATGGAATTTTTGCGATGAGAAATAAAATAGAAAATTCAAACTATAAAAAGCTCTTAAAATACTTCTCATAAACCTCCATATTGCGTTCCAGAAGTTCGACCGAAAATTCATAGGCTTTCTGATTATCACGGGCTTCAACGGCATCAAATATTCCTTGTTGAAGACGAACAGTATATTCCTTCTCCCCTTCCACATTGGCATAGATCAGGTTACGCATCCGGGGCAATAATGAATAGATGGGCTCCATGCTGATAATGATGATCGGGTTTCCTGTAGCCTTGGATAGGTTCATATGAAAACGATTGATCATATCAACCTCCAATTGGGTATTGTCAGGATCACATTTGACCAGATCAATAAGGTTTTCCTTTAACAATTTGAGGTCCTCGTTTGTCCGGTTACGAGAGGCGAGACGCGCAATTTCGGGCTCGAACAACCTCCTGACCTCTATAATCTGCTGAATGAGATTGGAGTCGAATTTAAGGTCATAATAAAGGTTGAGCGAATTGATTGCATCCTCAATTTTGATTTCAGAGACCACCATCCCACTACCTTTCCTGATCACGATCAGGCCCCTGGCACTTAACCTCCGCAAAGCTTCACGCAAAGCAGTCCTGCTCACCGCAAAACTTTCGCACAACTCCCGCTCAGAGGGCAGTTTGGCCCCCGCGACCAATTTTTTCTGACGTATCGCATCTTCGATCTTACGTTCAATTTTCTGGCTCAGTGTTTGGCTAATACGGATTTTACCGAATAATTCGTCCATCAGATCTATTTTTACTGAAATTCACAAAGCAAAGATATTCAATTTTTCATTCCATAAAAATCGGCATCCGGTTCAGGAAAAACCAATTAATCAATTATCGGTCAATGCCTATCTGGCTTTCCTGATCCAGTCTTTGATTCCCTTACCAATCTTTTTTGCAACCAATTGTTGGAACCGTGGATCAATGATTTTCTGTTCATCAGATTGGTTGCTTAAAAAGGCCACCTCAACCAAACAGTTCGGATACTCAGTGGGGCCACTTAGTGAAAAATTAAAACTCCCAACATCTCCAAATTCCTTGATTCCAAGTTCGAGCATCCGGTTCAGGACAGACTGCGCAAGGGGCTTAAATCCAACATAGCGATAATAGGTGCTCACTCCACTAATATTGGGATCATCGGATGAGTTATTGTGGATACTGATCAAAAGATCGGGGTTGGTGGCCCTTAACATTAAAGTCCGGTCCAACATAGAAATTTCTTCATCGCCAGTCCGTGTCATAATAACTTCAGCACCTGCCTGTCTCAAATATTTTTCCAATTTCTTGGCCATCTGAAGGTTACAATCCTTCTCATTAACTCCGGTTTTGACTCCGGTAGCACCAATATTTGAACCTCCGTGACCTGCATCGATGGCAATCTTTAAATGACCAATTGAAAGCAGTTTTGGTTGATTTTTAATCCTTATTATTAAGGTCTTACCTTTATAAAAAAGCGAATATCCCCAATTTTGTTGGTGGCTGAGCTCAATAGACACACGGAAAACATCATCCTCAATTTGTTCAGAGTAAACATTCTTAATTTCCCTGGCCGATTTCAACTGGGTAATCCAGTTCGTGTTTCCGGTAGCACCGAAAATATCGACAACAAGATGGGTAGGATTAATGAGTTGGGTACATTTATAAGGAAGGCGCTCGTCGAGTCCGATTGTGATAAAATCGAATTTTCCGTCCCCAAAAACCTTCCATGAGGAGGTGAGTATATAATCAGGTCGTTTATAATCGTTCACAAGGTGTACGTTTTCTTTTGGGACAAATGCCTGATGATTACGGGAAAGTCTGACGATATAATCATCTTTCAAACTATCAGTCACCTGCATGACGATTGCAGTATCCAGATAACCCAGTTTAGCACCGCCTATCCTGTCGGTTCCTGGACCATATTTAAGATAAGGCAATGGTCCCCGGGTAACTCCATTAAGGACTACCATTCCTTTATTCAAAGAATTCGGGTCGTTCTGAGCATAGGATGTTCCAAAACAGGCAATTCCCAAAATCAAAACAATTGTGCTGAATTGCTGATGTTTGCAAAAACAGAACATTGAGAAAACGGATAAAATAGAGGATTTCATGGCGAATAAAGTGATTGACATTCCGCAAAATTAAGATTATTCATTTTTGATGCTTATACTTATTCCATTTTAAATGGCAATTGAATATAACAGATAAAACAAAGGGATTGACTTCATTTTTAAGCCAATCCCTTCTTTTATTTACCTTAATTAGTTTTTATCCCACCAAATTGGTTTTGTCATATAATTGTTATCAAAAACACCAAATGGACGGACCATTTCAGCATTATAGGTTGTTTCGTAATAGGCCATCGGATACCGCCTGGGGAAATCTGAAGCCCCCGGAAAGTTAATGATATAAGCATACTTTGGTTTTTTATACCCTTTATATACACCGGCCACTTCATCATATATTCCACTGGAATTATTACAATAATCATTTCTCCGCATATCGGTCCAATTCTCTGGACTAAAGTTCAATGCAATATACTTTTGCATCATGATATGGCTCAGTGTCAATTCGTCAGTGGTCTGGGCAACTGCTGCACTGCTTAAGAAATTGGACTTTGCTGTGGCAGTAATCGGATTCAAACCAACAAGCGTAGCAATTTGCGATATCTTGTCGATATGTGCAGCTATGGCCGCTTTGTACGAAACCAGTGCTGCCGCCTTATTGTCCATTCTAAAATAGGTTTCTGCCTCAATAAACTTAAGCTCGGCATAGGACAAATATGGGAAAGGGGTCGTTGTATAATTAAGGACAGTATTTCCTGGACCCCCTGCTGTCGTTATAAGCCCAACATATCGTCCATCGGCATTATTTGCCGGAACAAAAGGAATTTGGGCTGTAAAATCAGATCCGATTGATTGAAAATCAATACCGAATGAGTACTGCCCTTTTTCAGCAATATTTGCAGTAATTTTAGGCAGCATCAAATCAGCTCTGGGATCGACGATTCCTGAGTTCCATGATTTTCCGGTTCCCGGAAGGTCATTCAACATATAATCACGAAAAAGAGATCCGATTTTAAAGTTTGCACTGTAGTTGACATGCAAGATCGAGCGTGTTGTCGATGTACCCGAATATTTAAAATCGGCATCATCGGCATTTGAGGTAAATGATTGTGCAATCAATGCAAGGATTGCTTCAGGGTTATACTGAGTTGCACCAGTCCCTTTTGCCTTTTTATTTAAATGACTCATTGTTCTGGCCTTTAAAGCCTTAGCAAATTTAATCCACTTTGCGACATCCCCATTATAAACATTATCGGCAAGCGAAAGTGCAGGCGCCAGTCCATCCTGCGTTTTACCCAAATTATCAATTGCCTCATCGCAGATTTGCAGAATTTTAGGATATACGTATTCAGCATCCTGGTAACCAGGAGTAAATACCCCTTTACAGGCCTCATCGTAATTGACCACACCATAAGCATCGATAAGGATTCCCCAAACAAATGCCTCCATAACTTTTCCAACTCCAACATATTGCCATGCCCCAACCTTTTCTGCTTCCTTATACAAGGCAAAAATATTGGTCAGTCCATAAACATAACAAGTTTGCCACACATAGGCATCAACATTTGCAGAGAAATACCAGAAACAAATATTATAGTTCCTGCCGCTTGAACCGGTTCCCGGAATGGCACCAAGGAATTGTGTCAGACCGCCAACACGGGTTCCATGACTTCCATAAACGTCATTTACAATATTTAAAATAGGTGGTAAACGCAGGTCCGGAGTCGTTGCATCAGGTGCGTTCGGATTGGTATTTATATTCAGGTCGTATGAACATCCGCTCATAAAGAGACTTACGAATAAAATAAACAGAATTTTAGTAATCTTTTTCATGTCAGTTAATTAGAATTTAACATTTAAACCTAATGAGAAACTTCTTGTAGCCGGAACACCACAGTAATCAACACCATTTGAACCCGCTCCACCAACTCCGGCACCGCCGGCGCTAACTTCAGGATCAAATCCCTTGTAATTTGTAATTACGAAGAGGTTTGTTGATGTGAGGGACACCTGGAAGCTTTTAATAAAATCGAATTTCTTATAAAAAGATTCAGGCAACGTATATGACAAAGACAATGATCTCAGCCGTAACCAGTTTACTTTGGTAATGAAGTAATTGGATTCATTGACATAAATGTTCTTGTAATAATATTCATTAAGCGGTACTTCCTTGCTGAATGCCTGATATGTCCCATCCGTCTTTTTAACCACACCGGTAAAGGTTTGTGTTGCAGTTCTGTTCTCGGTAGTCTTGCTGGTCCCTGCCATAACTGCAGCCCACTCAGTTGCATTATAAACATCACCGCCAATGCGTGTGTCAAAAAGAACCGAAAGTCCAAAGTTTTTATAGGTCAGGTCATTGTTCAAACCAAACAGCAACTTGGGTTCCCTGTTCCCTGCATACTGGTTGACATCAGTTGATGTCATCGGATAACCGGTTAGTTCATTAAGGATTAACTGACCATCTGCAGTCCTTTGCCAATGTGATCCAAGCAATGCAAAGAAGTCACTATTATTAATGGCTGCCGGTTTTGCAGGACCCATCTGTACTTCAGTAGTATAAAGAAAGGATACCCCCTGGGGAAGATCATAAACATAACCCTTATTGTGGGATCCATTCAGCTGCATACTCCAATTGAAGTTCTTTGTTTTTACAGGTATCGCATTGATTGTCAATTCAATTCCGTTATTTTTAACAGACCCAAAATTGACCACCTGAAGAATAAACCCTGTTGTGTTGGTCAGGCGGACATCATTTAAAATCTGGTTCTCGCTGCGCGAGACATAATAGGTAAAATCCAGTCCTAACCGACCATCCAGGAATCTTAGATCTGCACCAACTTCCCACGATTTGGTTTTCTCAGGGACAAGGAGTGCATTCGGGCCAGACCATGTATTTCGGT
>TBL_comb47_HYPODRAFT_10007463_pt1 | contig 11467 bp, 5 predicted proteins | sample TroBogypolimnion_40_FD_10682 | JGI IMG/M metagenome (IMG submission 10682) | reverse complement strand
TCCTGCCCCGTCTGCAAGGCTGGCAAAAGCTTTTTCATCCCTTTCACCCCGCAGTAAGCCGCCGGCAGTGGGTTGCTATCCCCGCCAGTCAGACTCTCACCTGACACGACAAAAGGCTGTCGAGACAAGTTTTCCCCTGGCAGGCCGTGCCTGGTCCCCCCTATGAAATGATTCTGTTAGGCACAGATGTTGAGAGATGCGGAGTTGGGGCTACTGAGGTCGCCTGATGAATTTTGCCGAGGAATCGGCGATGAACATCGCTACGACTTTGCCGTGATCTTCATCAACGACAGTCAGGAATTGGTGGTTGTTGAGATGCTTGCAGATGTAGTCGAAACCAAAGGGCATGGCGAACTTGCAGTCCTCGTTGTCAATCCTGCAGTAAAACATCTCGCGGGTGCTCCCGGGAATTACCGCGCCAACCTTGCCGGTCCGGCATTTGTCCAGGTCAGGGTCCAGCGTCCCCTTATGTCGTGCGGACTTATGCATGGCACCACCTCATATCGTGAAGTGCAGCTATTATAATAAAATACTAATAAATGTAAATCACAGGCGCAAATTAATATCTCGGTCCCGGAATGCGGGCCAATCCCGGAGGACCTACGCCGAAAGGCTTTTTCTTAAACCACCTCAGCGTCGTTTTCCTGGGGCGTCAGGGCAGGTAATATGGTAAGGTGAACAAATTTTGTCACATCACCTCATTGGCTCGACGGGAGCGCTATGACCATTTTGGAAACGCGCGGCGTCACTAAAAATTATTGGCTCGGGAACCGGGAGATCACGGTCCTGGACGCCGTCTCGCTTGCCGTCGCTCAGGGCGAATTCCTGGTGGTGAAGGGGGAAAGCGGCAGCGGCAAATCGACACTTTTGACCCTGCTGTCCGGGTTGGACCGGCCCGACGCCGGCCGCGTGCTGATCGAGGAGACCGACATCACCGACCTCGACGAGGACGCCCTGGCGCCCTTACGCAACGCCACCTTCGGCTTCGTGTTCCAGTCCTTCCACCTGGTCCCTTCACTAAACGCCCGGGAGAACGTCATGTTCCCCGCGGAGCTGCGCGGCGACCGGGGCGCGGCCGGCAAAGCCGAGGCGCTGCTGACCCGCGTCGGGCTCGGCGAGCGCATGTCGAGCTTCCCGCACCAGCTCTCCGGCGGGGAAAAGCAGCGCTGCGCCATCTGCCGCGCCCTGATCAACGACCCGCGCATCATCTTTGCCGACGAGCCGACCGGGAACCTCGACTCGGCGAACGGCGCCGCGGTCCTGGAGCTGCTCCTGGAACTGCACCGCGAGCGCGGCACGACGCTCATCATGGTCACCCACAGCCCGGAGATAGCCCTGCGTGCCGACCGGGTCGTGACGCTGAAGGATGGCAGGATCGTGACGGATGGCCCCCGTGCTTAACCTGCGCTTCATCGCCCGCCAGATCACGGGAGCCAAGCGCCAGTCCGCGGTCTTCGTCCTCTGCGTCGCCCTCTCCATGATAACCCTGGTCTCGCTGGGGAGCTTCAGCCGCTCCGTCCAGTCCTCCCTGCTGCGCGACGCGCAGGCGCTGCACGCGGGCGACCTCATCATCCATGCCCACGCCCCCCTCCCCGCCCCGCTCCAGGCGCACCTCGACATCCTGGCCCTGCAAAAACGCCTGGTCTGCGCGCGCTACTACGAATTCTATTCGGTGCTGCGTACCACCTCCGGCGAGGGGTCGCTGCTTTGCAACCTGAAGGTCGTGGAGCCGGGCTATCCCTTTTACGGCAGGGTGCTGCTCGCCTCGAGGCGCCCCTTGAGCGAGGTGCTGACGCCGGGGAGCCTGGTCGTCGAGCAGTCGCTGCTGGACCGACTCAGGATCCACCTGGGCGACGCGCTGCGCGTCGGCAACGCGACCCTCACGGTGCGCGACGTGGTGCTGCAGGAACCCGACCGGCCGGTGAATTTCTTCGCGCTGGGGCCACGCGTCTTCGTGGCGGCGGCCGACCTGGGCTCTCTCGGCCTGATCGGCGCGGGAAGCCGTGTCGAGTACGTGACACTCGCCAAGGTCACTCAGCCCAAGGAGCTGGACTCCCTCGCCGCCGACCTGCGCCGGGTTGCGGCCGACAGCCGGGTTCGGGTCGAGACCTATCAAAGCGCCGACTCGCGGGTGAAGCGCTTCTTCGACAACCTGCTGTTCTTTTTGAACCTAAGCGGCATCTTCACCTTGCTGCTGGCCGGCTTCGGCATTCAGAGCACTCTCTTCGCGCTACTGAAAGAACAGGAGCGCACCATCGCCGTCATGAAGGCGCTCGGGGCCCGGAGCCGGTTCATCATCGGCCACTTCCTCGCCGTCACTCTCGCCCTGGGGCTCGCCGGGACCGCCGCCGGGCTCGCGGCGAGTTTTGCCCTGCAGGGTTTCCTCCCCGCCCTCTTCCGCGGGCTGATCCCGGCGCGGGTCGAGCTGGCCCTTTCGGGCTGGGCGGTGAGTGAGGGGATGCTGATCGGTTTCCTGGTGGTACTCCTCTTCACCGCCCTCCCCTTGTACCGCCTTAAAGAGGTGAAGCCGCGAGCGATCTTCGGCAAGGAAGAGGCCGGCTCCTTCTGGAACCGCTCCACGTGGGTCATTGCCGCCACGGGCAGCTGCTTTTTTCTCGCCATGGTCCTGGTGCGGATACGGGAGCTGAAAACCGGTCTCTTCTTCATCTTCTCCCTGGTGGGACTGGTCCTGGTCGCCTACCTGCTGGCCGGGGCGGCGCTGCGCTATCTGCGCACCAGGAACCCCGGCAACCTCATCCTGAGGCAGGCGCTCAAGGGGCTTTTTCGGCCGCGCAGCGCCACCCGCTCCATTACGGTTACCCTGTCCGCGGCGCTCGCCGTCATCTTTACCATCACCCTCGTCGAGAAGAACCTCGACGCCTCCTTCATCGACTCCTTCCCGCCGCTGGCGCCCAACGTTTTCTTCATCGACATTCAGCCTGCCCAAAGGGACGGACTGGCGGGGATCCTCGGGACGGCGGCTCAATTCTTCCCGATTGTGCGCGGCACGGTGAACGCGGTCGCCGGTCAGCCAATCGATCCTGAACAGGAGCGGCTGTCGCGCGGAGACAATCTGGCCCGCGAGTTCAACCTCACCTACTACGAGAAGCTGCTGCCCGACGAGCGGATCAGCGAGGGGAAGACCCTTTTTCGTGCGGATTGGCCCGACCAGCAGGTTTCGGTGCTCGACACCGTCCTGAAGATGCACAAGATGAAGTTGGGCGACACCATCAGCTTCAAGGTGCAGGGCATCCCGATCCAGGCGCGCATCGCGAGCGTCCGCACCAGGACCGAGGGTGGATTCACCCCGTTTTTCTACTTCGTGTTCCCCAAAACCGTACTGGCCGAGGCGCCACAGACTCTCTTCTGCGCGGCCCGCATCGAGAAGGGGCGCATAGCGGAGCTCCAGAACCAGGTGGTGGCGCGCTTTCCCAACATAAGCGTCATCGACCTGACTGAGACGGCCGCCGTGTTCGGCCGCATCATGGGGCGCCTTTCCGTCATCGTGCGCTTCTTCACCTCCTTCAGCATGGTGGCCGGGATCCTGATCGTGGTGAGTTCCGTTTTTGCTACCCGGTATGCCCGCATCCAGGAGGCGGTGTATTTCACCATCCTCGGTGCGCGCCGGCGCTTCGTGCTGGCGGTCTTCGCCGCCGAGAGCCTGATCCTGGGGATTACCAGCGGGGTGATTGCCCTGGGGATCGCCCAGGTGGCGAGCCTCATCATCAGCCGAAGGGGGCTCGACCTGGAGTACCACCCTTACCCGGTCGAAAGCCTGCTCCTGGTGCTGGCGACGGCCCTGCTGGTGTTGTGCGTCGGGTTGGCGGCCTCGCTGTCGATCCTGCGCCAGAAGCCGGTCAGTTTCCTGCGCGAGCAGGCGGACGAGTGAGGCGCCTAACCTCAGACCGATCGGTCGGATCCGACCGATCCGACTGATGAGAAGAGCCTTTAGTGGAGGTAGTTTATGAGATTTTATGGCCTTTTATTGGCTGTTGTCGCCCTCGCCGCTGGCGCGCTGGGCGCCGGGTGCCAGAAAGAAAAGGGTAGCGCTCCGGCACCGGCTGCCAGCGCCCCAACCCTGGAAGGTACCGTGGTCGCCGTCGGCGACAGCCTGACCGCGGGCTACGGCCTGCCCGAAGCCGATGCCTACCCGGCGCAACTGGAAAAGAAGCTGCAGCAGGCGGGCTACCGCTGGCATGTCATCAACGCGGGAATCAGCGGCGAGACCAGTTCCGGCACGCTCTCCCGGGTCGACTGGATCCTGAAGCTCAAACCGGATATCGTCATCCTGGAGACCGGAGCCAACGACGGCTTGCGGGGGGTGGACCCGCAGCTTACCTACGGCAACATAAACAAAATTGTCGCCACGCTGCAGGAAAAGGGGATCGTGGTCGTTCTGGCAGGGATGCGCATGGTCGCCAACCTGGGCCCCGCCTATACCAAGGAATTCGCCGCCATCTACCCCAGGGTCGCCGCGCGGCATAAGATTATCCTGGTCCCCTTCTTCCTGGCTGGCGTCGCAGGTGACCCCGCCTTAAACCAGCCCGACGGCATCCACCCGGTAGCAGCAGGCTACCGGATTGTCACCGATCTGGTCTACCCGTACCTGCTGCAGGCAATCGAAAAGAAAAAAACTGGCAAGAGCACCGGTTAGCAAGCGGCTGGCCTGTCGGCGCAGTAAAAAAAGAGCGCGGAAGTAGCGTCTTGGCTTGCCTTTTTGCTCGATTTAATATACAGATACTCTGTTAAAATGGGCAGTCGCGTGATAATCGCTTATTCTGGTTTCATGCTGAAATGATTGAGATTACCATGTGAGTCTGCCTCCTCCATGACCAAGCCTTGTCTCTCTGCCGTTTGTGCCACCTTTAGGCCATCGCAATTCCGTTGCAAATACGCTGGCAACAGGAGAAGCCCGTTTGAACCGATTTTCACCTTGGTGTGACGCTACCGATCACCCTGAAAAGAAAAACTGCCTCGGATCATGGTCTGGCGCCTCCGACGCCCCTGTCGCCGCCCAATTGAGCCTGAAAGAGGCGCTGCGCTGCGTGCGCCGCCCCCTGTACCTCGTTGAGCAGGAAGGCGCCCTGGTCGCCGAGCTCGGCGGGACCGGGCAGCTCGGCACGGGTCCCGGCAACGGCCTCTCCCTGGCGGGCTATGCTCCCCCCTGCCTGCCGGAGAACCTGGGTGCGCCCGGACTTTGCCGGGAACTGGGCATCCGATTTCCTTACATGGCGGGCTCCATGGCCAAGGGGATCAGCTCGGCGGCCATTGCCGAGGAACTCGGACGTGCCGGGATGCTCGGCTTTTTCGGCGCGGCAGGACTGCCGCTTGCCCAGGTGGAAGAAGCCGCCGACCGGCTGCACGCTTCACTGGGCGACATCCCCTACGGTTTCAACCTGATCCACTCGCCGCACGAGCCCGATCTGGAGCGCGAACTTGCCGAGCTCTACATCCGCAAAGGGGTGCGTATCATAGAGGCCTCCGCCTTCCTGGCCCTGACGCTCCCCCTGGTGCGCTACCGGACCCACGGCATCCGGCGCGGCTCGGACGGGCGCATTGTCACGCCGAACCGGATCATCGCCAAGGTTTCCCGCGAGGAGCTGGCCGCCAAGTTCTTCGCGCCCGCCCCTGAGAAGCTGCTGCGCCAGCTGGTCGCCAACGGCTCCCTTACTGCCGAGCAGGCCGAACTGGCTGCCCAGGTGCCGCTCGCCCAGGAAGTCACCGCGGAAGCGGATTCCGGCGGCCACACGGACAACCGCCCTGCCATGGCGCTCTTCCCCACCATTCTCTCGCTTGCGGCCAAGCTGCAGCGCCAGTACGGCTACGACCGCAGGCTGCGGGTCGGTCTTGCCGGCGGCATCTCCACCCCCGCCTCGGCCGCCGCGGCCTTCGCCATGGGTGCTGCCTACATCATGACCGGCTCGGTGAACCAGTCCTGCATCGAGAGCGGCACCTCGGACGCGGTGCGCGCCATGCTCGCGGACACGGGGCAGGCCGACGTCACCATGGCCCCGGCCGCCGACATGTTCGAGATGGGGGTGACGGTGCAGGTGCTGAAGCGCGGCACCATGTTCCCCATGCGCGCGGCGAAACTCTACGAGCTGTACCGCGCCCACAAAAGCCTGGACGAACTCCCCCCCGCCGAGCGCGACAAGCTGGAGAAGACCATGTTCCAGGCGCCGCTGGAGGATATCTGGCGCGACACCCGCGCCTACTTCCTGACCCGCGACCCATCCCAGGTGGAGCGCAGCGAGCGGGACCCCAAGCATCGCATGGCGCTGGTCTTCCGCTGGTACCTGGGTCAGGCCGCCCACTGGGCCAAAGACGGCGCCGCGCCGCGCCGCATGGACTACCAGGTCTGGTGCGGCCCTTCCATGGGCGCCTTCAACGAATGGGCCGCCGGAAGCTTCCTGGAGGCCCCAGAACGACGCCAGGTCGTCACGGTCGCCCTCAACATCCTGCACGGCGCAGCCCAGCTAAGCCGCGCCAACTTCCTGAAGAGCCAGGGCATCGACCTGCCCCAGGACGCCGTCGTCCAGGAACCGTTAGAAATCGCACACCTCAAGGAGTACCTTTGTTGAAAACTGACGATATAAAACCCGCCATCTCCAGCAACGGCACTCAGCTGGCAATCATCGGTATCGGCTGCCTCTTCCCGCAGGCCGAGGACCAGAATGCCTATTGGGCCAACATCATGGACGGGGTTGACGCCATAACCGAGGTTCCCGATTCCCATTGGCCGGTCGAAGCGTACTACGACCAGGACCAGAAGAGCCCGGACCGGACCTACGGACGGCGCGGCGGCTTCATCTCGGCCGTCGACTTCAACCCGATGGAATTCAACATCCCCCCGAACGTGCTGGAGGCGATCGACACCTCGCAGCTTCTGGGGCTGGTGGCCGCCGGCCAGGCACTGAAGGACGCGGGGTACGGGCCGGAGCGCAGCTTCGACAAGAGCCGCGCCTCCGTCATCCTCGGGGTCACCGGGACGCTGGAGCTGGTGATACCGCTCGGCGCGCGCCTGGGGCACCCGATCTGGAGAAGCGCCCTCAAGGACGCCGGCGTCGACGACGCCGTGGCGCAGGACGTCGTGGAGCGGATCTCCGACTCCTACGTGCCGTGGCAGGAGAACTCCTTTCCCGGACTTCTGGGTAACGTGGTCGCCGGCCGGATCTCCAAGCAGTTCGACCTGGGCGGCACCAACTGCGTGGTGGACGCGGCCTGCGCCAGTTCCCTGAGCGCCCTGCACTTAGCCTCCATGGAGCTTGCCTCCGGCAAGGCCGACATCGTCGTTACCGGCGGGATCGACACCTTCAACGACATCTTCATGTACATGTGCTTCAGCAAGACCCCGGCGCTCTCCCCGTCCGGCAACGCGAAACCCTTCGACACCTCGGCCGACGGCACCATTCTCGGCGAAGGTCTGGGGATCGTCGTGCTGAAGCGCCTGGCCGATGCCGAGCGCGACGGCGACAAGATCTACGCGGTGATCCGCGGCGTCGGCTCCTCCAGCGACGGCAAGGGTGACGCCATCTACGCTCCCAGCGCCTCAGGACAGAAGAAGGCGCTCAGGAACGCCTACCAGAACGCCGGCGTGACGCCGGAGAGCATCGGACTCCTCGAGGCCCACGGTACCGGCACCAAGGTTGGCGACGCCGTCGAAGTGAGCGCATTGCGCGAGGTGTATGGCCAAGCGGAGAATCCCTGGTGCTGCCTCGGCTCGGTGAAGTCGCAGATCGGCCACGCCAAGGCCGCAGCTGGCGCCGCCGGTCTCATCAAGGCTGCCCTCGCGCTACACCACAAGGTCATCCCCCCGACCATCAAGGTGCAGACGCCTCAAAAAGAGATCACCTCGGGGCAGACCCCCTTCTACATCGCGACCGAAAAACGCCCCTGGTTCCCGCGCGCAGGGATGCCGCGCCGCGCAGGCGTCAGCGCCTTTGGTTTCGGCGGCTCCAACTTCCACGTCGTCCTGGAGGAGTACCAGCCGGTCAAAACGGCTGCCGACTGGGACGGCAACACCCAGATCATCGCCCTCTCCGGGGACGCCGCGGCGCTCGCCGCCGGGCTGGACCGGATCCAGCCGGAAGCAAACTGGAGCGCGCTGCGTGACCTGGCTGCCGCCTCACGCGCCGGCTTTGACGCCAAGGCCCCCTGCCGGCTCACCCTGGTGGTCGAGCGGAACCAGACCAACCTGGCGTCGCTTTTGAAAAACGCCAAGACCATGCTGGGTAAGAATTCCCAGTCCCCTTGGCAGACGCCCGACGGCGCCTTTTTCGGCTGCGCGGCTCCCAAGGGCCAGCTCGGGATGCTCTTCCCCGGCCAGGGTTCGCAGTACACCGGCATGCTGAACGACCTTTCCTGCCGTTTCCCGCAGCTCCTCGACTCGATCGACGCGGCAAACGACGGTTTCGGGTCCGGCGACGGCAAGCTCCTCTCCGACATCATTTATCCCGTTTCGGCCTTCGATGCTGCGACCAGGGCCAGCCAGGACGATGCTCTGCGCGCCACCCAGGCGGCGCAGCCCGCGATCGGGGCCACCAGCCTCGGCGCCCTGCGGCTGCTGGAATCCTTCGGCGTGGCACCCGCCGCGGTCGCCGGTCACAGCTACGGCGAGTTGACCGCCCTGTGCGCTGCCGGCCGCCTGGACGCCGATGCCCTGCACAGCCTGTCGCGCCTGCGCGGCAAGTTGATGGGCGAAGGAAAAGGGGACAAGGGGAGCATGCTCGCCGTCTCCGCCCCGCTTGCCAAGGTGAGCGAGGTCATCGCCCAGGAAAAAATCGACCTGGTGATCGCCAACCGCAACGCCCCGTCGCAGGCCGTTCTGTCGGGGAGTTCCGCGGAGATCGCGCGGGCTGCCGCGATATTTGCCGCCCGCGGCCTCACCTGCAAGCAGCTTCCCGTGGCGGCGGCCTTCCACAGCCCGCTGGTTGCCGATGCGGCGGCCCCCTTCCTGGCGGCCCTGGATAAAATCGAACTGAATAATGCCAAGATTCCGGTTTACGCAAACACGACTGCCGGCATCTATCCGTCCGATGCAGCCCAGGCCAAGGCGCTGCTCGCCAACCAGCTGGCAAAGCCGGTCGAATTTGTGGCCGAGATCGAGGCGATGTATGCAGCGGGGGTTACCAATTTCGTCGAGGTGGGCCCTGGCAACCGGCTGACCGGACTGGTCCAGGCGATCCTCGGGGAGCGCCCTCACCTGGCCGTCGCCCTTGATGCCTCGGCGGGGAAGCGCTCCGGCGTGGCAGACCTGGCCCGGACCCTCGCACAGCTTGCGGCTCTCGGACACGTTGTGCAGCTGGCTGCCTGGGACGAAGGGCACCGTCCCGCGCCAGCGACCGGCAAAAAGCCCCTCATGACCATACCGTTGTGTGGCGCGAACTACATGAAGCCCAAAGCGAAGAAGCCGCCGGTACTCCCGTCCCGCCCGGCCCCGGTTCAACTGGCAGACCAGACGGCAGCCGCGACCGTCGCCGCAGCACCTATTCAGCATCAGGCGTCCGTTCAGCAGTCCGTTCAGCAGTCCGTTCAGCAACCGGTTCAGCAGCAGGCAGCTCAGCAGGCCCCAACGCAGGTACAGCGGCAGGCACAGGCAGCGCCGTCGTACTCGCATCCGGCCTCGCATGCAGCTCTCAGCGAGTCACTCAAGATGACCCGCGACAGCATGGCCATCCTGCAGAAGATGCAGGAGGACACCGCACAGCTGCACCGCCGATTCCTCGAAGGGCAAGAGAGCGCTACCCGGACCTTTCAGACCCTCCTGGAGCAGCAGCACCAGCTGATCATGGGTGCGGCTCCGACAGCGGCCTACCCGGCCACGACACCGGAGCCAGCTTGGGCGCCTTCCGCCCCTATCGCTACCGTTGTCGCAGCACCAATAGACCAGGCAGCAGCACCAGTAGTCGCACCGCGAGCCGAAGTTTTGGCACCCTCGCCCGCACCGGTGGTTCCCGCAGCCTCCGTCAACCCTGCCGCCGCTAGCCTCGGATCGGCGCAGATCACCGAGACGCTGCTTGCCGTCGTGAGTGAGAAAACCGGCTACCCCATCGAGATGCTGGAACTCGACATGGGGATGGACTCCGACCTCGGCATTGACTCCATCAAGCGGGTCGAGATCCTTTCCACGCTCCAGGATCGGCTTCCCGGGACTCCCGTCATCGGCCCCGAGCACCTGGGGACGCTGCGTACCCTGGGCGAGATCGCATTGCATCTCTCGGCTGGTGCAGCCGCCAGCCCGGCACCGGCGGCGGCAGCCGTCGCTGCAGCTCCGACCCAGCAAGTGAACGGCGCTCAGATCACGGAAACGCTGCTGGCCGTGGTGAGCGAGAAGACCGGCTATCCGGTTGAAATGCTTGAGCTTGACATGGGAATGGATTCCGATCTCGGCATCGATTCCATCAAGCGAGTAGAGATCCTCTCGACCCTACAGGATCGGCTCCCCGGCATTCCCGCCATCGGCCCCGAGCATCTGGGGACTTTGCGTACCTTGGGCGAGATCGCTGCCCATCTCTGCGCCGGCGCGAACTCAGGCGCTGCTGCATCCGTCGCCACGACCGTCGCCGCAGCAGTCGCGCCGGCAAGCGTCGTGCAGGCAAGCGGCGCCCTGATCACCGAAACGCTCCTTGCGGTCGTGAGCGAGAAGACCGGCTACCCGGTCGAGATGCTGGAACTCGATATGGGTATGGATTCCGACCTCGGCATCGACTCGATCAAAAGGGTCGAGATTCTCTCCACGCTCCAGGAGCGGCTTCCCGGCACCCCCGCCATCGGTCCTGAGCACCTCGGAACGCTACGCACCCTGGGCGAGATCGCGAACCACCTGATGAGTTCCGGCTCGACTGCGCCGGCAAGCGCCCCTGCAGCAGCTGGGCAGGTTCAAGCGGCGCAGGCAGCTGCCGGCCAGGACATAGCCGCAACACTTCTTGAAGTCGTGAGCGAGAAGACCGGCTACCCGGTAGAGATGCTGGAACTTGACATGGGGATGGACTCCGATCTCGGCATCGACTCCATCAAGCGGGTGGAAATCCTTTCCACGCTCCAGGAGCGGCTCCCCGGCACACCCGCCATCGGCCCTGAGCACCTCGGCACCCTGCGCACCCTGGGCGAGATCGCTCGCCACCTGGGAGCCGGCAGTATCCCTGCAGCACCTGCTGCTGCACAGGTGGCGCCGCCTGCACCGGCCGCCGCAGCGCCTCAATCCGCAACCCTTGATATTGCGGCGACACTTCTTGAGGTAGTAAGCGAGAAGACCGGCTATCCGGTCGAGATGCTCGAACTGGAGATGGGCATGGACTCCGATCTCGGCATCGATTCCATCAAGCGGGTCGAGATCCTTTCCACGCTCCAGGAACGGCTCCCCGGCACCCCCGTCATCGGTCCCGAACAGCTGGGAACGCTACGCACCCTGGGCGACATCGCAAACTTCCTGTCAGCCCCGCAGCAGGCAGCCCCCGCCGCAAGCGCT
>TBL_comb47_HYPODRAFT_10007460_pt1 | contig 11469 bp, 11 predicted proteins | sample TroBogypolimnion_40_FD_10682 | JGI IMG/M metagenome (IMG submission 10682) | reverse complement strand
ATTTCACAATTATTAAGCACCCACAATTTGGAATTTATACTTTTACTGGTGCAGTTGCTTATGCAGGTCTATATGCATACATCAGCGGATCCCCATATGTATTTATGGTACTATTTAAAGTAAGTGAACAATATTATGGCTGGATTTTTGCAACTATTGCAGCCGGCCTTATCAGTGCCAGTCAGCTCAATAATTTATTATTAAAAAAATATCGCTCAGAACAAATTATTCGTGCAGCCATTTATATACAAAGTACTATTGGTATTTTATTAGCTTCCACATCAATACTTGGTTTACATGAATTGTATTTAACAATTATGCTAATATTTTTCTTTTTGTGTTGCCAGGGTTTTATTTTTCCAAATGCCTCTGCACTTTCCATGGCGCCCTTTGGTCATAATGCTGGAAGCGCTTCTGCCTTAATGGGTTTTATACAAATGAGCATTGGAGCATTGATGTCTGCTGTTGTAAGTGTTTTCCAAGATGGAACCGCATTGCCAATGACTGGTGTAATGGCAGTTTGTTCACTCTCTGCTTCTTTACTTTATACCGTTGGACGAAAAATAGTAATCAATAAAGCAAGCAAAATGCTTGTGGAAGAAGAGGACTTAGATATGATTAATACGCTTTAATAAGTTGGACAATATGTAAAATTGAGGAGGATTTTATTTTATATTAATTCCTCCTCAAAATCAAATATTTACTCAGCAGTTGTAGGATCGATAATAGTTACTACCTCACTTACTGAATTTGCGGGGAACCCTCCCTGCGATGCATGTTCTCTAACCATCGCTTCATTAGCTGCTATATATACACAATAAATTTTATCGCCTGTTACATAGCTTTGTAACCATTGAATCTGTGGCCCCATATTACTTAATACACCACAAGAGGTTTGTGAAATGCTTTTTAATTGTTCTGCTGTTAACTTACCAGCTCCAGGAATTTCTCTTTCAATAACATACTTAGGCATAAATTTCAAATTGTATTTTTTTAATAATAAGATTTTTAGTGAATTCTGATATTTAAAATAATCATTATAACTGTTTTTTTCAAATTAGAATTGTATTAAAAGAGTAAATTTTAATGATTTTTATCCGGAGATATTAAAAATCAAATAATAAGAGTTTGATTATCAATATACAATCAAGCGTTTATCGAATTCAGGAAAAAAATATATTTCTTTTTGTAATTGCATTCAATAAACAAAATCAAGCAGGAATCTCCTATTATTTAATTGGGCTTTCTTAATACCAATAATTCTTGTAACTTAATATTCGCCATTTTGAATTCAAATAAATTATTCCCACTAACCAATTTTAAAAATCAAAACAATTAAAATTAAAAAATTAAAAATTTTATTTTCATTAATCACATTGCTCAGTTCATTTCAAACCATTCATGCACAAAATTCAAAAGATATCATGATCAAAGAATGGGAAAGAGCTAAAATTTATACGAAAGAGTATTTAGATGCTATGCCTCAAGACAAGTATAATTTAAAACCTACTCCAGAAATGCGCTCTTTTGCTGAACAGATGTTGCATTTAACGGATGCAAATTATTCATTCTCAACAACTGTAACTGGAGCCAAGAGTCCATATGGAATGGGCGAAGCGGAGAAAACCGCCGATAAATCAAAAGAAAATGTTACAAAAATTGTGATGTTGGGATATGACTTCGTTTTAGAAAGTATTAAAAATACTAGTCCTGAACAATTAAATGAAACTGTGAAATTATTTGGCAGGTTCGAAATGACAAAAGCCATGGCATTTAATAAGTGTTTTGAGCACCAGACGCATCACAGAGGACAAACTACTGTATACATTCGTTTAGCAGGAGCTAAGCCACCTCAGGAAAAACTGTTTTAGCACTTCGAATAAATTTGTATTATGAAATTTAGAACAGCTAATATTAATGACTTAGAACAAGTTTCCATATTGTTTGATGACTACAGAGTTTTTTATGAGAAACCAACCGATGTGGAAGCATCAAAGCATTTTATATCTGAAAGAATTAAGAATCATGAATCGATTATAATTGTAGCTGAAGCCGAAAATGGAAATCTTGTTGGTTTTACACAATTCTACCCCATTTTCTCATCCACAAGATTGAAAAGATTATGGTTACTTAACGATTTATTTGTTCATCCAAATTATAGAGGTAGAAATATCAGCATTAGATTGATTAATGAAGCCAAGAATTTATCGAATAATACAAATGCTGCTGGGGTTATTTTAGAAACAGCCAAATCAAACCACATTGGGAACAAATTGTACCCCCAATGTGGTTTTGAATTAGACAATGATCATAATTATTATTCATGGAGCTAGTTCAGTTTAAAATAAAAATTGAACTTTGTGTCATAGTGACGCATTAAATGATTAAATTGAATGCCGTATTATTTCATCACTAGAAATAATCCTAATAACGATTGCCAAACAAATAATCAATTTAAATTATGAAAAGAAGACATTTCTTACAAAGCGTTACGCTTGGAGCTGCAGGTTTATATACCAATCAACTTTTTGCTGATTTTAGCAAAAAAAAATCTCTCGGTGTTCAACTATATTCAGTTAGAGATGCTGTTTCAAAAAACCTCGAGGGAGCATTAGAAAAATTAGCTTCTTTAGGATTTGACAATATTGAACTCTTTGGTTATAATGGAACATTCTTTGGAAAATCAGCAACTGAATTCAAATCTATTTTAGACAAAACGGGTATTTCTGTTTTCAGCTCGCATCATACCACTGGTTTTGCAATCAAAGGAAAAGGGACTCTGACCGATAACTGGGAAAAGTCTGTTGAAGACTTACATGCTATTGGCGCAAAATATATGGCATGTTCCTACCTTTTTCCAAATGAACGAACTACCGAGAATTATAAAGCTCTACCATCATTACTAGACAAATCTGGAACAGTAACAAAAGCGGCTGGTATTCAGTTTGCTTATCATAATCATGATTTCGAATTTCAAAAATTTGAAGACACTTTAGTGTATGATCATATCCTTACAAAAACTTCAAGCGATTTAGTTAAAATGGAAATGGATTTGTATTGGACCTCAAAAGCTGGCCAGGATCCTATTAAATATTTTGAAAAATATCCTGGACGTTTTGAATTATGGCATGTGAAAGATATGTCTGCTGGTGCTGGAGATATTACTGAAGTTGGTAATGGTGTAATTGATTTCGACAGAATATTTGCAGCTAGAAAGAAAGCAGGCTTAAAACATTGGTTCATTGAACAAGATACCAGTAAAGGTGATATGTTTGAAAGCTTAAAAACCAGTGTTACCAATATTTCAAAGAAGAACTACTAATAGATTTATTAGTTTTTTATAATCAAAAACAGAAGCCATCTAATTGATGGCTTCTATTTTTTTATTGAAGTACCACATTGAAAATTCTAATTTACCAATTTTCCAATCCCAACAATTTCTTTCCTAACTCATTTAATTCTGCTGTTTCATATTTTGTTTGCTCCCAATTTCTTGGATCACCAGGAAATGCATAGCCTTCTGGGGCGATTCGATTTTTCCAGGAATTTACTCTCCACTGACGCAAAGCTTCATTGTCTTCTTCGGCCGGCATCATAGAAATATACTGTGCAATTCTTACTTTATCGCCGCTATTATTTGCTCTGATACCATGTGGTTCTGTGCTATTAAAAATCAGCAAATCTCCTGCTTCCAATTTTACTTTTGTAGGAGTGAAACCAGTTGTATCAGGTTTGAAACGGTCTCTATCTTCTGGTTGCGTTAATTTCCAGGTATCGTAGGTTCTAAATAATTCTGGAATACATTGAAACCCACCCATATTCTCATCTGTTTGATCTGCCAATGCTAAAACCCCCTGTACATTCACTGGCTTTGTTTCTGGATCGTAGTCCCAATGAATAAACGCTTTGTATTCAAACCCAGGTTTAATAGGGAAGTTTAAGTTAGCTCGATCGATAGTTACCCATAATTTTTCTGTACCCCATATATCCACAAATGCGTCATAGACTTTTTGCATTTGTCTGTTATTCCATAGATGTTGGTTATTGTAACATTCCACCATCCCCGTATTGGCTAACTCTTTCATTTTCATTTCTGCTCTTGGATCGGTATACCATGTATTGATATCATTGGGATCTTTTTCCTCGAACTCCCATAAAAATGAAGCGGTTGCTAAAGCCTGTTCGCGAGGTACTGCATTTTTGATAACGATATAACCATTATGAATCCAGAATGCCCAATCTTCTTCTGATAACACTCGTAGAGGTTTTCCATTGGATCGATCGTTCAATTTTTCTGTACTGCTTTTGGCTGTGGAAGGATTTCCCGGAATGTCTTTATGAGCATTATTGGGAATCATGGTAGTAGCCATCGTTTGTGGTTGCATAATGTGGGTTTATGTGATTTGATAAAACAAAAATCAATAAAGCAGTCAGGTAATAAAATAACCAAATTGACAATATTTAGCACTGTATTGATATTTCATGATACATTATTTACCAATTTAGTTATTTTAGTATTAATGAAATTGCAATACGAATCCATTAAACCAGACTCCGGTAGTTCCTTTAAAATTCTCCTAACTCCGAATCTGAACAATATATTTTACTGGCATTTTCATGCTGAAATTGAAATCGTGTATGTGGAAGCTGATAAAGGAATCCGACATATTGGTGAACATATTTCAACTTATGTGGGAAGCGATCTGGCCTTGATTGGATCTTATATACCACATTTAAATTTCGATTATGGTGTTAAAACCCGCGTTGAAACGGTGGTAGTGCAATTAAGAGAAAATTTTTTTCATAATGGATTAGAAACATTTCCAGAATTGAATGAAATCATTGAATTGTTTGAAAGAGCAAAAACAGGTATTGCATTTACAGGTGATACAAAAATCATGGCAGGCGAGCGATTAAAAAAATTGAGTGCCCTCCATAAATTCGATCAGTTCTTTGAATTAATCAGCATCTTCCAATTACTCGCAACCAGCAAAGAATTCATTCCTTTAAAAGCCCGCCCACTAACCAGTAAGTCCATCATAAAAGAACAGGATCGTATACTTCAGATTTATCAGTTTGTAGATGAAAATTTTAAAGAAAAAATCAATACCCAAGCAATTGCCAATAAAGTAAATCTGTCTGTTCCAGCATTTTGCCGATATTTTAAAAAAACCACCAAACTTACCTATACCGATTTTGTGAATCAATACAGAATTACTTATGCTAAGAAATTATTACTGCAGGATAGTAATGTAAGTGAAGCTTGTTTTCAATCAGGATTTGAAAACCTTTCCTATTTCACCAGAGCATTTAAAAAATTTACCAGTGAAAGTCCTTCCAGTTTTAAGAAAAGAAGTGTTGCCTAACCCAATCTTAAAAAAAAATTTGGTGATTTAATTATTCATCGTAATTTTACGATGAATATGGGGGCTAGTAAAACATCAGAGTATACAGAGAAGGAAATTGCTTTAGCCAATTATGCCAAGGCATTATCTCATCCTGCCCGAATTGCCATTTTAAATTTATTGGTAAAAAAGCAGGCTTGTATCTGTGGCGATATCGTAGATGAGTTACCACTTTCTCAGAGTACCGTTTCCCAACATCTAATAAAATTGAAGGAAGCTGGTTTGATCAAAGGCGATATTGATGGTGCTTCTGTATGTTATTGTATCGACGAAAAAGAATGGAAAAAAGCCATGTCACAAATAGCAGAATTATTTCAAACATTATTGACTACAAAAACAAAATGCTGTTGATTTTTTTTGAACTTAATCATCGTCTTATTACGATATTATAAACAACTTAAAATAAATTTTATGCAAACAGATGAACAATTAAAAGAAATAGTTAGACAGAAGTATAGCGAGATTGCTTTACAAGACAAAGAAACAAATATGTCTTCTTGCTGTGGAGCAGGAGGTTGCTCAACCGAAGTTTACAATATCATGAGCGACGATTATACGCACCTGAATGGTTATAATGCTGATGCCGACTTAGGACTTGGTTGCGGCTTACCTACACAATTTGCAAAGATTAAAAAGGGAGATGTAGTGGTAGATCTGGGAAGTGGTGCCGGTAATGATTGTTTCATAGCCAGACATGAAACTGGTGAAACAGGAAAAGTAATTGGCATTGATTTTACTACAGCCATGATTGAAAGAGCCCGAGCCAATGCAGAAGCCAGAGGGTATAATAATGTAGAATTCAGACAAGGTGATATTGAGCATATGCCAATCACATCGAATGTGGCAGATGTAATTGTAAGTAATTGTGTACTGAATTTAGTTCCTAATAAAGACGGTGTTTTCAAAGAAATTTACAGAGTACTAAAACCAGGTGGCCATTTCAGTATCAGTGATGTTGTGCTTTTAGGAGCGCTACCTGAAGGATTAAGAAAAGATGCAGAAATGTATGCAGGCTGTGTAGCCGGTGCCATTCAAAGAGATGTATATCTTGAGTTAATACAAGCAAATGGTTTCGAAAATATCACCATCCAAAAAGAGAAGCCAATTGTAATTCCTGATGATATTTTGATCAACTATTTGAGTCCTGAAAAAATAGACCTATTAAAAAATGGAAATACAGGAATATTCAGTATTACTGCATTTGCTCAAAAACCATTAACCGAAAAACAAACCTGTTGCACACCTGGTTCAGGATGTTGCTAATTCATCAGAAAATATATTATGAAGAAAGTACTAGTGTTATGTACAGGCAATAGCTGCCGAAGTCAGATTGCACATGGATACCTGCAAAAATTTGCAGGTGATAAAGCTCAAATATTCAGTGCCGGTGTGGAAACCCATGGAGTAAATCCAAAAGCTATCGCTACAATGTCGGAAGATGGGATTGATATTTCAACCCATACTTCAAACAATGTATTAGAATATCAGGGAATAGATTTTGATTATGTGATTACAGTGTGTGACAATGCCAAAGAAAGATGCCCCTATTTTCCAAGCAGGGCAGAAAAGATTCATTACAATTTTCCAGATCCTGCAAAAGCTACAGGAACGGAAGAGGAAATAAAAAAAGAATTTAAAAGAGTTAGAAAGCTGATTAAAAATTATTGTGAAGAGTTCATAAAAGCAAATTTGTAATTGTCTGTCAGCAACTAGAGGAGTAATATTATTAGTTATATTATTAAATGATATTTATTTGATTTTTGTAATAATCAATTTGATAAGCATTGAAATATTAGAGGAAAAGGCAGTTCCTTTGTTGGATTAATATTTTATAGATGAATAAAGTCGAAACCATCGAGGATTTTTATAAAAGAAAATTCGATTGGATGCCCGAAAATTTAAAAAATGAAATAGGGCATTTCAACGTTTTTAGGTTAGAACCATTTCTTGGAAATAAAGCACAACCTGTTCCCTATAAACGTAGAGATTTTTATAAAATAATGTTAGTGGAGGGAAATAGTAAAGTGTACTATGCCGATAAAGTTATGGAAGTTAAAAAGCAGGCCCTATCTTTTTCTAACCCCCAAATTCCTTATAAATGGGAGCATTTAGATAATATACGTTCTGGTGCTTTTTGTATTTTTAATCAGCACTTTTTTCATCAGTTTGGTAGTTTAAGTCAATACTCAGTTTTCCAACCTAATGGCACTCATTTAATTGAATTAACTGACGAGCAAGCCAAAAACATCGCTTCTATTTTTGAGCGAATCTTTGAAGAAATAAATTCTGAATACGTACATAAATACGATGTCTTAAGAAATATAGTTTTTGAATTGCTACATTTTGCTATGAAAATGGAACCTAGTTCCAATTTTGATAAGCAACAAATCAATGCATCTCAAAGAATCTCTACTTTATTTTTAGAATTACTCGAAAGACAATTTCCCATTGACGAAGTTCATCCTAAAATACAATTCAGAACTGCATCTGATTTTGCAAGTCAGTTAAACGTTCATGTAAATCATCTTAATCGCTCCGTAAAAGACACTACAGAAAAAACGACTTCTCAAATCATTGCAGAGCGAATTTTGCAGGAATCGAAAATTCTTTTGAAACATAGTGCATGGACTGTTTCTGAAATTGCTTTTGCTCTTGGCTTCACTGAGGTAACGCACTTCAATAACTTTTTTAAAAAACATACGGCTACCAGCCCTTTGAAATTCAGGAATATTTGATTTTAGTAACTACTTCTTTGGTTTTAGTTAATTCCTTCAGCTATTGACTGATAATTTTGTTTTTTATTAAACTGATACAATTATGCAAAAAAGAAAATTAGGAACCTTTGGACTTGAAGTTTCGTCTATTGGTTTAGGCTGCATGGGTATGAGCTTCGGTCTAGGACCTGCAGCAGATAGCACAGAAATGATTGCCCTTATGAGAAAAGCAGTAGAGTTGGGAGTTACTTTCTTTGATACAGCAGAAGTATACGGACCATATGTGAACGAAGAACTCGTAGGCGAAGCGTTAGAACCTTTCAAAGGAAAAGTTACTATCGCAACAAAATTTGGTTTCGAGATGGACCCAAATGGCGGACCAAGATTTATCGGACTCAATAGTAGACCTCAACATATCAAAAAAATAGCCGAGGCTTCTCTTAAAAGATTAAAGGTAGAAGTGATTGATCTATTTTATCAGCATCGTGTGGATCCCTCTGTTCCAATTGAAGATGTAGCAGGTGCTGTAAAAGATTTAATACAGGAAGGAAAAGTAAAATACTTTGGTTTGTCTGAAGCTGGTGCCGGTACTATCCGCAAAGCTCATGCAGTACAACCTGTTAGTGCCTTACAAAGTGAATACTCTTTATGGACTAGAAACCCTGAACCCGTTATCATTCCAACACTTGAAGAATTAGGAATTGGTTTTGTGCCTTTTAGTCCACTTGGAAAAGGTTTTCTTACTGGTGCCATTAATGATCAATCACAATTTGCAGCTAATGATATTCGAAGTGGATTGCCCAGATTTACAAAAGAAGCAATTGAAGCTAATCAGGCTTTAGTAGATTTATTATCAAACTTTGCAAAACAGAGGAATGCAACTACTGCACAAATTGCTTTAGCCTGGTTGCTTGCTCAAAAACCTTGGATTGTTCCAATTCCAGGTACCACCAAATTGCATCGACTTACTGAAAATTTAGGTGCAGCAAGTATTGAATTGAGTAGTGATGAATTAAATAAAATTCAGGAAGCCGCTTCAAAAATTCAGGTTCAAGGAAAAAGATATACTGAAGCCATGGAAAAAATGACTGGGCTTTAAAAATTATATCTAAACCTATTGTAGTAATTCAATAAAAAGGTCCTCCCGACTGCTTGGGAGGACACTTTTTTGTTTGTGCTATCTATGAATTATTTTTTAGGTTTTGCCACAACATTTTTTAATTCGTTGATGGCAACTTTTGGAACAACAACTTTGTGCACTTTTTCAACTACCACTTCTTTTGGCAATTTGAAATTAGCTGAAGCAAATGTTTCTTCAGATGTTCCGATTTTAACTGTATAGTCGCCTGCATCAGCTACCCATGAACTACTTGCAGTTTGGAAGGATGCTAAATCAGCAGCAGTGATGGTGAAATTAAAAGTTTGTGATGCACCAGGTGCTAATAGAGCTGTTTTAGCAAAAGCTTTCAATTCTGCAACTGGTTTGTCTAATTTAGTAGTCGGTGCACTGATGTATAATTCAGCCACTTCTTTACCAGCAACTGATCCTGTATTGGTAACAGTAAGAGTTGCCTGAATACTTCCGTTAAAAACAGGTGCCCTTAAACTAAGATCGCTGAATTTAAATTGAGTATAAGAAAGACCATATCCAAAAGGATACGCTGTTTTCTTTCCGAAGCTGCTATAAAAACGATATCCAACATAAACGCCTTCTTCGTAAATCGCTTCTGCATCAACTGCTTTTTGACCGAATAAAGCAGGTTTTTCAGTTCCAGGGATCACTCTTCCAGGGAAGTTTTTAGCAGTAATCTCATCATCGTAACTTAGAGGAAATGTGGAGCTTAATTTTCCAGAAGGATTTACTTTTCCAGAAATGATATCAGCAATAGCATTACCACCTTCTAAACCAGGTTGCCATGCCAATAAAATACCATCCACCTGATCACGCCATTTTGTAACATCTACCACGCCACCCACATTTAAAACAACCACTACTTTCTTATTATTTGCATGGAAAGCAGCAGACACATTTTTAATTAAGGTTAACTCTTTTTCAGTTAGGTAATAGTCATCCACAACTTTACGATCATTTCCTTCACCTGCATTACGACCAATTGAAATAATAGCTATAGTAGACTGGTTGGCTGCTTTTTGAATCAAATCAGTAGAAACAGACATTTCAACAATGGGAGAAGGAGGGCTCATTAATTCTTCCATTAAAGTTCTAACTGGTTTCTTTGCCTGCTCTGCAGATACATAATCGCTATAAGCACTATACACGTTAGCATTTAAAGAATATCCAGCACGGAATAAGCCATCTGCTAAAGGAACGGTATACATTCTATTTACATCACCACTACCTGTTCCACCTGCTACCAGATCTAATGCATTGTTTCCAAAAACAGCAACACTAGTTCCCTTTTCTATAGGCAATGCTTTTGATTCGTTTTTCAACAACACCATACTTTCAGTTGCAGCCCAGCGAGAAATTTGAGCATTCGCTTTTAATGGAGGCGCATCTTTGAATTTATATCCTTTAAAAGTTGGCGTTTGTAATACAAGATTTAAAATCTCGGTTACATTTTGATCCAATATTTTTTCATCCAAATCACCTTTCTTAACCGCATCCAATACTGCAGTTTTTTGTTGAGGTGTTCCTGGCATAATCAAATGGTTATTAGCTTTTTGTTGCCCAACCACATTTTTACCACTAAACCAATCTGTCATCACCATTCCTTTAAAACCAAGGTCTTCACGTAAGATAGTATTCAACAACTCAGGGTTTTCAGAAGTATAAGGTCCGTTTACCAAATTATAGGAACTCATGATAGTCCATGGATTCGAATGTTTCAACATGATTTGCCATCCCTTCAAATAAATTTCTCTCATCGCTCTTTCACTCATGATAGCATTTACTGTATTTCTGTTATCCTCATTGTTATTGGCAAAAAAGTGTTTAGCTGAAACGCCGATACCATTAGCCTGAATACCATTTACAATTGCTGCTGCCATTGTTCCGGTAATCAATGGGTCTTCTGAATAGTATTCAAAATTTCTTCCCCCTAATGGATTACGGTGAATATTCATCCCTGGTCCAAGTATTACATCAATGCCAAAGTCTTTTGCTTCTTTGCCATAAGTATCGCCCACTTTACGCAGAACCGCCGTATCCCAGCTAGATGCCAATAAGGTACCAACAGGCCAGGCTGTTGCATAATAAATACGACTCTTACCACCATTAAAAGCATGTGTACCGGAAGGACCATCGCACACAACAATAGCTGGAATCCCTAAACGTGGAATCGCCACTGTGGTTCCTGCTGCACCTAACACTCTTTTCTGTGCAGGAG
>TBL_comb47_HYPODRAFT_10007459_pt1 | contig 11469 bp, 12 predicted proteins | sample TroBogypolimnion_40_FD_10682 | JGI IMG/M metagenome (IMG submission 10682) | reverse complement strand
TTTGCACAGTCGTGATTTTTTCGGCGTCTTCGTCAGGAATTTCAATTCCGAACTCATCTTCCAAAGCCATCACCAACTCCACGGTGTCCAGCGAGTCAGCACCCAGATCGGCCACGAAGGCTTTTTCGTTGGTGACTTGCGACTCTTCAACACCGAGCTGCTCGGCAATGATTTTTTTGACGCGTACTTCGATATCGCTCATGTGTTTACTCTGACGGTTGTTAAGAATCCGAGATTTTACCCTTGCTGGGGATACATTCCCCAACCGGGCAGCCGAACGGACCAATCGGCTTGTTTCTACAGTCTACATGTACATGCCGCCGTTGACGTGCAATTCTTGCCCGGTCACATAGGCAGCTTGTGGGGAAGCCAGGTAACACACCGCATGGGCGATGTCTCCGGGCTGGCCCAATTTCCCTAGCGGTATCTGCGTCAACAAGGCCTTGTGCTGGTCTTCGCCCAGGCCCGCCGTCATGTCGGTGGCAATAAAGCCGGGCGCCACACAGTTGACGGTGATGTTGCGCGAACCCAGCTCGCGGGCCAGGGCGCGCGTCATGCCGGCCACACCGGCCTTGGCGGCCGCATAGTTGGCTTGTCCGGGGTTACCCGAGGCTCCCACCACCGAGGTGATGCTGATGATGCGGCCGTAGCGCTGTTTCATCATGGTGCGCATCACGGCGCGACTCATGCGAAAGACGCCCTTGAGGTTGGTGTCCATCACGGCGTCCCAATCGTCATCCTTCATGCGCATGGCCAGTGTGTCGCGGGTAATGCCGGCATTGTTCACCAGCACCTGCAGGCCGCCGTATTCCTTGACCACCGCATCAACCAAGGCTTCAGCGGCAGGACCATCGGTGACGTCCAGCGTGCGTCCATCGCAGCCGGGAAAGGCCGACAGGGCCTCGCGAATCTTGGCGGCACCGGCGTCAGAAGTGGCCGTGCCAATCACCTTCAGCCCCTGACGGGCCAGTTCGGCTGCGATAGACGCGCCGATACCGCGCGATGCGCCGGTCACCAGGGCCACTTGGCCTGCAAATTGCACTTCACTCATGCCAACACTCCCTTGACTTCTTCCAATGTGGCCGGATCGAACAGCGCCGATCCAGTCATCTCTGCATCAATGCGTTTCACCATACCGGCCAGCACCTTGCCGGGGCCGCACTCGACCAGGTTCACAATGCCCAGGGCCTTGATGGCCTGCACGCATTCCACCCAGCGCACCGGGCCAAAGGCCTGACGGTACAGGGCGTCGCGGATGGCATCGGCACTGGTTTGCACCGCAACATCGATATTGTTGATCAGCGCGATCTGGGGCGCAGCAAATTCGATTTCGGCCAAACGAAGACGCAGTTTTTCGGCTGCGGGTTTCATCAGGCTGGAGTGGAACGGTGCCGACACCGGCAGCGGCAGCGCGCGCTTGGCGCCATTCGCCTTGAGCAGCTCGCAGGCCTTTTCCACAGCGGCCTTGCTGCCGGAAATCACGGTCTGCGCCGGGTCATTGAAATTGGCGGCTTGCACCGACTCCAAAGAACCTGGGCCAAAAGATTGCGTCACCTCCAGGCAACCGGCTGCCACACGTGCGGCATCCATGCCCAGAATGGCCGCCATGGCACCGGTGCCCACGGGCACGGCCTCCTGCATGGCCTGGGCGCGCAGACGCACCAGCGGCGTGGCCTGCGTCAGCGTCAGCACGCCAGAGGCGACCAGGGCCGAATACTCACCCAGCGAATGACCGGCCACGGCATCGGGCTTGACGCCAACCTCGGCCATCCAGACGCGGTACGCGGCCACGGCTGCCACCAGCATCACCGGTTGGGTGTTGGTGGTCAGCGCCAGGGCTTCCTTGGGGCCTTCGGCGATCAGCTTGCCCAGGTCTTCACCCAGGGCGTCGGAAGCCTCTTTCAGGGTTTCAGCAAGCACTGGATGCGCACCCCAACCGGCCAGCATGCCGACGGATTGCGAGCCTTGGCCCGGGAATACAAATGCAAATTTTTTCATGGCAATTTCCTAGTGGAAGCCCGCAAGATCGGGCATGACCGGAGGGGCTAGAACTTCAGAACCACCGCGCCCCAGGTGAAGCCACCGCCCACACCCTCGAGCATCAGCGTCTGGCCGGGCTTGACTTGACCGGAACGCACCGCGGTGTCCAGCGCCAAGGGGATGGAAGCGGCCGAGGTGTTGCCGTGCTGGTCGACGGTGACCACGACCTTGTCCATGGGCAACTTGAGCTTGCGCGCCGTGCTTTGCATGATGCGGATATTGGCCTGGTGCGGAACCAGCCAGTCGATGTCGGCGGCAGTGAGGTCCGCCTTGGCGAGCGCCGCGCGGGCCGCGTCTTCCAACACACCCACGGCCAGCTTGAATACCGCCTGGCCATCCATCTTGAGCAAAGGATCACCCAGCACCTTGCCACCCGACACATGGCCGGGCACGCACAGAATGCCAACATGCTTGCCATCGGCATGCAGGTCGCTGGCCAGAATGCCGGGCGTGTCAGACGCTTCCAGTACCACGGCACCGGCGCCATCGCCAAACAGCACGCAGGTGGTGCGGTCGGTGAAATCCAGAATGCGCGAGAACACCTCGGCACCAATCACCAGCGCCTTGGTGGCGGCACCGGTCTTGATCATGGCATCGGCCACGCTCAGGGCGTAAACAAAGCCACAGCACACCGCCTGCAGGTCAAAGGCGGCGCCGCCGGCCGCACCGAGCTTGTTTTGCAGAATGCAAGCGGTCGAGGGGAACACCATATCGGGCGTACTGGTGGCCACAATGATCAGGTCGATGTCCTGCGCCGTAATGCCGGCAGCCTGCAGTGCGTTCTTTGCGGCTTCCAGGGCCAGATCGCTGCTATAGACACCGTCGGCTGCAAAGTGGCGGGCCCGGATACCGGTACGCTCCACGATCCATTCGTCGGAAGATTCGACGCCGGTGGCGGCCAACTCGGCCACCAGGTCGGCATTGGTCAACCTGCGGGGAGGCAGATAGCTGCCTGTGCCAGTGATGCGGGAATAACGGCTCATGGGTATTTTGGGAGGCACTCGCTCAAATCACCGCATGCAGGTTCGACCAGAAGGGGCCTGACCTTGGCAATGCGAACCTGAACGCGGTCCAACAAGTTGTTTCGGGCTGCATCATACGCGCGGTTCAGGGCATTGCCGAAGGCCAGCACGTCGGCAGAACCGTGGCTTTTGAATACCAGCCCGCGCAGACCGAGCAGGGCCGCGCCGTTATAGCGGCGGTGGTCAAAGCGTTTTTTGATCGCACTCAGCACCGAATAGGCCACCAGGGCCGAGATTTTGGTGAAGATGTTGCGGGAGAACTCGGCCTTCAAAAAGGAGGAAATCATGTGCGCCAGGCCTTCGCTGGTCTTGAGCGCCACATTGCCGACAAAGCCGTCGCAGACCACGATATCGACCACGCCCTTGAAAATGTCATTGCCTTCGACATTGCCATAGAAGTTGAGGTCGCCGGCCTTGCCTGCCGCGCGCAGCAGTTCACCGGCCTGCTTGATGACCTCATTGCCCTTGATGGCCTCTTCGCCGATATTGAGCAGACCGACCGAGGGAAATTCATCGTCCTTGAGCACCGACACCAGGGCCGAGCCCATCATGGCGAATTGCAGCAAATGCTCGGCCGTGCAGTCCACATTGGCGCCCAGGTCCAGCACCGTGGTGGCGCCACCGGTGGAATTGGGAATCTGCCCGGCGATGGCCGGGCGTTCAATGCCCTCAATGGTTTTCAGCACATAGCGCGAAATCGCCATCAGCGCGCCGGTATTGCCGGCGGACACTGCTGCCTGGGCGGCACCGTCTTTCACCTGTTGCACGGCCACCCGCATGGAAGAGTCTTTTTTGCGGCGCAGGGCCACCTCCAGCGGATCGTCCATGGTCACCACCTCCGTGGCTGTCACGATACTGGCACGCGGATGGGAGAAACCCTGCAGTGCATCGGGCAGGCCGACCAGAATCAGCCGCGCCTCGGGATGGGCCTCCAGAAACTGGGTGCAGGCCGGCAAGGTGACCTTGGGACCATGGTCGCCACCCATGCAGTCAACCGCTACTGTGATCACAGGGGAATCGCTCACATTGATGTATTCAAAAGGCCACAAGGGCGGCCAGAAAATAAAAAAGCCCGTCGCTACAAACAAGTAGCTTCGGGCTTTGCGTTAAGCGCGGGGCTTAGGCTTCGGCTTTGGTCTTCAGCACCTTGCGACCACGGTAAAAACCGGTGGGGCTGATGTGGTGACGCAGATGGATTTCGCCGGTCGTGGTTTCCACCGCAATGCCTGGCACAACCAGAGCATTGTGTGAACGGTGCATACCGCGCTTGGAGGGAGATTTCTTGTTCTGTTGAACGGCCATTTTTGGCTCCTGGGCAATAGGTGTTGCACAGGCTGCAACACTTTTAGGTTGGTAAAAACGCGTCAGGTTAAGAACGCGAAGCCTCAAATTATAGCCTATTCCAGCTCGCTCAGTCCAGGCCCTTCTTCTTGAGCTGCTGCAGCATGGCAAACGGGTTGGGCTTTTCCTGTGCCAGTTCCACAAACGCCGGGTCTGCGGCCTGCAGCTTCACCGGCTGGGGGCAGACCTCATGCTTGGGCACCAGGGGCGTGGACATCAAGAGTTCGTCTTCAATCAGCTCCAGCAGGTTGAAGGCTTTGCTCAGCACCAGCACGTCTTCTTCCGACTCTTCGTCTTCCACCTCGGCCAGCGCCTCGGAGGCCACAAAGCGGAAATCGCGCTCAAACCGAATGGCCTCATCCACCGGCGCCATGCAGCGCTGGCAAATCAAGGACAGCGTGGCCTGCGCCGACACATGCAGCCAAGGCTCCTCGGAACCGGACGCATCGGTGCGCATGTCGCCCTGCACGGAATAAGTGACAAAGGTCTCGCCGCCCAGGCCCTGGCTTTGTTCCATCAGACGCTCAAAGTGGGACAGGCGCTCTTCGCCCGCATGGGTGCCCTGGGCTTGGGCAAAGGCAGCAATGTGCAGGTGGGTCGCTTCGAATTCATGTTTCATGCGGGCAGTGTAAGAGAATCAGGGCATGCACTCTTTAGCAAACAGAAAACTCATACTCGGCTCCACCTCGGTTTACCGGCGCGAACTGCTGGAGCGACTGCGCATCCCTTTTTCGGTCGAATCACCCCATGTCGACGAATCCCCCCTGCCTGGCGAGCTGCCCGCCACCCTGGCCTGCCGCCTGGCCCTGGCCAAGGCGCAGGCCGTGGCCGAACGCTTTCCCGATGCGGTGGTGATAGGCTCAGATCAGGTCGCCGATCTGGACGGCGTGGCTCTGGGCAAGCCCGGCACCCATGCCCGCGCCGTGCGGCAACTGCGCCAAATGTCGGGCCAGGTCGTGATTTTTCAGACCGCCGTCGCGGTGGTCTGCAAGCAAAGCGGCTTTAGCCAGGAGTCACTGGCCCTGGTCAAGGTCAAGTTCCGGGAGCTCAGCGACGCCGAAATCGAAAACTATCTGCAAGCGGAACAGCCCTATGACTGCGCCGGCAGCGCCAAAAGCGAAGGCCTGGGCATCGCCCTGCTGGAGCGCATAGACAACGACGACCCAACCGCCCTGGTCGGCCTGCCCCTGATTCGCACCGCCGCCCTGTTGCGCGCGGCCGGTATCGATTTTCTGGCATGAGCCCGAGCAGTCCCATGAACGCCCCCGCACAGAACACCGGCACCCTGTATCTGGTGCCCGCCCCACTCGACTTTGGCTGTGCCGAGGTCATGTCCCTGGACGCCTCCATGCCCCGGGCCACGCTGGAAATTGCCGCCGGCATAGCCCACTGGGTCTGTGAAAACGCCAAGTCCACCCGCGCCTACCTCAAGCGCGTGGGCGAAGGCTTCCCGCTGTGCCAGCCCATACAGGCCATGCAGTTACAGGAACTGCCGCGCGAGGTGCACAAGAAAGGTGACCATGGCGGCGGCTTTGATGCCCGCTATCTGCTGCAGCCCGCGGTCGATGGCCACAACATGGGACTGGTCAGCGAGGCCGGTATGCCGGCCGTGGCCGATCCGGGCTCCTCCGTGGTGCGCGCGGCACATGACCTGGGAATTCCGGTGGTGCCACTGGTCGGGCCGGTGTCGCTGTTGCTGGCGCTGGCCGCCAGCGGCCTGAACGGGCAGAGCTTTGCCTTTGTCGGCTATGTGCCGGCCGCACCCGCCGAGCGGGCGCAAAAAATCCGGGAGCTGGAATCGCTGGCGCTCAAGACCGGGCAGACCCAGATCTTTATTGAAACGCCCTACCGCAACACGGCGCTGCTGCAGACGCTGTTGCAAAGCCTGCAGCACAACACCCGCCTGGCCACCGCCAGTGGCCTGACGCTCAGCCGCGCGCAATGCCACAGCGATGTGGTGAAAAACTGGAAGGGCAAACCCTGGGCGCTGGATAACAGCGTACCCACGGTGTTTTGTATAGGCCGTTAGCGCAAGCTGGGGGCGGTCTTCAGTGTCCGCACCGAGGCTTCACCAATTGAGGCACCAAAGCGCTTGACCAGTCGCTCGGCCACGTTGTCGCGGCGCGTGTAGTCCACCAGTTCCTCGGCCTTGATCACCTCGCGCGCCACATAGTCCAGACTGGCCAACTGATCCGCCAGGCCCATCTCCACGGCCTGCTGGCCGGTCCAGAACAGGCCGCTAAAGGTTTCCGGCGTTTCCTTCAAACGGGCGCCGCGTCCGGCCTTCACCGCTCCAATGAACTGCTGGTGAATCTGATCCAACATGGTCTGGGCAAAGGCGCGCTGCTTCTCGGTCTGCGGACTGAACGGGTCCAGAAAGCCTTTGTTTTCACCGGCGGTCATCAGGCGTCGCTCCACTCCCAGCTTGTCCATCAGTCCGGTAAAGCCAAAGCCATCCATCAGCACGCCTATGCTACCCACAATGCTGGCCTTGTCGACGTAAATCTTGTCGGCAGACACGGCGATGTAATAGGCGGCCGACGCACAGGTCTCCTCCACCACGGCATACACCGGCTTCTTGTATTTGGCCTTCAGGCGGATGATTTCATCGTTGATGATGCCGGCCTGCACCGGGCTGCCACCCGGTGAGTTGATCAGCAGCACCACGCCCTGCGTGCCCGCATCCTCAAAGGCGCTGCGCATGGAGGAAATGATGAGCTCGGCGCTGGCCTCGCCGCCGGAGGCAATTTCACCCTTGATCTCGATCACCGCGGTGTGCGGCTTGGAGACATCGGCCGGAGCACCACCGCGCTCCCAGCCAAACCAGGCCAGCAGCACCAGAAACACCAACCAGGCAATGCGGATGCCATTGCGCCAGCGGCGGGCATGGCGCTGCTCGATCAAGGTGGCCATGGCCAGCTTTTCCAGCGTGGCGCGCTCCCATCCGGCCGCGCTGGTGGGCATGGCGCCCTCCTGCGCAGAGTGCATCGCAGCCGGGCTGGCACCGCTGTCGTTTTCGGAGCCAGAGGAAAAAGTGGGTTCGGTCATGTCAGAGCTTCACAGGTTTCAGTTGCTGGGCAGTATGCCAGTGCACCACGCCATCGCACTCGGTGGTTTCGATTTTGACAAGTCCACCGCGGCAGGGGCCGCCCTGGCAGGCACCGGTCTTGGGGCTGTAGGTGGCGCCATGGGTGGCGCAAATCAGCCAATGCCCGGTCAAATCAAAAAAGCGATTGGGCTGGTAGTCCATTTCCATGGGTACATGGGAGCAGCGGTTCAGGTAGGCATAGACCTTGTCAGCATAGCGGATGGCAAAGGCCAGGCAGCTCTGCCCACAATAGATCACATCAAAGGGCACGGCCTCGCCGCTGTTAATCAGCGCATCGGAATTGCACAGGGCAATCACCTGCGACTCGACCCCGTCCGTCACCTTCACCCCGAAATCAGCCATGGGCCAGCAGCCAATCCTGCAGTTCGGCCACCGAATGCGCCACAAACAGCGGAGACAGCGCGACAAAATCCGCGGGATCATGCGCGCCGTAACTCACACCCACGCTGGGACAGCCGGCGTTGCGGGCCATCAGCAAATCGTGGGTGGTGTCACCAATCATCAGGAGGCGCTCGGGCGCCACGCCCAACTCCGCCATCAGTTCCTGCAGCATCAGCGGATGCGGTTTGCCCGCCGTTTCATCGGCCGTGCGGGAGGCGTGAAACAGACCCTGCAGCTCCTCGCGCGCCAGGGTTTCGTCCAAGCCGCGCCGACTCTTGCCCGTGGCCACGGCCAGAAAATGCTGCCTGCTTTTGAGCGTATGCAACATCGGCAACACGCCCTTGAACAGGCTGATGTCATTCTGGTATACGGTGTAATGGTGCTTGTAGCGCTCGCCCAGCAGCGGGTATTTTTCGCGCGGCACGTCTGGCGCCGCATGGGCCAGCGCCGCCATCAGACCCATCCCGATCACATAGGAGGCATCGGTGTCGCTGGGCACGGTGCCGCCCACATCGCGCACCGCCTCCTGGATGCAGCGCGTGATGATGGCGGTGGAGTCGAAAAGGGTTCCATCCCAATCAAACGCAATCAGGTCGAATTGGCGCGTGGGCGCCGGTGGTGTTTTGGGCATAAGGCTACTCAGGGCTACTCGGCGCCGGGGGCAAGGCAAACCGCAGGAACGCGGCAAGGTCGGCCGGTAATTCTGCCTGCAATTCCACCCGCTTACCGGTTCCGGGGTGATTGCACTGGAAACGCCAGGCATGCAAAAACATGCGCTTGAGGCCGCCCGGGCCCGCCGCCTTCGCCAGTTCCTTGTTGACGTCAAAGTCGCCGTACTTATCGTCACCCGCGATGGGCATGCCCTCGGAGGCCAGGTGGACCCGGATCTGGTGCGTGCGCCCGGTCTTGAGCGTGACCTCCAGCAGGGAATAGGGCTTGGCCGCGCCCGGCTCCGTCGTGCCGCGCAAATTCACCAGGGTCAGCGACGGCATGCCGTCCGGGTCGTCCTTGGCCACCACCTTGACGCGCCGCTCGCCACCATCCGCCTGGCCATCCTTGCCCGGCAGCACATATTTATGCAGCGGCTTGCTCAGCACCTTGAGCTTTTCCGGCCAGTTGCCCAGCACCATGGCCAGATAGGTCTTGCCGGTTTCGCGCTCGCGGAACTGGTCCTGCAGCTTCTTCAGGGAACTGCGCCTTTTGGCGACCAGCAAAATGCCGGAGGTTTCACGGTCCAGGCGGTGCACCAGCTCCAGGTATGGCGCGCGCGGTCTGGCCATGCGCAACTGCTCGATCACGCCAAAGCTCACGCCGGAGCCGCCGTGTACGGCCACTCCGGCCGGCTTGTTGATGGCCAGAAAGTAGTCGTCTTCAAACAGGATCGGAAAATCCTTGGCCGGGGCAAAGCCGCCAGCCGACAAGGCCGCGCTGCCGCCCTGCCCCGAACTGCCAGCCTTGGCCACCAGCGCCGCCATGGCCTGGGCCTTTTCTTCGGCCCGATCGGACACGCGCACCGGCGGCAGGCGCACCAGGTCGCCGGCGGCAATCCGGGTGTCGGCGCTCACCCGGCCCTTGTTGATGCGTACCTCGCCGCTGCGGATGATGCGGTAGACATGGGTCTTGGGCACGCCCTTGAGCTGGCGCATCAGGAAGTTGTCCAGACGCTGTCCTGCGGAATCTTCATCCACAGTCAGTGTTTGTGATTGGGGTACGGTGGAAGTCAGATTGGCCCCTATAATGTGTTTCACTAGCGACGCGCTGTAAGTGGTTGATTTGGCTGGAGTTTAGTCCACACCCCATTGACAGCCCCGCTGGAAGGTCGATGCCGCCGTCTGCAACAGCCTGTAAATCACCCGCCACCTGCGGGTAATGACAGTCTGCCAAGCGGTCAATCCGACGAATTGAAACCCTGATACGGAATACCCCAAGTTTGCAAGCCCACGGTTTGCAAACGGATAAAAAACGAGATGTTTGTGTTGTGGAGACTATTGAGCATGTGCTTGGCAGGCGTTTTCGCCCTGCCTAAAGCCGTGCGTCTGCCCGCAGCCCGCTTTCCGGTGACATCTGCCTCTTTACCGACGGCAGTTGCCCAAACACCCCCCCTCGTTCCCATCCACGTGCCCACGCTTCGACGCCTCGTGTAGTCGAAGTTCTCCGGCAATTCCTCCTCACTTCAGTTCGTCAGTCAGGCACCGTTAGCCCATTTTGGGCATGTACTTACTGAAGAAGGACGCACCCCATGAAACGGATGCTTATCAACGCTACGCAGGCTGAAGAACGCCGCCTGGCCATTGTCGACGGACAAAAACTCCTAGACTACGAAATCGAAATCGAAGGGCGCGAACAGCGCAAAGGCAATATTTACAAGGCCGTGGTGACACGCGTAGAACCTTCCCTGGAAGCCTGCTTTGTGGACTACGGTGAAGATCGCCACGGCTTTCTGCCCTTCAAGGAAATCTCCAAGCAGTTCTTCCAACAAGGCGTTTCCGCCGGCAATGCCCGCATCCAGGACGCCATCCGCGAAGGCCAGGAACTGCTGGTGCAAGTGGAAAAAGAAGAACGTGGCAACAAGGGTGCAGCCCTGACCACCTTCGTCTCGCTGGCCGGCCGCTACGTCGTGCTGATGCCCAACAACCCGCGTGGCGGTGGTGTCAGCCGCCGCATCGAGGGTGAAGACCGTGCCGACCTGAAGGAAGCCCTGGACCAGCTCGAATACCCCAACGGCATGAGCATCATTGCCCGCACCGCCGGCATCGGACGCAGCGCGCCCGAACTGCAGTGGGACTTGAACTACCTGCTGAAATTGTGGACCGCGATTGACGGCGCTTCCAAGGGTGGCAAGGGCGCTTTCCTGATCTATCAAGAATCCAGCTTGGTGATCCGCGCCATCCGCGACTACTTCAACCATGACATCGGCGACATCCTGATCGACACCGACGACGTGTACGAACAGGCCCAGCAGTTCATGGCCCACGTCATGCCCGAGCATGCCGCCCGCGTGAAGCGCTACCGCGATGACGCCCCCTTGTTCAGCCGCTTCCAGATCGAACACCAGATCGAATCGGCCTATGCCCGCACCGTGCAACTGCCCTCCGGCGGAGCCATCGTGATTGACCACACCGAAGCCTTGGTTTCGGTGGACGTGAACTCGGCCCGCGCCATCAAGGGCGGCGACATCGAGGAAACCGCCACCCGCACCAACCTGGAAGCCGCCGACGAAGTGGCGCGCCAGATGCGTCTGCGCGACTTGGGCGGCCTGATCGTGATCGACTTTATCGACATGGAAGAGTCCCGCAACCGCCGCGAAGTGGAAAACCGTTTGCGCGACGCCCTGCGCCAGGACCGTGCCCGCGTGCAGTTCGGCACCATCAGCAAATTCGGTCTGATGGAAATGAGCCGCCAACGCCTGCGCCCGGCTCTGAGCGAAGGTGCATCGATTCCCTGCCCGCGTTGCGGTGGCTCCGGCCACATCCGCGACACGGAAAGCTCGGCCCTGCAAATTTTGCGCATCATCCAGGAAGAGTCGCTCAAGGACAACACCGCCTCCGTGCTGTGCCAAGTCCCGGTCGATGTGGC
>TBL_comb47_HYPODRAFT_10007457_pt1 | contig 11471 bp, 3 predicted proteins | sample TroBogypolimnion_40_FD_10682 | JGI IMG/M metagenome (IMG submission 10682) | reverse complement strand
GTGGATGTACCCCTGCCCCGGCAACTGTATCTGTGACCATTACTGCACCACCTGTAGCAACATTTAGTTATTCTGGTTCACCGTACTGTTCGAATGCGTCAAATCCGTCACCAACGTTTACCGGAGGAGGGGCAGGTACATTTTCGGCTTCACCTGCTGGTCTGCAATTTATTAGTACAGCTACAGGTCAGATAGATTTGCAAAATAGTGTGCCTGGAACTTATACCATAACCAATACCATTGCTGCTGCCGGTGGTTGTGCGCTGGTTACTGCTAATGCTACAGTTACCATTACAAATTATCAGGCGGCTACGTTCAGTTACACAGGCAGTCCCTATTGCTCAAATGCCGGCAATCCGCTGCCAAGTTATTATGGAGGAGGTGCAGCAGGAACATTTTCAGCTTCACCTGCTGGTTTGAATTTTGTCAGTACTGCCACTGGCCAGATAAATCTGGCAACCAGCACACCAGGCACTTATACAGTTACCAATACTGTTGCAGCCACTGGTGGTTGCGCCCAGGTGACAGCGACAAGTTCAGTAACAATTACGAAGCTACCGGTTGCAACATTCAATTATGCAGGAAGTCCGTATTGTGCCAGTGCTGCAAATCCCACTCCGACATTTGCCCCCAGCGGGGTACCGGGTATATTCTCGGCTTCTTCGCCTGCATTGGTTTTCAAAGACAACCACACCGGTGTGATCGATATTGTTGCAAGCGCCGCGGGAACCTATAAAATCTTCAACACGATTGCTGCGGCTGGTGGTTGCAGCCAGGTAATAGATTCTAGTAATGTGACAATAAATGTCAAACCTACTGAAACAGCTAATTATTGCACCAATCCGGGTAAAATAACCCTTGTGGCCACAGGTGGAGGAACTCCTAACTCTTATGATTGGACACCACTTTCAGGTACTACATCTACACAAATAGTTGATGAGGTAGGTATTTATCCTGTGACTGTTACCAATGGTTCGTGTGTTACAACTGTATATAACGCAGTATCAACAGAATTGGTTGTAAATGGAGATTTTTCAGGTGGTAATACCGGATTCACTTCGGCCTACAGTTATGTTGCACCAACCCCAAACAGTTTGTATCCGGAAGGCTTGTATTCAGTATATTGGAATCCAAATGTACCACACGATAATTTTTGGGGTCGGGATCATACGACAGGAAATGGGAACATGATGATCATAAATGGAAGCGGATCATATCCTCCTGTTGCTGTTTGGCAAGAAACAGTTTCAGTTAAGCCAAATACTAATTATTATTTTGCAGCATGGGCGATTAGTCTAAATAGTGTTACTCCATTTGCACAGTTGCGCTTTAATGTAAATGGTACTCAAGTTGGAACTACCGCAGTCTTGCCTGCAAGACCTCAGAATAATAATCCTCCATACAATTGGAGACGATTCTATGGAACGTGGAATTCCGGGGCAGCTACTACTGCAATCATCCAGATTGTTGATCTTCAAACTGCTTTAGGTGGTAATGACTTTGCCCTTGATGATATCTCTTTTGGAACGCTGACGCCTCCCCCATCTACTATTATTTCGCCACCCGGTACTGATGCGCAGACAGTTTGTGTAAATACCCCGATCACGAATATTTTGTATTCCACCCAGTTGGCCACCGGTGCCACTATAGCATGGACACCGTCAACACCTCCGGGAGTATTATTCACCTTCTCCTCCAATGTGGCAACTATCAGTGGTATTCCTACTGTAGCTGCACCATTACCATACAATTATACAATTACTTTTACCCTTCCTCCTGCCTGTGGTTCGAGCTTTACAAAGTCAGGTTGGATAACGGTAACACAGGTGCCTGTTATTGCAAACAAAACAGCCAATCCCAACCCATGTAGTGGCACGGCCTTCAGTGTTACACCGGTTAATGGAACAGATATTGTCCCTGCCGGAACGACCTATAGTTGGCCGGCCCCTTCGGTGACGGGAGGAATGACAGGCGGTGCGATAGGTTCAAATGCTTCTGCCATTACAGGTATTTTGGTAAATCCTACAAGCATCAGCCAAACAGCAATTTATACGGTAACTCCAACAGCTCCCGGGACGCCAAGTTGCCCTGGTGCACCTTTTACTGTGACCGTTACGGTTAATCCTACTGCGAACGTAGCATCGGTAACCGGTATAAATAGCCCCTTGTGTATTGGCAATACAACTACATTTACAGCCAATTCAGTTGTTCTGAGTGGGGGTACTGGCATCTGGAGCAGTGACAAAATTGCTGTTGCTACAGTGGATGCATCTGGAAAGGTAACTGCAACAGGAGCCGGAACCTGTAACATCATTTATACAATTATCGGTGGATGCGGGGGGACAGTTTCAGCTTCCAAACCGGTTACTGTAAACATCAATGTTACCGCTGGAACGATAACAGGAACAAGTCCATTGTGTATCGGGGTAGTAAACACCTTTACCAGTAATGGTACAACAGGAGGGATATGGAACAGTACTAATACGGCAGTTGCCACTGTAAATTCAGGTTCAGGAGTAGTTACAACTTTGACAAGCGGCACAACCAGCATTACTTACAATGTTAGTGGATGTGGCAGCCCAGGGCCATCTACCTTTGCATTAACAGTCAATCTAAACGCACCAGCATTTACAGTTAGCGGGGCAAGTACGTTATGTATCGGGGCAAATGCTACTTATACCACAACATCAACTTTTACAGGAACATGGACCAGTACTGATCTGACAATTGCAACGGTGAATGCGGCTACAGGAGTTGTAACTGCTATTGCGGCAGGATCGTGCAATATCGTTTATACGCTTACAGGCCCCACTGCGTGCGGAGGTACCCTAACTGCTCAGCAGGGAATAACTGTCTCCCCAAATGAGAGTATTTCTTCGGTGACTGGTGCAAGTCCGCTTTGTGTTGGAGCCTCTTCAAACTATCTGGCCAATAATGTGGGATTGGGTGGGGGCAGCACAGGGGCATGGAGCAGCAGCAACACTGGCGTTGCCACGGTTAATCCCTCCGGATTGGTTACCGGTGTTGCAGCCGGAACCTGTAATATCAGGTACACCATTATCGGCGGCTGTAATGGTCCTGTTTATAAAGAACAAGCGGTAACAATAAATGGGACACCGGCAATTACTACCCAGCCAACTACCCCTTCGGCTACCTGCACAGGCAGCGGTACTCAAACAATGAATGTTGCAGCCACCGGTGCAGGATTAACCTATGAATGGCGCAAGGGAGGAACAGTACTGGTCAATGGAGGAGCTGTCAGTGGACAGGGAACAAGTGTTCTGACATTGACAAACCCAACAACTGCTGATGCCGGGAGCTACCTCGTAGTGGTGAGCGGAACTTGTTCACCGGGTGTAACCTCCAATGCGGTAGCAGTGACAGTTAATACCGCTCCTGTAATCACAGTTCAGCCGGTAGCACCGATGGTATTCTGTTCGGGCAGCGGAATTCAAACGATAAGCGTGACAACAACAGGATCGGGATTAACCTACCAATGGAGAAAAGGCGGGGTTGCAGTCTCAAATGGCGGGGTAATAAGCGGACAGGGAACCACAACCTTGACCCTGACCAATCCTACTGTTGCTGATGCCGGGAGTTACGATGTTGTTGTTAGTGGAACGTGTCCATCTGTATTAACATCCAATTCAGTAGCTGTAACTGTTGATCCTGTAAGTGTTGGAGGCAACATAAGCAACAGTGCTACAGTATGCAATGGAAATAATTCCGGCATACTTACCTTGAGTGGATATACAGGTAATGTAATCCGATGGGAATATTCAACAAACGGTGGATCGAGTTGGTCTCCGATTGTCAATACCACTGCAAGTCTGTCTTACACTAATTTAGTAACCACTACACAATATCGGGCAGTGGTTCAAAACGGAGTTTGTACATCTGTGCCTTCAACATCTGTGACGATTACAATTGCACCGGCATTAATTGCAGGGGCGCATAATACTACTGCATTAACAGAATGTTTGGGGTATAATCCATTCCCTTTAACATTTACAACATTACCTACCGGAGGTTTAACTCCATACATTTATCAATGGCAACTTAATGGTGTAGATATTCCGGGGGAGGTGTCGGATAATTATGATCCGCCTGCCCCTCTGTTAACAGGTACTTATAGCTACAACTGTGTTGTTACTGATAATTGCGGTTCGTCCTTTACTACCTTACCTAAGGTTATTACTATTATAGATGATCCAATAATAAGTATTACCGGACCGGCAAATGCATGTAATAATGATATAACCACTTTAACAGCCAATGTTACCGGAGGAACTGGTACAATTACCTACCAATGGCAATCTGCACCTACGGCCACCGGACCAGTATGGACTGACATTCCGGGGGCTACTACTTCAACCTATAATCCCCCAACCTCTATCTCAGGCACATATTATTATCAGGCAGTAGTTGACGTATCCGGAGGTGGCTGTAATGGTGCAAAGCCTGTTCACACCCTTACCGTTAACTCTTTGCCTGTTTGTACTATTACCGGAACAACGGGACCTGTCTGTCCTTCATCGACAAACAGTTTTAGCGGTTCTGCAGGAATGTCTGCTTATTCCTGGTCAATCACCTCCGGTAGCGCCAGTATTTCCGGTGCATCTGATCAACAAAACGTATCGGTTCATTCACCGTCAGGTTGTAATACCTCATTTGTTTTGTCGCTGAACATTACTGACACCAATACTTGCCAATCATCTTGTAACCAAACGGTTATTGTGCAGGATGTTACTGTTCCGACTTTAAATTGCCCATCCGGGATTCCTGCATCAGTTGATATTAACGACCCGGTAAACAGTACATATGATCATTCTGGTACAGCATGGGATGTTACAACATCTTCTGACGATTGTACAGGAACCCCAATTCTAACTGCTGCACTTACAGGAGCTTCGACTGCCCTCGGGCTAACTACCCTTGATGGTGTACAATTTCATATCGGGACCACTCATGTTACCTGGACAGCCACCGATGCCTGCGGAAACAGTTCACACTGTACGTTTGATATGGTTGTGCCTGGTGGCGCTGATCTGAAAATAACAAAAACAGGTGCAGCTACCGCTGCGGTTGGCAGCCTGTATATCTATACTATCACAGTTGAAAATCTTGGACCGTCCACTGCACCGGTAGTTACGATCACTGATGCTGTTCCTCCCGGGTTTACTAACCCACAGTACTCAACCGACGGAGGAACTATTTGGAATAATTGGACAGGTAATTATGTTCTTCCTGGCGCATTATCCAATGGCAACAATACTTCCATTCAATTGCGCGGAACTCCTGATTGTTCAGCCATTGGAACTATGAGTAATACTGCTGCAGTTGGATTATCACCAATAACTGATCCTGTGGAAGCAAATAATACCTCAACAATCGCTATTACGGTTAGTGATGATACACCGCCAACCTATACACTGCCTGCGCTTGAACCCGGCTATTGCGTGGAATCTATTTTCGAGGCATTATACAAGAATAAGGCTTCTGAAGATACTCCCGATGATATTACTTACCTCCGACCCGACTATTACCTGTTTGGATCCGGATTTACAATCCTGGACCTTATGGATATTAATGATAACTGTGCTTTAAAGGCTCCTGAACCAATCTCCTGGACCATTGATTTTGGGAACAATGGCTCCATTGATTTATCGGGAACCGGGCAACTCTCATTATATGGTACAGCCATTCAATTCCCGGCAGGTACTAATCGGATCACTTACACGGTAACCGATGCAGCCGGAAATACAAATGTCCGGTTTGTGGATCTGAATGTTATTCCACGTCCCGGAATTACAAGGAATTTTTAAATAAAAAGTATAAACCCTAATTGAAGAATATGAAAAACAAGCTACAAAATGAAAAGCTGGCCAAATGCCAAATCCGGTGCAACATTCAGAATGATTTTGCCGGACAGAATCAATTATGTAAAAGGGAACAATCCAATTATTCGATCCTCCGGACACTCTTTCTTCGAAAGGGTAATGAGGAGGATTTATCCACGCCTTTATGGAAGAGAAAGGATAGGGGTTTTATCTTTTCTAAAGGGCCGCCAGGCATGGGGCGCTGTCCGATTGCATCAAGGGGTCATCCTCCTGAACACAGGGCCGGTCGTTTGGTCCATAATTCAACAATTACCAATGAATTTCAAGTTTTTAATAAATATCAAAATCTAATAGTGTACAAACATTTAAATTTTACAATCATGAAAAAGCAATTTTTATTTCTTGTGTTTTTGGTTATGGCAGCCTTTGCCAATATAACCAGCTCATACGGAGCTTGTACAGCAGGTGCATTAAATCCAGCTATAGGTGTTCAATACACCTATACAGTAACAGCAGGAACCGAAACGGGTCAATACCTTTGGTTTATAACTAAAAACGTTGATCTGGTAGCCGGTGAATCAGCTCCAATCTTGGAATCAGCTGGTTTATTTACTATCGGCAGTGGTTCAACATACAATACTCCAACAGCAGGCAATAAATCTCTATTTGTGACATGGAACACCGCGGCTGTTTCCGATGGCGGAACATTTTATCTTGTTGTAAAATACACTGAAACTTCAGGCACATGTACTGCCGCGAATATGCGGGTTTGGCAGGTTAAACCAATGAATACATTTATGCTTGCTATAGCCGGCTCAGATCAGTTAGGGGTTACTGCAAACAATTCGACCTGCCCGGCTGATATAATCGCTGCCGTTATTACTCCTGCTACCCCATCAGTATCATATACCTACGATAAAAATACAATTTATTACAAAATAACTGCATCAGGAGCTATCGGTACATGGACTCCATCTATCAGACTTCCGGCTTTGGCAGGTGCTGGTGCAACTGGCCAAATCTATGTTTCTGCTGATTGGTCTGTTGATGGTAGTACTGGTTGGAAAACATTTGGCGCTACTGCCGCTGGTGGTGACTTCACATCTACTGACACAACTGCACCGGTAAGTCTTGCAGGTTCAACTATCATCGTAAGGGTAATAATTGATAACAAAAACTATGAAACACCTGCAGCACAAGCTATAATTGTTGGCGTTGATGGTGTTTTACCTGGTGGTGTAAAAGACATTGTTGATCCGGCAACTGATTGTTCAATTGAACCTGATTTTGGAAAGACCGGGACATACACCATTAATGCACGTCCTCCAATTGCTGAAAGCAATCCTTCGGGTCCGGGAAATCTCTTTATTCCAAAGGTTCCGTAATCTGACTTATTATCATTTAGAAAAATGTTATGCTATTTCATGAAACCCTATACTTTCTCCGGTTAAAGGCCATCGGTCGGATAGCCGGAGAAAGGAAAAGGAAGTCCAGGCCTCACTCTTCTCCTCTTCGCCGATTGGTGGAGAGGAGAACCAAGGCTTCGAAAGTTGGAAAGCCCCCTTCTTATTCCCCAAAATGGAGGAAGGATTAGGGAACCGGGTTTCCGGGAATCATGAAAAGAATAAGCTGAAGTAAAAATGGTTTTTCTTCCAAAATCCTTTCGGGGTTTCTAACCGCCGAAAGATTTGAACGGGAGCTTTCCCCAACGGTGGTTATAGACCCGTTGGATGTTGTAAAGGGATAAAAAATGAAAACAAAATAGCCTATGAAGAAAGGAATGGTAATTCAGTCTATTCAACCTGCAAATCCATTGAATAGACTGAATGAAATTCCAATAACTAAGAAGATCAATATTTCATTCGTAAGGATGCGAAGAAACTAATCCATTGATAATGTATAGGTTTTAATCGTCGGCAGATGGATCGACCAGATACTTTTTCAGAACTCTGCGAGACTTTCCCAACAGGTTGGGACAAGTTATACTTATAAAAGGTGCCATTCAATAATGGCCGGACTATAAACAGGTAATCAATTGGAAATGAATAAAAACAGAGGTAGTCCCACAACTTTCAGTTGCAGTTTTATTTCATGCCTGATATTCTAATGAATCCACTTTTGGGGTTTACAACCTCAAAAAGGGAAAGCGTAGATGTAACTGATACCCCATTGGCGGTTTTATACCCCGATGGAGGTTGTAGAGTAGTATTTGAACGATTACTAACAGATATTATGCAAACAGAATCATTGAAATTTGGTCATTTCTACCACATCTATAATCGGGGGATTAATAGTTGTGACCTGTTTCGCAATCCAGACAATTATGAATATTTTCTGGCGCAGTATGACAAGTATATTTCACCAATAGCTGATACTTATGCCTGGGTTCTAATGCCTAATCATTTTCATCTGTTGGTCAGGGTGAAAGATGAAGAGGAAATAGGGTTTATTCATCAGAAACCACTTTCGAGGTCTGTAACCATCGAAAGGGTTGATGGAACTGATACCCCATCGGTGGTTTTATACCCCGATGGAGGTTCCGGATTGAAAAAATATAATCCGGAAAATCAATTTTCACATCTTTTTAATTCTTATGCACAGGCATTTAATAAAAGGTTTGATAGAACAGGAAGTTTGTTTCAGCATCCATTCAAACGAAAGCTGATTGATAATGAGAGATACTTAAAGCATGTTATTTTGTATATCCATAATAATCCTGTTCATCACGGGTTTTGCAGTCACCCATTGGAATATCCCTGGACAAGTTATCTGACTTGCATTTCGATAAAGCCATCAAGGTTGAAGCGTGAGGCAGTGTATGGATGGTTCGATAATGAGGCCAATTTTAAAGTAAAGCACAATGAAATAATTAAGATTGAATGGATTGAAAGAATGGATAAATGGCTTGAAATTTAACTTTAACGATTAAAAATCAAGGATAAACAATTAACTATTTAACGATTTTGAAAAAGCTCTTGTACATAGTACGTCCCATCGCATGGACAGTCCTGCTGCTGATGCTATTGGCTTTGGCTCCCGCCAGGGCTACGATCGTCGTGTACCAGGGCGACACCACCCATTTGTCGGTAATTGATGATCCTTTGGATACCTATGAATGGGAGTTATACGATGATGGAACCGTTAATATAGCTACAGTATCAGGTAACTGCCCGGTAACATCGGCCAGTTTTATCGGGGTTAATACAGGTGCAAGTGTCGATGTAAAATGGATAAAACCAGGAATCTATTACTTTAAGGTAACTGTAAGTGATTTGACGGGATGTGCCAGGAACTTTAAAATAGGAATGGTTCAGGTTAAGGAAGCATTGCCGACAGCCAGCCTCACGCCACCCGATCCGAATGGCATATGCCTGGGCCAAACAGTGATGCTTGAAGTTAACCTCTCAGGAGCGGGTCCATGGAGTTTAATATACACCGACGGAACAAACAGCTGGACGGTGAAAGACATTAACGATTCGAAATACCTGTTGAGTGTCAGTCCGAGAGTACTGACCAATTATTGGATCACAGAGGTATCGGATGGGAATGGAAAGAATACTGAGCCCTCGGCAAAGGTGTTCGTTGATGTTAACCCATTACCGGTGATTTCAAAGATATATCCCAATAGTCCGTGATAGTAGATTTCAGTTACAGATTACAGAATGGATGGTATGAATAAAATATGAAATAAGAAATGAGGAAAAGGAAAAGGAGCAAGGAGCAAGGAGCAAGGAACATGGAGATGGGAAGAAGGGACGATGGAACGATGGAACGATGGGAAGAAGGGACGATGCGAATATGGTTTATTGAACAAACCTTACAATTTGTCAGCAAACCTTAGTATCACAGATGGATCCCTTCTCTTACAACCTTATTAACCTTATCTGATGAAATTCGATATGTTGGTGAAACTTGGTGTTCTGGAGTCTTTCCCGAAAAAACGGGACAAGGTGTGGCAGATTCGGTATTTGTTAGTCGCGAAGAGTAAATAGAAATCAGGAGGGGTGTTCTCAGTGGCTCTCAGTGTTTTTCTTTCAGTGGCTCTCTGTGTCACGAAATATTTCGAATGAGTAACACAGAGATACACAGAGATACACAGAGGACACACAGAGTTACACAGAGGTTTTTTCTCTCAGTGGCTCTCAGTGTTTTTCTCTCAGTGGCTCTCTGTGTTAGGAAATAATTCAAAAAGTTATACAGAGGACACACAGAGTTCATGATGACGAGAAATGGTGAGGGTCCTGATCCCGAGTAATCGGGACAGGATGACGGGGAATGAGATGAAATGAAAACAAAGTATAAAGATGTAAATGTTTGATATCTAAGAATTGGAATGATTAAGATTAGATTCATATTAACGCTGTTATCTTTAGTAGTTGCCTTACAGGTGACCGGGCAGACCTATGTCATCGAAAGAGTATGTGTGGGAAGTGAGCGTCAGTACCGAGTCAACGGGGAAGAAAATTCAACTTATAACTGGCTTCTCCATGATTCATCCGGTAATCCGGTTGTACTAAGCAATCCTGCAGGCATCGCATTTACATTACTGAATCCGGACGGAACCACAACTTATGGAACCCAGGTTACCATTCAATGGTTAAAAACCGGAGTTTACAATCTGGCTGCTATTGAATATTCTGCCCTGGGTTGCGATACTTTAGAGCAGGGACAGGTGGAAGTTGTTGATCCGCCGCTGGCTTTTGCAGGTAATCCTTTGAGCATTTGTTCAGGTTCTACGGTTGAATTGGGTGCATCTTCTGCTGAAAATTATAATAGTTTGCTTTGGACCAGTTCAGGCGATGGCTTGTTTGACGATCCTTCCATTCTCCACGCTATTTATACACCGGGCGTAAACGATCTGAAAGATGGAAAAGTAATGCTTGCACTCACTACTCAGGGTCTCAGCAGCAATACCTCATGCACCCCGTCTGTATCCACGGTCGAAGTGACCATTCAACCCAAACCATTGCTTGTGATTACCAATCCCGACCCTGTTTGTGCTCCTGCATTCATTGATCTGTCTGCTTCTGCGATCACAGAAGGAAGTACAATTCCTTCCTCTTCGGTCTTTTCATACTGGAGGGATGAAGCAGCAACTAATGCACTGACTGGTGAGACTGCAATCGCAGTTTCAGGAATCTTTTATATCAAGGTTAATACATCGGGTGGTTGCTTCGATATTAAGCCGGTTCAGGTAACGATTAATGTTGCACCAAAATTGATCATTACCAATCCTGAGGCAGTCTGTTTGCCATCAACAGTTGATTTGACGGTCGCAATGATCACTTCAGGAAGCGATCCGGGCTTAAAGGTTGAATATTATACAGACAGTCTGGCAACTTTGGTTCTGTCCAATCCTTCACAGGTTTCTGCTAAAGGAACCTATTACATTAAAGCAATTGATGAATCTACAGGATGTTCTACTATTCAACCGGTTGATGTCATCATAAACAATGAGGCTTTGCCTGAATTTAATCCTATCGCCAATCTTTGTATCAACAATATTGCTCCGGTCCTCCCAATTCAATCAAACAATGGTATTTCCGGGACCTGGAGTCCGGCGACAATATCCACCGTTGTGGCAGGTACAAGCACTTATACGTTTACCCCTGATATTGGTCAGTGCGCCGG
>TBL_comb47_HYPODRAFT_10007454_pt1 | contig 11475 bp, 8 predicted proteins | sample TroBogypolimnion_40_FD_10682 | JGI IMG/M metagenome (IMG submission 10682) | reverse complement strand
ACGTGTGAGCGCGCCGGTGTTTGAGCGGGATGCGGCAGAGAATGCCGATCCAGAAAAGGAACCATCCGCCGAGAGCGGTGAGCGCACGCATGGGGCATGGGAATGCGTAATGCCAGAAGAAAGCGATGCGAGACCACGGCAGGTCCGCTTGTTTGCGGCCTGTCTGAAGTTCTGTGGCAGCGATCAGACCTTTGCGAGTTTCGGGCGTTGCCCCTAAATAACGTTCCGCCCGAACGAAGGCGGCAGCGGCGTTCACGCCGTCGCCAGCCATGACGAGCGTGTTGCCGAGGTTGATGAAAAGAGGCCCATTGCACACGCCGTCGGAAATCAGGCGGTTGTAAGTGTTCGCAGCTTTGAGGTAATCCGAGGGCTTCGTTGCGGTTGCGGCCTGCGTGTTGGCCTGCTCCCACAGGAACGTGCGCGTGGTCTCGTCAGCGCGGACGGGAAGAGAAAGGAGACACCAAGACACAACGACACAAAGGACTGGACGCAAGAGGAAGGGTGAAGGAAGGCACAGACGGGGGCTCACGCGGAGACGTGGAGACGCGGAGGTGGAAACAGGGATGCCAGCCCTCTGCCCTCTGACTTCTGACTTCTGACTTCTCATAGCGGCTCCTCCGTCTTGGGGGGCGGCGCGTCAAGCGCTGCGTCGAGTCGGGGCAGGAGGGTTTGCAGGGAACAGATGATTTCGGAAACAGGGGCCGCAGAATCGGGCCGGTACATGGCCTCGTCGAGTTGGGCGAGAAGATCGCGGCAGGCCAAGGCGGTTTCAGCGGGAACGTTTCGCTGGCGCAACAGCGAGGCTGCATCCGTTGGCGTGAGCGCGCTGCCTTGCACGTTGAGACGGTCAGCCAGATAGGTGCGTATCGCGCGTTCCGCGAGATCAGGCGCAGCCGCATGGCGCAGAGCCGCGCGCGTCCGATGCAATGCGCCCGAGCGGCGGCGATGTGCGCGCCATGCGCTGACTCCGCGGACGAGCGGCACCACGAGCGATGAGAACAGACAGAGCAAGGGGGCCACGATAAGAAGGGGCTGCAAGATGTTGCGAGGCGGCAAAAGCGTGTCCGGATGCGCTCCCTGGGCCGAGAGCGTGATACCCGTAGGCAACGGGCGCGCCTGGGTTTCGAGAGACGCGTGTTGTCCCTCCTTCCCGCCGTCGGTCGCCGTGGCTATCTGCGTTGTGGCGCGTGCTTGGATCGGAACCGGCGCGGTGGTGACGGTGGTGTAGGCGCGTGCCACTGTGTCGAAGTAAGCCACCTTGACCGGCGGAAACTCGAGCGTGCCTTCGCGCATGGGGCGCATGCGGTATTTGAAGCGCTTGCCGTCGGGCAGTGTCTCAGCCGTGACGTTGTCGTCGTAGATGCGGAAGTCTTTGACAAGTTCCGGTTGGAGGTTGAGGATCGGCGTGCGCATGTTTGAAATGCTGATCGGGCCGGTGAGTTCGAGCGTGAGTGTCAGCGGGTCGCCGACTTTACAGACTGTGGTGTCGAAGGCCGCCGTGGCTTTCATGGATTTGCCGACCGAGCCGGTGAACCATTCGGGGCGCCCCTCGTCGGGGGGCGGAATGACGCGCACGGTGACTGCCGGACCGATGGTATAGACGTCCTTGTTGACCGCTTTGCGGTCGGCGCTGACATCCCCGATGATCGTGCCTTTGAACGAAAGCGGGCCGAAGGTGAACTCGCCCTCTTTTGTCGGCGTGTAGGTGAGTGAGAGCGTGTATTCGCGGTATTTCTTGTTATTGAGGGTGATCCGTGCGGGCGCGAGGCGGAAACGGATGGGGCGCGGGCGGAACGGGTCGTTATCCCCGAAGAGGTTGCCGAAGCCACCCATGTCGCGTGTCTGGTAGTTATTGATGGCGAAACCGGGTTGTTGTCCGCTCTGGTCGATCAGGCCGTTGAGAATCTGGTTCATGTCAGGACCCTTGAGGCCCGGCGTGTCCTGTTTGATTTCGAGGAAGTCCGCAGAGAGCTGTGGCATGAAGTTGGGGTTGAGAGGCTCGTTGCTTTCGGCGAAGGGGTCGGGCAGTTCGGCGATGGCGACCGACAGGGTGACTGTAAAGGCCTCTTCGACGAGCACGGATGTTGAAGAGGCCCTGACGGCGGCTATGACGCTGTCCTGTTTTTCGATGCCAGCGACCTGCACGGTGACGCCGGGGTGGGTATATGCTTTACCTGCGGAGTTAACACGGATCGGGCCTGCTTTGAACGCGCCTTCGGCTGAAGGTTTAATCTGGTAAGAGAAGACGCGGCCTTCGAACACTTCGCGTGTCATACGTCCGTTGATGATGGTGATGCTGGAGCGGCTGTTGCTGTGCTGGCCGAGGAACTGGATGTCAGAGCCGGACAGCGCCGAGAGGTCAGGCGCGTCGACGCCGCGGTCAGCGCCGTTGACCTCGATGGTCAGGTTGAAGCTTTCGCCCAGATAGATGCGTTGGCGGGAGGATGAGACATTCAGGGAGACGTCCGCGAAGGCGGTGGCAGCCGGAAGAGCGAGCAAAAAGAAAACCGAAAGAATCGACCGAATCGATTCACTCGGTTTTCTCGATCTGCTCGATTCCGTCGACTGTGGTTTTCGCCGAATCATAGGCCTTACCAATCGCGTTCGGAGGGGGACATGGGGAGCTTGCGCATCTTCTCCTTCTTGTCCTGCTCGTGCTCCTTCTCGCGGTCTAGGGCGCGACGCAAAAGCTCCTGCACGTCCTGGGGGGCTTCCGGCTTCTTCTGCTCCTCCTCCTGTTTTTTCTCCTCTTTCTTCTGCTCCTGCTTTTGATCTTGTTGCTGTTGGTTCTGGTTTTGCTGCTGTTGTTGCTGATTCTGTTGTTGCTGGTTCTGTCCCTGCCCCTTGTTTTTTTGCTTGGGCAGGAGGTCGCGGATCTCGAGCAGGTTCTTCAGTGCCTGCGCTTGGATGGAACGGCGCTCTTTATCCAGCGGTTTCTTTTCAACGGCCTCTGTCTGGATTTTCTCGGTGTGGGCCGCGATTTCAGCAATCTTAGCTTGGTCTTCGGCCGTGAAGGGCGGCATGTTGGTGTCGGCCTTGGCCTGCTGCTGGTACTGTTTCGCCCATTCGGGGAACCGTGTGCGGAACCGTTGCGTTAGTTCAAGCGCCTCTTTTTGTGTGTCACGGCTATCCAGATAGCGCGCATTCATTCTGCGGATCGCGTTGCTTTGGCAGAGGATGTCCTCATCAACGATCGCTGGCGGCATGGCAACGGCTTTCCAGAAACTGTAGACCAACGGCTCGATTTGGGCGGTATCGCTCGCGGCTTCAGGCAGCAGATCTTGCAGCGCGGCGGTCGCGCCTTTCATGCTGTCGCGGGCGAGTTCGATCTGCTGGGCAAATTGGGCCTGCTGCTGCTGGTTGGTGACGGCTTGCAACATGTGCTGCTTGAGAGGTATCCAGAGGTCGGCTTGTTTCTCCTGCCGTTTGGCGAGCGCTTCGCATTTGGCGATCAGCGTCGGCGCGTCGTTTGTGAAGGCCGCGTAGGACTCGTCGAGAAGAACGCGTTGTTCGGCGAGCATCGTGCCCATGAGCTGGTCGGGTGAGGTCTGCCCGAGTTCCTTCATCACCTTGGCGATGTGCGCTGTTTCGCGCGCTTCGGCGAGGGGCGAGACGGAGCGGGTGAGATTGCGGTTGCGGCGCTCGTCCTGCGGCGTGTCGCGCAGGGCGCGCTGGAATCCGGTCGCGGCCTCCTCGAGCGCGTCCACTTTCGCCGAGGAATCCTCAGCGCCCTTCTCCTTGGCTTTCTCCATCAGCAGCTTGCCCAACAGTTCGCCAGCGCGGGCGCCGTTCTTTTTGGAGGTGAGCAGCGGGCGCAAGGTCTCGCTGGCCTTGTCGAGATCTTTAGCCAGATAATAGGCGTACGCCGCATTGTACCGATAGGTTTCCGCCTCTTCGATGTCCGCCCCGCGTGCGGCGGACAGGAAACCCTCGGCGGCTTCGATGTGCTTGCCCTTGCGTAGCCAGGCTTGAGCTGTGCGCGCCCCGGCGCGTCCGGGCTCGACCACGACCGCGACATGGTTTGTGGAGTTAGAAGTTAGGAGTGAGGAGTTAGGAGTTGAATTCGTGTCGGACCAAACTGGGAGGGCAGCCAGGAACACAAGTGCGGCGGCTGGGACACCTGTGCGCGTGCGGTTGCCACAGAGCCGGCCGCGGCTGAACCAAGCGGCGGCGAGCAGGCAAAGCGCCGCAGGAAACAGGAAGAGTTGGTAGCGCTCCTGATAGCGGTTTTCGATCTGTTCCTGCTGCTCCTTGGCGGCGATCTGGCGCAGGTAGCGGCGGTAGATCGCGCCAAGCGTGGTGTGGGCGGTGCCAGCGGTGCCGAGCGGGATATAGCGGCCATTAGAGGCCTGCGCGATGGCGGAAAGCGTGGCGTCCATAAGCCGTGTTTTCACTTCCGAGCCTTTGTATTGCAGCTCGCCTTTTCCGTCTTCATTCGGGATGGGTGCGCCGGAGGGATCGCCGATGCCGACGGTGAAAATGGGGATGTTGCGCTTTGCCGAATCGCGTGCGGCGTCGAGGGCGTCACCCTTGAGGTCGTCGCCATCGGAAATGAGTAGGATGGCGTTATACTCGTCGAGTGCGGGGTCTAGCGCCTCCAACGACTTGCGGATGCCGTCGCCGAGATCGGTTTCTCCGCGCGGTGCGGACTCGGTGCTCACGCCGTCCAGCGCCTGCCGCAGGAACGTGTAGTCGGTGGTGAGGGGGCAGATCAGGCTGCCTTTATTCCGGAATGCCAGCAAACCAGCGCGATCTCCCTTGAGTTCGGAAATGAGGTCCATGATGTCGGTCTTGGCGCGTTCGAGGCGGTTGGGGTGGACGTCTTCGGCGAGCATGGAGCGCGAGACGTCGAGGGCGATGACGAGGTTGCGTCCGCGGGTGAAGACTTTCTCGTTCTTGCGCCCCCATTGCGGACGGGCGGCGGCGAAGGCGAGAAGCGTCAGGCCGGTGAGCACCAGAACGAACTGGACGTAGAAAGTGGCTTTCGGGCGCGCAGGCATGAGCTTGCTTTGCAGGGCCGGCGCGATGAGCAACGACAGGCGGGCCTGAGCCCGGCGGTATAGCCAAAGCCACGTCACGCCGACAATCGGAATGACGGAGAGAAGCAACAAGAGCCATGGATAAACAAAGCGCATGGGAAGAAAGGAGGAGTTAGGAGTTAGAAGTTAGGAGTTAAAGGAGTCTTCTCGTCAGATTCATGTTAAGGGTGATTGCCAGGGCTGCAAGAGCCGCACCCCAGAGCAGGAAGTCAACAAAGTGCTCATCGAAACGCTCATAGACTTGCCGGTCGATCTTGGTAGTTTCGAGGGTGCTGATTTCCGCGAGGGCTGTCTTCAGACCTTCACTGTCGCGCACGCCAAAGTAGCGGCCGCCGGTCTTGGAGGCGATCGACTTGAGCTGGGATTCGTCGAACGTGATGTCGGCGTAGGCGATCGTTTCGCGGCCGAACATATCGCGGGCTTTGAAAGGCGTGCGATTGTTCGAGCCCACGCCGATCGTGTAAACGCGGACGCCGGACTTCGCGGCGGCGTCGGCGGCCTGGTCGGGCGTGATGATACCTGTGTTGGAATCGCCGTCGGAGAGCAGGATGATGATGTGCGTCTTGGGCTCGGCGTCGGTGAGTCGGGCCACGCCGGTGGCAAGTCCGTCGCCGATGGCGGTGAGAGTTTCCTCCTGATCCACGGGACGGCCCTGAACGTCGATTTGCGCATGCGGGATCTCAACGCCTTTAAGCACATGGAGCAGCGCGCGATGGTCAGCGGTGAGCGGGGCGCGGGTGGAGGCGTAACCGCCGAACGTGACGAGGCCGATCAGATCGTCGGGGCGAGCCTCGACGAATCGGGCGAACATCTCCTTTACCGCATCGAGACGGGTCTTGTAGTCCTGCCCTGGAGGTGTCAGGTCGAGTGCTTCCATGGAGCCTGAAACGTCGACCACCATGCCGATGGCGATGGCATTGACCGAGCGGTGCTCGCGGGCGAGCGTGGTGCGCGGGCGTGCGGCGGCGATGATGAGCAGCAGGGAGCCGAGCAAGAAGAGCAGGGGTACTACGCGCGCCAAAGCGACGCGCCAGCCTGCTGTTTTCGCAGGCAGCCGGTGCGTGGGAGCGAACAGCACACCAGCGCGTGCGCCGGTGCGATACAAACGCCAGGCGGCTACAGCCCAAGGGAGCAATAAAAGGAAGGCAAGTGGAGTGGCGAAGGTCATGGCTTGTTGTTTCGACTTGATTCGATCCGAGACGACTCGCGCCGATGCGGATCGCTTGCGGACGCATCTTTTTCGATATAGACGCGGGCTTTGGCGGTCGCATCGTCTGCCATGGAGGTGGTGGCCTCCTGTCCCGCGAATTTCACGAGATCAGCGGATTCGAGGAATGTGCGAAGCTGAGCGAGCACCTCGGGTGTGAAGGATGGCTCCTGGGCGGCAGCCGCGAGGAACTCCTGCGTGGTTTGCTCAGGTGCGCGTATGCCGTGAGAGCGCTCGATGTAGCGGCGCACGACCATGGTGAGCTCAATGTAAAAGTCTTTGAAAAGCCCTCGGGACGGCAGGTTGCGGCTCAGCAGGCGTTGGAGCTCCGCAATGGCGCGTTCGACCGGAGACATGCGGTATTCGCGGACGCGGCGCGAAAGTTTGGTCAGCCCGTACAGAATCGCACCAAGGGCAGCCAAGCCGGCGAGCACGGCGAAAATCCAGAGGGTGACGGTCTTGGCTGTGGGAGGAATCCACTCGGGCTCTGGGTTGACTTCCGGGTCGCCTGTCACGACCGGGCGCGCGCCTTCGTCGGGGAAAAGAACGGATTTGGTGGCGAAGGAAGAGCATTGAGCCGGGACGGTTCGCTTGTCTTGGATTCCGACGGCGAAAGGCGCGAGGCGGTAACGCTTGGCGGCGGGCTCGGGGGTAAGCCGCCACCGGTAAGTCTGGCGCATCCGGCCGTTGGCTTCGACGGGATCCGTCGCGAAGTCCTCGGCGGTCGCGAAGCCGGTGAAGCGGTCGCGAAGATCAGGCAGCGTGACGGCGAGGTGCGAGGGGGCTTCAACCGTGAGCGTCATCATCAGGTCTTTGGCGGGGGAGACCTTGTCGGGTGTGGCCTCGAGTTTGATCGAGACCTCGCCGCTGGAGAGATCGGCGGTGAACGCGGCGAGGGCCGGGAGGGAAGCGGAAGTGGAAAGGAAGAGTGCGAAGAGAAAAGCGACGCGCGACAAGCGACGAACGACCTGCGGGATGTGGAGCATTCCGCTAGTCGCTGGTCGAGCGTCGTGAGTCCTACGTGTGATCATGTCAGTGTTTCCTCGCGCGGCGGCGGAAAAGCGCGCGCACGTCGTCGATGTAAGGGGTATCGGTGGAGAGGCGGATGAAATCGATGCCCGTCCGTTTGAAAAAGCGCAGGAGCTGCTCGTTCGCCTGGGACGCCTGCGAGCTAAAAGCGTCGCGAACGGCAGGGGAGGATGTGTCCACTAAAAGCAACTCGCCTGACTCGGGGTCTTGCAGCTCGATGAGGCCAACGTCGGGAAGAGTGGATTCGCAGGGGTCGGAAATGGGGCAGGCGATGACATCGTGGTGGCGTGCGGTGACGCGCATCTCCTTCTCATAATTGGCATCTTGAAAGTCCGAAACCACGAAGACGACCGCTTTGCGCTTCTGCACATTGTTGAGAAAACGCAGCGCGGCGGTGATGTCGGTGCCTTCGCGCGTCTCGTCTGCTGCGAGCACTTCGCGCACAAGGCGCATGACGGCGGTGCGGCCCTTGCGCGGCGGGATCGATTTAAGGATGCGGTCGCTGAAGAGAATCAGGCCGATCTTGTCTTGATTGCGGATCGCAGTCATGGCGAGCAGGGAGGTGATCTCGGCGGCTAGCTCGGATTTCGAACGTGAACCAGAGCCGAAGATCTGCGAGCCCGAAACATCGACCAGAAAAATAACGGTGAGCTCGCGCTCCTCGGAGAAGCGCTTCACATGCGGCGAGCCTGTGCGCGCGGTGACGTTCCAGTCGATGGAGCGCACGTCGTCGCCAGGCACGTAAGGTCGCACCTCATCGAACTCGACGCCTTGGCCCTTGAAGACCGAGTGGTAATCGCCGGAGAGGCGGTCGTCGATCAGGTGCGCGGTGAGGATCTTGATCTTCCCCACCTGCTTCATCAGTTCTGTGGTGTCAATGGCCATGAGTAATAAGTTAGAGGTAATAAGTAGGAGGTGTCGCGGTGAAGCAGGACTTGAGCGGTGTTTACTCTGCCTATAGCCGAACCAGTCCTATTGCTCGATCTTCTTTTTGAGGGATTTGACGATGGAGATGAGAAGTTTGAGGAGTTCTTCGCAGTCGGCGGAGATGGAGGTGAATTGCGTGGCGGTAATGTATCCTGTGGCCTCCAGCAGTTCAAGCCAGTAGAGTGTCTCGGCACATTCGCCGAGCGCGATCTCATTTTTGTGGAGGAAGTCTTTGCCGCTATAGGCGTAGACGGCCTCCGTACGGTTTGCGCCGATGCTTGTCCCACTGCGCAACACCTGCTTAGAAAGAACGAACTCCTTCTTCTTTTCCGTCAAGTGCTGGTACAGTTTAATGATGCGGATCGCGAACAGCTTCGCCTTCTCTGTAACGGGGTCTTTTGAGGGCAACATACCTATCACCTCTTACTTATTACCCTATCACTTTCTCACGGCACGGGGATCTCGCTGAGGATCTTGGTGATGACCGTATCGGTGGTGACCTCTTCGGCTTCGGCCTCGTAGGTGAGCATGATGCGGTGGCGCAGCACGTCGTGGGCGATCTCCTTGACGTCCTGCGGCGTGGCGTAGGCGCGGCCGTGGAGCATGGCGTTGGCGCGCGCGGCCAGGTTGAGGCAGAGCGTGGCGCGCGGCGAGCCGCCCATTTGGATCTGCCCCGCGAGGGCGTCGAGCTTGAAGGACTTGGGGTCTCGCGTGGCGAAGACGATGTCGAGGATGTAGTCGCCGACTTTCTCGTCGCAGTAGACTTGCTCCAGCGTGTCGCGCAGAGACTGCACATCTTTCGCCGAGATGACGGCCTGAACGGCGGCGGCCTGCTTGTGGGTGAAGCGGTTCATAATGCGCCGCTCGTCGTCGCGCGACGGGTGGGTGATGACGCACTTGAGCATGAAGCGGTCGACCTGCGCTTCGGGCAGCGGATAGGTGCCCTCCTGCTCGATGGGGTTCTGCGTGGCCATCACGAGGAAAGGATCGGGCAGTTTGTACGTGTGCTCGCCGATGGTGACCTGATGCTCCTGCATGGCCTCGAGCAGGGCGCTCTGCACCTTGGCGGGAGCGCGGTTAATCTCGTCCGCGAGCAGCAGATTGGTGAAGACCGGGCCTTTTTTAGGAGTGAAAGTCGCGTCCTTGGGATTATAGATCATCGTTCCGATGACGTCGGCGGGAAGCAGATCCGGCGTGAAAGAGATGCGCTGGAACTGCAAGCCCAGCGCGTCTGCGAGCGTGCGGACAGCGGTGGTTTTGGCGAGTCCGGGCACGCCTTCGATCAGAATGTGGCCGCCGGTGATGAGCGCGATGATGAGGCGGTCGATCAGCTTTTCTTGGCCGATGATCACCTTGTTCACTTCCTGACGGATTTTGGTCAGGGTCTTCGCCTGCTCGGCGATGAGGTTGGTGGTGTTTTGAAGGTCCATAGGGATAGGGAGTAGTTAGGAGTTAAGAGTTAGGAGTTGCAAGAAAGGGGAGACTACTCCGGTTTGGAGGCGTCCTTTTTCTCTTCTTTCTTAGGCTCTTCTTTGGCCTTTATGAAGTCGGCGCGGGACTTGATCATATTCTCTGCGCTATAGGAGGGAATCACGTACGTCCATTTTCCGGCTTTGGCGTTGAAGGCCTCGATCTTCTTTGCGAGTGCGGCATTTTCCACAGCGTTGGTGCCGGCCGGGGTGAAGCCGCCTTTGATCTTGAAGGTGCGGTCCGAGCTGTTAGCGACGGCCGAGCCGATTTTCGCGGTATAGTTCTCACCGTTCTTGAGGGTCACCGTGTAGACCGCGCCGGTCGTCATGCCGAGTTGTTCGTCGGTCAGTGCGGGATCAGCGACGGAGTTGAAGTTCAGCGAACTCAGCGCAGACTCCACACCGTAGCTCTTGGAGGTGTCGAACTCCTCTTTCGCGGTCAGACCTCCGATCGTCCATGCGCCGTCCTTCTTCACGATCTTCGTGGTCTGGCCGTTGTGGGCCATTTCGATGGCGGTGATGTCGGTGGAGGGGACGGAAGCGATCTGAGTGTCAGCCCAGCTCTTGGGGTCGCCGTCGAAGGCCTCAAGGGTCTCTTTCACCAAGAAAACCGTGTCGGCCCCGGCTGCGGAGACATAGCGCCCGTCGGGGGCAGCCCCGCCGCCGAACTGCGCCATCTCTCCGGTAGGCTGGCGCATGTGCTGGCCGCCGAGGCGCAGCGTGGCCAGCGATTTGCCTGCGGCGTTCTGGAGATCGACGAGCGAGGGGGGCGCGTCGAGCTTCTTGCCTGCGGCCACTTGGCCGACCTTGAGGTCTTTGAGTTTCAGCAGGTTCTCGCGGATCTTGGTGATGTCGGCCGGATAGCCGAAGAGCGACTTGATGCCCCAGCCGGCGTCTGTGCTTTCGACGATGAGTTTCTTGCCGCCTGAAGGGCCAATTTCGATTTTCTGAACGTCGCTGAGATCGAGCGAGCTGAGCACGGGTTTACCGACGAGCGACGGCGTTTTCACTTTTTTGCTGGCGTTGCTGAAATAGGCAAGGCCTGCCAGCACGGCCGCGATTGCAGTGAGCGAGATAAGCTTTTGGGATGTCATAGCGAATTACTCCTGAAATTGAGGGGAAAGGGGCAGTCCGGGGCCTGCCCCGACACACTTAACGTTTCCTGCGCTGGAGACCGCGGAAGATGCCGAATCCGATCACGAACAGCGGGATCAGCGCGATGTTGACGACCTTGAGCGTCAGCCCGAGCTGCTCGATCTCACGGTTGAGGTTTTTGCGGACCCCTTTCAGTTGCGAGCGTGTCTCGGCTTGTGCTTTGCGGAACTGCTCCAGCTCGGATTGCTGTTCCTTGGAGAGGATCAGGCGCTCGGTGCCTGTCTTCTTCTGTTGCAGCTCGCTGAGGCGCTGCTGGGTCTCCTGCAGCGTTTTCTCGAGGCGCTCCTCTTCGACCTGCCACGTCTTCATGGCCTTGACCTCCAGCGCGTCGACCTTAGCGAAGGGGCGGTTGAACTGGCCGCGCGACCGCACGCCGATCAGCTCCTCGCGGCCGGCGAACTGCTCGACCGTGTTGCCGAAGAGGGTGAGGTTGTCGTTGATCGGCTGCGCGATGTTGCCGAAAAGGGTGTTCTGGACCTGCACGCAAAAGCGGTCGTTCAGGAAGTCCGCATCGCCGAAGATCATCACGGTGCTTGTCCCGGAGGTCAGGCGGTTGGGCGCGTTGTTCGTTTCAGCGCCTTCGATGCCCTTCGGGAAAGCGGTCTTGAAGGTGCCCTGCAGGCGGCCAGCCAGCACGCGCCGGGTGCCG
>TBL_comb47_HYPODRAFT_10007453_pt1 | contig 11477 bp, 3 predicted proteins | sample TroBogypolimnion_40_FD_10682 | JGI IMG/M metagenome (IMG submission 10682) | reverse complement strand
CCCATGGGAATCCCGATCAGCGTGGTCAGGACGATGCCAATGAGCAAGGATCCTTTCACGCGTCGGGCCATAAGCAGGGCAGTTATGGCAAGTCCGATCACACAAAGCACCATACCCGGATTATGAAAGCTTCCCATGCCAATATTCCATTCGAAAGATTTCAACAGGGCTGTCCCCCCTGATTTTGTAATGGATGCCATGGTCGGAGGAATCAATGTGGTAGTTACAACCATGATTTCAGAGAGTTTCAATCCGATAATGGTGATGAAAAGACCAATTCCAACCGTAATGGCACGTTTTAGGGAGTTTGGAACTGCAATAACCAGAATTTGTCTGATCCTGGTAATGGTTAAAATTATAAAGATTATCCCTGAGATAAATACAGCCCCGAGTGCAACTCTCCATGGCATTCCCACCCCGGTGAGGGCAACTGTCGCAAAGAGGGCATTCAGCCCCATGCCGGGTGCCAGGGCGATTGGGAAATTGGCCACCAATCCCATTGCAATAGTTACGAATCCGGCAGAAATTGCCGTGGCAAAGAACACGGCATTTTTATCCATCCCGGTGGAGGAGAGGATATTGGGATTTAGGAACAGGATGTATGCCATAGTCATAAAGGTAGTTACACCCGCAATAACTTCAGTCTTTACCGAAGTTTTGTTCTCTGTTAATTTGAATAATCTTTCGAGCATAGTGTGGTTATTGTTTTATTTAGAATCCCTTTTTCGGCAACACTCAGCCTATCAAAATTAGCCATTAATCCTGAATGGTTTTTATTTGGCTCAGTAATTGTGGGAAAATTCCTCCTACCCGGAGGTTGATAAAAGGAAGTATCTCCTGTTTAATGGTAGTTACTCATACTCAAAATGAAGAGTACTAAGTAATTTTACATTTTGTAAGTAAAATTATTATAAGATATCAATTATTAAATGTATTTTTGTTACACTTTCTTTGAATTAGGATGCTCTTTATAAGAATTATGGCAGTCCTGCATGGTAAATAATTTTGTATGTAAAAGTCTAAATTTATGGAGAAGATTCTTATAATCGATGATGATAAATTGAGTCTGAAGGTAATTAAGGAAATCCTCGAAAGGCTCGGGTATAAAACTCTTCAGGCTGAAAATGGTGAGGTTGGTTTATCATTGGTCCGGTCAGAACACCCTGATCTGGTCATTACAGATTTTCAGATGCCCGGCATAGATGGACTCGAGGTTTTGACAGAAATACGTAAGTTGTATATCGGAATTCCTGTTATTTTACTGACAGGCTTCGGGGATGTTGTTTTGACCATTAAATCGATCCAGTTGGGTGCTTTTGATTATATTGAAAAGCCAATTGATTCGATTCAGTTGAAGAATGTTGTTCAATTAGCCCTTAATTCAGTAAAGATAAGCAGTGGGCTTCATGAGGTGAGATTTGAAGATGCCTCAAGCGAGAGTATGCTTGAGAGTAATATACTGGTTGGCAAGACTCCTCAGATGAAGGAGATCTTTAAAAATATTGGCCGTATTTCGTTGAATAAGGTCAATGTATTGATCCAGGGGGAAACCGGAACCGGGAAAGAACTAATTGCCCGGTTAATCCATTACTCGGGTGTTACTGCCAATCAGCCTTTGGTTATTGTAAATTGCAGTGCCCTGACTGAGACATTGTTGGAGAGTGAGCTTTTTGGTCATGTAAAAGGATCTTTTACGGGTTCAATACGGGATAAAAAAGGGAAGTTTGAATTGGCCGGTGAGGGCTCAATTTTTTTGGACGAAATATCCGAGATATCGCTAAATACCCAGGTTAAGTTATTAAGAGTTATTCAGGAACTTGAGTTTGAAAGGGTTGGAGGAGAAGATATTATCCCGATGAAAGCCAGGATTATTGCGGCATCCAATAAGAATCTTGAGGCTTTGATTAAGGAGGGAAAATTCAGGGAAGATCTCTATTACCGGTTGAAGGTATTTACAATAGATTTACCCCCCTTGCGCGACCGAAAAGAGGATATCCGCGACCTGGTAGTCCATTTTTTACATAAACTGAATAAACGGTTCAACAGAAATGTCGTAAAGATTGGTGATGGAGTTATTGAACTTTTAAAGGCTCATAACTGGCATGGAAATGTACGTGAACTTGAAAATACCATTCTTCAGGCTATTGTGATGTCGAAGAATGATGTGTTGGAAGTTGAGAATATCACCCTGAATAACCGGCAGAACCCTGAAGTTGAGACTAAACAGGAAATTCTTAAATATCGTACCATTGCCGAACTGGAGAAATACCATATCAAGCGGATACTCGATGAGGTAAAGTGGAATAAGCTGGAAGCTTCACATATTCTTGATATTACGCGACCTACGCTGAATGCCAAAATTGAAAAATATAAACTGGTTAGGGGCTAGATATCATTCCGGGATAGAATTTCCTGGTAGATGAAATGAACTGGTTTTTTATCCTTGAAACAGGTACTTGCTGCCGGCTTTTAGCTGCTGGCCGTTGGGTGATGTGGTAGCTTTTCCAAAGAAGGTCTGCCAGCCGCCAGTTGCCGGTTGCCAGGGATCAGATAAAAGAGTTGTGGAGAAGGGTATAAAATTAATCTCCTCAACAATTTGAATTGATCCGTTGCCGGTTGCCATTCCCGTCTTAATATCCCGCCTTCACTAATTTCGCGAAATCTTAATCTGTCTGCATCACGAATGCCTTGGTAAAACCTTTCTTCTTTAACTTTACCAGGAATTGCGCAGCTTCTTCTTTTCCCTTAAAACCCCGGATTTGCACCTTGTATAATCCCTCTTCAAACAGGATATCCACAGGATGGCTGGTATATGCGGGGAGTTGCCCCTTAATTTTGACTGCGTTTTGTTTTTTAGTAAAGGCTCCCGCCTGAATTGCAGAACCGAATCTTTTGATCGAAATGGTATTCTTGCTGCGTTCTGTGCTGTCCGCTTTTAACTCATTTTTAGGGAGAGGAGGTTTATTTGGGGTTGGCTCCGTAACCTTAATTCCCTGAGCTGCCTTTGGATTTGCCACAGTTACCGGGGGCGTTTTAGGAGCATCAGGTTGTTTGGAAGCGTTAACAACGGGCGTTGTAGAAGTTTCTGCCGGAGTGGCAACAACGCTTACAGGAATTACTTTACTCACTGTTTTGGCAGTATCTTTTAACTGTTCTTTTACCGGTTCCTTGTTGATCAGGCTAAGATGGAAGTCAAGTCCGTCCAGAATAGTACCCTCCTTCGAAGGGGCAATATTTATTGGAATACTTTCGGGAACAGAAACCATTTTTAATTTTTTAAGCTGTTCCGGATCAATTTTGGCGTTGTATTTGCCTGGTGTAAGTCCCAGGTAACTGTAATAACCGTCCGATTCAGTCATAATTCTGCCTGCCAGGGTTCCATCATTCCGATAAAAACATACGAGGATTCGACCCTGTCCGCTCGATTCCAGGTAAACGTTTCCGGATGCCTCTCCCACAACGGATACCGGAATTTCGATCGTTTGAAACTGATTGGCATCGATGTTTACCTTCATGGTCAGGTTATGCATCTGCCAGCCGATATTGTCAAAACTGTTTTTATCAAGTTCGAGGAAATAGCTGGTATATGGAGTAAGATCAAGAATATGTATCGTTGTATCTTTTTCATTTCGAATAATTGTTCCCCCATTTAGCCGGAACTGTAGCCCAGCTACTTTAGGTTCACCCTTGTCGTGTTTCCCGTTCCCGTTATAATCAAGGTAGGTGAATAGTGTTATAGCCCCTTTCCCAACATTTGTCCGATTTGATATTCCTAAATAGCCGGATTTGTGATCATATAAGAAACTGCCTTTTGCTGATTCAATCAATGCCGTTTGATTGTTAGAATTTCGAATTGAAAAGCCAGTTTGTGCAAATGACAAATCATAGCGGAATCCAATTTCAAGATTTTTAGTATTACTTGAGAAGTTTTGTTCGTAGGAAAGGTTTAAATAACCATTTTTAAGCAATGACTTTTCAAGAACAGTTTTAATTGAAATGAGTCGTTCTCGATTATATTCATATTGGAATTGGGGAGTAAAGCTAAGGTGCGACGGCAATCGGAAAGAAAGGGATAAATTGCTGTAAACGTATGGATTGGATACATCGGTGAAAATTCCGTAAGTAGTGAGATTGGTTATTACTTTATGCACAGATCCAGACCAAAGCATTTCGGCATTGGTATTTGTAATCCCGGGAAGCACCATTTGATTAACTGTCAGCCGGGTATAGGCTGAAAAATCTTTCCCAATTATTGGAATAGAAATAACTCCTTTCCTTTCTTCAAGGTAATTGTAAATGATTGCCTTTTGACCTGGTGTATAATGGGTATAATCCATTTCTATTTGTAAATTTGACGGGAGCCTATAATTCAGAATCCCTTTTGCACGGACACCATAAGTATACTCACCGGTAAACAATAAACTACTCATAAGTCTGAGTGAGGCACTTAAAAAGGGCATAGTAGATCCGGTACTTACGGAAGATAAATATTCAACTCCACCGCCAACTGTAAATCTCCGATTTACGCCATAATTTAAATTTACATGAGCAAAACGGCTATGAACCGAATCTTCCACAAGACCTGTACTAACTGAATATTCAAACTCTTTTGGTGGTAAAAAATTAAATGGTATACTCAAGTTTTGTTCCTTAGTCCTTTCTTCTCCCCATGGGCCATAAAATTTGAGCTTTATGGATGAATTACCGTATACTAATGGTACTTCAAACTTATAGAATCCAGATCCATCAGCCTTCATATAGTCGACGAGAACATTATTCACATAAAGTTCAACGATCCAGTTTGGTTCAGTGAGATCACTCAATGTATAGGTACCAAAAGAGCGTCTATATGTGGTAGGTGTATTATTGAATTGGATTCCAACGATAGGGTTAAAAATAGAGGCAATCACGGTGGCAAATATTTTGCCTGCCGAAACCTGGCGTAAAAGAGGATGATCATTATTTACAAAACGCCATTGATATTGTTGTTGCTTCTCTGTAAATGGAATAGTATTATCATAATTAAGTAAGGCATTTGCTTCTCCCCCGGCAATTACTGTTCCTAAACCAAGATTTAACCTTGTATCAGTGCCTCCTGGAAATTGCTGAGATGAGATTACGGACCAGTCGGCCATTCCGAAGTGAAACAGGGGAAATTTTCTGGCAATTGTTGTATCAGTTTTGACCTCTCCTTTGAGTTTTCCTATATTCGACCTCATTTGTTCCAGACGCATTTCGCGGATTATAGGTAACTCAAGTTTAGTATTTATAGTCACCGATAAGCTTCTGAAACTAAAAGAACAATCCAGACCAAACACTTGACCAAACCAGATCGATTTAAGATAAAGGTTTGATTCTGTCTTGATAAGATCTTTACTTTGGAGTGGATAGATTTTTCCATGGTAAATTATCTGTTTGTGAATATTATCAATTGAATAGGTAGCCTGAGAATTAATAAAAAATCCTGTAACTGAATCAAGTTGTGCAGAAGGATTGCTTTTAATCTTCAAAAAATTAAAAACATCATTTACAGGTAGATATGCAACGTCATCTACGATTATTGCGGGAATCTCAGTTCCACCAAAATGCTGAATATTTAAAAAAACAGATATTTCTTCATACTGAGGCTCCTTTTGGGCGTAACTAATAGACGGTAAAATAGTCTGTATAATAAATAGCCACGCATAAACACCTGTGACACGAGAAATGAGAAGGTTTTTCCTAAATCCCAGGCATTTTGGGACAACCGTTTTTTTCATAAATAAATAGGAGTGTTAGGCTAATTTTGCATAAAGGTTATTGTAAAAATTCCTTCATAGTTTCCTACAGGGTTTGCACCTAAATTCCCAACAGTTAGAGTACCTCCTATTGATACTTCGGTTGTCGTACTCCTGGCGACAAACGGCGATCCAGTGCTTGAAGATCCTAATGTTAGGATCATTGATCCTCCATGGCTCCCAGATAAAGATGTTGGCGAGCCGTTAGAAATGGTTATTAGGGTCCCGCTTAAAGCGGTCACCTCAAAAAGTGCTGGTGTCGGGATTGGCGCAGAGTTTAAACTGGGAAGGTAAATATCATTAGTTGCTGTCCGTATTCCATTATAATCGACAGTAACAGTTCCTCCTGCTCCGGAAACGATAAAAGTTCCAAAATTTAGATGACGAATTGTGCTTATCGTAACGGCTATTGGCTTTGGTGGTTTTTCCTGCCCTTTAACAGGCACGTAAAACAGTGCAAATAAGGTTGTTAAATACAATAAAGTTTGCAGCCTTATGATCTGTTTATTTGGTTTAGGGCTATTCATAATCTTAATGTATTAGTATTTTTTCAGATTGCTTCCGGTTGCCGGAGATCACGGTAACAATATAAAGTCCGCTGTTTGAGCCTGGATTTATATCGACCGTTTGCTGATCGAAGACCTCCCTGAGCATGATAATTTGTCCGAGCATATTGGTAACAAATAAACTTCCTACTGGGTTTCCCGAAAGGTTAATCGTTGCGGTGTATTGTGACGCCGAATGCTTAAGGGTAAATAACTTATTAGCAACCGGGGCAGTCGGATTTAATTCGGTAAGGGAAAATATCAGATTAAACCGCTGATTGTAGGTTCCGGCCTTCAAATTGAAACGATAATCCGGATTTTTCTTCAGATCCTGAGTGACCCCCTGTTGATTATCGGCCAGGTAAATATAGAGGGATGAGGGGAGTGAGCTGATATCCTTCGCTTTAAAATCTACCCATCCGTCACTTAAGGTGGTAATCCCAACGGGTATTCTGGTAGTGCTGTCCGTAGGCTGAGGGATCGCATAGATTGACAATTGCTTCGGATCGGTAGATAAGGTATACAGATTTGGAACAGTGACAGCAGTATTGGTGAGCTTCAGGGCATCAAGCTCTTTATTGAAACTCCGGCTGGACTGATTATCAAAATAAAGGAGCGCCACATCCTCTAAGGCTTTGCCTGTTTCAAGATTTGCAGAAAATCGGAGAATGGTGCGGTTATCCAGTGCGGCATCCCGGTATGTTGGGGCGAGATCATTGGTTCGAACCGGGTTGGTCATCCCAAGGGTTCCGGTAACAGGGTACGATCCACCCGAAACATGGATAAAGAATCCCTGCATCGAGGCAATCAGGTTAGTGCCGTTCCCGGTTCCGGCACCATTGACAAAACTGCTGTAAACTCCTGAATACTGGTCCGAACCATCGGCGTTAAAGAAGTAAATCGCATTGTCAATATTCGTTTTAGTCCAACCGTTTGCTGCATTCCAGTCGATAGGCGAAGGATAAGGATTGCCTACCAGGTTAAAGCCCTGGGTAAATTCCCTGTTGTTATTCATTAAAGTAACCGACATCCCCCCGTTATTGACCACGCCTGTAAGTTTGACCGTTTCAGGTGTTCCTGATGTTCCGAAATTTGCCGCATACCCCATTAGAGGAACCAGGGGATAAGTTCCGGTAGTATAATTGACCCACCCTGACTGATATACCGGAACAGTGCCGGAGCCAGTGGTTTGGTCCTGATGATTATTCTCATCATACTTGTAAAAATTTGGGAAAGCTGACCCGAGATCGACATAACTGCTCAATCCGCCAACCGTAGCAGACTGGAATGGTGAGCTGGTATACTTATACCCAAAGGCTGAGGGGAGATAACGTTGCATCGTTACAATCCCAAGTACGTTCCCGGAACCTGAACCGTCAACCAGGGCAGTTTGACTGGCTGACGAAATCAGTACCAGGTTGCCTCCCGAGGTCAAATCTCCGGTTGCGGCTTTCACAACTCCGGTAACATTCAAGGGACCGGCAAGAGTTACCCCTGATGTATTGGAAACGGTTAAATTAAGGATTGTGTTACCGGCAAAAGTACCTCCACCGATGGTCTGGGGTGCAGATCCTTCCATTTGAATTGAACCAGCAGCGGCTGTAAATGTCCCATTGTTGGTGATTGCACCACCAATCCGCAGCAAATTACCGGTTACGGTTAAGGATGATCCGCTGTTGATCACCAGATTGTTAACCATTCCATTCACCCCGCCGCTCAGGATAGGTTGATTCGTTGCATTCGGTATCAATACATTGGTCGTAATGTCCGGTAGGAATGGGCATGACCAATTTCCAATTGTATTCCAGTCTGTACTTGTAGCGCCGGTCCAGGTCAGGTCAGCAATAACTGTAAATGCTCCCGATACCGCACTGGTTACATCAGTGCCGCAAGCTCCGTGGACAATACAATAATAGTACAACGTTCCGCCGGCTGAAGCCGGGGGAGAGTAGGTGCTGTTAGTGGCTCCGGAGATTAAGGAGCCGCCGATATTCGATGAGGTGGTATTGCTGTACCACTGATAAGACAATGTTCCGGTACCTGTTGCTGTTACACTAATTGATGCAAAGGGGGTGTTAAGACAGGTTGTTTGTGCACCGGTTGACTGGCTGCTGATGGCTGTTGCCGGATTGACAAGTACCGTGTAATTGGTCACTGTACCTGGACAACCTGCAGCCGTTGGCGTGATGGCATAAGTCACGGTACCCTGGATGGTACCTGTGGTGCTGATTGTCTGAACAGGGATCGGCCCTGTGCCGCCGGTTGTAAATCCTGATACACCTGCCGTTGCAGTGGCCGTCCAGGCAAAGGTGGCGCCCGAAACATCGGATGTCAGCGTGACGAGGGTTGAGCTTCCACCCGAGCAAATGGTCTGGGTCATCGGGTTATTGGAAACCGTTGGAACCGGATTAACAAGTACCGTATAATTGGTTACTGAGCCGGAACACCCTGCAGCTGATGGTGTGATGGCATAAGTTACAATACCCTGGGTGTTGCCTGTGGTGTTGATTGTTTGAACCGGGATTGTGCCGGTACCACTTGTTGTAAAGCCTGAAACACCTGAAGTGGCTGCGGCCGTCCATGCAAAGGTGGCGCCTGAAACATCGGATGTCAGTGTGACCAATGCTGAGCTTCCACCCGAACAGATCGTCTGGACCATCGGGTTATTGTTGACCGTTGGAACAGGATTGACAAGTACCGTGTAATTGGTTACAGAACCGGAACAACCTGCAGCGGATGGTATGATGGCATAGGTTACCGTACCTTGTGTGGTGCCTGTGGTGCTGATTGTCTGAACAGGGATCGCGACGTTGCCACTGGCTGTGAAACCTGAAACACCTGCAGATGCGGTAGCCGTCCATGCAAAGGAGGTACCATAAACGTCAGAGGTCAGCACGACCAGGGTTGAGCTTCCACCTGAGCAAATAGTCTGGGTTATCGGGTTGTTGGTAACCGTTGGAACAGGATTGACAAGCACCGTGTAAGTGGTCACTGTACCGGAACACCCTGCAGCAGTTGGTGTGATGGCATAAGTTACGGTCCCCTGGGTGGTGCTTGTGGTGCTGATTGTCTGAACAGGGATAGTGCCGGTACCGCTGGTTGAGAAGCCTGAAACACCTGTCGAGGCGGTAGCCGTCCATGCAAACGTGGCGCCCGAAACATCGGATGTCAGCGTGACCAGGGTTGTGCTTCCACTTGAGCAAATCGTCTGGGTTACCGGGCTATTGGTAACCTTAGGTGTTGGATTGACAAGTACCGTGTAATTGGTCACTGTACCGGAACACCCTGCAGCGGTTGGTGTAATGGAATAAGTTACGGTCCCCTGGGAGATGTCTGTGGTGCTGATTGTCTGAACAGGGATAGTGCCGATACCGCTGGCTGTGAAACCTGTAACACCTGGTGTGGCGGTGGCTGTCCAGGCAAAGGTGGCGCCCGAAACATCGGATGTCAGTGTGACAAGGGTTGTGCTTCCACCCGAACAGATCGTCTGGGTTACCAGGTTATTGGAAACCGTTGGAATCGGATTGACAAGTATCGTATAATTTGTCACAGTACCGGAACACCCTGCAGCTGTTGGCGCGATGGCGTAAGTCACGGTACCCTGTGTGGTGCCTGTGGTGCTGATTGTCTGAATAGGTATTGTGCTGGTACCGTTGGGTGTAAAACCTGAAACACCCGCCGTTCCACTGGCTGTCCATTCAAAGGTTGCGCCGGAAACATCGGAGGTCAGAGCGACCAGAATCGAACTTCCACCCGAACAGATCGTCTGGGTCATCGGGTTATTGGAAACTGTTGGAACCGGATTGACAAGCACCGTGTAATTGGTCACTGTCCCGGAACACCCGGCAGCTGTTGGTGTGATGGCATAAGTTACGGTACCCTGTGTGGTGCCTGTTGTGCTGATTATCTGAACAGGGATGGTGCCGGTACCGCTGGCTGTGAAACCTGTAACACCTGCCGAGGCGGTGGCCATCCATGCAAAAGTAGCGCCGGAAACATCGGATGTCAGTGTGACCAGGGTCGTGCTTCCACCCGAACAGATGGTCTGTGTTACCGGGCTATTGGTAACCTTTGGTGTCGGATTGACAAGTACCGTGTAATTGGTCACGGTCCCGGGACACCCGGCAGCTGTTGGTGTGATGGCATAAGTTACGGTACCCTGGGTGGTTCCTGTGGTGCTGATTGTCTGAACAGGGATTGTGCCGGTACCACTGGCAGTGAAACCTGTAACACCTGAAGTGGCGGTGGCTGTCCATGCAAAGGTAGCGCCTGAAACATCTGACGTTAGTGTGACCAGAGTCGTGCTTCCACCTGAACAGATCGTCTGGGTCTTTGGGCTGTTGGTAACCGATGGAATCGGATTGACTGTTATCACGATTACTCCATTTGCCCATGTTGAAGTTCCACACGAAGGGGCGCCTCCGGGTGTTACAAAACAGGCAAATGAGGTGGTCGCTGTTAATGTACCTGATGGTGTGAATGTAGCCGTGTTAAAACCTGTTCCTTGTGTTGATGTACAAGCAGTCCATGAACCGGTAGTTATGCCGCCACCCGGATTGCTTTGTGAACCTGCCTGAAAATACCATTGATAACTGAAGCTGGCTGATCCTGTTGCTCCGCTTACTACCATATTCCCGGCCGGTATATTCCCTGAACATATCGTCTGCGAATTTCCCGATGCATCACTTATTGTTCCATAGTTTAAGGCCGGTTCTACGGTAACAGTCCAGCTCCCGGTCGAACCGGTAGCTGTCGTATTACAGGTTCCGTCATGTGCATACCGCTGATAGCTTGTCGTAGTCGTTAATCCTGCCGGTGGAAGATAGGTTGCTGAAGTCGCTCCGCTTATCGCTGCGGTATAGGAATCTGCTGACGATCTCCAGGAATAGGTAATCGTATTATCTCCGCCACTCGCTGCAGCAGAACTTCCGATGGTACTTGCCGGTGTACCTGCGTAACAAATCGTTTCGCCTGTTGTTGCAATGGCTCCCGATGTGAATTGCGGGCGAACAGTTACAGTCCATGTTCCTGTTGAAAGGGTAGCTGTAGTATTACAGGTTCCGTCATGTGCATACCGCTGATAACTGGTTGTTGTCGTTAATCCTGAAGGTGGAAGATAGGTTGCTGAAGTTGCTCCGCTTATCGCTGCGGTATA
>TBL_comb47_HYPODRAFT_10007452_pt1 | contig 11478 bp, 11 predicted proteins | sample TroBogypolimnion_40_FD_10682 | JGI IMG/M metagenome (IMG submission 10682) | reverse complement strand
GCAGAGGTGGTGGAGGCCTTCCCCCCCCTTTGCGAGGGCGTTGGCCAGCTTGCTCTCCCCCGCCATGGGCGCAACCAGTTCAAGCCATTGTTGTCCGTGAGGCAGGCGCAGGAAGCGCACTTGCGCGGTTTGGACGGGGTCATCGATGATCGCGCTTTCAATCCGGTAGCCGTACCGCGCAACCTGGAGGTCGGTTGCAGCATTAATATCCTTCACTAGCAAGCCGATGTGGTGGAGTTGAAAGGGGAGGCCGTTCATAATCAATTAGTGGGCTGTTAGCCCGCCATCCACAACGAGGACGCTGCCGGTGATCCACCGGGCACCGTCAGACAACAGAAACTCAGCGGCTGCGGCCACATCCTCCGGTGTACCGAAGCCAAGTGGATGGTCCTGGCAGATGGCCTCCCTCTGCCCTGCGGTCATCTTCTCAAGGAAAGCACGGCTCTGCGGGGTATCCACAACGCCGGCAACGATGCAGTTGACTCGAACCTTTCGGTTGGCATATTCCATTGCCGCCACCCGTGCGGCAGAAATCAGGCCTCCCTTGGCGCTGGCATATGCAAATGCGCCGGCCCCACCTTGAATTGCTGCAGCGGATGACATCAGCACAATACTTGCGCCCACCTTGGGAAAGGCGCGCTGGCCGACGGCTTCCTTCAGCAGGTGGAAGGCTGACTTAAGATGGGAATCAAGCATCGTCTGGTAAAGTTCCGCAGTAGTCACCTGGATAGGCCGAAGCCAATGAATCCCTGCGCAGTGCACCAACCCCCGAAGCTGGTGCCCGTTTGCCCGGAGCTTGGCGAAAAGGGCCGCCACGGCAGGGCCATCGGTCAACTCGGTTTCATGGAACTGATGCCCGGAACCTGGCAAGGAGTCAGCTGTTTCCCGCAATGCATCTTCATGCCGGCCCACCAGGATCACCTTTCCACCAGCGGCGGCTATGCGCAGAGCCAAGGCTCGGCCAATGCCTGAACCCGCCCCCGTGATCAGAGTATAAAATTCCTGGAGTGATTCAGGCTCATTGGGCATAATCCACCTGTTCCATGCGGGACGGTTCTAAGTCCGCTGGCCACCGGATCGCCATAACTCCCCAGGACAGGCCTACACCGAATGCCGTCAACAAGGTCATGCTTCCGGGCTTAATCAAGCCCTGGCGCCACGCTTCGGCCAAGAGAAGCGGCGAGGACGCACCGCTGGTATTGCCTACATTCTCCATGAAATAGAACCGCTTTTCCATCGGCACTTTCAGAGCCTTGTATATCATGTCGACCATAGTGCGGTTGGCCTGGTGAAGCAGCACAAGATCGAAGTCCTCAATGCTCATTTCGTGTTTGGCAAGCCCCGCCTTGATCGCCTCAGGAACTTTGTGGAGGGAGAAATGAAAGACCGCGGGGCCGTTCATGAATAGGTGCTCTTGGGTCCTAATTATCCCGGATTCATCGATGATTTCCTGGCGAGTCTGAGGGGAGCGTGGATTCCGGGCCCCGGAAGCGGGAATGATCAGATGCTCAAAACCGGTTCCGTCCGTGCCCAGTTCCGCCCATAGAATGCCCACGCCCTCAGCACAGGGTTCGATTAGGCTCACCACCGCTGCATCGCCGTGAAGCGGGACCAGACCACGGTCCTGGGGGTGGATGAGGGTGGTGATGGCCTCGGCATTGATGACCAGGGCCTTTCGGAACCCCCCGGATTCAACCATTGTCGAGGCCACTCGCGCGGCGTATGGAAAGGCGGAGCAACCGAGCGAAATATCAAAGGCGGCACAATTCTGGGAAAGCCCCAAGCGCTGGTGGATAACGCATGCGGTGGCGGGCAGCTGGTAGTCCCCAGTCTGAGAGGCAAAAACAAGAAGATCGATCTCCGAAGGACCGATCCCCCGGGCTTCCAGGAACCGCTTTGCAGCACAAGTGCCCAAATCCGAAGCCGTAATGCCCTCATGCACCACTCGGCGCTCTTTGATGCCCGCCATCTTCACAATTGAGGCCAAGGCCTTCTCCCCGAAACGCCCGACCAACTCCTCGTTGGTGAGAACATCCGTGGGAAGGCAGTAGTTCATGCCAGTGATGGCCGTCGCCATGATGCATCCTTAATGGAAACTAATCTTCAAATCCAATCTGCTTAGCAACAAGGGCTTCCACGTCCCCAATGGTCTTTAGGGACGCCAATTCGTCGGGAGAGCATTCCACCTTGGCTTCATCTTCCAGCCTTGCCATCAGGGTCAGAGCACAAACGGAATCGTAAACCGGGAAATCGAACATGCTCGCACCGGGAAGGATCTCCGTAGGATCGACTTCGAGAATGTCGGCCATCATCAAAACAAAATCCCTTTTTTTCATTGGTTCTCCAAGCCCTTCCGGCGCAATCTAAGTCGTCAAAATATTCTCGCGTGGATGTTGCCTTCGGTCAACACACTGCCGAGGGGGAGGATGTCCGCGAAACATCTACCTAGGGATGCTTCGGCCCATACCCATAATCGAGAGACTCCCACCGAAACGGGATGACTCAAGGCGACCGGAACACCCGTGCCACTTTCTTGCGCAGCGCCGTGCAGTCCAGGCCGACGGCCCGGGCCATCCGGCACACGCCGAATTCGCGGCCCGGGGCGACAACATAGTCCAATATCTCGCCGGCCATCGGGTTGGGCCGACGGCGGGTTGCACGCCATGCCCGGATCCGCTCCCGGAACGGATCCAGGTCCTCCGGTGTTGGTTCGATTTTCAGCTTCCCGCGGGCGACTTCCAGCGCCCCACGAGCCTACCGATGGCCAGCCTACGGGATCACGCACGTCTGCCGGAAACTCACTTTCTGCCAGGATCCTAGGTTCGACTTCCCACTTCATCCGCTTCTAGGTACTATCAGCCGATATGCGGGAATGGGGAATTCCCAGACCCCTTGCGTTACTTGATCCATTTCACCAAGGAATTTTAACGGATGAGAATCGGAATCGACTTCCATGTACTTCACTCGGACTGGCAGGGTTCAGGCATTCGCCGTTACATTGAAGGTCTCTATCGGGCCGTCCTCGCCCAACCAAGCAAGCACGATTGGATTTTTCTTGTTGATGATCCCACTCGCGTTCCACAGGATTGGCCGGGTCGTCCGCAATGGTATCCCTTTGGGACTGCCTCCAGGTTGGCCCGACTCGGATGGCAGACTAATCGGGTCCTCAAGGAGGCCAATATTGACGCTTACCATATGCAATTTGTTGCACCACTTCGAAAAACATGTATGGAAGTGCAGAGTCTTCATGACCTCTTGTTTCTAAGCCACCCAGAGCATTTCCCAAAATCTGCAAAGTACACACTGGCCCCCTTGATCAAGCGCAGCGCCCTAAGGGCGGATCTCATCCTGACGATTTCGGAGTACAGCAAGAACGAGATCATTCAGCGCTACAAGATTCCTCCCGAGCGAATCTGCCTTACTCCCTGCGCAATCGACAGGGTCATGTTCAACAACCACGATTCACGAGCTTCCAGGGAAATTGTTAAACATACATACCAACTTGAAGACTACATTCTTTCTGTTGGACGGATTGAACCTCGCAAAAACCACAACGCCTTGATTGAGAGCTATGCCTACCTGAAGGCCATGGGCAAGGAATTGCCAAAGATGGTATTAGTTGGCGGAAAGGACTTTGGTTACGAAACCCTTGCCGCTAGCGTCAAGGCCAAAGGCCTGGATAAAGACGTCGTGTTCCTACACTCCATTTCGGATGGGATGCTGCCCCATCTTTATCGCGCTGCCCTGGTTATGGCTTATCCAAGTTTTGCTGAAGGCTTCGGAATCCCTCCCCTGGAGGCAATGGCTTGTGGTTGCCCGGTGATCACCTCCGGAACCACGGCCCTTGAGGAAGTGGTGGGCGACGCGGGGTGGCTCATCGATCCCAACCAATGGCCAACCCTTGCCCAAGCCCTCCAGGAGGCCATTCAGGACCCATCGGCCCGTAGGGCGAAGACTGCCCAAGGCCTCGATCGAGCCTCTCGCTTCACTTGGGAGGCCAGCGCCATAGCCCTGATTGATGCATACGACAGGCTTAGTTGAAAGTGACCAGCATTGCTTTTCCAATAAGATTCAAGGGGATGCCTCAGCGCCATGCAGCACTGCCGGTATGATTGCATACCGCATTAAACTTTTCAACGGGTAGCCATATCGCTGTCGAGACCCCGTGGGCGGGATCGGTTAAAACATATACGGAGGGCTATTCCTAACATTAAGAAGGTAGTAAAGAACCCACCCTTATTGAAGGGACCCGAGACAACAAAGGTGGATAGAAGCGTACCAATCATTATGGTAATCCCCAATTTCGGCCAGAAAAACTTGCTGGGATCCACTCTCACTCGAGTAAATGCTAAAAAAGTTCTAACAATAAACATTAAGTACAACAAAAAACCAAGAATCCCCGTTTTTACCAATATATATATATATCCATTGTGAAGAATTGGTACGAATTGGTAATCGTTTTTCTCGCCAGGAATTCCCAATGTCATTATCATTCCCAAATCTATCGTTTTGCCAAAACCAAAGCCAATCATCTGATCAATCCAAGTTCCTTCTAAAAAGGTTCGCATACCAGCAAGTGCTTCAAATGCTCTATATTTTTGATTTATATCTGCCATATCAACAAATGAAAAAGAAAATTGTTCCCATACGATATTTTGCAAGCGACCGACCGAACTTGTTGAGTCACCCTTAGAAAAAGACAAAATCGCCAGGATTACAATTCCTCCGAAAGTCATTGCGGCAAAATATAATCGACGTTTTTTCCCTAAATGTGCAGGTATAAATACAAAGAAAGTACCTACAAACAATAACACAAGCGAGGTTCGTGAATCAGCGACAATTACCGCCATCAAATTTATCAGCATGCATAGATAAATGAATCGCCTTTTAAATATAGGCTCATCACTTTTCCCATAAAATAAATCAAACAAAATAAATAAACCCCACACAGAAATGAATTCACCTGCTCCAAGCGCTTGTCTCCATTCATATTTTTCAACGAATGATACAGATTCGAAAGATATCAACCAGATTGCTTTAACAAGAAATAGACATGATACAACAGTAGAAACTATTACAAGGTGCTTTTTTAAATTTCTTGCGCTCCAATCCTTAGAGATTATCCAGCCGACCAATAAACTCACCACTGGGAGAGAAAAATACCAAAAGTCTTTAATTATATCCACGCTTGAAAAACCGAAAGAATTTCCCAAACCTATAATAATCATGGCGGGAAACGGGACAAGAAGGAGAATGGGATAATCCATTATAGATAATTTGCCATGTAGAAATGCGATCACAATTACTATAAAATATATAATACTCACGATTTCAGCTGGCAGGGTAACAGTTGCACCCCAAATAGCCCAAAAGAATAGTAGCATGCCCGTCGAATTTATTCCGGCCGAAGCTTCTCTATTATGGGTTATTTTCATAACCTCCACCTTTTCATAAAGGGGCTACCAATCATACAATAAATAAAGCGATGCCGGCAAAAAATGCCTTCTGTCGTTCTCTGTATTTTGTCCATGTCGTTGGCCCAAAGATCGGGATTACAAGTATATATATCCAATAAAAAACAAGATGACACAAAGATTCATAGAGCGGTCTGTTTTTTAGTAAAAAATAGACTTTATTCCTCGTGTAGTAATACAAAGAAAATAGAGAAGTTGTGCCGCCGGTCAGTGAGCTAACTTTATGCCAAAGCTTCGTAGTTGGTAAATAGTACATGCAGATATTAGCTTTTAAAGCCCTGAAGCAAAAATCTGTATCATCCCAATACACGAAATATTTGGGATCCATCCCCCCAATTTTGTCAAACACTTGTCTTTTAATAAGCATGCAACAGGTAGGACAATATTCAATTGGGCGGGCAACATCAAATTGGCCCTGATCAACGTCGCCTTCACCGAAATGAACAGGTGCATAGCCTCGCAGTCGCTTAAATTCACCCCCTGCGCACCATATACGATTAGGATCATCAAAATAATACATTTTCGGAACAATCATATCACACGAATATACAGTAAGCCCATCAAGTAAATCTCTAAACAAAGTTGGTCCAAACTCAACATCATTATTCAGCAATAAAATATAATCACAGCCGTCGTGAATGGCTGCATCGATACCTTGGCTATTCCCTTCAGCCACCCCAAGATTATTAATGTTTTTTATCACCTTAAAGGAAAGATCGCCATACTCGGCAAGCGCGGCAAGGGTATCATCAGATGAGGCGTTATCAACAACATAGACAGTATACAAACTACCAGTCTGCCTTTTAACTGAATCAATAAAAGGCCTGATGACACGGCCACTGTTGAAGGTGACTGTTACAACGCCTATCCACATATCATTATCCATGCATCAATCCCCTCTGCCTCAATTCGGCCAGGGATTGTTCGTATCCTGCCGCTTGATTGGGTTCCTCAGCTGCCCACGCCAGGAAGTGCTGAATGCCCTCAACGAAGGGCACAATCGGCACATAGTTCAATACCATCTTAAGGACTGCCACATCGGCAAAGTTATGCCTTATATCCCCGATTCGAAATTCACCGGTAACCTCAACAGCTGAATTACTGCCGAAAAACTTAGTGATCTCATTGACGACCGCCACCACGCTGGTGGCCTCCCCAAAACCGACATTGATGGCATGGGCGCCATGGACAGAAGGGTCCAATGCACGTAAAGTCGCATCGACCACATCGTCAATATAAACGAAATCGCGTGATTCCAAGCCGTCCTCAAAGATCCGGATCTTCTCGCTCCTTCTGGCCAAGCCAGAGAAGATCGCCAAGATTCCCGTATACGGATTCCGCAGAGACTGCCCAGGGCCATATACATTTTGATACCGAAGGGCAATCGCATCCATGCCGATTGCTTCCGACATCATAAGTACTGTCTGCTCCTGGACTTGCTTGGTGAGGCCATAAAAGGAGGACGGCGAGAGGGGCGACGTTTCGGGCGTCGCCTCAACTCGACAGGGTTCTCCACAAACTGGGCACTCGGGTTCGAATTGACCCGCAGCCATGGTTTCCTGCCGCCTGGCCTTGGGATAGACCGCCCCGTGGTTCATGCAGTGGTAACGCCCTTCCCCGTAGATGGCCCGGGAGGAGGCGACCACAACCTTATGGATAGCGAGGGACCGGTCGTTCACCAGGAGGTCCATCAGGAGCGAAGTGCCCTGGATGTTGACTTCGGAGTATCGTGATACTTCGTACATGGATTGCCCAGTGCCGGTCTCGGCCGCCAGATGAACCACAGAATCGGCTCCGATCAAGGCCCTTTTCAGGTCATCCCGGTTCCTGACATCCCCGCGCACCAAGCCAACCTGACTCCGGAGGTCCAATGGGAGGTCCTGTTGAGAACCATGAATCTGGGGAGAGAAGTTGTCCAGGATGACGACCTCATGCCCCTGAGCCAGGGCGCCCCGCGCTAGCTTCGTGCCAATGAAACCTGCCCCACCGGTTATGACTATTTGCATGATTCCGCCCCACTCCCAGCCATTCGGCAGTCTTCTTTACGGTAGATCCTCAATACCTTTGCCGGCACTCCCGCAGCGATTGCAAATGGTGGTATGTCCCGGGTGACCACTGAGTTGGCGCCAATGAAGGCGCCTTCCCCGATTCTCACCTTGGGCAGCACCACCGTACCGATTCCAAGAAATGCGCCATCACCTACATGAACCCAGGACGTTTCGTCCAGGATCCGGGCGCCAATCTTCCCACAGGGGTCCGCGGCCTCCACGGGATGCGTAATATCTACGATTGCACAATTTGCGGTAATCGAGACATTCGCCCCGATATGAATATGGCCATGGCATGCGAAATGGACGTTCTGTTCGATGTTGGTATTATCGCCAATTTCCAACGTCGGGACGCGGGCCGGGTCGGTCTGGATCACTTCAAGCCGCGCCCCTTGCCGGATGGTCACATGGCTGCCAATGAAGATCCGGTCAGGCCGCGACACCAGGATCGGTGATGCCAGGAAACTTCTCCTGCCAAAAGACCCGAAAAATGGGCGATGAAAGCACCTCGACTTGACCCTCCAAGCCAGGATCCGAACTGCGTTCAACTGATCAAAAAACCCTAGTTTAAGGAAGTCACCAAGTTTGCGTATCATTTGACCCTTATCCCATCTTCCGCAATCCTGGCCCATTTCCGGGTCTGCGGGTCATACCTTTTTACGAGGCGGGCTGGATTCCCCACCAGCACCGAAAAGGCAGGGTAGGAACGGGTCACGACACTTCCGGCCCCGACAATGCAGTTGTGGCCAAGTTCGACTCCCGGCATGATCGCGGCCCGCAGGCCGATGAAGCAGTTCGCACCAATGGAGACGCGTCCCTTGACGATCAGTTGCTGTTTCATGATCAATCCCATTTCCGGGTCCATTCCATGGGCGACGTCCGAAACGTAGACTCCTTCGCTCAGGACGCAGCCATCCTCGATGCTGATGCGCTGGGCTGCGGCGATGTAGCACTTCGGTCCAATATAGACATCATTCCCGATCACGATTTCCGGGGTGAATCCAGTCCCAGCATAAGTTTCAATTGCATGAATATATGCACCTTCCCCGATGGAGAGCCGGTCGCCGATGAAAATCCGGCGGCCACCAATGATCGTCCGGGGGAAGGGAACCCGCGAACGATCCCCCAGTTTCCCGAAATGGACTGGCAAGTAGGGTCTAACCAAAGAAATGGCATTGTTGATTATGCATTTCATGGTCCAGGACCAGGTTGTCATATCGGCATCCTCCTGAAAATTGCAACCAGCAGGAGTTCACGTTCCCCTTTGGCCAACGCGAATTCCCAGACACATAAAACGGTTGCAAGCAGACCGGCAGACATGATGCATGCAGATAATCGAATTGGAAAATCATGCAAATTGATGACGAGGAAGGCCAGGACAATGGGCACGGCACCCGCCAACGGTTTCAGCAGCCCTTGAAGGATATATCTCCCCCTATCGCTTGCGAGCATCTTCGTTCGGGGGAAATTGAAAAGGAGATTGCAGGATATGCCGACGATGGAACCCATGATCGTACCGATCGCCACCCCCCGCGCCCCCATGTACAGCCCGAGGATAATGCTCAGGGAGAGGTTTACGATCCCTTCAACCAATGGCGTTATCAATAATATTCGCTGCTGCCCCGTGCCGATCAGCAGTACGGAGTAGGGAGTGGCGGTAAGGCGGATCAGGTTGCCAATGACCAACAATCTGAGGAGTGGCAATGTGCTGGCAGCCAACCCCGAGGACCGCAAGTACAGGTCGAGGAGGGGTCGCCCACCCAATAGGAGGGGGAGACTCGAAGCCATGAGCAATAGGACCCCATACCTGGTGGCATTAATGAGCATTTCCTGAAGCCTGGTCGCATTTTCCTCCGCGCCCAGGACCGCCCCAGCGGGGATGAGGACGTTGAAAACGGCATTTTGCAGCCCCGCAATGAAATTGACCAGACCAATGGCGATGGAATACGCCGCTACTGCCCGGAAATCGATCCGGCCGACAATCACCAGATCTAGTCCGGAAACCATCAGCATGGCCACGTTCCAAACATTCAGGCTGAAGCAGAAGCCCCACAGTTCCTTGGCTGCTCGAAGGTTGGCCAGGCGATGGTGGATGTGGCAACCGTTAGCCATGGATCGATGTGCCAGATACTGGATGATATATGTCCCAAGATTGATCGCGGCGAACGCCTTGGCCATTCCGACAATCGTCCCGCCGCTGACAGCGATCGAGACCAGGATCACCCCGGTCAGGAGTCTGCTGCCCACCTGGATGAAGGCGGGGATCTCATGACGCTGCCGGCCGATGAACACGCCCATGAACACTGAAAAAGGCAAGCCCGCCGCCAACGAGAGCCCTACCCAGGCCATGGCCATGCGGGCTTCGCCTCGCAGAAATTCCGGGATTTTCGGGAACAGATCCGGAAACCAGAACGAAGCGGTTCCCATGCATAGCATGGCTACCAGACTTGCCAGAATCAGACTGACCCAAGCCGCCGAAACCACTCCATCACGGGAATCGACGTCTCCGGTCGTCTCGTAATGGGCGACAAATCTCCCCACGGCCACCTGAAGGCCAAAGTTAAGCAGCCCTGTATAGGCCCCGACCTGAAGGATCAGGGCCCAGACCGAGTAGATGTCCTTGGACAAATACCGCAACAGTACGGGTGGAAGAATGACCGCAAGCAAGGCGGCCGCCGTTCCACTTCCGACATTGGCGATGGCGTTCTTGATCAGGACTTTCCGGCGGACTGCCTGGCTCATCAGCGACGACCCAGGTACCAGGCCACTGTCTGCTTGAGCCCGTCCCCAAAGGTTGTCCTGGCCTCCCAGCCCAGCTCCCGACGGATTTTCCCGGCATCGATCGCGTAGCGCCGGTCATGCCCGGCGCGATCCTGCACGAAGGTCTTCAGGGCCCGGCTCGTGCCCTGGGGGCGGCCGAGCTGGACGTCGACCACATCGCAAAGCCCATCGATGAGGTCGAGGTTCTTCTGTTCGTTGTCCCCGCCCACGCAGTAGGTCTCGCCTGCGACCCCGTTGAGCATGACGGTCTCGAGGGCGGCGCAGTGGTCCTCGACGAACAGCCAGTCCCGGATGTTCTGGCCATCTCCATATATCGGAATGGGTTCGCCCTTGATCATGCGCTGGATGGCCAGGGGGATGAGTTTCTCCGGGTGCTGGCGTGGACCATAATTATTTGAACAGTTGGTGGTTACGGTGTTCATACCGAAGGTGTGGTGGTAGGCCCGCACGAGGTGGTCGCTCCCGGCCTTGCTGGCGCTGTACGGGCTGTTCGGGGCATAAGCCATGGCTTCGTGGAACTTGCCCTCATCCCCAAGGGAGCCGTAGACCTCATCGGTGCTGATGTGGAGGAACCGGCAGTCCGCCTGGCCGGCCCAGACCTGCTTGGCGGCTTCCAGCATGCTGAAGGTCCCGCCCAGGTTGGTCTGGATGAACTCGGCGGGGCCGGTGATGCTGCGGTCGACATGGCTTTCGGCGGCCAGGTGGAAGATCTTCGACACGCCGTGGCGTTCGAGGAGATGCCGGACCAGCTCCAGGTTCTGGATGTCCCCGACCACCAGTTCCACCCCCTCGAGGTCCTGGATCTGGGTCCGGTCCGCGGCGTAGGTCAGCTTGTCGAGCACCAGGATCCGGTCCTGGGGACGGTTGCGGTGCCACCGGTGGACCAGATTGCTGCCGATGAAGCCGGCGCCCCCCGTGATGATAATGGTTTCGGCCATCGTTCAACCCCTATCCAGCGTTGTGTCGGAAACGACTTCTTCCAAGGCTTCCTGCCAGTGGGGCATGCGGTCCGTGCCCAGTTCACTGCGGTGGCCGCCATCCAGGACCGAATAGGCCGGGCGAACCGCCGGCGTGGGATAATCGCTCGTCGGGCAGGGGCTCAGGTCCACCTGCAGTCCCGCCTGCCGGAAGATCTCCTGCGCGAACCCATGCCAGGAGGTCTCGCCGGCGCAGGT